>Ga0247837_1009909_pt1 | contig 11163 bp, 4 predicted proteins | sample LaCtaG_2_FD_187115 | JGI IMG/M metagenome (GOLD analysis project Ga0247837, IMG submission 187115) | Freshwater microbial communities from meromictic Lake La Cruz, Castile-La Mancha, Spain - LaCruzMarch2015_14.5m | ecosystem: Environmental > Aquatic > Freshwater > Lake | place: Spain: Castile-La... | reverse complement strand
TGAGAAATCTGGCCTAAAACGTATTAGCGTCCCTGATGATTACCTCTTAGGCCGTGTATTGGCCCACGCCATTATTGATGCTGAGACCGGAGAGATTGTCGCCAAGGCGAACGAAGAGCTCACCGAAGAGCTTCTCGCCAAACTGCGCGAGGCGAAGGTTCGCGAGATTAAGACGCTCTACACGAATGATCTTGATCAAGGCCCCTATATGTCATCGACTCTGCGGGTTGATGAAACCCCTGACCAGATTTCTGCTCGGGTAGCGATCTATCGCATGATGCGCCCGGGCGAGCCGCCCACAGAAGATGCCGTTCAGATGTTGTTTGAACGCCTGTTCTTTAACCCAGATTCTTATGATTTATCGGCGGTGGGACGGATGAAGTTCAATCGTCGCTTAAGTCGTGAAGAGGTGACGGGCACGATGACCCTCACCAACGAGGACATTCTTGACACGATCAAGCTGCTCGTGTCTCTGCGCAATGGCCGCGGTGAAATCGATGATATTGATCACCTCGGGAATCGTCGCGTCCGCTGTGTCGGTGAGTTGGCGGAGAACCAATTTCGTTCGGGCCTGGTGCGCGTAGAGCGCGCAGTTCGGGAACGACTTGGTCAGGCTGAAGCCGATAATCTGCAGCCCTACGATTTAATTAACAGTAAGCCAATTACTGCGGCGATTCGCGAATTCTTCGGCTCCTCACAGCTGTCGCAGTTCATGGATCAGACCAACCCATTATCGGAAATTACCCACAAGCGTCGCGTCTCGGCATTGGGCCCAGGCGGCCTGACCCGGGAACGCGCGGGCTTTGAGGTCCGCGACGTCCATCCGACCCATTACGGTCGGGTCTGCCCAATCGAAACCCCAGAGGGGCCAAACATCGGCCTGATTAATTCACTGGCCTTATATGCACGGCTTAACGAATACGGGTTCTTAGAGACGCCTTACCGTAGAGTTGATGACGGAAAAGTCACCGATAAGATCGAGTACCTCTCGGCAATCGAGGAAGGCCGCTACATCATTGCGCAGGCGAATGCCGAGATTGATGCCAAGGGAAAACTCACGGGGGATCTGATTTCGGTCCGAGTCAATGGTGAGACCACCCTTTCAACGATCGATAAAGTTGAGTATATGGATGTCGCACCCTCACAGATCGTGTCGGTTGCTGCGTCGTTGATTCCCTTTCTCGAGCACGACGATGCAAACCGGGCCTTGATGGGGTCGAACATGCAACGACAGGCAGTCCCCTGCCTGCGTCCGCAGAAGCCACTGGTTGGAACGGGAATTGAGCGGACCTGTGCGGTGGACTCGGGCACGGTGGTCCAAGCCCGTCGCGGTGGATTCGTCGATTACGTTGACTCTCGTCGTGTCGTGATTCGTGTCAACGATAACGAGACAACGCCAGGCGAGTCGGGTGTTGATATTTACAACATGAATAAGTACACCCGTTCGAACCAGAACACCAATATTAACCAGCGGCCTATTGTTAAGCGTGGAGATGTTGTGGGCCGTGGGGATGTCATTGCCGACGGCGCTTCAACAGATTTAGGCGAACTCGCACTGGGTCAAAACATGCTGGTCGCGTTTATGCCTTGGAATGGATACAACTTCGAGGATTCGATTCTAATCTCAGAGCGGGTGGTCTCCGATGACCGCTACACGTCTGTGCACATTGAAGAGCTCTCGATTTTGGCGCGTGATACTAAGTTAGGTCCCGAAGAGATTACCCGGGATATCTCTAACCTCTCTGAAGGCCAGCTCGGCCGGCTCGATGAGTCAGGCATTGTCTATGTTGGCGCCGAAGTCCAGGCGGGCGACGTCTTAGTTGGAAAAGTGACGCCCAAGGGCGAGACGCAGCTGACACCGGAAGAGAAATTGCTACGGGCGATTTTTGGTGAGAAAGCATCTGATGTCAAAGATACCTCTCTGCGCGTTCCCTCGGGAATGAGCGGAACAGTCATTGATGTTCAGGTCTTCACGCGGGAGGGGATTGCTCGCGATAAACGGGCTCAGCAAATCATCGATGATGAACTGCGTCGATTCCGTCTGGATTTAAATGATCAGTTGCGTATTGTTGAGACCGATACCTTTCAGCGGATTGAGAAGCATCTCATCGGCAAGCCTGCAAACGGCGGGCCTAAGAAAATCGCCAAAGGAACGGCGATCGATGCGGCCTACCTCGCGGATATCGATCGCTATCAATGGTTTGATATCCGGCTGTCGGATGAGTCGGCCGCCCAGCAGCTAGAGAGTCTAAAGGAATCCATTGAGGCCAAGCGCCATCAGTTTGATCTTGCCTTTGAAGAAAAGCATAAGAAACTGACTCAGGGCGATGAACTCCTGCCGGGTGTCTTAAAGATGGTTAAGGTCTATCTTGCCGTGAAGCGCCGTCTGCAGCCGGGCGACAAGATGGCTGGTCGTCACGGCAACAAAGGTGTTGTCTCTCGGATTGTTCCTGTCGAAGACATGCCGTATATGGCCGATGGCATTCCGGTCGATATTGTCTTAAACCCCCTTGGTGTCCCATCCCGGATGAACGTGGGCCAGATCCTCGAAACCCATCTGGGCTGGGCGGCAAAGGGAATTGGCCAGCGGATCGGGGACATGCTTGAGGCGCAATCCTCAGCCAACGAGGTGCGCAAGTATCTGGATAAGGTCTACAACTCAAGTGGTCACCCAGAAGATCTCAAATCACTCTCTGATAAGGAAGTGATCGAACTTGCGTCGAATCTAAAAGATGGGACGCCATTTGCAACCCCAGTGTTTGACGGTGCTTCAGAAAAAGAAATCCGACATATGTTGGAGTTGGCTTACCCGGATGATGTCGCGGCTCGAATCGGGCTTACGGCGACACGAACCCAGGTACAGCTATTCGACGGACGCAATGGCGAGGCCTTCGATCGCACAGTGACTGTCGGCTACATGCATATGCTCAAGCTGCACCATTTGGTTGACGACAAAATGCATGCACGCTCTACCGGACCTTATTCCTTGGTGACCCAGCAGCCGCTCGGCGGAAAAGCGCAGTTTGGTGGCCAGCGGTTTGGCGAGATGGAGGTCTGGGCCCTCGAGGCGTATGGCGCATCGTATGTATTGCAGGAAATGCTGACCGTGAAATCAGACGATGTCAGCGGCCGAACTAAGGTCTATGAAAACCTGGTGAAAGGCGAGCATACGATCGATGCAGGTATGCCGGAGTCCTTTAACGTACTGGTGAAAGAAATTCGATCGCTAGGAATAGATATCGATCTCGAACGCAGTTAAGCCAATAACGTGTATTGCAGTAATTGCAGGGGGCCACGGCCCCTTGCAATCCAAAAATTTCTTTGTGAGGGTGTTCAATGAAAGCGCTACTCGACTTATTTAAACAGGTTCAGCAAGACCAGGTTTTCGACAAAATTAAAATTGGTTTGGCATCGCCGGAGAAGATCCGTTCTTGGTCTTATGGCGAGGTAAAAAAACCCGAGACCATCAACTACAGGACATTTAAACCAGAGCGGGATGGATTGTTCTGCGCCAAGATTTTTGGCCCCGTAAAAGACTATGAGTGCTTATGCGGTAAGTACAAACGATTGAAGCATCGCGGTGTGATCTGCGAGAAGTGCGGCGTTGAGGTCACCCTAACAAAAGTCCGCCGGGAACGAATGGGCCATATTGACTTGGCAAGCCCCGTTGCGCACATCTGGTTTCTGAAGTCGCTACCGTCTCGTCTTGGTATGGTTCTCGACATGACCCTGCGTGATATCGAGCGGGTTCTCTACTTCGAAGCCTTTGTTGTGATCCATCCGGATGTCACGCCGCTTAAGCGCGGCCAGATTATGACTGAGGACGACTACCTGGCCAAGCAAGAGCAGTACGGTGATGGCTTTGTCGCCATGATGGGTGCCGAGGGTATTCGGGAATTATTGCGTGAAATTGATCTTAAAAATGAGATTGAGAAGCTCCGGACTGAATTGGCTGAGACCTCTTCAGAGGCGAAGATTAAGAAAATCGCAAAGCGCCTCAAAGTTCTTGAGGGCTTTGATAAGTCTGGTGTAAAACCCGACTGGATGATCCTTGAGGTGTTGCCTGTGTTGCCGCCCGAACTTCGTCCTCTGGTCCCGCTGGATGGTGGCCGTTTCGCGACCTCTGACCTCAATGATCTCTACCGTCGGGTGATTAACCGTAACAACCGACTGCGTCGACTCTTGGAGCTAAAGGCGCCTGACATTATTGTGCGCAATGAAAAACGGATGCTCCAGGAGGCAGTGGATTCCTTGCTGGATAACGGCCGTCGTGGCAAGGCGATGACAGGCGCGAACAAGCGACCACTCAAGTCGCTTGCAGACATGATTAAAGGTAAGGGCGGGCGTTTCCGTCAAAACCTTCTGGGTAAGCGTGTGGACTATTCTGGCCGTTCCGTCATCGTGGTTGGACCAACGCTCAAGCTGCATCAGTGCGGTCTTCCCAAGCTAATGGCCCTTGAACTGTTTAAGCCTTTCATCTTCAATAAGCTCGAGTTGCGGGGTATGGCGACCACCATCAAGGCAGCAAAGAAGCTTGTTGAGCAACAGGTTCCGGAAGTCTGGGATATTCTGGAAGAGGTTATTCGTGAGCATCCAGTACTTCTTAACCGGGCACCGACACTGCATCGTTTAGGTATTCAGGCCTTTGAGCCCGTTCTGATTGAGGGCAAAGCGATTCAGTTACACCCCTTAGTCTGTGCGGCCTTCAACGCTGACTTCGACGGCGACCAGATGGCGGTCCACGTACCCCTGTCGATCGAAGCGCAGATGGAAGCGCGTACGCTGATGCTGGCCTCGAACAATGTGTTGTTCCCCTCTAACGGGGAGCCGTCGATTGTTCCCTCGCAGGATATCGTGTTGGGCCTCTACTACACGACCCGTGAACGGGTTAACGGCAAAGGCGAGGGGATGTTCTTCGCAGATGTTGCCGAGGTAGAGCGCGCCTATGGCAATCGTCAGGTGGAGTTGGGCACCAAGATTTTTGTCCGTATCTCCGAAGTTGATATTGACCCCACAACAAAAGCGAAGACTCCGAAGGTAACCCGTTACGAGACGACGGTTGGGCGTGCAATACTTTCCAAGATTCTGCCGCCTGGTTTGTCGTTTGTTCATATGAACAAGGCCTTAAAGAAAAAGGAAATCTCACGGCTGATTAACGTCTCATTCCGTCGTTGCGGATTGCGCGATACGGTGATCCTTGCAGACAAGTTACTGCAGTCGGGTTTTGCATTAGCGACACGGGCGGGCATCTCGATCTGCGTTGATGACATGCTGGTGCCGCCCCAGAAGGTCGACATCCTGGCCAAGGCTGAGAAAGAGGTGAAGGAGATTGAACAGCAGTACGCCTCAGGTCTTGTCACCCAGGGTGAGCGGTACAACAAGGTCGTGGACATCTGGGGCCGAGCAGGCGATGACGTCGGCAAAGCCATGATGACGCAGCTGGCCAGTGAGCCCGTTAAAGATCGGCAAGGCAAGGACGTTCGCCAGGAGTCGTTCAACTCGATCTACATGATGGCTGACTCTGGAGCCCGTGGTTCGGCCGCCCAGATCCGTCAGCTGGCTGGAATGCGCGGTCTAATGGCAAAGCCCGACGGCTCAATTATCGAGACACCCATCACGGCTAATTTCCGCGAGGGGCTCAATGTATTGCAGTACTTTATTTCGACCCACGGTGCCCGTAAGGGTCTTGCGGACACCGCGCTTAAAACGGCTAACTCAGGGTATCTCACTCGTCGTCTTGTGGATGTTACGCAAGACCTCGTGGTAATCGAAGACGATTGCGGCACTCTGAACGGCATCAATATGAAAGCCCTAGTTGAGGGCGGTGAGGTCATCGAGGCCCTTCGCGATCGAATACTTGGTCGAGTAACGGCGGCTGAAGTGGTGAACCCGGAGTCTCAGGAAACGCTCTATGAGGCGGGTAAGCTCCTCGATGAAGATGCGGTAGAGGAAATTGAGCGCCTTGGGATTGACGAAGTCCGGGTCCGTACACCGCTGACCTGCGACACACGGTTTGGCCTGTGTGGAAAATGTTATGGCCGTGATCTTGGTCGAGGCCATATGGTGAACGTCGGTGAGGCTGTGGGTGTGATTGCAGCCCAATCGATTGGTGAGCCGGGCACCCAGTTAACAATGCGGACCTTCCACATTGGCGGGGCCGCCTCGCGTACTGCGGCATCAAGTGGTGTCGAGGCAAAATCGAACGGCATGATTCGATTCACCCCAACGATGCGTTATGTCACGAATGCAAAAGGTGAGCCCGTCGTCATCTCCCGTTCGGGAGAGGTGTTGATTACGGATGACAATGGCCGAGAGCGAGAGCGCCACAAGGTACCGTATGGTGCAACCCTGTTATCGATGGATGGCAAGACGGTGAAGGCAGGTGCTTTGCTTGCAACCTGGGATCCGTTGACGCGACCGATCATTACAGAGTATGCCGGCCGCGTGAAGTTCGAAAACGTGGAAGAGGGCGTGACCGTTGCCAAGCAGATCGATGACATTACCGGGTTGTCAACCCTGGTGGTGATTGATGCAAAGCGTCGTGGTGGTGCTCAAGTCAAAGGCGTACGTCCACAGGTCAAACTCATTGATGCGAAAGGTGATGAGGCAAAAATCGCTGGCACGGATCACAGTGTGAATATCTCATTCCCGGTTGGTGCGCTGATTACGGTTCGCGATGGACAGGATGTCGCGGTGGGAGAAGTCCTTGCGCGTATTCCTCAGGAATCACAGAAGACACGTGACATCACAGGGGGCTTACCGAGGGTGGCTGAGTTGTTTGAGGCCCGATCTCCAAAGGATGCCGGGATGCTTGCAGAGGTCACGGGCACGGTGTCATTTGGTAAGGACACCAAGGGTAAGCAGCGTCTCGTCATCACCGATATGGACGGCGTGGCACATGAGTCCTTGATCTCCAAGGAGAAAAGTGTGTTGGTCCATGATGGTCAGATCGTGAACAAGGGCGAACTGATTGTGGACGGCCCAGCTGATCCACAAGACATTCTGCGTCTGCTGGGTGTTGAGGCTCTCGCACGATATATCGTTGATGAGGTCCAGGATGTCTATCGACTCCAGGGTGTGAAAATCAATGACAAGCACATTGAGGTGATCGTTCGCCAGATGTTGCGGCGCGTACGTGTTACAGATGCAGGAGATACGCGGTTCATTAATGGCGAGGAGGTCGAGCGATCCGAGTTACTTGACGAGAATGATCGTGCGGCGGCGGAGGAGAAACGGCCAGCAGTCTACGAAAACAAGCTCTTGGGTATTACCAAAGCGTCCTTATCGACTGACTCCTTTATCTCTGCGGCGTCCTTCCAAGAGACCACCCGGGTCTTGACCGAGGCTGCAATCATGGGCAAGCGCGATGAGTTACGTGGCCTAAAAGAGAACGTCATCGTTGGACGGCTGATTCCTGCGGGTACTGGATTGGCGTACCACAAGGCTCGAAAAGAGCGTGAGGCGATCGAGGCGGCCGAGGCTCAGACTGCTGCGCAACAGGCGGCGATTGATGCTGAGGCGCTGTTCTCAGGGGGAGACTCGGAGGAATTGGGGACAGAAGAAGTGTCGGCTAGCCCCGCGGGAGACTTGCCGGCGACTGATTCAACCCAGGAGACTTCGGCTTCCTGACGATAAACCCCTGCGATTTGTTAATCCGTCCCTAATTTGACAGACAAACAACTCGCAGGGGTGTTTTTGCTTGACAGTATGTGCGTAAAACCCTGAAAATCGAAGGCTTTTCGCGATTTTGCGAAGTAGGCGATTTAGAAAAATTTTTTCAAGAGATCAAGAACCATGCCCACCATTAACCAGTTGGTCCGCAAACCCCGGACCTCTGAAGTTGTAAAAAGTAAGAGTCCGGCGCTGAACTCTAGCCCGCAGCGTCGTGGTGTCTGTACCCGTGTCTACACGACCACTCCCAAAAAGCCGAACTCGGCGTTGCGAAAAGTCGCCAAAGTCCGCCTCACGAACGGGTTTGAGGTGATTAGCTACATCGGCGGCGAAGGCCACAACCTCCAAGAGCACTCCGTCGTACTGATTCGCGGTGGGCGTGTGAAAGATCTTCCGGGGGTTCGCTATCACATCGTGCGGGGATCCCTTGACCTCCAGGGCGTTAAGGATCGTAAGCAGTCCCGATCGAAGTACGGATCGAAGCGGCCGAAGGCTGCCTAATCTGCTGTTTTAGGTTTTAAACCACCGAAACCAGTTGAATCGTTTCGGTCAATAGTCCGGTCATGTGGGGCAGGGATTGAATTCTCTGGAACATGTGGCTACGTAAGGACTCAGACAAGAGAAGTTCGTGCTGAGTCGGGTCACTCTGCAACATCTGATGCCGAGTGGCACAACTGAATAAGGAAAAGAAGAGATGCCTCGTCGTCGCGAAGTACCAAAACGTATTGTTCTCGCTGACCCAAAGTTTGGGAGCGAAGATGTTTCAAAATTCATCAACGTCGTGATGCTGCATGGAAAGAAGGCTGTGGCTGAGCGAATCGTTTATGGCGCCTTTGAATTCATTGAAAAGAAGGCCAACAAAAATCCGATTGAGATTTTTCACCAGGCACTGACAAATGCCAAGCCTGCGGTTGAGGTCAAGAGCCGTCGCGTGGGCGGTGCAAACTATCAGGTGCCCGTCGAAGTGCGGCCATCCCGACGCTCTGCGCTCGCAATGCGTTGGTTGCGCGAGGCTGCGAAAAAACGTGGCGAGAAATCAATGAATTTGCGTCTGGCGGGTGAACTCTTGGAGGCTGCGGAGGGTCGCGGTGGCGCAGTGAAAAAACGTGATGAAGTCCATCGTATGGCCGAAGCCAACAAGGCTTTCTCACATTTCCGTTTCTAACCTCTAATTTAACAGCAGGATTTTTTATGGCTCGCAAGACCCCGATTGAGCGTTATCGGAATATTGGTATCAGTGCGCACATTGATGCAGGTAAAACGACGACTACTGAGCGAATTCTTTTCTACACAGGCGTTAATCACAAGATCGGCGAAGTCCACGATGGCGCAGCCACGATGGACTGGATGGAGCAGGAGCAAGAGCGTGGAATTACGATCACCTCGGCGGCCACCACCTGCTTTTGGAAGGGGATGGACATGTCCTACCCCGAGCACCGATTCAATATTATTGACACCCCGGGACACGTTGATTTTACGATCGAGGTAGAACGCTCGATGCGTGTACTTGACGGTGCCTGTATGGTCTACTGCGCGGTTGGCGGTGTTCAGCCACAATCTGAGACTGTTTGGCGCCAAGCTAACAAATACAAAGTCCCCCGGCTTGCCTTTGTCAACAAGATGGATCGGACCGGCGCTAACTTTTTTAAAGTTGTGGATCAGATGCGGGCGCGTTTGCGTGCTAATCCAGTACCAATTGTCATCCCAATTGGTGCTGAGGAAAACTTTACTGGCGTAGTCGACCTCATCAAAATGAAGGCCATCCTCTGGGATGAGGCCTCTCAGGGGATGAAGTTTGAGTTCCAGGAGATCCCCCAAGAACTTCTCGCATCGGCCAAAGAGTGGCGAGAAAAAATGCTCGAGGCTGCTGCTGAGGCCTCTGAAGAGCTCATGAACAAATACCTCGAATCGGGCGACCTGAGCGACGACGATATTAAGCTTGGCATTCGGACCCGTACGATTGCTGCTGAAATTCAACCGATGTTGTGCGGCACGGCCTTTAAAAACAAAGGCGTCCAACGCATGCTCGATGCGGTGATCGATTTCCTGCCCTCGCCTGTTGACATCCCGGATGTCGAAGGCCTCGACGACCGTGAGCAGCCGGCAAGCCGTAAAGCAGATGACAAAGAGAAGTTTTCTGCGCTTGCATTCAAACTCATGACAGATCCTTTTGTCGGACAGCTCACATTTATCCGAGTCTATTCTGGCGTTTTAAAGTCGGGCGACACCGTCTACAACCCGATCAAGGGCAAAAAAGAGCGTATCGGCCGGGTGTTACAGATGCACGCCAATAACCGAGAGGAAATCACTGAGGTCTTGGCGGGTGACATTGCCGCCTGCGTTGGCTTGAAAGAGGTCACAACCGGTGAAACCCTCTGCGATCCAGATTCCGAAATTATTCTTGAGCGGATGGTATTCCCAGAGCCTGTAATTTCTCAGGCTGTAGAGCCCAAAACGAAGGCAGATCAAGAGAAGATGGGTATCGCATTGGGCCGTCTTGCCCGTGAAGACCCATCCTTTCGTGTGCGCTCTGACGAGGAGTCGGGCCAGACGATTATTTCAGGGATGGGCGAGTTGCATCTCGAGATCATTGTTGATCGCATGAAGCGGGAGTTTGGCGTAGAGGCAACGGTGGGTAAGCCACAGGTCGCCTACCGCGAAACAATCCGTAAGCCCGTTGAGATTGAAGGAAAGTACGTCAAGCAGTCTGGCGGTAAGGGCCAGTATGGTCATGTCTGGTTAAAAATCGAGCCCCAGCCTGAGGGCAAAGGCTACGAGTTTGTCGATGCGATCAAGGGCGGCGTGGTGCCGAGGGAATTTATTCCATCGGTCGACAAGGGCTGTAAAGACACGATGAATAGTGGCGTTATGGCGGGCTATCCTGTTGTGGATATTAAGGTCACACTCTTCGATGGCTCCTATCACGATGTCGACTCGTCGCAGATTGCCTTTGAGTTGGCCGGTTCGATGGCGTTCAAGGATGGCTGTCGTAAGGCCAGCCCCGTACTACTCGAGCCGATGATGGCGGTAGAGGTAGAAACACCAGAAGACTACGCAGGTACTGTGATGGGCGATCTGTCCTCGCGGCGCGGGATGGTGCAGGGAATGGATGACATGGTGGGTGGCGGCAAAGCGATCAAAGCCGAGGTGCCGCTATCCGAGATGTTTGGGTATGCAACAACCTTACGATCACTCACGCAAGGCCGTGCCACCTATACGATGGAATTTAAGCATTACAGCGAAGCGCCTAAGAATGTTGCCGAGGTGGTTGTAACAAGTCGCGGTAAGTGACTTTTAGTGATTGAATCAAAATAAGTAATTATCTTTTTAACAATTTTTGATTGATGAAGGAAGAAAATCATGGCCAAGGGTAAGTTTGAGCGTACGAAACCGCACGTAAACGTAGGGACGATTGGTCACGTTGACCATGGCAAGACGACGTTAACGGCGGCGATCACGACGGTGTTGTCTGCGAAGTTTGGTGGTGAGGCC
>Ga0247837_1009905_pt1 | contig 11167 bp, 8 predicted proteins | sample LaCtaG_2_FD_187115 | JGI IMG/M metagenome (GOLD analysis project Ga0247837, IMG submission 187115) | Freshwater microbial communities from meromictic Lake La Cruz, Castile-La Mancha, Spain - LaCruzMarch2015_14.5m | ecosystem: Environmental > Aquatic > Freshwater > Lake | place: Spain: Castile-La... | reverse complement strand
TTCGGAGACCCCTTCGTGTCGCTGGGGGAAATAGAGACAGAGGTGCCTGTGTTTGTGTTGGGCGGACTGGCGAAACGCTGGCTGGTGCCGGGTTGGAGAGTGGGTTGGGGAGTCATATTTGACAGAGCGGATATTGCACAGGAGGCTAGACTGGGTATATTCAAAGTCAAAAACATGACTTTGCACCCTGCCACCTTCCTGTGTAATGCCATCCCCTCCATCCTGGAAACTGTCCCTCAAGGCTTCTACCACCAAATCGCCCAGAAGTTGAAGTCCAACGCTGACTTCCTGTACCAACGCATATCCCAACTCCCCAGCTTGACCATGAACCGACCCCAAGGAGCAATGCACGCTTTCATCTCTGTGGACTTGACTCAGTTCCAAGACCTCCGCAGCAGTCAGGAGTTGGCGGAGAAGTTGGCGTGGGAACAGGGAGTGATGGTGATGCCGGGAGAGTGCTTCCTCAGTGAAGCGTCCTTCGGAGTAGTGCTGTGCAACTCTAAGGAAGTATTGGCGGAGTCCTGTGATAGGATTGGGGACTTTCTAGAGACTCACTTGAAGGCAGGCAGGCTGGCCTAGTCTGCTTAGATTTAATCCCTACTGTTAGCTAGAAACCCGCAGTGGCTGCTGAGCGGTGATGAGTTTGGTGGACAAGTCGAGACAGTACAGTGCGATGTTACTGCCCTTCCCACCTACCATGTACAGACAGTCTCTATTGCGCACAGGCGGCACCTGCACCATCAGTGAGTACGGCCCCCAGCTGCCCAAAGAACTCGGCGCTTCCGACTTTGTCTTTTTCTCCCAGATGTACTTATCCCCATTCAGCAACACCACCAAATCACCATCATATGCACCTGCCAAGCAGCGGCCACTGTCCCCGAGCTCTAGGTTGATAGTGCGGAAACACAGACTTTCGCAGTTGAACTCCTCAGCTGTGGAGGTCCACTGGCCGCCCAGCAGGTAGAAACTGCGGCCTTCCCGCGCTGGCACGAAGGAGGAGCGGGGGAACTGCATGCAGGGCAGGATGGACCAGGAGGCAGTGGACAGGCTGTAGCGCTCACAGAAGCGCTGGGAGGCTTCTTTCCACCTGCCTCCAAACAGATACACGTAGTCTTCATACAGGCCCAGGCCGCCCAGCATGTGAGGGAAACTCGTACTTTCTGTCTGGGCGAAACTCTCGCTTTGAACGTTACACAAAAAGACCTTTAAATTTGACTTTTCGCCTGTAAGCAGGACAGAAGTGTCACTAACAGGCAGCCATATCGTGCATTCCTTCAAAGGATTGAAACTAGGAGGCATGTCAATGCGGTACCCGCCGTCTATGATGAAAAACTCCATAATGAAGTTGAAGTAGGGCACATAAACCAACTGCAAGTCCTGCCAAGTCTCTTCCAGAGCCGCAGGTTCGAACAGTTTCTTGTTGATGTGATACAGAAACCCGCATTTCAGGTAGATTTCGGTCTCTTCCGTGTACGTACTAGTCGATATAAGTTGTAGCCGGCCCTGCAGGTCCGCAGCCGAAGTAGTCATTCTGACCTGATCCAGGCGTGTATTGGGACTTGCGCCCGCTACATAGTTCTCTATGTGAGTGGTCAACTGGGCAATTTCGCTGGTTAGTTCTGCGACTACTCTGAGTTTTTCTCTGTGTGCAGAGCGAATGATAGAGTTGAAGACTGTTGCCGCCTGGTCCCTGGCCCGCTTGACTTCATCCAGTCCCCAGTACAGCAGGTTAACTGTATACGTCCAATTGGTGTCATCAGCCTCCACAACCACTGGAGGAGTGGGGGGCTGGATACTGGCTTGTGCGTGCTGGTGGGCTTTGTAACACCCGTCACAGAACACTGAGGGCGGCTTGGTACATTGGCACTTCTGCTGGCCTGGTCCACCACATGTCTGGCAGGGGGGACGACTCATGGAAATTATAGAAATGGCCGTGTCTGAGAGACTCATGGCCCGAGTGTTCGACCTCAACGAGCACTTCGTGGAAGTCCGCTTCTTCCACAGTCCTTACTGCGCCCTGCATACTTCCCTGCTGTTTGGCCTTTTTGAAACTGCCGTAAAGCCGCAATACACCCAAAGCATGGGTCAGAAACTGCGGAATTTGAATTGGAGTGAGACGAAGTCAATTGTGCAGTATCTAATGAGTCCTGAGGTGCCAATAGCTCAGAAACAAGCTCTGTGGGGAGAAGAAAATGTGGTATTCTGGCTGATGTCTGCAATACATGGAGCTGATGAAGATATTCCAGATGATAACCAGCTGAAATCTGACATAACACGCAACTTTGGCCTGCAGATTAAAGACTACAGCGAAGAGACTGTGCCCAGTGAGGATAGCCCAGTGCTATATATCGGCAATGTCAAGGGAAAAGTGGCTTTGCTGTACCCAGAATACTCCTCTGATAGCTTCAGTCAGTGCAATTGCGGGTACTTATACTACCACTTCGGAGTCTATGCGAAGTACCAGGCTCAGGCTAATGGCTGGGCGGTGAGTCTACCGCAGATCCAGTCCTATCCTATCAGTTGCCTTAATTGCAAAACTGATGTGGGGTATAACCATTTAGTGCAAATTGCTAAAAAGCCCACATATAGAGGTGTTGAGATTCTGAGAGAAATCCAGAATGGAAATCCTTTGGGGGGCTATAAAAGCAGGTCTACTTGTCTGGTTTGCGCTGGAAGACTGGAAACGATGCCTAGAGAGAGGATTTGTAGCTGTAGGCAGATATGCTGGAACTGCATGGTGATTTACAGTCTAAAGAAGCCTCAGTTTGAATGTCCTTCTTGCCGAATCAACGTATCTGACTCAACAACCTGGAATAAATTGAATAATATTCGAGGGAAAATAGTGGGCTTAGAGAGGTTAACCGAACTTACTCCCCCTAAGAGTTTGGAAGTGCATCGTTCTCCTCCCCAGCCTTCCCTCTGCGCCCAATGTCATGAGGACGCTGGCTCGAGACTAAAGCGGCCTTGCGGGTGTGTGCTTAGCTCAGTCTGCACCGAGATCTCTACAGAAACTTGTCCAGCCTGTAGGACCGGGGAAGTGCGAGTCGAAGAAGTGAAGTCAACGAAGCCGTTCTGTCCCTGTGGGAAGGCCATAGAAGGCAAAGGCATCTACTGCGAGCAGCGGTGTGTTTGCGCTGCTTGCTTGTTTCGGCACTGCTTAGAGACTCACTCTTTTCAATGTCCCACTTGCCACCAGGATACATTCGGAATAGTAGCGCTGGATGTAGTGTGCTCATGGTGCTGTAGAAGACTATTACCTGCAGATACAGACATAGCCAAACACCCTTGTGCCCTATGCACCTGCGGAGCCATTCTTTGCTGCTTCTGCATTAAACTCGACTCCGACAGTCCCGTGTGTCCACTTCCCTGCAAAGGAGCACTCGAATTGCTGGACCCGAAGTTGGAAATTCAGGAAAAACAGACCAGTTTCCCATATGCTTGCTACTGTGGAAAACCAGCAATAGCGACTGCCAGTACGCCCTGCCGCCATCTCGTTCACCAGGACTGCACGAATGATATTTTCTCTTGTAGAAAATGCGGCACAAGTCTTAAACCGCGCCCCAATGCCAAACTTCTTGGCGACTACTTGGACTAAGCTTAGATAGTCATTATGGAGAGATTTACGGTTGACAAACACGTGCTGGACCTCTCCAACCGCAGTCTGTCCTCCCTGCGCTCCCCCTCCTTAGACCACTGCAAGTCCGCCTGCTTCCACCTCAACCTCGCCCACAACCTCCTGCAAGACCTGTCCTTCCTCGAAGGCTTCCACGCCCTCACCACACTCATAGCGGACTACAACGCTCTGGACTCTATCAGGTCTCTGCCGCCTTTGGACGATTTGGACACTTTGTCACTCAACTGCAACGAAATCCGCGACTTGTCGGCCACTCTGGTGACGATTCAGACAAAATGTCCGGCCATTCAACACCTCAGTCTCATCCGCAACCCCATTTGTCCGATGTTCCAGCCCAATAGTGATGAAGCGACGCTGTTGGGATATCGAGTGGCGGTGGTTAAGTCGCTGCCGATGCTCAAAATGCTGGATGGGCTGACGGTGTCGCAGGAAGAGCGGACCCAGGCTATGGCAGAAAGGGCCCATAGGTCAACGGAGCCAAACATCCCTGTGACCGTGACCAGGGCAGACGAGGAGGAGGGCGAGGTGCATCGCTCCAGCACTAAGGTCAAAGTCGCCCGCGAGCCCAAGCGCGCTCCGGGGAAGGGACAGAGCGAAGGCAACCGCTTCATCACGAACGGGGACCTATGAGTAGGCAGTTAGCACTTTTATGTGTCGGACTTGCGTGCAATTCTTGCTTCGATGTTGGGAAATTAGTGCAGTCCTGATAACTGCGTGTACAATTCCGCACCAAACTGAATCTTTCAGTGTAATGAGAGAAAAGGCGTATAGTGGTGACATCTAGAAGCGCTCTGAAAGCAGCGCTACTCCCCTGGGCATGGGGCACTATTGTAGACCCACAGACAATGGCCGCAGACAGAGATATGGAAATCGGAGAGCGTGTGCCCCTGCCTTCAAGTCTGCAACTACCTGCGGGCTGGGTGGAAATGAGACGCATTTGGAGCGCCAAGTCCACCAATATGCTCGCTATTCTGTACCGACTGATAGAGATGTACCAAGCCAATCCCAACTTTGGCATGCCTGAGTCCTTCTTTACGGACAAACAAATGGCCAAAATCCGGCAAAAGAAGCAAGAAGAGCTAAAAGACGATTTACGCTTCATAGCGGAGTTGACGGAAAACCAACTGCACCCTATAGACTTCAATTACCTTTATGAAAACCCTATGCAGGTGCAAGAATGGGGAGTAAAGCTGGCTTTCCCCGCTAGTGGCACGGTTATTAATGCAGATGGAAGTGTGGAAATTGCCATTCATTTTAGTGGTGAAAACCTGTTTTTGCTGTATTCGGCCTACTCGCTGGGGAACTTTGTGGACTTGGAGTGCGGACATTTCGCCTTCAAGTACGATTACTACCAGAGAATGCAGCAACTGGCACAGGGAACTGCAGTCTCTTTGAGAGATATGGAGAGGTTTGGATTGGTCTGCTTTGACTGCGGTAAATTAGTGTCTCCCTCCCTTCTATTTCCGCAAGTTCCTGCTAAAAAGCCCGTATCGACCTTAAACAGTGATATACCTTGCCGAATTTGTGGTACTCTAAGACAAATTAGTAGCGGAAATTGCCCTGCTAAACATAAGCTGTGTGAACGCTGTTTCCTTAAGAACTGTCTCACAGAAAACTACCTCTGTACGCCTTGCTGTAAGCAGCCAGTACTCTTAGGAAGCCTAAGTACAGCGGTCAGAGAAGTAAGGAAAAGACCCAGTTTGAAGCAATCAATCGAGAAATTGCCTCATTTGCAGCACATCGAAACCACACCCATCCCTGAGCGAATCTGTGATAAGTGTCAGATGGAGAAATTAGAAGGAGAGGCAGGCATCTTAGTTTGTAGAAGCTGTGCGCTGGATCAGCAAGTCGCTCAGCTTAGTCTTGTAGAAGACGTTGATGATGCAAGTTACAAGAAACAGCGAGACGAAAGGTCAAAACCGAGTGATCCTCCGCAGGTTTCAGCGACAGATCACCTAACGAGAAGTGCTTATGGTACTGATTCCAGTTATGGAAAGCCTAGGGATCGGACTGATGGTCGCACAACACCGCTGAATCAAAGCTCAAACCCAGGTTTTTCTCAGCACGAAGAGAAGAAACATAATCCAGAAAGAGACTCTGATGTGCCGGAGGAATATCAGACTCATGTTATCTCGCATGCAGCCCCAGTGTCAACCGAGGAGAGAAAGGAATTGAATTCCCCTAATATCCATCCACATTCAACTGCAGACCTTGTTGTTCCAGGTACTAAATGTCACCGATGCAAACTCTCTTATACCATACTAGACAGAGACTGGCAATGCTCCAAGCGCTGCTATTGTAGTCTGTGTATGGCTGCTCTGGTGATTGGGGATGAGCGCAGGGAATGTCCCTACTGCAACACTGCAATAAGTGAAGAGATGATGGTGAGATTAAAGCGAAAGTGGGTGAGATGTCATAGTTGCGGACTGGCAATGGCCTTGGATGAAATAGTGGAAGGCGTGGATTGTTATGTGTGCAAAGCATGCGTAATCGTTACTGAGAATACCAAAACTAGAGAAGTCAAATGCTACGAATGCACTCGCGTCTACAGCGCATTTGAAAAGGATTATGAAGGAGTGAAGCGACTCCCTGTGATTTTGCAAAGAAGCGCTTGCTGCAACTTCAGTATAACCAACCTTCCCTTTAAAAAACTCACTTGCAATCATTTGATCTGCTGCCGGCATTTCCACCTCCTGAAGAGATGCAGAAACTGTCACAAGCCTGCTGTAGTCGTGGAGGACCAGTAGTCTAATAGAGAGCTTAGATTCGGAATGTTCGGCCTATAGTTAGTTACTGAGAAGGATACTTTGGCCCAAATTCGTAACTAGGCTATCGCCGAAATACAGCCGCAGAACTTTCCGCCAATTTCCTACAGAGTGTTAAACCAGACCTATGCAGGACTAAATGGCCTTCACCTACTACTATTGTTTTAGAGAAATCGAGAATAAAGCGTAGATTGGTCTGTCTTGGGCGGAAAATCACCTAAAGAATGTCCCCTTGCCAATTCTCGTGGTTGACCAGCCTGAGCAGTTGCTGTGAGACTAGTCCGTCCAGCCGGTACCTGTGCAGGAGGCTGGGCATAGGCTTGAGGAGCGGCCTGAAAATAGGTAGGCTGAGCATATTGAGTAGGTGCTGCCTGTGCATAGTCAGAAGGAGGAGCATACTGACCCGCCTGCGGGTATTGGTAGGGACCAGCCTTGGCATACTGAGGCGGAGTGAACTGTCCAGTGGGCGGATATTGGACAGCCTGCGCGCATAAGGCTGAGGCCCAGCTTGCGGATAGAACTGAGGCGCGGCCTGGGCATATACTGAAGCGGCTTGTTGATATAGGTAGGGGCCGGTCTGGGAGTGTAATTGAGGACTGGTCGTTGTAGGTTCTTGGACTGGGGGAGGGCCGGAATTCACTGGGCTAGAGTCGGCTATAGGAGTTTTCGCAGCTTACCGGCTCACTGATTCGGTTTTCGCCAGTTGTGCGACTTCAGTTTCTAACTCCACACACCGTTTTCCGAATTCCCTCGCTCTTATTTCGCTTTTCGCCACTTGCTCCTTCAATAGTTCGATTTCCTTGGCCATTTGCCTTCCTCCGCTCTCATAGTCCATCCCTAACTCGCCACTTCCCGACTTAAATGCGATATCCACCGGGTCTCGTAGCCGGTCATCCGTGGCTTTTAGCACATGTGAAAAGACCTCTATGGGGTCTGAGCTGTTTTGCTTGCAATGAGTCCACACTAGTGTCGCTAAGTGGGTGCTGGGCTGGTAGTCGTCGCGGTACGCGTTTTCAGAGGTTTCCTGTATCGTTAGTTCAATTTGCTGGCTGAGCTCTGTATCCCACTCCTCCAATTTCCCTAGCTAATTCACCTTCGCCTGCTCGAGTTCTCTATGGATGTCTTCGTAAGTGGCTTCAATAACGCTGCGGCACTCCCTCAAAATTCCTAAGTTTTCCTTCAATTTTTCGTGCGAGTTGACCAGACTGAGGAGGTGGACTTTGAAGGACTGCTGCCGCTTGGGCGTGACGGAGTCCAGAGCCTTCAGTGGCAGAGAGAAGTGGAAGTCGGGCATGGACTGGTGGAGCCCCTTGCAGTAGGGACAGAGAAGGGGCAGACTTCCGCAGATGCAGAATTGAACTGCCACTTCTCTGTTGCACATGGAGCAGACCCTGTTTTCCTCCATTGATTACTACTAGGTAGGACGCTCATCGCTATTCGCCGCTATAGAGCCCTTCGCTCTGCATTTCCGTCACTTAGGCTTATATTTAAATCTTAAAGCCGCGTAGGAGACCACGTTAGAAATGACCGTTGCTGCTAGAATGTCAGATTCCCAATTAAATGGCCTTTTGTGTATATACTTCGGCACTTCTGAAGTTTCTATTCTTCAATTTCCCCTTTAAAGCCGCTACGAGCATTCTCTAAATATTCGATATTCCCAAACTTGTGTTCATAGCAAACCATACATGTTTCAATGGTTGCTTTGGAATGCAGGGCTCAGGCTATGGACCTGCTTCTTAGACATAGCGGCAGAATTTAGACAGATTTATTGAGATATCAATGAAGCTATGCTTTAGATTGCAATGTGTGCCGGCGTAGTTTGTTTTTGGGCTGCCTCGGAGAAGGAGACTTTGGCCAAAATTCGTGATCAGACCGTCGCAGCAGTCACAACATCCGAGAGCTTTCTGCAAATTTGTCGACAGAGTGTTAAATCAGACCCACGCCAGGACGAAATGGCCTTCAACTATTTCTAGTTATTTTCCGAAGAACCGAGAATAAAGCGTCCTGGACTTGTCTGTCTTGGGCGGAAATTCACCCGAAGAATGCCCCCTTGCCAATTCTTGTGATTGACGACCAGCCTGAGCATTAGCTGGGAGACTATTCCGTCCAGCCGGTGCGGCCTGGGCATATGCTTGAGGGGGCTGAGGATAGGGGTCCCCAGGCTGAGCATATTGAGTAGGTGCTGCCTGTGCATAGCCGGGAGGAGGAGCATACTGACCTGCCTGCGGGTATTGGTAGGGACCAGCCTGAGCATACTGAGGCGGACCGATTTGCCCAGGAGGCGGATATTGGCCAGCCTGGGCATATGGCTGAGGTCCAGCCTGGGCATAGGGTTGAGGTCCAGCCTGGGCATATGGCTGAGGTCCAGCTTGCACATAAGGCTGAGGTCCAGCTTGCGGATAGAACTGAGGCGCGGCCTGAGCATATACTTGAGGAGCGGCTTGTGGTTGGGGAGCGAGTCTAGTGGTGTTGGCAGGAGCTTGGACTGGGGGAGGGGCGGAGTTCACTGGGGAGGGATTGGTGTCTTTGAGTGTTTCTACTGAGTCAGAATCAGCCTTCGCGGGTGCTTTCACTGGAACAGGGTCGACTTTAGGAGTTTCCGTTGCTTTGCGGCTCGATGATTCGGTTTTTGCCCATATAGCGACTTCAGCTTCCAACTCCGCACATCGTTTTCCGAATTCCTTTGCCTTTTTTTCGCTTTTCGCCACTTGCTCCTTCAATAGTTCGATTTCCTTGGCCATTTGCCTTCCCCCGCTCTCATAGTCCATCCCTAACTCGCCACTTCCCGACTTAAATGCGATATCCACCGGGTCTCGTAGCCGGTCATCTGTGGCTTTTAGCACATGTGAAAAGACCTCTATGGGGTCTGAGCTGTTTTGCTTGCAATGAGTCCACACTAGTGCCGCTAAGTGGGTGCTGGGCTGGTAGTCGTCGCGGTACGCGTTTTCAGAGGTTTCCTGTATCGTTAGTTCAATTTGCTGGCTGAGCGCTGTATCCCACTCCTCCAATTTCCCTAGCAAATTCACCTTCGCCTGCTCGAGTTCTCTATGGATGTCTTCGTAAGTGGCTTCAATAACGCTGCGGCAATCCCTCAAAATTCCTAAGTTTTCCTTCAATTTCTCGTGCGAGTTGACCAGACTGAGGAGGTGGACTTTGAAGGACTGCTGCCGCTTGGACGTGACGGAGTCCAGAGCCTTCAGTGGCAGAGAGAAGTGGAAGTCGGGCTTGGACTGGTGGAGCCCCTTGCAGTAGGGACAGAGGAGGGGCAGACTTCCGCAGATGCAGAATTGAACTGCCACTTCTCTGTTGCACATGGAGCAGACCCTGTTTTCCTCCATTGATTACTACTAGGTAGGTAACGTTTATCGCTATTCGCCGCTATAGAGCCCTTCGCTCTGCATTTCCGTCACTTAGGCTTATATTTAAATCTGAAAGCCGCGTAGGAGACCACGTTAGAAATGACCGTTGCTGCTAGAATGTCAGATTCCCAATTAAATGGCCTTTTGTGTATATACTTTAGCACTTCTGAAGTTTCTATTCTTCAACTTCCCCTTTAAAGCCGCTACGAGCATTCTCTAAATATTCGATATTCCCAAACTTGTGTCCATATACAAACCATACATGTTTCAATGGTTGCTTTGGAATGCAGGGCTCAGGCTATGGACCTGCTTCTTAGACATAGCGGCAGAATTTAGACAAATTTATTGATGTATCAATGAAGCTATGCTTTAGATTGCAATGTGTGCCGGCGTTGTTTGTTTTTGGGCTGCCTCAGAGAAGGAGACTTCGACCGAAATTCGTGACTAGGCTATCTCCCCAGTTACCACAGTCGCAGAGCTTTCAGCCAATCATCTACAGAGTGCTAAACTGACCTGTGCGAGATGAAAGGCCTTCACCTATTCTAGTTATTTTCCGAATGCCCAGGATAAAAGTGACCTGGAAGGCTCTGCCTTGGGCGGAAATTCACCCGAAGAATGCCCCTTTGGCACTTCTTGTGGTTGACGACCAGCCTGCGGATTTGCTGGGAGACTGTTCCGGTTAGCCGGTGGGGCCTGGGCATATGCTTGAGGAGGGGGCTGCCGATACGCGGCCTGAGGATAGGGCTGCCCAGGCTGAGCATATTGGGTAGGTCTTCCCTGTACCTGTACATAGCCGGGAGGAGGAGCGTACTGCCGCTGCGGTAATTGGTTGGGAGCAGGCTGAGCATACTGAGGCGGACCGTACTGCCCAGGAGGCGGATATTGACCAGACGGCGCATAAGGCCGAGGTCCAGGTTGCTGATAGAACTGAGGCTGGGCATACCCTTGAGGAGCGGCTTGTGGATGGGGGGCGGGTCTGGTGGTGTTTGCAGGAGCTTGCATTGGGGAAGGGGCGGAGTTCGCTGAGGAGGGATTGGTGTTTTTGCGTGTTTCTACATGGCTGGAGTCAGCCTTCACGGGTGCTTTCACTGGAACAGGGTCGGCTTTAGGAGTTTTTGTTGCTTCCCTAGTCGCTGCTTCGGATTTCGCCAGTTGTGCGACTTCAGCTTCTAACTCCACACACCGTTTTCCGAATTCCCTCGCTCTTATTTCGCTTTTCGCCACTTGCTCCTTCAATTCTTCGATTTCCTTGGCCATTTGCCTTCCCCCGCTCTCATAGTCCATCCCTAACTCGCCACTTCCCGACTTAAATGCTATATCCACCGGGTCTCGTAGCCGGTCATCCGTGGCTTTTAGCACATATGAAAAGGCCTCTAAGGGGTCTGAGCTGTTTTGCTTGCAATGAGTCC
>Ga0247837_1009903_pt1 | contig 11169 bp, 12 predicted proteins | sample LaCtaG_2_FD_187115 | JGI IMG/M metagenome (GOLD analysis project Ga0247837, IMG submission 187115) | Freshwater microbial communities from meromictic Lake La Cruz, Castile-La Mancha, Spain - LaCruzMarch2015_14.5m | ecosystem: Environmental > Aquatic > Freshwater > Lake | place: Spain: Castile-La... | reverse complement strand
TTTTGGAAAATTGTACTGAAATTTGTGCACAATCACGAAATCAGCTACTTATCAGGACTTCATTATCGACTGCAATTGTGAAAATACGACGAAACCTTGAAATTCGGCAAATGCGCAAAATTGCCTTCATTAGCACACAGCTTAAAGCTACTTCAGAAAGAGCGAAAGCCTATCCTATAGTTACAGCAGTGCACAAAAGCCCAGCAGTCTTTTCCTCCTTTCCACCTTTAATTCCTGCCGCTTCACTCTCACCTCCGTCTCAGTCTTGACTGTGAGACATGCAGGAGAGTGCCGCACAGTCCGCACTGCCACTACTTCAAAAAGTCGCGCTAGGCCGATGTTCTCCTTGACGGAAAGGCAGTGCAGCGGCAGTTCCCAGTGCAGGGCTTGCGCCCTTGCTTCCTCTTCGCTCACTGCTCGGTTGCATTCGAGGTCGCTTTTGTTCTGGACTACGAACATTGGGATGTCTCCGCATTCCTCTAGTACTACGGCTCTCCAAGTATGTAAATCCTCAAACGACTGTCTATCCTCCACTGAAAACACCAGCAAAGCAGCTTGCGACCTGCGGAAATACCGACGAGTCAGCGATCGATACTCCTCCTGCCCCGACGTATCCCACAGTTGAAAGATAACATCCATACGCAGAGCAGGCACATAAACCGTCTTTTGAAGAAAATCCACCCCTAAAGTTTGCTTGTAGGTAGAGACGAAATGGCCCTGGCAGAAGCGGGCGATCAGGGAAGTCTTCCCTACGCGGCCGTTGCCTATTGTGATGATTTTGAGCAGCGGAGCTTCCTCTGTGTCCATACTTACACAGACTGCAGAACTACCGAAAAGGAAGATGCGGAAACACACATTTCAGTAATATTCACACTGCTTCCTCACAGATATGACCAAAGCAGTGGTAACTGCATACATCCATGCAGTCTCTACAGCTAACGTATTTATATATATGTCCATCAGTGAAGATCAAATCGTCCCAGAAGAGTTGCAGCAGAGCAGGCTATCGAGGGCGGAGGAAGGAGGCGGCTGGGTGGCCTTGGAAGAAAAGCCCAGTGAGGAAGATTGCTCTTTGCCTGTTCTATTGTCTTCTGCAGAGTCGTCATTTCTCTCAAATGTGGCAGGAGACGAGGTCACCGGGCCTGCGGCTAGACGCCTGGCGACTCAACTGCAAGAGAAGCTGGAAAGGGACCACAGTCGCTACAGTGAGAAGGCGAAAGCTTTACAGTTGAAGTTGGTGAGTGCCAGAAGTGCCTACGAAAAGGAACTGTGGCGCTGCAAACTGGAGCGCAACCAGCTGGAAAGGACTTTCCGTCTGGACTCCAATGAGCTCAAATTGGCGCTGGAGAAGGCTGCACTCACCCGCAAGCGAGACTCTCTCCTGCTTGACGACCTGAAAGCGAAGGTCCTGCAGCTGGAAGAAACTGTTAGAGGGGAGCGGGAGGCCAAGGTGGGGCTGGAAAGCCGCTATTCACAGCTCGAAGAGGCGTACGAAGCCGGGCAAACGACTCTGCAGGAGCAGGCCAGGGCCTTGTCAGGCCAGTTGCAACGGACTGAAGCCGAGAACGCTAAATTGCAGTCCGCACTATCAGAGAAACAGGGCGAATGCGGCTCACTGGAAGCCGCCGTATTTCAGCTGGACCAGGAAGTGAAGCGGCTGAAGGCAGTTCCAGTCTGGAGCTGCACCCACGAAGTCGAACTGACAAGATTGCGAGAGGAAAAAAGCAGAGAGGAGAAATTGCGACTTGAAACTGAAGAAACAGCCAAAAAGTGGGAAACAGCTATACTGGAAAAAGCCTCAGAAACACTAAAAACGCTGGAAATGGAGCGAGCAAAGGAACGCGATGCATTAGAACTCACAGTGCAGGAACTGAGGACAGAACTGCGCCTAAGCAGACAGGCAGTTCTCACGTCCCAGACGCTCGCTGAGCAGCTCAGCAGTCGCCGTCCGCAGAGGGACTTGAGTGGAGAACTAGCTGAAGCGAGTGAAGAGAACTTGGCTCTGGGGAGACAGCTGCGGGAGCTGAGAGAGCGGGAAGAGGCGCAAAGGCTTGACCGGGAACAGTTAGTGGCCCAGCAAATTGGCCTGCAGGAAGAGCTGGAAGCTGCTGTTAGGACTCAGAAGCAACTGGAAGCAGACCTAGGAGTCGCCAAGGCTGCTACCAAGGAAGCACTCGCAGTGGCCAAATCAGAGCGAGAGAAATCCAGCTACTTAGACGCAGAGTTATCTGTCAACCTCGAAATGATGAAAACACTCCGCTGCTCCCAAGAGTCCACTTCCAAGGAAGTTTCCCTCGCACAGGCGAACTGGCAGCAAGAGCTGCAGCGACTGCATACCCTGGCTCAGAGCACAGGCAGGGAAGAGCTGGAAAGGGCACTGCAGGAGTCGGAAAGGCACTGCGAAGGCTTGGAGGCGGAGGCCAGGGTGTTGGTGGAGAGGTTCCGGGAGGAGCGAGACTCGTGGGAACTGGAAAGGGAGCAGCAAGAAGCATGCCTCCAGTCACTACTAGAGGAAAACCAGTCCCTCAAGGACCAGCTGGAAGCAGTCAGAACTGAGCAAGAGGAGTCCGAACGACTCCTCACGGAGACAGTGTCCAAGCTGCCAGCTCCGCGCAGTTCAGACCTAATCGACCAGCTCCTGCGGGACTACATGCACAGTCACCACATCAAAAACCCCTTCGTGCGGCTGGCCGAGGGACTGTACAACTTCGGCACGAAGAAGGTCAGTGTGACAGTGAAGAACGGCTCCATAATTGTGAGAGTGGGAGGCGGGTACATGTTCCTAGAGGAGTTTCTGCGGCTGTATGTGCCTAAGGAGGCGGAGCGGAAGGTGCAATTGGTGATTTCCCCGCATTCCCGGTCACAAAGCGTAGGGAGAGACTTCAAACGCACATTCACACTGACACTAGATAGACAGGACAGCTTCCCCACACCTCAGCAAAGCGTCGACAGTCCGCCCAAGTCCCAACGGTCTGTCAGAGAAGTCTCGCCTTCCCTGTACCAGCCCACTGTCAGCAGTCAGAACAAGGTCGTGGGCAGTCCGCCGGCCGCTAACAAGGTCTTCAGAGCCTTTCAGGTCAAGAAGTAATTTCGTATGAGACTAGTGCCTTCCCAGAGAATCTGCGGAAGGGATTGAAATATGATGGAAGGACAGGTAGTGTGGGCCAAAGTGACTGGCTATCCCTGGTGGCCCGCAGTAGTAACTGCGGCTTTGCCTGAAGGCTTCTCAGTGGCTTTTTTGGGGGAAAAGACAAAGTAACTTTCATGCAGTTCTTGTCTGCCGCCGAACAAAGTCCTGGACTTCAGAACTCACTATGACCGCTTCCTTGCCCAAGTCCGCGGCTCTGCAGGGCAGAAACTCTCTCGCAGTGTCAAACTAGCCCTAGAACTGCTGGACGAACCTGCTCCTGCACCACCCACCAAACACCCTGCTTCTCTTATCGAACAGCCGACTTCTCTTATCGAACAGCCTTCTTCCCCTGCCAAGCCGTCTACTCCTCTGGCCGAACCGCCTGCTTCTCCTGTGAATGAGCCGCCTGAGACAGTGCAGCCTATTCCAAGTGAGGAAAACACTTTACAGCATTGGGCCAGAGACCTTATAGCAGTGGGCTTGCCAGAGTCAGTGGCAGGACTGCGGACCTGGCTGGAGCGTCTGCACCCAGCAGATGCGCCTCCGCACGTGCTGAAGTACCTGACAACGGCGCTGAGCGGAAGTGAGTTGGGCTGGAAGGCCAAAAGGCTGCTTTTGCAAAGTAAGTTGGTGCGGCTGGAAGCGAGTCTGCAACTCGTGGCTTTTCCTGACCTGCGGAGAAGAGTATGCAGAGCGCTTTGCAGACTGATGGTCGAGGCGGGCCTGCCCACTGCACAGGCCAAGCGTAGAGCCTTGCACGCCGAACTGAACTTACGCAGGCGGGACCCTAGCATGACAGCAGACTACCGCAGTGCATTCCAGGAACTAGTGCAGAGTTGGAGGGCAAGGGCTGGGGACTACTCTGGGGGCGTACTGTAGACTTCATCTAGAAGCCCGCAAGCAGACTTGCAACACAAGAAGCTCAGTCTCGTCCAGGCAGTGCAGCCACACAGTCTCTTCATTGCTGGTCTGGCGCGTCTGAGAGAAACGCAGCCCAGTCGCGGCCTGACTCTGCGGCTGCTCAGTGCTTTTGTCAAGGTGGCGTTGGACGCCTCTGTGGCGAGCACTAACCCTGCTGAGCTGGAGCGCTTAGTGCGACAGGTCTGCCCAGGCGTTAATAATGGATAGTTTCTCTAAGGCATCCTGGACATTAGCTATGGGATACTGAGAACTAGGACTTAACTATACTCGATGGCTTCTCTCAAGATTGGGTCGCTGCCGTACATTTCCTCTAGATATAGTCTCCTCAGTTCGATATAAACAGGCCCAATTTGGCCTTCATTGATAGCGACTCCGTCCCATTCCACCACAGGACTCAGCGAGTCGCCTCCACTCTGAATCACCTCAACTGCAGTCTTGGCCTCATCTATATGAATAGGCCGCTGATCGATAGAGGCAATCACGCCACTGGCCAGGAGTCCCTGGGCCAAGAGCAGCAAGCGGGAAATCACTGTGCCTGCGAGAATCGACTGGAACGGAGGAGTCACGAAGCGCTTACCTGGAAGCACGAAACTGACGTTAGCAACTGCGCATTCAGTGATGAAGCCTTCAGGGTCTTTCTGGATGCCTAGACGTCCTCCTTGTTGAACGGCTTGCATGGCGCAGTGGGCGTTGAGCAGGTAGTTGGTGGTCTTCATTGTAGCGAGGAACTGAGGCTTCAAGGGTAGGTCTACAGTGAATTCCTTGGCTCCAGTCTTAGCAAGCATGAGGGTGCGCGGGTCCGTGCCATCGTCGTAGACCAGTGCATAGAACACACTCATCCCAGGCACAGGCAGAATGTAGAGGCTGCCAGGACCTGCAGACAGCCAAAACCGCAGGCGACAGGAGCGCAGTCCAGTGATAGCCACCAATTGTTTAATCGTGCTTTTGATTGCTTCTCTGGTCATCGGCAGGTCGACTTTCGCAGCGGCTGCAGACTTGAGAAAGCGGTCAAGATGCTGCTCGAGTAGGTAAGCTTTTCCGTCCACTACTAATAAAGTGTCGAAGACGGAGTGGGCACGATGCACCATGTGGTCGTCGATTGGGACAGTCATGAGCACTGGGTCAGTAATGACCGCATTCAGACGCGAGTCGTAGAAGGCCTTGAACACTTGATTGCCGGGGTAGGAGGCACTGTGCAGTGCAGTCACCACTTCCTCAGGAGTGGCCAAGACTCGCAGCGCCATTATATGGAGGAGTTGGAAGACTTTTGCTTCGAGCAGAGCGAAGACGAAGGCCACTTGCTGGTCACTCAGCGACTTAGCAGCCAGGAACACGCCTGGGCGTTCCTGCAGCCGGCTTCCTACTCGAGAAACCGCCTACAGGCTGCAAAGCCCTACATTTACAAGTAGGTGGTAGCCAGTCCCTTCAGTGCACTGCGACCTGAGCCACCTGCGGAGGAAACTCGCCCTGTGAAGTCGCAAAGTGTGGCTTATGAGGCCCGCTCAGTCCCTGTGCAGCCCGCCTCGCGCTCCGCTGAAGGCAAGGAACACTACCAAGTCCTGCTGGCCATGTTCGAGCGTCGCCCCATCTGGCTGAAAACAGCCCTCGCCCAACAGCTCTCTGTCCAGCCCACCAAGAACAATCTCAAGCAGTAGAGATCAATCAGTCTGCTCAGCTGCGTCGCATATAGCTTTGAAAGCGGGCCGTGGCGCAATGCCTATGTGCGTCTCGGCTTCGACCCTAGACAAGACAGGAGCAGCTTGCCTCTGCAAGTGGTGGACCTGAGACATCGAGAGGAAGAGGGGGGACAGTTGCAGCAGCTCTGTGACCTGCAGGAGGAACGGGTGGAGAGACTGCTAGCTGAGCAGAGCACAACTGCTGCTCAGTGCACGGTGAGGACTAAACAGAAGAAACATGGTTGGCTTACACCCAAGGCTTTCACGGAGTTGAGGCGGATAGTCAAGTCACGGCCTAGCTAGTAGTTGCTGTGTCCTCTCCACTTCCGTAGTCCTCGCGAAATCAGCCCGAAAAAGGAGGTCTTGAACTGCTGATGCTGGAAGGCCTGGCAGCACTGTCACCACTGACGGGTGTAAAGATGCAGCGGAAGCGCATTCCACAAGTGCATTGAAGTTGAGTTGCACCGAACCTTGAGGATTTACGCAGACATAAGGCACTTCACGGCACAGCTCTGCACAGTCTCCTCCCGTTTCGTCTCGAATGATGTCTGCGCCTGCTAGTAGCGCTGCTTCTGCTTGCTGGACATTCTTTACAGAAATACACACCAGTGTGTCGGCTTTCACAGCTGGGAGTGAGTTGAGGTCCTCTAGCTCTAGGACAGCAGCCTCGTAGTGGGAGTCTGTAGAGAATGCCCATAGCAGTGGGCCTGGACCGAGTTCTAGGAAGCGTTTCTTCGCAGGCAGCACACGTCTAGGGTTACTTTGGAGCGCCATGGGCAGGAAGTCCTGAGTACTGCTTACCTGCAAAGAGTGCCCATCCAGGGTGAGACTGGAGTCAATGTCCAGCAAAGTGCGCAGTACGAAGTCACGCTGAGTCACTCCTGGGTGCGGAAGCACAAGTTCAGGTGAATTCAGGCGCAGTTCACCGTACAGACTGATATCGATGTCGATTTCCCTCGGACCTTTGGGGATATCTGACTTCGTACGGCCGATTTCCCGCTCTATCGTCTGAGTGCTGTGCAGCAGTTCATGTGGGGCGAGGGTAGTGCGAAGGCGTACCGCGCAATTGAGGAAATCAGGCTGCTGTGAATACAGTATCGGATCAGTGCGATACAGTGCAGATAACCCTGTGACCTGCCCTAGTCCCCGTATTCGCTGCACCGCTCTGCAAACGTGCACCAGTCGGTCTCCCAAGTTACTGCCCAGACTTAAAAACACGTCCATAGATTGCATACCTAGTTGTTACTGTCCTTCCCGCTTGCGAGGCGCGCACTTGACGATTTCGTCCACTCTGATTATCATCTCTGCTGCTTCGCTGGCCGCCAGTAGCGCCTGTTCCTTCACCCGCAGACACTCCTTCACGCCCAGTTCTTCCATGTTACCGAGCTGGCCGGCGTACATGTCCAGTCCGGCGGTAGTGTCGCCCTGGTTTATTGCGGCTCTTAGCTGGGCGATCAGTTCTGCACTGTCGTAGCCGCCGTTGTCCGCAATGATGGTCGGCAGTCTTCTCAAAGCATTGGCATAGGACGCAACAGCATGCGTCTTCTTCCCAGAAACAGTCCTCGCCAGGGTGTCCACTGCCTCTGCCATGGCTATTTCAGCGTGTCCTCCTCCGTAAATGACCTTGGAGTTCTTGATTGTCTGTGTGAGCACACACAGTGCGTCATGCAAAGACCGCTCCGCCTCATCAAGGATGTGAATGCTCGCCCCTCGCAGCACAATGGTGCAGGCTTCTCCCTTAGCACACCCAGAAAAGCGCACCAACTTGTCCTCTCCGATAATCACCTCCTCTACACTTGCACACGTTCCCAAGGCGGCCTGGTCAGGGTTGTCGAAGGTACTGAGGATGTCGGCGCCAGACACAGCGGCGAGACGTTCCACTCCATCGAAATCAGCATGCTCAATGACCATTACGCCTGCATCGGCCAGGAGCATTTCCGGGTAGTTGTAGATCAGTTGGCGGTTCACGAAGATGTCGGGCTGGAAGGCCAGGATTTTCTGCACTTTCGCCTTCATCTTGGCTTTCTCTGCTTCTTCGATTTCCGCGACTTTGGTCATGCTGTCCACCTTGACCTTGGAGCCGAAGATCTTTATTTTGTCGTAGTCCATCGGTGTATTCGCCACCATAATCCTCGGGTTCGCCTTGTGTTTGGGACATCCAGTGCTGATTTTCTTCTCCAGCACGAACCCATCCGCCAGGTACGAGTCTCTCAGGTTGCCCCCCGGCTTCTTGATGACTTGGATGAGGTCCAGATTGCTCGAGCCTTTCAGCCGCAGAACAGCACTGACAGCCAAGTCTGCGAACAGCTCTTTTTCCTGGGTCAACAGCTTGGAACTGATGGTTGTGCGAGTGATGGCGAGGAGGTCTTCCTTGAAGGCTTGGGGGTCTTGGGCGTGGTCCACGGCTAGTGACTGCAGCACTCGTCTGGCTTCCTCCCGTGCATCTCTCCACCCGCTAATGATGGTCTGAGGGTGAATTCGCAGGGCAATTAGACGCTCAGCTTCTCGGAGCAGCTCTCCTGCCAACACTGCAACAGTAGTCGTACCGTCGCCTACCGCATCGTCCTGTGTCTTGGAGATGTCCACGAGGATCCTGGCGGCCGGGTTATCGATGTAGACGGACTTGAGGATCGTGGCTCCGTCATTGGTGATGGTGATCTTGTGGTCCTGGTCGCTCATGGACTTGAGGATCTTGTCCATGCCTTTGGGTCCGAGAGTGGTCTTGACCAGGTCAGACACAGCAATTGCGCCCACGAAAGAGGAGAGCCGGGCCACTTCGCCCTTGTGGTCTTCTGCTTCTCCCTTCAATATCTGCGGAAGCATGTTCTACGTGATACTTACGCCTGCCATGTCGGGCTGCCCTACGTACTCCGCAGACATATTTAATGGTAGCAATATGTCAAGCAAGTATTGGCATATGCTCTCAGCCAGCAGCAGCACAGGCGCACCCGTGCAGTCTGCCTTCGGCGAGAAGATGCTGAAGAAGATGGGGTGGAAGCAGGGCGAGGGACTGGGCAAGCAAAGCCAAGGCCCTACACAGCCACTAACCATCGCTGCACGTCCTGAAGGTCTGGCACTCGGGCAGGAACGCAAGAAATCCAAGTGGAACGACGCCTGGTGGGAAGACCTTTACAACAGTGTTGCACAGAAGGTGGTGCCTGCGCCTTCCAAGAAGCGGAAGTTAGCCTAGTGCACACATTAGTGACCCAGTCTGCTAACTGAGTTGCTCCGCTTGTAACGGTCGAAGTGCAGCAGCTTCCGGTCAGTGCTCGAGAACGCAGCTTTGCAGTTCGGACATCTGACTAGCATTTCAGAGCAGCGGCGACAGGTGCGGTGGCCGCAGGCAAGCAGTAAACTGAAGGCTGCACTTCTGCACAGGTCACACAAAAGCTGCTTTTCTTCCGCTGCAGGGAAGTTGCCCAAAGCCTGGGCGATGTCCTTGCGAGCTCGCAGGACGGAGGAACTGGTTTGGGTGCGGAGGTGACCCAGTGCGTCGGCGCTGTGCTTGCGGTAGTGACTAGCACGCTCTTGTAAGAATTGTCCGATACGACGCGGGTCCGCATTAGGCCCTTTGCAGTAGTTCGAAATAGCCGCCAGGTCGGTAAAGAGGACACGAGTGAGATTTGAAAGAGGTTCAGATGGCTCATCAGGCTCTGTAGGCGCACAGTCCTCCTCGTAATCCTCCAGATACGCTTGCGCGGGCTTGCCTCGCAGTTGCACTCTCCGACCTTTCAGTCCAGTGAACGGAGCATTTCTGGGCACGGCAATTCCATCCTCTGCGAACAGCGCACCCTTGGCTACAGACGTCCATTTCTCCCCGCACCTGACCAGGTAGTAGCCCGAGGTTTCAGAAGCCAGCAGTCCGTGCTCACCTGCCACAGGTCTAACCCGCGCAGTAGCCTGACTGCTGGGCGAAGGACAGTCCTCGCGCTTCGGCAAAGGCTTGGTCCTGATAGCGAGAGGTGGCTTTCGGACAGACATTTAAATGGACCTGGTGGTACTAGTGAAGAAGGGCCAGCAGTCCCACGGGCAGCAGAGACGCACTGTTGAAGATAGTCGTGGTTTGCTGCAGACTCTCGACTTCGAGGAAAGTCTGTAGACAGGTGAGGTCGCTCTGCATCCACAGCCAGCTGGCAATGAACGCCATCCAGTAGTTGTAGGTCACCAAATCTTCTATGCGGCCAAGGTCGCCGCAGGCAGCCCAGTACCCGCTGAAGAGGTTTTCGTTACTGAGATCTGGCATGCACACTCCTTGTTGGTCGCTTCGAATAGTGCAGACACACTCAGTGATAGTGTCGTCCTGCAGCAGACAGTCGTTGTTGGACTCACAGAACACGACCCCAGTGCCGGCCTTGAAAGTGCGTCCCTCTGCTTTGCTAGGACAACTTTCGTAGGAGAAGGTGGACTCCGTGCGGACGTAGACAGGGAAGATGTCCCGCTGCTGGCAGTAGTAGGTAGTGGAGCTGGTAGCGTTGAAAGTCAGCGCCCAGTGCTCCATAGAAGCGGCAAGGCAGTAGAAGTCGCTTTCGCACCCGTTGCCATTGAGGTGAAATACGCCGGAGTTGGCAAGTGTGGCGCACTTGTCTGTGCCCAACGTGTAGTCGCAAGCGAAGGCCGGGCAGGAGATGCCTTGTGCCAGTGCAAGCAGCACGGCGCTGAGAAGAAGCTTGGACACCATTAATGTGATTACGGCGGTTTCTGGTTGGCCTATGACCAGCACATCTGGCAAAGCCGCAGAAGTGCCTCTAGATGTGTCCTCCAAGCAAGACTGCAAACAACTCAGGGAGACTTCCCTAGTGCTCTGGTCTGATATGTTCGACCACTGGAATTGGACTATGAAAGTGGAAGTATAGTCTGGTGCTACGTCAAGCGAATTCTCTCTGAAGGCTTGATTGCATCGTAGGGGTGGACAGTGGGCGGTTTGGAATGCAGACTCAATGTCCCGAGCCTGTAACTGCAATGTCGAGTGTTTTAGATTTCGCAAAACTGACAGTTACTCGATCTTGGACAGACCTTGAGATTCCCTCACTTGCTGGCTCATTAACAACTTTATATGCTATATCTTCTTCTCAGTTCCCACGCTGGTTGTTGCATGTTTTCATCTATATACACGATAATGCCCAATTCCATGAGTTGTCTTCTGGTCACATACTAATGTGTACAGCAAACATCCGCTGTATAATACAGAAGCCACTTAGTCATAAGTGAGAGTGAATCCTGTCTTCATAGACATGAAACAGACTGTTATAAATACCGAAAATTTAGATATAAATGTGAACGAAGGAGGAGGCGTGGACTGGCAGAGGTGAGTGAATGAACAGAACTTGAAGGCAGAGATACCGAGGAAAGGGAGGAGATGGAGCTGAGATTAGAGGTGGCGAGGCTGCATGCAGACAAACAGGTTTGGGAGAACTCGTCAAGATGATTGGTATAGGAAAAGGC
>Ga0247837_1009891_pt1 | contig 11185 bp, 9 predicted proteins | sample LaCtaG_2_FD_187115 | JGI IMG/M metagenome (GOLD analysis project Ga0247837, IMG submission 187115) | Freshwater microbial communities from meromictic Lake La Cruz, Castile-La Mancha, Spain - LaCruzMarch2015_14.5m | ecosystem: Environmental > Aquatic > Freshwater > Lake | place: Spain: Castile-La... | reverse complement strand
GGGGACCTGCGGGGTAAGGCCCAGGCTTATTCCCACCGAAATCCATGTTTATTAGCCACTCTATATTTCCAGCAGGTTCTCGCTGTATACACCCTTCCCCTCTGATTCTCCTTGGATTTGTCCGGTTTACGCAGTGTGCAGCTCTATTCGCATTCTTCGCTCTAAATAATTATACTCGCACAGTTCTGCAATTCCGCTTCTGTGGTGATGAAAAGTGCATATGCAGTCAGATCGAATGTTTGTAGTTTGAGCTTTGCAGCGCTGAATAGGCTTATTAGACTAAAGAATTGTAAGAAAAGGGAGTTTTATTGATTCTGAACTGACATTTGAAGGAACTTTTAGGCAAATTCTGCTTCTGAATTAGCGCTTTCAGCAGTTTTTGCTGCTTTTTCCGCACATTTTCCTTCTCTTCTGCATTTGGACAGTTCAGTCTTTCTTTCTGTGAAGAAATTTCTGCAAATGACTGCAATTTTATATCATGTCAAAAGACAAGTTGGGAAAATGACAAGAAATCTGCGATTTGACCCTACGACACCACTTATTTTGGCCGTATATTAGAATTAACCGCTCAAATTTGGCTTTTTGTGATAACACCCAGGCACTTGTGCGAATTACCCACAGTTCCAGCCTTAAAATGTATCAAATATTGCCCATATCTACTGTTTAGTAAGCAGTTCACAGGCACATGTAGTGTTCCCATCAGCTATTTTATAAGAATAAAAGAAGATATGGTGCATCGACCCTGCACTCCCATTCCCCTAGTCACAGGGACATATGCAAAGCCAAGAGGTGTGCATTTCCCCTAGTAGAAGTGAAAATGACGGAAATGGGGGATTTCAGGGTGTTAGGCCCTACTTGACTGCAACTTCTTGCTAGAGTGAGTCAGCCACTGGGTAATAATGGCAGGAAGCGGCCTCAACCCCAACGCTGAAGACTTCAGCTTCAACACTGGGGCGGCTGAGTTCGTCATGCCCAGCGTCAGCAGCTTCTACGTGGCTCCCGTCATCATGGAGGATGAGGAAGGACACCAGTACTACCCTAAGGACCTGCACTTGGAGGAGCCAGAGCCCTACGCTGGGTACTACGAGGAGCAGGTGCTGGCCTACATCGAGAACTGGAATGCGCACATGGAGAGCGACCCTGTGGACACAGCGCCCAGTACCAAGCGGGGACGGAAGGCTGGAGCCAAGCAGCCACAGCAGCCCAAAAAGGTCTTCAAGCCCAAAAAGCCAAGAGAAACTGTCAAGGATAAGCCTGTTAACAAGGACGACATGATCACCCGGATGAAGCAGGAAGTTTCCGAAACCCTGGAAGAAGGCACCATCATCGAGCCCGACTCCCGCGCCCCTGTCAACATTGTCTTCATCGGCCATGTGGACGCCGGCAAAAGCACCACCTGCGGGAAGATCCTCATGCTTCTGAACAAGGTGGATGAACGCACAGTCGAGAAATACGAGCAAGAAGCCCGCGAGCACAATAAGGAAAGTTGGTGGATTGCGTATATCATGGATCAAAATGAGGAGGAGAGAGAGCGGGGGAAGACGATAGAGTTGGGGCGTGCATACTTCGAAACCATTTCCAAGCGATTTACGATTTTGGATGCTCCGGGCCATAGAGACTACGTGCCTAATATGATCGCTGGAGCCTCGCAGGCGGACTACGCCGGACTAGTGGTTTCCGCACGAATAGGCGAGTTCGAGACTGGGTTCGACAGAGGTGGGCAGACCACTGAACACGCAATGCTTGCTAAGTCCTGTGGCATTGGGAAGCTGGTTGTGCTGGTCAACAAGATGGACGAAGTGCAGTGGTCGCAGGACCGGTTCAACCAAATCCGCACCAATCTCAGCGTCTTCCTGAAAGACACCTGCAAGTGGGATTTGGAGAATGATGTGTACTGGGTGCCTGTGGCGTCTCTGTTTGGCCTCAATCTGAAGGATCGGTTCGAAGCTGGAATGTGTCCGTGGTACCAGGGTCCGAGTCTATTGGAGCTGTTGGATGCTATTCCCGCTCCTGTGCGGCAGCACTCCTTCGGCCTGCGAATTCCTATTCTGGACGGATTTAAAGACCAGGGGCAGTTCGTGCTGGGCAAAGTGGAAAGTGGGAGACTTGTGCGGAACCAGGAAGTGATAGCGCTGCCGATTCGGGCGAAGTGTGAAGTGGCGGAGATTTACGGAGCTGAGGATGTGCGCATGATGTATGCCAGCCCAGGCGAAAACTTGAAGCTGAAAATCCGGTGCTCTGAAGAACTGGAACTGAAGAAAGGCTACTTGCTCTGCGACCCCCAAGACAAGTGCCACGTGGCCTTCGAGTTCCTCGCGGAAATGCTAGTGGTGGAACTGCTCGAGCACAAGCCTTTAATCACTGCAGGGTACGACTGCGTCATTCACATCCACACCGCAGTCACAGACTGCTCCATTGCACAAGTAGAAGGTGTCATCGACCCTGCCACTCGCAAGAAGGTCAAAACTCCCTTCGGAAAAGTGGGCTCTCGCATGATTGTCAGAATCAGGTGTCATGAAGAAATCTGCGTGGAGACTTTCAAGGATATGCCGCAAATGGGTCGCTTCACGCTCAGAGACGAAGGCCGCACCATAGCGCTAGGCAAGGTGACGCAAGTCTTCGCTGACGTGGACCAGGCCTTTAGGGAGGCTGGGTTCTAACCTAGTCTCAGTTAGTAGAATTGGGTGGAAGGCTCGGGCGGACCTCGGTAGTCGGGCCACTGCTGAGGGTAGTCTGGAGGGAGTGGTTGGGAGTAGTCTGAAGAAGCTTGTTGAGGGTACTGGGGAGGGGCTTGTTGAGAGTAATGAGGAGGGGCTTGTTGAGAGTACTGGGGAGGGGCTTGCTGTGGGTACTGGGGAGGGGCTTGCTGTGGGTACTGGGGAGGGGCTTGCTGTGGGTACTGAGACGGAGGTTGCTGTGGGTATTGAGACGGAGGTTGTTGAGAGTAGTCAGGCGGGTACTGCGGGTACTCACTACGGAAGTTACCAAAGTTATCAGGCTGGAAAGTATTGCCCTGTCCCCAGGTTTGCTGCGTCCCTGCGAAAGGTTGATTATACGACGAGTTGAACGTGGACCTATAGAACGGGTCCTGATTGCGCACATCCGGCTGTCCTAATGGCCCCGGCATCTGCCCATTCTGATTCCAAAACCCCTGGTTAGTTTGATTGAACGGCTTCGGCTGCTGGTTGGGCGTGCTAGCAGCCTGCTTCTCCTGGTTCTCCAACTCTGCAGCATTCCTCTGCAGTATATACAGGTTGAAGCAAATCGTCCCTACACAGCAAAGACTAGTCACCGCCATCCATATGGCAATCATCGCAGTCGCAAGCGCAGCTCCTTGTTGGTACTCTTCCTTGCAGTCGTTGGAGCCGAACAGCCACACGCAGCCGCAGATGAACCAGATGAACTCGAATCTGAGTAGGCGTACATGCAGAAGGTTATGTGCAGGGGCCAGTAGCAGATGTTGATGCCCTTCTGGAGGTTGCGGCAGGAGTTGATGCAGGCGATAGAGTTGAAGCGGAAGCAGAGGTACATGAAGGCGACGAAGAGGTTCAGCCAGAAGCCTGCCATGTAGAGGCCAAAAAGTCCCTCCAAAAACACCTGCACCGGAGTATTGCACTCTCCCGGCTTCGCAATTGCCACCGCTCCCAGCACGATCATGAACACCCCGAACAGCAGGACCTGAAAGATTCTTACACTGAAGCAGTCCTTCAATATCTGGTTCACCGCGCAGAAAGCCTGCACCTTTTTAAAGTGTCTGCCCAGACAATTATGCATTACGTAGTTTTCGTGAGGACTGACTTGAATTCGCTCCATGTCACTTCGAGCTTGCGGGCGGCCTTTTCTTCCTTGGTGCCCATTTGCGCCACACGAATCATCTTTGCGATTTCTTCCTCACTCATCTCCTCGCCCAGGTCTTCAATGACTTCCTGCATCATTTCAAGTGTGATGACTCCCGAATGTTTGGAGTCAATCATAGTAAACGCCCTGTGGATATCCTCCGGGTTGTCCTTCTCACTGACCTTCGTAATGATGATATCCAGGAACTGGTGAAAGTCAATAAGTCCTGTACTTGAGTCGCCTACCAGTCGATCGATTTCCTCATGACTAGGGTCGAAGCCCAAAGCTCGTAGTGACACGCGCAGGTCTTTGGGCTGGATTGTCCCTGTGCCCGCGGTATCAAACAGGTCGAAAGCCTGCTTGATTTCGGTGATTTGCTTGTGGGAGAGTTCTTCTCTGCGGCGGCTGGAAGGGGTGGGAGCGGCTTGCTTGTGCACTTCGACGCCCTCGCCCTTCAGCTGCTTCTTGCCCGCTTTCTTCATACTATTACGGACTGAACTGCGGTATGTGTAGGAAATGGCGGACTTGATGCAGAGGCTTCTACTATGCCTATTCCCGAAGCATAGGTAATTTCGCACTTCCTACAATGTCAAGTAAATCTTCTATTTTCCTCTGCATTGACAAGCAATTCTATCTAATCTAAGCGCACTTTAGTACTGATCCAGCAACAACATCGTAAACTCCCTCAAATCAATAACCCCATCCCCATCCCTATCCGCCTGAGCCACCAACCCAGTCCACTGCGCATCCGACCACAAGGACGGCAGCGCCTGCTTCAACTCCTCCACCGACAGAACCCCGTCCTGGTCCTGGTCAATACTGCTAAACGCTTGCTGCAGGCTTGCACGACTCAGAGTCTTGCGCTGGTCCTGAGCCGCTCTCAGGAACTCCAAGTAACTGATTCGTCCGTCCTTGTTGGAATCTAATGCGAGCATGAGGGATTTCACCTCTGCATTTGATAGCATTTGTGCGGAAGCGGATTGAAGTTCACTGCGGCTTATAGTTCCGTCGCCGTTTGTATCGAAGGCTCGGAAAGCGGCTGTGAGTGCTTCAGAGTCCGAGTCAGTGGCAGCTCTCGCAGATATGTACGTCAACAATGTGTCTCTGAGTTGACTTTTAGCGTTGAAGCTTTTGAGCCGCTGCAGAACTTGGGACAGGTCTGCGGAATGGGCGGTGCGGGAGGAAATCCAGTAGTGCTGGAGAGCCTCAGTAGCAGATATTCGTTCCTTCTGGTTTTTCATGAGGAGCAGAGACAGCAGCTGCTGGGCTTCATTGGAAACTGCAGGGAGTTGGACCTCAGCCCTGCCAGTCATTAGCATCTGCATCACTTCCTTTTCGGACTGGCCTGCGTAGGGGTAGTTCCCTGTGAGGAGCAAGTTCATAAGAATGCCGCAGCTCCACAAGTCGCATTTCTCAGTGTAACTGCCTCTCATTACCTCCGGAGCTAGGAAGAAGGTGGACCCTAGGACGCCTGTGAGCTGCTTGCGGGGATCTAGCATTGTTGCACACCCGAAATCAGCGATTTTCAACTCCCACCGATCCACACCCGTCTGCACCACTATATGTTCCGGCCTTATATCCCTGTGCACTACTCGCTTACTATGGCAATACGCAACCGCGGATAGTACCTGGTACATCACCTCCGCTGCATGCGCTTCCGATATCAACCTCCTCGTTGATATGAACGACAACAACGCACTCCCTTCCGCATACTCAGAACAGAGGTAGTAGTTGATAGGGTCTTCCAAGACTTCTAGCAGTCGCAGGACATTTGGGTGGTCAAGAGTCCTGAGTATGTCCGCCTCTTGTAGCCGGGCAGGGTCTTGGAGAGCAGCTTTGTGAATGACTTTGACGAGGCGGAGTTGTCCGGTGGAGAGGAAAGTAGCTTTCAGGTGAGTAGTGAAAGTGGAGGCGCGGAGTGTGGATTCCACCCGGTATCGAGAGGAGAAGGAAGTAGTGGGAGACGGACGTCTGGGCTGGATAGGAGCCGAAGGCTTGGGCGGGAGGACCACTGGCTGTTTGGAAGAGGCGCAGCAACCCATTATTTAGCATTGCTATATGTAACTTTCCGCTGAAACTCAGTGTTTCCCTTCAGTTCTTCCCCAGCAGGTAGCAACTGCTTGCATACATGTTAGCTGGCACTGATGAGTTTAGCGCTGTCATGCTTGTGAAACTGTCTTTTCTGCAAGCATCAACTGTTCACTCTTCAATTCCAAGTGTGCAGTCCTTAGTGCGCTTTGGCATATAGTAGTAACGCCTTTGCACGAAAATCCATTCCGGAAGTCAAGCAAAATCACACAACCGCATTCATGCCTCCTTTGTTTCTGCACAGCCAGTGCTTCAATCCTGAGACCTCGACAATTACTTGACCTGCAGTAAGGAAGCATATATTAACATGAAAGGCTCTTGCACCCTTTCCTGTGTAGATATAAACGAGCTTTCTTCATTTCGTCTTTCTCGAGTTGCGGGTGACTGGCCTCTAGCAGTGAGTCCAACTTCGATGTCAGTGAGCCAATGTAGGCGAGACTGAGTTCATTCCATTTCTCTTCTATTCGCTCGAACTGAGAAGGCGAAAGACTGGAGACGACTCTTGGATGCTAGCAAGCGAGCCACAGCCAGGTCTGAGTCCAGCCCATCTACTAGCACTATCTGCCAGTACACCTTTGCTTACGAGTTGTAGGCAGGGAGCCTCCTCCCGTGCGCAAAGTCCACTCTCTACCCACTGCCCACATTCAGGACTGCAAGCCAGGGAATGAGCCGTGGTAGCCTTGGCAATCAACTTCCTTCGAGGACTCATTATCCCACCGAACGATGTCGCTTTGGCCTTTCCAGTAAAGCGGTTTTCAGCGGCTTCTCTCTGCTTGGAGAGCTTTGAGTCGCAAGTGCGGCCTGATCAGCCAAGACGTGCGCTGATTCCCCCATATCCCAGCTATTTCTCTGAGTCCTAGGAAAGGCACTTGCAAGTCCTCACATCTCTTCAAGGCCCAGCAAGCCCGCGGACCCTTAGTCTGCTACCGTCCTCTCTCGTGCCAACTGGCATAGGGCTTTTATGCTTGTAATATGAATGGTTGCCAAACAGAGATGGACCTGCAGCCCTGGGACTTGTGAGGGTTCAGTTTAAACTGAAAACTCGACACTTACAAAGACACGTATGGCTTTAATCGGGTCACTGGTCTGGCAGAGTGATGGAGAGGGCCAGAGCCGGGGAATTAATAGGTCTAATGGGCTATTGAGACGGCCCCAGGGCAGTCATACTGTATTTTAATAGCCCGTAATATTTGTTCCGCTATGCACCCTACTCAGCCCCAAGGCAGTCCCACAGGTCCATCTGGCGAGCAGCTAGTGTGGGTCCTATGCAAGCCTGACTTCAGCCAAGGAGTTTTCATACCTGCCTTCACCCTCAAAGACTTCGGCTTCGTGAAGACCGAAGAAGTACCAGTAGAGCCCACAGCTCCCAGTCAACTCAGCAGTCTGGATTTGAAGCTTAAGGCCCGCAGTGTGTGGGGAGACGGGGAAGACCAGCTGCTTTACGACTTCGTCACCAGACACGGACTCCACTCTTGGGCCAAAATAGCCGCTATTGTCAATCAAGAAATACATGCCGGGGAAACGGTGCGCCTAGGCAAGCACTGCCGGGAGCGCTGGTACAACCATCTCAACCCCGAGCTCAACAGTATCCTTCACACAGAAAACGAGTGGAACGCTGAAGAAGACCTCAAGCTTGTCAAGCTTCAACTGGACATGGGGAACTGCTGGAGCAAAATTGCCAGAGATATGTCTGGCCGCACGGAAAACAGTGTCAAAAACAGATGGAACAGTTTGATCAAGAAAGCCAGAGGCACACTGAAGTTGCACCATGACTCGGTGACGGCGGTGGCGCGGAAGCTGTACAAGGCTTTGGAGCTGGAGTGCGGCCTGCCCAGTCCTGCTTTCGCGTAGATATCTCTGCTTAGTGAGTAAGCGAGGCTGCTTTCTTCACTTTAAGTCGGTCATATTGGCCGCGAGGGGTATTGCGGGGGCCGGAAAACGATGACTTATAATTGGATTTTTGCTTTGAAATAGCTTCGGGAATAGGCTGAAATTGGCCGATTTTGAATGTATGACAAAGCGCAAATGCAGTGGTAAACACAAAAAACTCAGTTGCTACTCAGACTCAAGTCCATATTACAGAGTCCTCAGCAGTGCCTTCCACTTTGGATAGCTACAGATGTCTGTGAGTAGGGAATTAAGGCGCTTGGAAGCCTATGCTAATCAATGCTACCAGGCTATTTCCACTATATTCCACTTCCCTGATACCTGTTTCTATCACATTTTCCAGTACAGCCTACTGAGGCTAATTACGTGCCGCAATCCATCCTTAGAGAAGTGATTATTAGGCCGGAGAATTACTCACAACGGGCTTCGCTGACTTGGGCGCTCTCCTCGCCATCAGCAGCACAGGCACTAAAGTGACCAGGCAGACCACACTGGCAATACTCGTGAGTAGCATCAGTATGAACAGACTCGGCAGTACATTCTTGCACACTGAGGTCTGTGCAGCGGCGTAGTCCTCGTTTAGAAAGGCGCAATTCAGCCCTGCGGTTACGTCTACAGCGGCTGTAACTGGTGTGCTGATTGATTGGAAGTAGGTGTTGGTCTTGACTAGTAAGTCTTTGCTGTTCTGGGCGGCTGCTTGCATCTGCACAGTAATTGACTGGAGAGCTGGGTTAAGCTGAGCGCCCAGTGCGTTAGCGGAGAGGACGAAATGGGCAAGGGCTTGCTGACTGGCGATGATAATTTGGGGAACGCTTTGACCTGCGGACTGATATGCGCAGTCTAAATAGGGCACGTAGCGGGCTTCCACCTGAGCCTGGTCCCAGTCCTGTACTATCATGCAGGCCTCTTTGCCCAGGTCCGCTGTAGACTCGGTGGGGTCTATCGGATTCTGACAGTCAGCAGAAAGAAACACCCAAGTGTCCATTGTAGGCAATTTGCACAGTCCGATACTGGTCTATATGAGCGATACTTGCAAAGAATCGACAGTCTGACTGTTTGTCCAAAGGTTTAAAGTGGCCAGGAAGGAAGAAGGCGTTGGGGCTGATACCAAGGCATCATAGGTCTGAGAGGTAAAGGCGTTTACCTATATAAAGCATACATATTGCTGGTTTGTGACAAGCCCTGGGAAGGTTGTCAGGTTGATAGTGCTAAGGTCTTGCAGCAGTACATTTGCTTCATCGATAATCGCTTCAAAGTCTGCGAAGCCATTCGATATACCTAAATAAGTAGCCACATCTCCGCCAGTATTAAAGCATACATTCATGAACTCCTCCGCTTTGCCGGGTATGAGGTAGCTATATTGCTGCAAACCTTCCGTAGTGCTCAAATTGTCTGTGACTCCGCAAGCGTCTTTCATGATAACACTAGTCCCTACCAACAGCATAGCCAAAGCCGCTCCTCCAATCGCTGCTATGCCCAGCAGCAACCACATGATGTAGAAACAGCGTCCTTTGCCTTGGACTCGAGTAGCCAGTAAGCAGGAAGTCAGCAGGAAGCAAAGCATAGCCGAGACTATTAGGTAGACAAAACCAAGGATGAGTCCTGTCCATCCCGAAGTCATATCATCACTACGGTTCAGAAACCATTTGTCCACATTTGAATGCAACTTCTCCACTCCGTCGCTAAAGTCTTGTAAGGAGGATTCCGCAGTACTCACAGTGTTCAGCAAGTCGTCCACGTCGGACTTGCCCTGTTCCGTGTTGTTCTTCATTATCATCAAAGCGCCGTCTACTGGGATAATGGTATTGTTTAAATTTGTTTTCATTGCTGTGCATGCAGTTTGGAAGTTTTGCCCATATATAGTCGATATGGTGCCGCCGACTGTAGGGTCAGGGTTGGCCACTACGAGCTTATTTTCAAAGGTTGTTTGATAGTTCTGGATCAAGCCCGCTACCGCTACAGGATCAGTACTCAGCCAATCAGTCCCCTTCCAGTTTTGGTCCGTAGCAGTGCTATAGTTTGCTAGAGAAGCTGGGAGAGCCGTTAATTGAATCATCGCATTGGACAGCCCTACAAACGTCCCTCCTCTGTCTATATTTCCTTCTAGCACATCCGTAGTGAGTCTTGAAGTTGCGCATTCCGTCTGCTGCACTCCTTGGTAGAGCATATCAGTGAAGACTAAACAAGCAGTTCCCAGGCCCATAATGGCTAGACACAGCGCCATAGTGAGCAGTACACAGAAACCCAGACTTCTTCTTCCTCCTTTTCTTCGACAGCAGCAGGTCCTGATCACAATGAACACGAAGCTGAGGATCCACACGAGTAACGCCACTGCGAAGAAGGTGATCCAGGGCAGCATGGTCTTGCCCACATGTGAACCATAGTCCGACCAACTGTACGAGCTATCATTGCTCAATACTCGCTTCATGTAGTTGTCTTGGTCGATGAAATTCCCGAAAAAGCGCTGAGAAGACTCAGAGGCCTCGTGCACTGGGAAGGTTTCGAAGCGGATATGGTCACAGTAGGACATTCTCTATTATGGCAACAGCCGCTGGTTCAGAGCGTCATGGTGCACTTCCCCGACGCAGTCGTTCCGAGCTTCGAACCCTCCCCGTGGATGCGAATTCCCAAGCGGCGGACTTGTTCAAGCAAATGGACCCCTTCGAAGTCGGGTATGTGGAGTTGGACATCATCAAAGAACTGCTCCTTCGGCTGAAAAGCGCGACTCTCAGAGACGAAGTGGAGCAACTTCTGCACGAACACGTATTCACCGAAGGCAGTTTTCTTCTCAGCAAGGAAGACTTCGTGTTCAAATGGGAAGTCGCTCACCCCAGACATAGAGGTAGATCCCCCTCCCAGCGACTGCACAAGCCGCCCAAAGTCTTCCTCAAGCTGCAAGACCTGAGGCTGCCTGCAGCTCCGCCTGCGGAAGTGCAGGAAGTCATGCAGAAACTCGGTCCTAGTGAACTGCTAAGAATTATGCAAAGACGGAGAAGTCAGCCAGACAAGAAATCCAGAGTTCCGCCGAAATACATAGGGAGAGCAAGACCAGTGGAGCAGAAGGTCGAACTAGTCTCTGAAACGGTGGAAGTACATAAGCGACTGCAGCTAATGAGGCAGTCCTAACTGCTATGATTAGCCTAGTATGTGACTGCGCTGCTGTAGTGCCAGGCCAGACTGACAACTGTCTGGAACCAGGCCGCGTCTTTCCCCCACATGAAAGTGAGGTGTCCTGCAGGTAAATTTGTCTCTGCATATACTACGCTTCTCAGCTGAGAAAGCAGCCAGGCTCCATCCACTGCATCCGCCAATTTATCGTCCGCCCCTAAGAACATGGCATGCGGCACATTCACATTACTCAGGTTGTAAACCG
>Ga0247837_1009877_pt1 | contig 11203 bp, 11 predicted proteins | sample LaCtaG_2_FD_187115 | JGI IMG/M metagenome (GOLD analysis project Ga0247837, IMG submission 187115) | Freshwater microbial communities from meromictic Lake La Cruz, Castile-La Mancha, Spain - LaCruzMarch2015_14.5m | ecosystem: Environmental > Aquatic > Freshwater > Lake | place: Spain: Castile-La... | reverse complement strand
TAAATCGCTCTATCGGCCCCGACCCGGTCGGGGCCGCCGTTGCTCACTTTTGCTTCAACACTCACAACTGCGGCCGGGTCATAGACCCAGCCCTACCCAAAGATTTAACATCTCCCGCGCATGCGGGATCCCGCAACCGCGGGGCGAAATTCAAAATTCAACATTCAAAATCATTCCCCCCCTAACCCTTAACCCCTTTATCCCTGAACCCCTAATCCCCTCCTACTTCATCTCCCCCTCAATCCACTTGTCGTACTTCTCTGCTTTTTTAACCTTGAGGCATGCAATCAACTTCGATCAAACCCCTCCACGCCGTTGAGCTCGGTTAACTATAGTTTGCGAAATAGGCACGCTATTCCGTACGGATTCATCTTCTTGCGCTCCTCGTTAGTCAACCCGCTCTCTTGGTCGGCCCACGCCGGAGAAACAATCCACCCGAGCCATGGAAGCTCAAGAATGCAAAAGAGCCTCCGAAGAGTTGGATAAGTAAAAAAATATTCTGCTGCCAAAAACTCAAAACCACAGGGCTCCATCAATGCCCGCATCTCTGCCTCGGTGTAACCAGGACGAACATGCTCCTCCCCGGGGGATATTTCGGGTGGATGAGGCACGCTAATCAGGGCATGGCCCCCATGACGCAGGACCCGAGCCACCTCCCTTGCCGCTTGCTCGTGATTTTGAATATGCTCGAAAACCTGACAGGAAAGCACCTGATCGAAACTACTATTCTCGAAAGGAAGTTTTTCCAGCTGGGCCTGAATGGATTTTGATTCAGGCAATCCATCCCAGTTTTCTCGAAGAATGAGGAAGTTTTTCTCGAACGGCTCGACCCCTGTTAGGGAGCGACAAAGCCCAGCGTGCAGCAGTTTCTTCGACATCTCGCCAGACCCAGCACCCGCATCGAGAAGACTTCCTGGCTTGACCATTGCAGCCCGAAGAAGCTTCTCTATGCATCGATATTCGATTCTATAGCGTATGGTATTAGGAGTTGCGATTCGACCTCGCAAAAAGGCTCGAATTCTTTTTTTCGCTTTCTTTAGCATGACGACATCCAAGTAGGAAATTGCCCGTTTCCCGTGTCTCTTCAAGTTCTCAGTTTTGATCCAATCTCAAAACCAGTAAGGTGCTTTCCGGCCACACCGAAGCGTTTGTTGTGGAATCTTAGAACAAGCTACATTAGGCCTTATAGTGATTGATGAACTCTTTTTGACTATCTACGCCGTAAAATAAAAATATCCTTTCCACCTTTTGATCTCGAACACACCCTAAAGTCTGTGGATCTAAAACTTACCGTTCTCATGCCCTGCCTCAACGAAGCCGATACGCTCGCCTCCTGCCTTCGTAAAGCTCAGACCGGTCTAAAGGAATCTGGGGTGGCGGCTGAAATCATCGTCGCTGATAACGGCAGCACAGATGGCTCCCAACAAATCGCAGAAAAATTTGGAGCTCGAGTCATCTCCGTTCCGACCAAAGGTTACGGAGCCGCTCTCATGGGTGGCATCACCGCCTCCCGTGGCCAATACATTCTCATGGGCGATGCCGACGACAGCTACGACTTCGGTGAAATTCCAAAATTCACCCGCAAAATCGCTGAGGGTTTCGATCTTGTCCAAGGCTGCCGCCTCCCCACCGGCGGCGGAAAAGTCGCCCCAGGCGCCATGCCTTGGTCCCATCGCTGGATCGGCAATCCGATGTTCTCCTTCATGGTGCGCACATGGTTTCACGCTCCCATCCATGATGTTTATTGCGGCATGAGATGTTTTACCCGCAAACTTTACGACTCCCTCGACCAGCAGTGCACGGGAATGGAGTTCGCCACAGAAATGATCATCAAGGCCAGCTTGGCCAAAGCCCGCATCTCCGAGGTTCCCATCACCCTCCACAAAGACGGACGGATCGCACACCCTCCTCACTTGAAAACCTTTCGCGATGGCTGGCGCACGCTTCGCTTCTACCTCATGTACTCTCCCCGCTGGCTCTTCTTAATCCCAGGCGTGGGGATGATGCTCTTTGGCCTTCTTTGTTACTCGTTAGGGCTTCCCGGCGTTGTCATCGGCCGGATCCACTTTGATGTACACACTCTTCTCTATGGCAGTGTCGCCATCTTCTGCGGCTACCAATCCGTTCTTTTTGCGATTCTCGCCAAAACCTACGCAATCAACACCCGCCTTTTTCCACACGACCCGCGCTTCGAACGCATTTTCCGCTACTTGAATCTGGAAACTGGCTCCCTCGCAGGCCTAGCCTGCCTCCTTGCCGGGTTCGCCCTGCTCCTTTTCGGCTTCTTGAACTGGCGCCAATCAGATTATGGCAACCTAAACTATCCACAAACCATGCGAATCGCCATTCCTGGGGCCACCCTTGTTTCTATCGGCTTCCAAACTCTCCTATCAGGATTTTTCATTTCCCTCCTAGGTCTTCGCCGAAAATAATCATGCCCCCCACCTCAGAGTTCGATGGTTTTGCGGACAAATATGATCAAGCTCTCCAGAGGGGCCTAGACCTTTCTGGAGAACAAAAGGATTTTTTTGCCCAAGGCAGGGTCAAGATCCTCGCCCGTTATCTGGGAACACGACCGCTCCCCCGCATCCTCGATTACGGATGTGGTACAGGATCCGCCACCCCTTACTTGCTGTCTTTGCCGAGCATCTCCTCACTGACTGGAGTCGATATTTCTGACAAATCCCTCGATCGTGCTCGCGCGACATGGCAGCAGCCCCATGCAGAATTCCACAACCTTTCCACTATTTCTCAGTTGGGGTCTTTTGATTTAGCCTTCTGTAATGGGGTTTTCCACCACATCCCTATCGCCGAAAGAGCCGCCGCATTCCGCCAAATTTATCACTCCCTAAAACCAGATGGGCTTTTCGCCTTTTGGGAAAACAATCCTTGGAACCTCGGCACCCGATGGGTCATGTCTAGGATCCCATTTGATCGAGACGCCATCATGCTTTGGCCAAGGGGCGCCCGCCGCCTTCTTTCTCAAGCAGGATTCGAAATTATTTCGACCCACTTCGCCTTCATCTTCCCAAAACCATTAGGATTTCTTCGATTTGCCGAGTGGCCCTTGCGCCATTTGCCTTTTGGAGCCCAGTACCTAATTGTGGGCCAGAAGCAGAGTTCTTAACTCTGAATGTTGTTTGATTGTGAATCCTCATAGAAGTCATACCCAACTTGACCATATTTTATCCCAAGCTTAGATGAAGGCGAAACTCCATTTCGATGAAAAAGTCTTTAACCATACGGTTTTTGCTTATTTCATGCGGACAAACCCAGTTAGTAGACTTAGTTGCCATTAATACTAGTCTACTGCAGGCTGAATAAGGGATGAATAGGCTTTTTTCGATAAGTGCTGGTAGATTATTGGCTTATTTAACCCAAATTGGAAATGCTAAGTTACTCCTGTCGTGCGTCTTAGCCTGTGGAGCAATTCTGTATTTATTGTCAGGCTTTTATTTTCTGACCTTCAAAAACAATGATGAGCCCATGAATCTCAAAACTATTTTTGCGACCGATTTTTCATCCGAGGTCCCTCCGGTTGACTTTAAATTAAGAAGAGTTGAAGCAAAATATTTCATGGAACGACTTAACCCATATGATATATTTGATAGTGAATCTTTATCGAAGAAGTCAGCCGATTATCGAGACAGTCTTCATGGCCTCCTCAAGGAAACCGGCATCCCCATCACTATATCAGCCTATCCGCTGTGGGCTTTCCCAATATTTGTTGTTAGTTTCACACCATTCCTCAATTGCGGGCTTTCTCGATCCGTTTTTGCATTAGTAAATATCTTGGCTCTTTATTATATTTATAATTATATATATATATACTCGTCTGCATATTTAAGACGGGCTGACTCGCATTTGGTTTGCATATCATGCATGGCACTGAATGCTTGGTATATTACATTGCATAATGGCCAGATTTCAATTTTACTTGCTGTGGCAGTTCTACTTTCCCTTCCTAACGCTCGTTTTTCTTATGTGCGCCAATTAATAGGGAATATAATGCTTTCCATAAAGTTTACCTTTGGAGCTTATCCACTTCTTGTGCTTTTTTTTAACCTCAAAAAGCAGGTATTACTCTCTGGGGGAATAGTTATTGGCATTTGGATTGGTTCATCCATTTGGCTTATCGACAATCCTTTTTCTTTTTTTCACCAGATGCTGCTGATGCCAACTGAAGGAGGCATTGGCTTGTGTGACATCTTTTCTCTTAGTTTTCTTCCTAAATCTATATTTTTACTAATTCTTTTTATTTTGGGTCTTTTAGCAACTCTGTTTATTGTTTTTCGTCATCGTTCCGATGCTTATACCAAGTGCGCCTTGGCATTAATCTTGATGAGAATATTTTGCTATCACCAGATTTATGATAATATAATGATCTTCATGGGGATCTCTATTCTTGGGATTAGGTCTTTGCAAAGCAAAAATAGAATCTTGGCTATTATTTGGCTTTCTTGTTTGCTTGCTTTTGTATTGCCCTCATCTTTTTTAAACAAAACTCTTATGCCTTATTTTTATATCTTTTTTCTTGTTTTAACTTTTGTTGCGATATATGCAGGCTCCCCGTCCTCTAGGCTAGCCACTAATAAGGTTTAGCACGCGTGATTTAGTTCAATGACAAATTTACTATCTGTAATTGTGCCCGCCTACAACGAAGCCAAGACAATCGCATCCGTATTGGAAAAGGTGTTAGCCCAACCGAGCGTCATGGAAGTCATTGTTGTGGACGACTGTTCCTCCGACGGAACTTGGGAGCTCCTTCAGGCCCTTGCCGCTTCAGACCCCAAAATTCGAGCAACACGCCACTCCCATAATGAAGGAAAGGGTGCCGCCCTACGTACTGGAATCTTCCTCGCCACCGCCCCCTTCCTAATTATCCAAGATGCCGACTTAGAGTACGACCCCTCCGAATATCCTATTCTCCTTCAACCCCTGCTAGAAAATCGGGCAGACGTTGTTTTTGGTTCCCGATTTATGGGCAGTCAGGCCCACCGCGTCCTCTACTTTTGGCACAGTGTTGGCAATACCGCCCTAACTCTTCTCTCCAATATGTTCACCAACCTCAATCTCACCGATATGGAAACCTGCTATAAGGCCTTCCGGCGGGAAATTATTCAATCGATTCGGATCGAAGAAAACCGCTTTGGCTTCGAACCGGAAATTACGGCTAAAGTCGCCAGGCTGGGAGTGCGAATATTCGAGGTGGGTATTTCCTATTACGGCCGAACCTATGCCGAGGGAAAAAAAATCGGCTGGAAAGACGGCCTCAGCGCTTTGCGTTGTATTCTAAAATATAACTTATCTTAGTTCTCGTGAAGGACTTACTCCCTTGCCGTATTTGGATTCTAGTATCGGCATGGGCCACTCTCGTCGGCTGGTCGCTGGGCTTAAGCGGAAACATCAGTCGGGCTGGTTATGCTGGTACCCTTCTTCCTTTAGTTTTGCTCCTTGCTTTTTTATGGCACAAGAACTGCCCCGACATCCCGAGAGGCTCTGTTACAAGGGTCATCACTCGCTTCCGTTCTATAAGATATTTCAAACGCTCATGGCGGGGCATCTCGCATGCTTCTTTTTGGCTTCCCGTTCTTTTTGTTTTTGTTGCCCTACTAACTTTCGTTGGTGGGGCTCTATCTGAACCCAATAACTACGACGCCCTCAGTTATCGTCTCCCCCGACTTCTCCGATGGATCGAGGATGGCCGCTGGTCTTGGATCGATACTTCTAACCCCCGCCAGAACTACAGCGCCCCCGGCTTTGAGTGGCAGATGCTGCCTTTGGCCATCTTTGCTAAAACCGATCGCCTGTTTTTTCTCATCAACTGGATATCGTTTCTCTTGTTGCCCAGCCTAGTGTTTCGAACCTTCCGTTTGGCCGGTCTCCCCACGCAAACCTGCTGGTGGTGGATGTGGCTTTTGCCATTAGGCTACGGCTACGTTCTTCAAGCAGGCAGTGTAGGCAACGATAGTTGCGCGGTTGTTTACGCGTTGGCATCAGTATGCTTTGTTTTTTCAGCAAACAGGGGGCTAAGATTTCACGACTTTGGCTGGAGCATTTTATCCGTTGCCCTGCTTACTGGCACGAAGGGAAGTAATCTACCCTTAGTTCTGCCTTGGTTCGTCGCCATGCTTCTAAGAGCCAGGTTGTGGCTTCCCCAGTTTTCCAAGTTGATCCCTTGGGCCGTGGTCGGCCTCGCTGTCTCTTTCATCCCCATAGCGGTAATTAATCACCTTTATGCAGGCAAATGGAACGGCGATCCTTACAATGCATCTAACATGCAACTGACGGTCCCTGCTGCTGGCATTTTGGGTAATTCACTAATGATGGGTTATGCATGCCTACAGCCACCATTAAATCCATGTCCTGAGCTAGTAAATTTAACCGTGAATAACTTTATCCGTCCCGATTGGGGAACATGGCTCCATGTTAATTTCCCTCGATTCACTCTCAAATTCGGAGAATTGCCCATGGAGGAATCGGCAGGTTTGGGCCTCGGCGTTACCGCCTGCCTGGTTCTTTGGATTCTTTGGAGCAAAAGAATTCAGGCGCCGCGTCATTTGCTGAAAAGTCCGTCTTGGTTTTTGCTTGGTTTCGCTGGCTTCATCTCTTTGGTTTTTTTTATGGCGAAAATGGGCAGTGAATCTACCGGCCGGCTCTTGCTTCCCTACTATCCTTTTCTTCTGATGATTCCTTTGGGAGTCTTTCACGCTTCCCGTACTTTCAGCTTTATCCAAAAAATGTGCCTTCTCCTTTGCAGCTCATTCGTCCTCTTCGGCTTGATCCTGAGCCCAGCTCGCCCACTTCTTCCGTGGTCCGTGATCACGGCTGAGCTTTTCTCTTTTGGTCCTCTTCAAGAGAGGACTGCAAGGCTTAATCGGGTTATTAAAACCTACGCCACCCGATCCGTGGGGCTGAGATCTATGATTCCACTCAACCTTGAAAAACAAAACCTACGGATCGGGTTGATAAATCGCGGGGATGACCCAGATGGCCCTCTTTGGTGGCCTTGGGGACTCCGCCATGTCAGGAGTTTCAGTCCTGACAACGCGATCCAATCATTGGCCGCCCAGAGCCTGGATCTGCTACTAGCTCGAGAGTCCGATTGGCTTTCGCTTCAGCCACATTTACCAGCTGATTGGCAGGTTGTCTTCACTTCACGCCTCACCCTCAAAGCTTCTGAAGGAGATGAAACTTGGGTAACCTGCGCCCATGGCAAACTAGCCGAGTCACCCTGAAATATGCCCTCATCTTTTACAGGTTCCTGACCTTGAAAATCCCTTTCTAGAAATTGCTGCGCTTAGAAATGTTTTTGTGTTAAAGCCGTTCCAGGCTATTTGTTTCCACATTTAGGACTTTTAATCCTTTAATAAGCTCATACCTCTTGTTGCCAGGCAAAAAGGTTAAGTTGCCATTAATGTCCCTGCTTTCCCGAGTTTTCGACTCCAAAAAGGCCTGCTCAGCTGTGAGAACTTCCAACTTATCATTAAGAACATCATTCCTTACGAAAAATGCGTTACAGCTGGCACTATTTACTCCCACAAGTGAAAACCCTTTGTTGTTTGCTATATGGGTCATCGCGGCTAGCGACGCGCCGAAAAAAAGGTTCGAGTAATGCGCCCGTGTCCTAACGAAGTCGGGTCTATAAGGGACGGATATTTTTCTAGCTGGACCAAACACCGCATTGTATTCGCATACTAAGATTCGAGGCTTAACGCTGCTTATCGCCTCGAGAACATAGTAGTCATTGCCATCAATGTCGATGGATAAAATTCCTATATCTTCATCGAATTTACTCCTAGACAAAAGCTCATTAATATTGTCTTTTGTAATAAAAGCACACTCGGCTTCAAGTTGATGCTTCCAATAAAAGGGGTGGTTTCTTAGTTTCTTTAGATTATGTGACGAGCCGTCTATTACGAATCCGCACCAATTGTCTTTCATCATTAAAAAACGAAGATTCGATTCAACAAATTCTTCAACACCAAACTCTATAAATGTTTTGTTTTTGATCTGGATAGACTTAACAAGTTTTTGTAGTATTCCGTCCTCCCCGTTTTGTGAAAAAACCTTAAACTCAAAGTCCGTCAGCTTTTTGGAGCTGTTCTGTTCGTTTTGTCGGGAGAAAGCTATTCCTTGATTAATTCTTATTACATCGAGAGATTCCCTTAGATTTATTAGGCTTATAAAAATCGTTTTTAGCTGAATTGTTCTTTGTCTTAGCATGCTTAATAATTTCATTTTATTAACCTCTTTTTTGTCTTGGAAACGAAAAAGTGAAATTCTACGTTTTTCATGAGAAACGATAACATAGATTTGCTCCAGGGCTCAAGTAGCTTACAAAAGCTGTGTGCCCCTCCCTGGCTTTCACTATCTCTAGTGGATTGGGGCTTCAAATTTCTCTAGCCTACTTAATCTGGGGCAGCGTCTTAAGCCATTCAGCTGTTTTGTTAATCCCCTGCTCCAAAGTTGTTTGAGGATCCCAACCTAATTCTAGCCGCGCCAATGAATTGTCTAGTATGTTTTTTTGCACATCAAACGGCCGCGCCTCTGTATGCCGGCGAATTGCTTTGATGTGCAAGGCTTGTTCAATCTTATTGATCAAATCCGTCAGGCTTATGCCAGTTCCTGAGCTTATGTTGAAAACCACCTTGCTTCCATTATAACGAATTGCCCTGGCAAATGCATTGGCAACATCCCCGACATACAAATAGTCGCGTACTGTGCTTCCATCTCCCCATATTTCAATTTCTTGGCCATGAAGAATCTTGTTAATGAAGATTCCAACGGCCCCCTGCGCGCTCTTGAGTCGTTGCCTCTCTCCGAATGGATTCGTCACCCGAAGAATCACCACCTTAATGCCGTGTGTGCTCTCATACATTTGCATATACTTCTCAATAGCCAGCTTAGTGATTCCATAAGAAACCCGTGGCTCAGTTGGGTGCTTCTCGTCGATTGGCAAGTACACGGGATTGCCATAAACCGTTCCTCCAGATGAAATATATATTATCTTTTGGATTCTTTTTGAGGTCATTGCCTTCAGCACCTTAAGGCTGGGCGCAAGGTTACTCTCCATGTCGTAGATCATGTCTTCGTGGGAACTTTTCGGTGTGGTAGTTGAAACCAGATGAATGACGATCTCCACACCATCAATCGCGCGATCTATATCGTGGGTGCTCATTAAATCCCCAGTAATCCACTCAATTTTGCCTTCCGGGAAACGGCGGTAGGGCCGCACATCTGGACGCTCAAAAATTCGTATTTGCACATCTTCTTCTAGCAGTCGCTCCACAATTGCAGAACCAATGAACCCACCCCCACCGAGTAGCACTATTTTCATAATCTTTGGGTAATTTGTTTTATGCTTCAGCCTTAAGCTTTTTGACTTTTAAGCTTCTGGCGTGATTTGAAATATTCACTTTACTTAAAACTGCTTCTCAGGCAACAGGCTTTGTCGTCCCTATTTCTAGCAGCGTTTGGCCGCGACTAGTATTTATGGTTTTGCCTTCAGCGCTATTCCCTTGTTTCGTTGTTTCGGATCTTTTACTTAAGCAACACGCAGGTTCAATTGCTTCCGCTTGCACTTGCCTCATATATGAACAAGAGAGTGAACCAAATCCATTAACAATGCCTTGTCTCAATCTCACTTTGTCACAAAAGGCTTACATGACATGTGCATCCGTAGTTACGTAGATTCATATTTCCACGCCGTTTTCTTGATCGATCTTAGTCCGAGTTTCGAACGAATGTAAGTTGGCAGGTATTCGGAGCGGGTGAGGGAAATGAACGTCCGAATTTTACGCTTTATCCATTTACTTCGATGGGAGGAAGTTCCGGTGGTAACCTTATAGTCAGTGTGGGCGTTCTCAGGGATCCACGAACCGCTGCAGTGGTGAATCGTCATTCCAGACCCCTTTCGATAAGCGGGTTGTTCGAAGAATTCTTTCGGGTAAACCGAAAGTCGTTCTTTGGTATTGATCCATCGCTTTCCATCCAGACGAAAGCCGGGCACGGAATTGATGAAATAGTCCGTGAAAATCGAATTGCTTACCGGCCATGCCTCCTCCCGAACCTTGTGATATTCAGCAAGAATTGCGCCAATCAACGGATGGCCTTTGGGGCTGTAAACAACGGCGGTGCCGAGAGCACAATCATACATATAGCCGATAATGAGGTTGTTGCCCTCGCTTGCTAGAACGTTCAGCGGCTTGATCATCTCCACATCTGCGTCAATGTAATATCCACCTTCCGTAAACAATTTCAACGGGCGGATAATATCAACAAGGAATCCCCATCGTTTGTCACGGATAGCTTTTCTGCCGAAAGCATATTCCGAGACATCGATGTTGTGATTATTCCACTCGTAGAACTCAAAATCTGGATTGAGGCGTTTCCATTCGGCAACGTTCGCGGCAACGCTTGCCGGCGTCTTGCCTCCGAACCAACAGTAATGGATCTTTTTAACCATTTTTTGGAGGGGTTATGTGACGTTGCCTTGAGTGGAAGTCATAGTGACTATGCTATATAGATTTACCTGAACAGCCCGCAGATGCAATTGGTGTGAAGAGACCTTTCCAGGTGCCTCATGATAGATGGTGAGGATGATGGCTGCGTTAGCACCAAGAATCCGTTGGTCGCCGACTTTGGTAAAGCCGGCGAAGCCAAGAGACTGTGCCCTCGGGCCGATATAAACCCGATAGCCAATTTTCGGGACAGCGAGCACGCCGCTTCGCTTGCCGATGCTGCCCTAATGACCGATTACCATAGGAGTACAGGAAATCGCTTCCGATTGTGGCGGGCGTTATCCCGTCAAATTCATCCTGCAACAAAGTTTCGAGGCTGTTTTCGTTGCTGCAAGCTTCTCTCATCACGCGAGCCCAAACCGGGCGGTGGGGGCAACCACAAGTCCAGCATCCGACGCCAATCCTTCGGTAATTCAGAAGAGGTTCACTCCTTTTGCCTGTCTTTTTTATACCTAACTGCTTTCATCGCCCCATACTGCTAGGGCTACTTGCTTGAAAATCCTTCTCTATACCGACCTCGCCATCCGCCCCGACCAGCTCTTCTGGCACCGCGATCTCGGCCTTCTGACAAAAGCCTTCCGTGACCTCGGCCACGAAGCCTACCTTGTCGTGCATTTAGCGACCGACCCAAGTCCACCCCCCGCAATATCGAACGAACTTGCTCACACCAGGGAGCAACC
>Ga0247837_1009875_pt1 | contig 11206 bp, 10 predicted proteins | sample LaCtaG_2_FD_187115 | JGI IMG/M metagenome (GOLD analysis project Ga0247837, IMG submission 187115) | Freshwater microbial communities from meromictic Lake La Cruz, Castile-La Mancha, Spain - LaCruzMarch2015_14.5m | ecosystem: Environmental > Aquatic > Freshwater > Lake | place: Spain: Castile-La... | reverse complement strand
TTTGCTATACTTAGTATTAACGGAAGCGTTATCAGCTTCGTCATCGATCATGAGTAGCGGTAAGTCAATCTTGCTAGACATGTCTAGACAGCTTGAGGAGCTTAACCACTGAAGCAAGTTGCCTAGTATCCTGTCATTCTTTTTTACAACAAAAACGACAGGTCTATCTAGAGTTGAACTTAGAACGATTGCAGATCGATTCGCGCTTGCTGCGCTAAAATCAAACTTCTCTTGAGTGAAGGAATAAGGTGTTGTGATTTCACTACCTCTTGTTTCGCCCACACCTGTTATCACTATCCCGTCTGTTGTCAATGAACTAGTGTCTTGTCCAACGAATCCTTCGTTGATTCTTTTTTGGGTTTGGCTTCTAAGGTCCTCTTGTATCCCAGCGATTACAATAATTACTTTATAGCCATAGTCTGCAGCTTTAGTGAGAACACCAATATAGTTTGATGTCTTTCCACTCTGAACTGATCCAACAACCATCCCTTTGCGTGAGGAGTTTTCGCTTGAGTTTGGATCAGCACACTTTGAAAGAATTTGATCGGTTTGCTGATCAATTGTAAATAATACTAGCGAGCTAAAGCCATCTTTTTGTGCAAGATATTGTCTATAGTCATTCCAGTAATTGAGTTGTTTTTCATTCTTTAGCTGTGGCAACCACTCCTTGAAGTTACTTGTTCTGTCTTCTATCAATGACCCAATCTGCATCCTCACGCCTTCAGCACGCTTGATCCGAAGCGCAATTCTTTCTTTGTCCTCAGGGGAGAAATCTTTTTTGGCAAGGTAGGGGAAGGACGAGAAGTCCTCAACATACTTGTCTATCTCGGCTTCAGTAGTTACCTTCTCCTCACCCCGAATAAAATCGAGGATCAATCGTGTTAGCTGGTTTGTATCCTGATTGGTAGCCATTGTTCTAAATAAAGTCTTTTACCTCATTCCACCTTAGCCTAAAGATCTCAGCATTCCTTAAGATAGTACTTATATTCTCCTCCGAACGGCCCATCGACAGCAGATATCGCTTCATGTCAACAGCAAGTGCAATTAGGCTTTTAAGTTCCAGCTCCGGCTGAGCTACCGAAGCACTATCGTCGCAAAGGTCACGATATATTGCTCTTGTGGGAAGAGTGTTAACAATGATATTTATTAGTTCGGCCACTTTTCTTTTTTCGTCTTCCCCTAGTCCGTCAGTTAGAGAGCGGAGAAGGTGATGATCATGGTCTACTATGTATTCAACTGCTCCGTCCTTAACGACTCGCTTCCATATGGATACTATGTCTGCATTCGAGAGTGACCGCGATCGATATAGTTGTGCTTGCCTTGAGGATGTTGTCAGGTTGTGTATAAGGCTTTTTAGCCGTGACCTAATCGATGGCGGAGGAGTTGCGCTACTCTTCTTGATGTCTATCTGCCAATCGAAGTCTGATTCATGCGTTATGTCGATACTTGCTCGGCACAGTTTGCTACTCTCCTTCTTCGCTGCAAGACCAAACCATGAGCTTGGAACAATGAGCCTATTATTCCTGTAGAGATAAAAGCCTTGGCTTTCTAGGTAGCCGTTGGGTCCACTATTAAGTTCCCACTCTTGGCTGGTGCATTTGGTGCCATGAGGGAGCGTGTATGATTGTATATAACATCTTTTTCCTCGGTCAATTATCTCTTCCTTGGGTCGCGCTACCGATTTTGCTGGGAAGAATGGGTTTATAGCATCGCAGGCTAGGTTATTGATTGTAAATCCTACTTTTCTAGTTGCTTGACCCTCTATGAAACGATGATACGTTCTTCCTATGTGTGCTTCAAGTTCTACAACCATACGCGCTAGTTGTTTTTGCCCTTCCTTAGGGTCCATCTCGCTAAAACCATCGATATCTGTCCATTCAATAATAGTTCCTGATGCTGATTCGTTTTCGGGTTTTGCGAGCTTTTCAAGAAGAAGTGCCCACTGATTGCTTTGCTCTACTTCATTTAAGTCCCATTCTGCTCTGTAGCAGGTCAGCTCTTTCTGCCAGGTTGTGACGGATAGCTTTGAGCTTTGGGAAAAGGAGGCTGTTTTAAGGCCAAGCCCAAATCTGCCTAAGTCGCCTTCAGATCTCTGCTCGGCAGGTGATCGTGTTCCGGGACGCATAGCCTCAATAAGCTCATGCCGGCTCATCCCCTGACCGTTATCCTTAATTGAAACTATCGGCCTTGTCTCACTCCAGGTAATATATATTTCAACTGATGAAGCAAGTGCAGTTATAGAATTGTCTATAATATCGCAGATTGCATCGCTAAAGGAGTAGCCAATAGAGCGTAGGCTTCGTGCAAGAGAGGAAGCATTCGGGCTTACGTTTAGCGTCTCTGCGCGGCTCACTTATGGCCTTTCCCTTTGCATAGGTTGCTTGCGTTTAGTGGGCACATGAAGGAGCCTGCTCCATGCTTTCCATCGCATTGAGGTGCTTGATGACACCATCCATCTGCAACAGCGACTGCAGCTCTGTATATTCTCCCGTCTTCATCGCCTCCTATCATTAGCCCAAGATTCAGCTCGCGAAGCTGTCGTGACTTTTCACCCTCAAGCTCTAGAAGATTGCTTACTCGGGCCACCAGTCGACCAAGAGCCGTGTTGCAGCTTCGATCAGCTGTGATTCCTACCATGGCCAGACACTGCCTGATGCGATCACGACCAACACCGGCCAAGGAGTCATTGCGGACCCATTGACTCCATGGCAGCTCATCCTTGAGCTGAATCGCTACCCCCTCCAAAAGGTTCTCGAGGCCTTCGAAGCTGAAGCTGCGCAAAGTGCGGCGCCGGTTCAGATCATTGAGAAACACCTCATGATCAGGCCAGCGCGTTATCAGTTGAGGCCAGAACGTCTGCTGGCGCTGAATAGGCAACCTACTGACAAGGAACTCGCCGAGAAATGCCCGCCAGGCCTTGATGGAATCGGATATATCGACCCCGTTCTCCTTCTGGCGCGCCCACGGCAACAGTGAGTCACCACCTTCTTCGCGATACCAGCGCAGCAGCTCATCTCTAACGGCTTTGGGATCCGACCATTCCTCGTGTGTCTCCCCGTCGAGAACGGCCTCAAGGAGAGCCCCTCCAAGCGCTGCTCCGACGAGCGGAGCCACGGCTTCTCCGACTTGGTGAAAACGATTGGAGGGAGTGCCGTGGAAGAGGAAACCATCCGGGAATGACTGCACCCGAGCGGCTTCACGGATGGAGAGAGTGCGGTTCTGCTTCGGGTGGATGTACCAGTAACCATCCTTGGACATGTGGGCCGTGACGGTAAGGCATGGCTCGTCTGTCTTGAGGATGTTGTACTTGTTGCTGAAGCTGTGTTCCCTTGCATCCGTATCTGCGGATGTGGGCACCGATTTTCTGGTGACCGAATAGCGACGCTGCTCATCATCGAGCTCGTGATAGCGGAGCCCCGTCTTGCGCATCAGCTGGAAAGTCTCGAGATCATCACCACGCACCTTGCGGGTGATGTGATCTGACAGCTCTTCCTCAGTCACGGGCAGCCAGCTGCGCATCAGCTCTTGGTAAGGAGTGATTGGTCCTGCGTAGGCCTCGTTCTCGCTCCATTGCTCCCACCAGTCACCGAGCAGCGGAGGCAGATCCGAGATGGCATCGTCTAGGGGAACTGCCTGCTCCAGGGATGAGCAGACAGGCTCCGGCCATTGCAGGGGGGCCGCATACCCGATCCGCGTGCCGGCGATGAAAAGGCGAGGTCGGAGCTGAGGCACCCCGTATTCCCAGGCATGGACGATCCGGGCATGCACTCGGTAGCCAGCGGCTTCAGCCCTGCTGACGATTCCACGGAACACCTCCTGATCGCCCGTCTGGGCGATGTCGGGTACGTTCTCCATCAGAAAGGCCCGCGGCATCACCTCCTCGACCACCGTAAGGAAGGACTCCCAGAGTTCGCGGCGGCCTTCATTTAGCTGTCGGTGTTGATCGATGACGCCCTCGTTATGCTTACGCCAGCGGATGTTGCGTGAGAACGGCTGGCAGGGAGGGCCACCGGCGACTAGGGCGATTTCACCGCAACCATTGAGCGTGCGGCTGATCTCCTCGAGTACATCAGGGCTGCTCAGATCGCACTGGTGGGAGCACCCTGCGAAGTGATGCCTGTGGGTGGCGATCGAATCAGGTCTGATGTCGCAGGCCAGGATCACCTCAAAGCCGGCACGGTGAAGCCCCAGGCTCAGGCCACCCGCCCCGGAGAAGAGATCGACAGCCAGAAGCTTCGAAGGATCAAGAGATCTGGCATGCCTTGGCAGCTCACCGATCGCACAGCTGAGCGGATGAGGATCCAGCCTCTGATCCGGCCCCTTCAAGGCCTTGAGGCGATGCGGGTCGTTGGCCACGAGGCTGCGAACCATCAGCCGTCGCTCTCCTCAAAGCCTTGCCGCACTAGATCAGTGATCTCGTCTTCCTCGAGCAGGTCGAGGCAGAGCGACCCACCCAGTGCATTCAGCCGCCTGACCCCGGCCCGGACCTTCAGGTCGGGGAGATCGGCGAGCTCGCGTGTTAGCACGCGGTTCACCGGTGGCAACAGTCCGTACTCACGGTCACTGACGCCGAGATGGAGTTCCTGGCTGCTGAACAGGCGACGGACGAGGTCATAGTCCTCACCCTGCTCCCCGATCAGCCGGTCGGCGGCGAAGAACAGCCGGGCGAAGGTATTACGGCCCTGGCCGTTGATCGAAGGCGTGCCCAGGAATCGTCCGGCAGGCACAGGTCGGTGCCCCTGCCCCTTGAGAAAACCCTCCTCGGGATCAGCCGGAGGGAGACCGCGCCACCGACGCCAGACCAGCTCTGGATACCGGACAACACAGAACCAGTGCCAGAGCCGCATATCGGTGGTGATCTCCTCAGAGAGATGCCTGAGGCATCGATGCAACGGCTCCACTAAGTCGGCATCAATTGCTGAATCGCCCGCTCCCCTGCTGTTGAGATCACTGATCAGGACATCGAGTTCGGACAGGTCAACATCTTGATCAACCGGTAGGACGGAAATCTTCTCCGGATGGCGCAGTGCCTCAATGAGGCCTGATTCACTCAGGAAAGCGCAAAGCCTGAAGAGACGCTGTGTCATGCCGCCTTGACCTCCCCGAGCTGAGTAAGTGAATCAGCCTCATCCCCAGGCTGGATTTGCTGTGAATCGGCCATGGCTTCGGCGAGCTGGACCAGCTTCGTCTCCTCCTGAATGAGCGCAGGCAACTTCATCAACAGCCGGCTGAAGCCCCCCGGTGATCTCAGTTCGGCTGCTACGAGCAGCAGGGCTGCATACACGGGTACATCAGCATCGACCAGTCCCGCAGCGAAGAGACCCAGAAGTCGCACCTGCCACCCACTGAGCGAATCGATTACCTCTCCAGTGCTTAGGGCTGTGTCCTCCTCAAGCGTCCGCTGCAGGTGGTGCAGGACATCAGCAACGAGAAGCGGCCAGACGCTCGAGCAGATGGTGATGAACAAAGCATCGCGCTGGAGAGCACCACCGGTGCGGCGTCGTGAGCGACTCATCAACAGACGGCGCAGCGGTGCGGCGACATCCGCGTTGAGTTCGAGTGTCGGGGGTTCACCCGGTTGCAGTCTCCAGAGCTGCTGAGCGCCGCCGGTGGGGAAGCTCTCCCAGCGCAGCTGGAAGATTGCCTCTTCAGTTGTAGATCGGCTCGAGAAACGAACCACATGGATCCTGCTTCGACCAACGATCTGGCCTTTGCGGCCGGCCAGCCCGTCCTGCGGTTCCGCTGCAGCCCCGGTACGGACGAGCAGAGCCTCGGCCCTGATCTCCTCGTCATCGAGAAGCGCGTTGTAGGTGATCTCGGCAAACCACAGACCGAAGCCATCCGGTTCTAGGGGAACGAGCATCCGTCGCCCGGTGGAACGGCTTATCAACCGACAGAAGAAGCCTGCAGGGGGCGAGTCCTGCTCATCGGCGGGGAAGCTGTCCTCCCATCCCCAAGGAGGTGTCAGCAGGATCTCGAGCCTGACCACGCTGAGATCACCGCGGAAACGGAAAGTGACCGCATTGCTGACTTCCTGAATCACCTCCTCGGCAATGCTCTCCGGGGCAGTGACGCGGAAGGCACCATCAAGATCGACCGTCTTCCAGGGAAGGAATTCCATCTATCAGCCCCCCTGCCTGAAACCTGAGAGGCTCGGATCGACCCCGGCAGGTGGACTGACGAGACAGCGGAAGGGCAGTGCGGTGAAGCTGCCAGCCACTGAGAAGACAAGGCGCCGTGAATCGGAATCATCCACTGACAGATCCCTGTCGGTGCCAAGCAGCTCCATGGAGCCAATCCGCCAGGCATCTCCCATTCCGGAATCGGCGATGCTGCGGAAGCTCAGGCCAGCCACCGCGGCGGCGGTTCCGCGTCCGTGGCGGATCAGTTCACCCTGCAACGCCCAAGCCCCCCGGCTCTCATCGAACCAGGAGCTATCACGGTCCAGATGAATCTCCAGGCGTGGCTTTTCGCCCCGTTCAGCAGATGTACCAGAGACCCTGCTCTTTCCAAGATTGAGCATGCGCATCAAAAGATCCGGGCCGCTGCCCGGCGCCTCCTCGTCCGCGATTAGCAGTCTCTGGATGACGAGCTGACGAAGCTCGGAGCGAAGGCTGCGCAGACGTCCGGCTGAACCTCGCCAGTCGTAGCTCTCCCTCAGGCGCCTAGTCGTTGGCAGCCAATCGTCATGGGTGACGGGTTCCGCAGCTCTGAAGTATTCCTCGACATCGGCCGGCAGAAGCCCCTGCTTCTCAGCGACTTCCGAGGTAGGAGCGTGAAAGAGGGCGCACCCGACCAGCGCGACCGCGCAGTAGGTGCCGCCATCGGCCAGCCGGTTGCCGTCGACGTAATCGACGACCATGCCCGCGCCCCTGATCAGGGCGATGGTGGAACGACAGGGAAGACAGGCCTCCGCTGATGACACCCGCGTCACAGCGAGGCGGATAGACGTTTCTCCTGGGTCATGAAGCAGACCGGGGTGTTCCGCAGGACGAATGCGGCGGGGGATTGGGAAACCCGGCACATCCGTGGCGGCGCTGTCGCCTGGGCTGAGTGCCGACTCAGAGGATGGGCTGGTGAGTGAAGCTGCGAGAAATGGAGCCCATAGTCCATCGATCTCGGCGCGGCAGACGTGGGAAGCGGAACCGTTGCCGGAGCGGAAGACCCTCGCCTGCACGTCTAGGCGCCCCCAGCTGATGGCAGGCCAGAACCATTTGGAGGCGGCCTGAGTGAGGTCGTGACAAAGCTCCTCCGGATCCCTTATGCCCAGATCTGAGGCGTCCTCTCGGTCCGGCTCGTGGAAACCCGGGATCAGAAGTGTCGTGCCTGGGCCATTGATGCCGGCTCTGTCTAGGAAGAGAGCGGATGCCTCGCCCGGGTCCTGCCAAGAGGACTCCGCGACAGGGATACCATCGCGGACTCCTGGATGCCCCAGATAAGCGCCGTCCAGCCAGGCGCCTTCATCCGTTTCATGGGAAGGAATCTCGCTGCGGCCAAAGACCCGCAGACCCTTTCCCTCAATCCCCGAGACACTTGATGAGAACAGAACCGTCAGCAAACGGGAGTGCATCCAGCTGACTGCCTTGCCTAGGCCGAAGCTTCCGCCACGCCCGGCCTCATCTCCGGTCGAAAAATTCTGAACGCAGAGGCGCCTGAAGTTACCCGTCTCGTCCCAGTCATCCCCGGTCAGCCCTTCAGTGTTGCTGTCACTGATCCGCAGGCAGACGAGTGTGGGGGCCTCCATTGCCTCGAGCCCCGCCTTGAGCGTGAGGGCTGCGCCCCCCATACCCTTGACGGCGCTGATGTGACTTCTCAGGCCCTCCCAGTCGAGGGCTTCGAGCATTCGGTTGCGCTCATCACCACTTATCAGAAGCAGATCGAAAAAGACACGGGCTTTCTCAGCGCCCAAGCGCCTGTCGCAGCTGTTCTGGCAGACCTCCCTCACCAAGGTCTCCAGCAACGGTCGCCTGCGCTGTGCAGACCCGCCCTCAAAGAGCTCGGCCGCTGCACTGCCACCGTTGGCACGCCCTTGGCCGATTGAAGGCGTGGATACCCACTTCAGTGGTGTCGGCATGACCCCTGGCTTAGGCATCGACACTAAATGCAGTATCGGCCATAAGCCGCCATTGGGGGACAGTCCGCGCAAATGGTTTGCACAAGCCGCTCCAGGCTTTCTGCGCAGGACAGAGCAGATGCCAATTAGTCAAACCAGCCTTCATCGCAAGCCCATGAATAGAGAACACCCTCAAGCTCTTCCAGAGATCCAGTGTGGAGAAGGTTTGCGATCTCAAGTCGAAACGCTCCATCTGAAGCCCGAACGATATGCAGAACTTCTTCACGATCACAGGCCTGTGGCGTGACAGCTTCGTTGTTCCAATAACTGAAGACTCTTTCGCCGGGCGACTCTGGATCAGCCCAAGTAACCCGCAAAGTCGCACGGAAGCCTGCAAGGGTAACGACCATGGCGGCTCGCTCAATACAAGCGTACTATAAGGCCTGTGGGTGCTGAGCCGCAATATTCTCGCCGTGATGACACTTGCGGAAATCCTCAGAGCGCTCGACGAAGGGCTGCCGGTCCACTGGCAGAACCCTGGTTACGTGGTCGAACGCTCCGCGGGAGGCGCCACCTGCGTTATCCGCTCACTTTCAACGGGTCACTGCATCTCCCTGACATGGGCGGATGGAATAACACTTAACGGCATGGAAGACGAGTTTTTCATCGGCCAAGGTTCGACTCTCCCGCCCCGAAGCTGAAGAATGCGTGCGCGACAAGCATCGAGAAGCAAACGCTCAGGCAACCCTCCCTGAAAACCGTTATTGACCCGCCCCGCGCTGAGGGTGGCGTCCTGCGCTGTGCCTGTAATGGCCATCGCTCACGCCCACACCACCGGCCGGATTCATTCTTCTGCCAGCAGCGATGGCTTCCTGCTCTGGCTCAGTGAGGAGTGCTGGGGCCGAGGGCTAACTCGGCTTGCTGAGCTTTTAGTAGCCCATCCTTCTCCGCAGGAGTTGATCTGCTCACCGAGCGGCAGGCCAAGCAGCCTGAGCCACGTGGATCCCGAGCTGGAGGGCCTGCTGCTTTTTGAAGGTTGGGGGCTTCTTCTGGCCCCCTTTCCGCGGATTTCAGCGGGGCCCAGCAGCGGCATTACGGACCTGGGCATGGACGCAACTGGCTTGGCCCACTGCGCTGGCGTTGAAGGAACTGGATCGCCACCAGGCCGTCAAACACCCACCTAAATCCCTCGTCCAGTCCTCGCGCTGCGTCAAGGATCTAGCCATGCGCCCCGGTGGGGCGTCCTTGTCACCTCGCTGCGGCTGGCCGTTGGGGGTGGGGTTCTCTGCCGTCCCTAGATGGCTGCCCCGCTTTCCCGCTCTGCCCTCCGTGCCCGCGATGCCCTGGTGCTCCAGCACCTTTCCCTGGCAGATGCCGTTGCCTCAGCTGTAGCCCGCCGCTTCTTCCCTTTGGTCGAGCGGGAGGATCTGATCCAGGTAGCTAGAGAAGCCCTGCTTCGTTCAGTGCTGCGATGTAAAGCAGGTGAGCCGGCAGAGCCCTATCTGCGCCGCTGCATCTCAGGTGCCCTGCAGCATCACCTGCGCGATCGGGTGCGGCTGGTGCGCATTCCACGCCGGCTGCATGAGCAGGGTCAGTGCCCCCTGGGTCACATCAGCCTTGATGGCCACGCCGCTGGCGAGCCGTGCCTGCTCGATCAGCTGGCCAGCCCAGAGCAAGAAGCAGCCGGGCCCGCTGATGATCTGGCGCTGGAGCAGCTTGTAGATCAGCTGCCTGCAGCCCAAGCCACGGCCCTGAGGCTCACCATCCTTGAGGGCCTGTCCCTGCGGGCTGCGGCAGAGCAGCTGGAGATCAGCGCCATGTCAGTGCAGCGGGCTCAGAAGAAGGCTCTTGAGGCTCTGCGGCAGCAGCTGGCGGGGGCGGGCTGAGGCCCTGTCGATCTATTGCTGCCAGGGGCCTTTCAGCGCAGCGGCCCTGGCAGGCGGCGGACCGGCCTCACCTGCGGCTTGAGCGGCGGCGGGATCTGCAGTTGCTGATCGACCCAGTGGGCAGCAAGGGCCGCCAGCAGGCTGTTGCGGTCGCCGTGGATGCGGAGCATGGCGTTAGCTGAAAGTGCTGCCCGCCAGCCTGATCGGGCCGGCCCGCTCCGCGAGCGCAGAAGACAACAGGGCCGCGCAACCAATGGCACAACCGCGGCCATCAAAAGCACCAGTTCAAGCTCCGGGAATACATGTCAGTCCGCGCTGCTTCCTCGCGGCTCGAGATCAGCGCCATGCCGATGTCGCACCATGAGGTGCGCCTAGCGGCTTTCAGGCGACATCGAAAACTGAGCAAGAGGCGACACGAAAACTGAGCCACCTGGCAGACGATCCAGCGAGCAATCGATCTGGGGTTGTCCTTGTTCCGCTCGCACCGGAGCAGGCTGCGGCTTGGCAGCCAATCGCCTGTGGCTTTCTACGGTGCAGCGATGGCCCAAGACCTCAAGCACCCTGCCACCGGCGATTTGATTGTGTTGGCGGACGGTGAGCAGCTTTGGCGGATCGGCTGGCCTGGTGCTCCGGTACTGGTCGTCACCAAGAACGGACCAGACGGCAAAGACCTGTACCGGCTGGCTGATCCCAGATGCAAAACCTGGAACAAGGTGGGAGACATGAAGCTGGTTCCCTGGCCAGAAGCCGGCAGCTGAGCCGGTCCAACCCACCTCAACAGGAGTAGAACAGCTGTACTGCTGCCGCCGCTGGTTTGATCTTGGCCGACCTGCCTATTGGCGAGCCTGTGCCCTTCTGCTTGGGTTCATTGGATGAGGGCTTGGATCTCCATGCCGCCCTGATTCCCAACCCGGTCTGCACCTTCTACATGCGGGCCAGCGGCAATGGCATGCGCCAGCACGGCATAAATGATGGCGACCTGATGGTGATTGACCGCAGTGTGGAACCCTGCTCCGGCCATGTCGTCGTTGTTGCCCACCAGGGCAGCTTCTTGATGCGGCCGCTACTGCGTCAGGGGGAGCAGTGGTTGCTTGAACCGGTGCGACCAGGAGAGGCAGCAATTCCTTTGGACCTGGAGGCCTTTGATCGCTCAGGGCTCTTTGGCGTGGTGGTGCATGCGGTGCATCACCTCAACAAGAAGCGCTTGCGCAAGATCTGATCGCTCCTGCCTTGACCTGACCTGCGGAGAAGGCTCGCCCTAGCTGGG
>Ga0247837_1009874_pt1 | contig 11207 bp, 12 predicted proteins | sample LaCtaG_2_FD_187115 | JGI IMG/M metagenome (GOLD analysis project Ga0247837, IMG submission 187115) | Freshwater microbial communities from meromictic Lake La Cruz, Castile-La Mancha, Spain - LaCruzMarch2015_14.5m | ecosystem: Environmental > Aquatic > Freshwater > Lake | place: Spain: Castile-La... | reverse complement strand
TGTAAAGGTTGAGTTTGAAGTTGCTGATTTAATCACAAGAAAAGAATGGACCAATTTGTCGCAGCGCTTAATCTGGCATGGCAGAAGAGTTTGCCACTCCAGAAAGCCAGCATGTGGTGCTTGCCCAATTGCTATGTACTGCCCATCATTTGGGATAGGTGAGATGGATCCAATAAAGGCGAAGCTAATGGTGAAAGTTGAGGCAGATTTTAAGTGAAAAAACTTTTAAGTTTATTGATCACTACTTTGCTAATTTCTAGCTGCACATCATCAACCAACGTAAGTGCACCTGGCGTTGTTACATTTTGTGATCAAATCAGATTACTCGAGAGCGCCGATAAATCAGTTTTGATGGGATGTTTAGATGGTTCGGGTGAAATGAATTTTCATCAAATGAAAGGACCCTTGCTTATAAATGTATGGGGATCATGGTGTGAAGGATGTAAACAGGAGATGCCTTATTTTGTTGAGCTGTATCAAAATCCACTATTTAAAAGTGGGCAGATCCAGATGCTTGGCATAAATGTTGAGGAAAAATCTAAAGATGATGCTATTGAATACATTCAAAAAAGTGGGATGAGTTGGCCAAATCTTGAAGATACAAGTGGGATTTCAAAATCAATATTTGGACCAGGTGTTCCGGTCACCTGGTTTATCGATGAAAATGGCAAAACTGTCGAAACTAAAATTGGGGCTTACACAAATAAAAATCAACTATTTAATCAAGTTGAAAAAGCTTTCGGAGTTAAGTTATGAATTACTTTGATCTATTAATTGTTTTAGTCCTCTTGATCACTTTTTATAGTGGATATAAAAACGGCTTGATCAAAACGATTTTTAGAACTGCTGGTTACATTGCAGGCGGTGTAGCGGGATTGGCCTTGGCCGTTAAATACCTTGCAACCTGGGAGAGTCAAACCCAAAAAGTAGCTTTGGCGTTACTTGCAGTGTTTATCGGAGCATCCGTAGGTGAGTTTTTGCTTGGCAAAATTGGTTCGCTTTTTAGAAAAGTACTTTTCATCTCGCCTTTCAGATTCATTGATTCTTTATTGGGGGCATTACTGTCTGTAATCCGAACTACTTTTATCTTAAGTTTAGTCATGATTTTCTTAATTTTTTCAAGATGGGATTTGGCTGAGGAATATGTGAAGCCATCCATAGGTTACAAATTAATAGAAGCTCAGTTACCGTCAGTTCTTATGACACTTAAAAATTATTTTTGGTAATTCAGTTAATTTCTAGCAATCAAAAGTAGGTTTTTTCCAATAATTCTTTTCATAAACAAGAAATCTAATAGCATAGATATTGGGTAGATAATTCTGTCATAAATAATCAAAGACTTTTTTGAACCAATTCCAGATTTACCTTTGAAGCCAAATAACTTAAGACTTAGCATTGCAGGGACCCCCAAAACATCATTATAGTAGCAATTATCTATAGTGAATCCAGCATCTTTTACCTTCTGCTTTAATTCTTTTTTTGTGTATCTCCGGTAATGACCAACCTTTGCGTCCATCTCTGAGTACAGGATAGGAAGTGCAGGAACATAAATTGCCAATAAAGCACCAGGTAACATCTTGCTCTTAATTTGCACCAAGGCGTCTACATCATCTTTGATATGTTCTAAGACATTTGAAGTATAAATAAATTCAGCTAAACTAGGCAGTAGTTCGATACTAGTATAAGTTTGAAAACCTTTAGATTTGCAGATTTTTATAAGTCTTGGGTCAATCTCCACACAAATTGGTTTCAATCCATGTTTTTGTTCCATTACTTCAGCTAGAGTCCCGGTACCAGCACCAAAATCCACAATTAAAGATGGGACTTTTGGTCTAGCAAGCAAGCCAAGTGCTTTTAATATTTTTTTGACTATATCCCTGTTATAAAACTCAAGACCTTGTTCTGTATCAAATAGTTCTTCGATCCCAGAATAATCACTATTGGAGATAGTTTGCTTGTTTTTACGCTTTATTCTCATAAAAATAGTTTAGCAGTTTCTAAAAGTAAATCCTCGGCGTCTTAATCAAAGATTGCTAATCCTCACTCTTTCCAGTTTTTAACCCTTCAGAGATTAATTTCATTACATTTGGATCAGCAAGTGTTGTTGAATCTCCTACCGCTCTATTTTCTGCCACATCCCGCAAAAGCCGGCGCATAATTTTGCCACTCCTTGTCTTTGGCAACTCTGCAACAACCATAATCTGGCGGGGTTTTGCAATTGGACCAATCTGTTTTGCCACATGATCTCGAAGTTCTTTAACCAAAGCATCTCCTGTGGCTGATTCAATTCCACCTCTTAAAATTACAAATGCAACAATGCCCTGCCCAGTCATTTCATCATTAGCGCCAACTACTGCAGCTTCTGCGATTACATCATGTGAAACTAATGCTGACTCAACCTCTGTAGTTGAAATGCGATGTCCTGAAACATTCATAACATCATCCACTCGTCCTAATAACCAGATCGCGCCATCTTTATCTAGCTTGGCGCCATCTCCTGCAAAGTAAACTCCCTCAAAGCGTGACCAGTAAGTTTCTTTATAACGGACTGGTTCATTCCAAACACCACGCATCATTGATGGCCAAGGTTTTGTTAAAACAAGGTAACCACCCCTGCCATTGCCAACAGCTTTTCCTTCATCATCAACAACCTCAGCAGAAATTCCTGGCAGTGGTTTCATTGCGCTGCCCGGTTTTGTTGCGGTAACTCCAGGAAGGGGCGAGATCATGATTGCGCCAGTCTCTGTCTGCCACCAAGTGTCAACAATTGGGCAATTGTTTTTTCCAATTACTTCTCGATACCACATCCATGCTTCTGGATTAATTGGTTCACCAACTGATCCAAGTAATCGCAGGGATGAAAGATTAGATTTGTTTGGAAACTCATCCCCCCACTTCATCCATGTTCTAATCAAGGTTGGTGCGGTATATAAAATACTGACTTTGTATTTTTCAATTAACTCAAATAATCGCCCTTTACTTGGGGTATCAGGTGTTCCTTCATACATCAGCTGTGTTGCACCATTAATTAGTGGCCCATAAACCACATATGAATGACCGGTAATCCAACCAATATCTGCGGTGCACCAGTAGATATCTTTCTCTGGCTTTAAATCAAAAACTGCATGATGGGTAAATGCTGCTTGAGTTAAATAACCACCAGTAGTGTGATAAATACCCTTTGGTTTTGCTGTAGTTCCAGAGGTATAGAGAATAAACAAGCCATTTTCTGAATCAAAGAACTCACATTCATGCTTATCCGATTGCTTATCAACAAGATCATGCCACCAAATATCTTTTGAAGCATCAAACTTAGTTTCTTGTCCGGTGCGTTTAACCACTAAAACATTTTTAACATTTGTTTCACCCTTTAGCGCTTCATCAACTGCCGGCTTTAGCGCAAAGGGCGCACCTTTTCGAAAGCCGCCATCTGCTGTAATTACTAGAGAGGCATCAGCATCTTGAATACGAGATAACAATGAGTCAGCAGAAAATCCACCAAAAACTACAGAGTGCATCGCACCTAACCTTGCACAAGCAAGCATTGCAATCGCAGCCTCAGGAATCATCGGCATATAGATCGCGACTCGATCGCCTTGTTTAATTCCAAGCTCTTTTAAAGCATTTGCAGCTTTACAAACCTTTGATAATAGATCTGCGTAGGTAATTGTTTGAGTATCTCCTGGTTCACCTTCGAAGTAGAAAGCAACTCGATCCCCCCTGCCTTCAATTACATGTCGATCCAGGCAGTTATAGGAGGCATTTAACTTGCCACCGATAAACCATTTAGCAAAAGGTAGTTGCCAATCAACAACTTGATTCCATTTTTGGTTCCAATGCAATCTATTTGCTTGTTTTTCCCAAAAAGCTAATCGATCTGTATCTGCCTCCTTATAAATATCACTTTTTGCATTTGCATTATCTATAAAAATTTTTGAAGGCAGGAATGTGCGATCTTCATAAGATAGGTTTTCAAAAGATTCACTACTCATAGTAAGGATGAGGTTATCAGCGATAAGTTTTCCCCACTAGAAGCAGATAAAAACATTTAGTGCCAGCCTTTAGATAGGCTAAATGAATCTGATAAAGCCCATGCAATTAAAACAAAAAGATATGGAGCTTTATGTTAACTGGCACTTTGATCACCTTAATTACCCTGCTGGAGCGACTACTCGCCTCTGGCATATTAACCATGGCCCTTTCGGCGTTGTTTAAAAAGGCGTTGCTTCTGCTTGGTGCCTACTAGGCCAGATTTAACGCATGCATTGGGGCGGTGATTTCTAAAACCGCCCCAAATGTGGTGGAATTGGTCGTAATCCCGCAAGGAAATTACAACTAAAAAGGTTTTAAGCAAAGTGGCTCACCTTTAAAGTTACTAATAATGGGAGAAGAAGATGCCAGCTGTTGTTTTACTTGGTGCGCAGTGGGGCGATGAGGGCAAGGGAAAAGCAACCGATTTATTAGGTGATCGAGTTGATTATGTAGTCCGCTATCAAGGCGGCAATAACGCAGGACACACAGTTGTAATTGGTGATCAAAAGTACGCACTCCACTTACTACCTTCTGGAATTTTATCTCCAAATGTGATTCCAGTTATTGGCAATGGCGTTGTAATTGATCCAGCAGTATTACTTGAGGAGATTAAAGGATTAAATGAGCGAGGTATTAACACCTCAAAACTTAAGATTTCAACTAATGCGCATTTAATCACGCCATACCATCGAACAATCGATAAAGTTTCAGAACGGTTCTTAGGAAAATCAAAGATTGGCACAACGGGCCGTGGAATTGGACCAGCGTATGCTGACAAGATAAATCGAATCGGAATTAGAGTTCAAGATCTATTTGATCAATCAATTTTGAAGCAGAAGATTGAAGCAGCACTCCATGATAAAAATCAGATTTTGGTTAAAGTCTTTAATCGCAAGGGAATTACAGTTGATGAAGTAATCAGTGAGTATTTGGGGTACGCTGAAATTTTAAAGCCTTATGTAACAGATACTTCACTTCTATTAGATAAAGCTTTACAGCAAGGCAAAGTTGTATTACTTGAAGGCTCACAAGGAACATTATTAGATGTTGATCATGGAACTTATCCCTTTGTTACATCCTCTAACCCAACTGCAGGGGGAGCATCAACTGGCTCTGGAATTGGCCCAACAAAGATAACTCGCGTAATTGGAATTCTTAAGGCATACACAACACGTGTTGGAAGTGGTCCATTTCCAACTGAGTTATTTGATGAAGATGGTGAGGCGCTTAGAAAAATCGGCGGTGAGGTAGGTGTTACAACTGGGCGTAATAGACGATGTGGTTGGTTTGACGCACCAATTGCCAGGTATGCAGTTCGAGTAAATGGTTTAACTGACTTTTTCCTAACAAAGCTAGATGTCTTAACTGGCTGGGAGAAGATTCCAGTTTGTGTTGCTTATGAGATTGATGGAAAGCGCGTTGAGGAGCTACCTGCTTCACAATCTGATTTTCACCATGCAAAACCAATATATGAGTACTTACCTGGTTGGAAAGAGAATATTTCCAAGGCAAGATCTGTTGCAGATCTACCAAAGAATGCTCAGGAGTATGTGAAATTCTTAGAGAAAATCTCTGGCGCGCCAATGAGTGCTATTGGTGTCGGCCCAGGAAGAGATGAAACAATTGTGGTGAGAGATTTAATCAAATGAGTATCACGCCAAATGTGTTAGCAACAAGATATGCCACCAAAGAGATGGTAGCTATCTTTGATTCAGTAAATAAAATTATTAATGAACGTAAGTTTTGGATTACAATTCTTAAACTTCAACAAAAAGTTGGGCTCCCAATTACAGATAGTGACATCAAGGCGTATGAGAAGGTAATTGAGAAAGTTGATTTAGGTTCGATTGATAAGAGAGAGATCAATACTCGTCATGATGTTAAAGCGCGGATTGAGGAGTTTAATGTGCTCGCTGGAGTTGAAAAGATTCATATAGGCCTAACAAGCCGTGATCTAACAGAGAATATTGAACTGATCCAAATTAAGGCAGCCCTTGAATTAATTGAATACAGAACGCTCCAAACTTTGTTTTTACTAAATGAAAAAATATCAAAGTATGAAAAAACCTATATGGTGGGTAGATCTCATAATGTTGCAGCTCAGGTAACTACTTTAGGTAAGCGATTTGCAATATGTGCTGAAGAGCTGTTATTTGCTCACACTGCATTAAAAGAATTGATCGCTCGCCTGCCACTTCGTGGCATCAAAGGACCAGTTGGCACATCCCAAGATGCACTAGATGCAATGGGTAAGGATTTTGCAAAGTTAGAAAAAAGTATTGCCGAGGAGTTTGGTTTTGAAAATACTTGGGCTTCGGTTGGTCAGATCTATCCAAGGTCAGTTGATTTTGAGGTTGTATCTAAGTTATTACAGATTGGATCTGCCCCTTCCTCTATGGCAATCACAATTAGATTGATGGCAGGTAGCGGCTTAGTAAGTGAAGGATTTAAAGCAGGACAGGTTGGTTCATCCGCTATGCCACATAAAATGAACTCCAGATCATCTGAGCGTATAAATGGCATGATGGTTTTACTTCGTGGCTATAACAATATGGCTGCAGATCTAGCTGGGGATCAATGGAATGAAGGAGATGTTTCTTGTTCTGTAGTTCGACGAGTTGTAATTCCTGATTCATTTTATGTTTTAGATGGCTTACTTCATACCTTTATGACAATTTTGCAAGAGTTTGGCGCGTTTGAAGAAAAGATCGAAGTGGAATTGAATGCGCAACTTCCACTCCTTGCAACATCAAAGATTTTAATGGAGTGCGTTAAGGCTGGGATGGGTCGAGAAGCGGCGCACCAATTGATTAAAAAACATTCAACTTTAACTACTGCGAGTAATTTCTTTATCGCGCTCGCGGGTGAAAAAGATTTTCCTTTAAGTATCAATCAGTTGAATGCGTTAATTGAGAATCCTGCAGTTTTTGCTGGCTTAGCAGCCGATCAATCAAAAACTGTCTTACAAATGATTAACAAGGCAACCTTAGGTAAAATTTCAAAGGTTGAGTTACCGCATTTGCGATGAAAGTTGACCCAGTTTTAAAGCTTCAAATCGGTGAAATTCTTACAATTGTGCAAAAGATTGCACCCGGTAAATCTGTAGAATTGCGTATTCCAAATTACAGCGCAATTCAATGTATTTCCGGTTCAATCCACAGGCGAGGCACGCCACCAAATGTGGTTGAAATGAGCGCCCAGACCTTAATCAATTTAACTGAGAATCCCTATCAATGGGAGGAGTTGTGCTCAATAGGCATGATTTCAGCTTCAGGCGCGAATTCAAATCTAAAGGAACTTTTCATTCAGATTAGTAAACTTAGGCAGAAATCAAGGTTGGAGATTTGATGGCCAGTAAATCAAAGCGCGCGCGGCTGGTTCCTACTCGTAAGTTGAGCAAAACTTTTTTATATTGGGCAATTGCAGTCTTTGTTATCAAGTTTCTTATTATCTTTAAAATTCAAGGTGGAAATATTGAGATTTCTGGCCGTCCATTCTTTATAGATGGGGTTTGGCTAGGAGCAGATGGTGAGAACTACTTAAAAGGGTATGACGCATTAAGCCGAGAGGGATTGTTTTCAAAGGAGGGGATTCTTAATTACTGGCCAGCTGGCTATCCCCTTGTAATCCTGTTCCTTTCATTACTTGGTAAAAGCGGGGTATTGACGACACTTTCAATTGTTCAATCCTTGGTTTTTTCATATGCAGTTTACTTTTTTGCAGTTGAAGTATCGAAGACAAAGTTACAGAAGTTTGCTTACCCAGCGCTTTTAATGATCCTTTTAAATCCAACCCTTTCACTTAGCTCTATTGTAGTCGGATATGAGTCACTAACAGCATCAGGGTTATTATTATGTGTTGGACTTGTAATTAGAAGTTTTATCACAAAAGATGATAAAAAGTTTTTCAAGTGCTTGATTACAAGCTCTGTAATATTTGGGTTGCTAGCCTTTGTTCAGCCAAGATTAATTCTAACTGGTCTATTTATAAACACCGCCTGGGTTTTAGCTTGGAAAGGCGCTAAGGGCGGCGCTTTACTAGTTGCACTTAGTGTTGCAATAACTTTATGTTTTCCAGCAACTTTAATATTTCGAAACAATCAAGCAGTTGGCATGAATAGCATTTCAACCAACTTGGGAGTCACAATGAACATTGGCGCTGGAGATAATGCGACAGGTGGCTATATGACGAAAGGGTTCGGGGTCCCTTGCTCACTTGCAGGAACAGAAAGTGAAAGAGACATACAAAACGTCAAGTGTGTTTTGAGTTGGTATTTAGATAATCCAAATAAAACTTTATCACTTTTTTATAATAAAACTGTGTATTTCTGGTCTCCATGGATAAACAATGGTTTCGCTGGAGATGTGATTACGGGGACCATGTTTAGAAACCCTTGGCTCAAAATTAGCCCACTAACCAGTATCGCAAAAAATCAAGATGGAGCTAAATTGATTGCTAGTCCAACAGGAAAAGCTTTTTCATGGGTATGGTTATTTGGTGGATTAGCATTATTACTTTATGGATATTTCACTCTTTGGCGTCAAAACTCACTTGAAAGATTTATTGGAAATTTAGCTTTGGTTGCAGTTGCTACTAACTGGGTAATTACCTTGTTCACCATAGGAGATCACAGGTTTAGAGTTCCTATTATGGGATTATCACTATTTCTTCAGGCGATAGGCTTAAAAACCTTATTTAAGGGCGGAAAAGCCCCAATAGTTGACGGACCATCTTTACGCTAATCTTCCTCACCTGACAGAAGAGAAAATCATAAGGAGGGCCGATAATGGGACGTGGCCGTTCAAAAGCAAAGCAAACTAAAGTGGCAAGAGATCTAAAATACTCAAATCAAGATATGGATCTAGAGCGCTTAGCAAAAGAGTTACATGGTGAAGTTAAAGAGGATAAGGATTTTAATGATGACTCCTCCAAAGATAATTACACACCTCGTAATTAATAAGTAACAAATGCGACCAACTCCATATGTTGCATCCTTAAGAGTTTATGAGCCGTTAACAGCTTTCGATAAACAAAATCAAAATCGGTGGAGTCAAATATCAGTTACAACTCCAACGGGCAGAGATGAACAAAATAGAGCGCTACGGCGAGTAATTGTGACAGAACCGCTAGCTCTTAAATTAGATGGTGCGCACATTTTAGAAATTGATGAAAAGAAATATATAGCTCCATGGTCAACAGCAGCTAGGTGCTGGGCAGCATTGGATGATTTCAAATCTTCAATGCCAATTATAATAAGTAGTTTTTTTCTGCCTAAAGAGATCGAAAATGCACTTTCACTAAACTCTGAGAGTATTGAAGATAAGATCTCTCATATAATTACTGCAACCTGGAGTATTCCACCACGCTGGTTTGCACTCTTTGAAGCTTCAGATCGAATTAGAGGCACCAATGATGATGGTGCTTACACAATTATTCGAACCTCTATATCTAATGCAAAGCAAAGATGTCTGTTTGCCCACCAAGCAGTGGTAAATGCTTTTGGCAATGGACCAATCGAGCAGGAGATTGCAGATTTACTTGAGTGGCTATCAATTTTTGATGCCAACTCAATTGTGGAGTGTGATTACGGAGGGTTAGCTATTTATCTTGAGAAATCTCTGATAGAAAATGGCCAACCGGGATTAAACGCAGACACTTCAATTGAAGATGTAGCAAGATCTCTCGCTGGCTTAGCAGCAGGAGATGGCGCACTTGCAGGTCAGGGTTATGAGCGATTAGTTACGCGATGGCGAAGAGTTTCAGCCTTTGAGCAGGCTATGTAATTTGAAATACTTGTCATTTACTCACCCAAACCACAATACTTGCCCCATAAGGTTTAAATCGGACATGATTACAAACAACTTATAAGGGGAAAATTAATGAACTCAGATCATGAGGTCTTATTGACTCCATCCGAGGTTGCATCATTATTTAGAGTAGATCCAAAGACTGTCACCAGATGGGCAAAATCTGGCAAGTTAACCTCAATTAGAACCTTAGGTGGACATCGAAGATATAAAGAGTCTGAGGTTAAAGCACTTCTACTTAAAACAACTAGCAACAGTTAAAGAATGGATAGAGATTAACTATGAGTGAAGAGAAAAATAATGGCGAAGATGCAAAAGCTAAAATGTTAGCTGCCCTTGCAAAAAAACAAAAAGGTAGCAACTCAGGCAAAAGCGCTGGACCAACATCTGGTTCAAAAGTTGGCTCAGGTCAAACAGGTGGATCAGCGCCTAAGATGCATCGACGCAAATCTGGTTCTGCATAAAGAAAATCTCTTAATAAAATGGGGATTACAAATAAGGAGTACTTCTTACTTTTCGTAACCTCCTATTTACTAGTTGGTGCGCTAACTCCTTTAATGCGCAAAATTGCACTCGCAACAAATATTGTTGATAATCCAAATGCAGCTCATAAATCACACAAAAAAGCAGTGCCTTATCTTGGAGGTGTTGCCATTATTATCGGCATCATCTCTATTTCATACTCCACATCATTAGTTTCAAATTTTACATCAACCACTTTTTGGTTAGCTACATCAGTTCTTGGACCGGCATTACTCTTAGGTTTAATTGGACTTTGGGATGATCTAAAAAACCTAAAACCATTACCAAGATTTATAGCCCAAACTGTGGCAGGTCTATTTACTGCAGCCGTATTGATACTAGGAAATAACGTTGGAAACCCAACTGGGTCACAGATATTTGATTCAATTATTACTGTTATCTGGGTGGTTGGAATATGTAATTCAATAAACTTTTTTGACAATCTAGATGGTGGAGCGGCAGGAACTGTTGCAATCTCATCTATTGCTCTGGCCATATTGGCACTAAACGGTGATCAATATTTGATTGCTGCCCTATCTACTGTTACAGCAGGAGCCACCCTTGGGTTTCTGGTATGGAATAAAAGTCCAGCAAAGATATATATGGGTGACGCCGGAGCGTTATTTCTTGGTGTTCTGCTTGCGACGTTAACGGTGAGATTTGAACCAAACGCTCAGACCCAAATCGGATCGTATCTAATTCCAATCTTGTTATTGGCTATTCCTATTTTGGATACAACCGTGGCAGTTTTATCAAGAGTTCGTAGGCATCTATCACCATTTCAGGGCGGTCAAGATCATCTCTCCCATCGCTTAATTCGTGCAGGGTTATCTCGCAAGCAGGCAG
>Ga0247837_1009873_pt1 | contig 11209 bp, 10 predicted proteins | sample LaCtaG_2_FD_187115 | JGI IMG/M metagenome (GOLD analysis project Ga0247837, IMG submission 187115) | Freshwater microbial communities from meromictic Lake La Cruz, Castile-La Mancha, Spain - LaCruzMarch2015_14.5m | ecosystem: Environmental > Aquatic > Freshwater > Lake | place: Spain: Castile-La... | reverse complement strand
CTTACTTGCGGCGCGGCCTGTATGGTTCAACCCAAGGTGCGGTAGATGGGTCGCGGTTTGTCGTCTGCGACAATCAGTTATTTAAGCAAAAAATAACCGCAGACGATGTCGGCAAAACCATTTATTTTAAGTTCCAATCATTCAATATTTTTAATGATGGCTTGGAAGAATTGGCGGGCGTAACGGCTTACCACATCACCATCACCGAACCATTGGCTGCGGGAACTAGTTTTGAACAATGGGCCTAATAAATGAGCATACAAGATGATATTGACCTGATCGACCCTACTAAACCGATCAATCCGCCAGCTACTAAAGCCGCGCCAAAACCTACAACCTCGTCGGTGCGGGCAAATTTTGCCGCCCTTAAAAATGCCGTACAAGGCTTGCTGGATGAACTGTCGGGCATGTCAGGCTCTAGCCTGTCATCGCTGCTATTAACAGGCGTGTCCTTTGCTACGGCAACGGCTATCACGGCAACCGATAATGCCCTGGAAGCCTTTGGAAAGCTACAAGCTCAAATCGATTTAAAGCAAAATGCTTTAGGTTTTACCGCAGAAGATGTTGCCCAAAAAGGTGCAGCCAATGGCTACACGCCTCTTAATGCAAGCATAAAGATTGATCCTACTTATCTTCCAGACAGTCTTCTAGGGGCTTTAATCTATCAAACATCTTGGAACGCAGACACTAATACGCCAACTTTACCTACAGCCTCGGCAGGAAACAAAGGTTACTACTGGATAGTTTCTACGTTAGGAACGACAAATATCTCTGGTATTACAGACTGGAAAGTCGGAGATTGGGTAGTTTCAAACGGAACTACTTACGATAAGATCGACAATACCGATGCTATAAGTTTATTCAATGGTAGGATCGGAGCGATAACGCTACTGGATACCGATGTCAGCGACGTGCTGAATGCGGTAGCGGCTAAAACCACACCCGTGGACGCCGATATTATTTCAATCTTAGATTCAGAAGCTTCCAACGTTTTAAAAAAAGTCACATTGACTAATCTTTGGGTATGGGTAAAAGCGAAAGCTGATACCTTTTACCAAGAAAAAAGCCCAAAACTTACAGATATTGCCGCCCTAACTCCCACAAACGGCTATGTGCTAACCGGAAACGGTACAACGTGGACAAGCGCGGTAGCCTCTGGTGGCAGTGCTTATGTGGGTAACGAGTGCTTTCCGATAGCCATTAGCGACGCGACAACAGCTTTAACAGTCAGCACTCCCGCTGTTACTTTTCATTTTCCTTATGCTTTTACTGTCACCGCAATCAAAGCAGGGCTTCATGTCGTATCTAGCTCTGGGTTACCTACGTTTAATGTCTACAAAAACGGCTCCACTTTCTTCACCACAAAAGTCTCCATTGATGCCAACGAAAAAACAAGCATTACCGCCGCAACGCCTGCGGTTTTAGATGCCACAAAAGTTGCTTGTTTAGCAGGTGATGCGGTTACTTTTTCGATAGATGTCGCAGGCAGTGGGGCAAAGCAGGCCACCATTTACATCTGCGGCTATGCAACTGGAGCGGTGTAATGAGTGGCTATTTAAATCCTTTTGTTTTTAATAGCGGAGTTGTTGGAGGGTTGTATTTTAGGCTCGTGATAGACGATGTTAAGTCGCCGTATTATACCACCGTTCAATTTTCAGAAGTTTTGATTAACGGAGCATCTTTTAATATGACGTCTAATACCTCAGGTGGTTGTATAGCCTCAAACAGTGCGGGTAGCGCCAGTGCTTGGCGACATTGGGACGGTGTAAGGGGGGCTGGCGCTCCTTTCACTATACCACTGTATGGTTGGACACAGATAAAAGCGGCAGCTCCAATAGTTGTAACTTCTTTTTCCGTTGCGGGAGCTAATGCCGCGCCAACTTATGGGCCAAAGGGGTTTAGTTTTTATCAATCATCGACTGGCAGCTTCTCTGGTGAAGAGACGTTATTGAAGTCTGTGTCTGGAAAAACTTGGACAGCGATGGAGTTGGCGACGTTTTCTGTGCCATAAATTTCGCCCATGACAAACTATTTTTGTAGCAATTACTGACAACTCATTTTCATTAAAAGCTTTACTTTTTATAGTGCAAATCTAAGCAATCCTAGCGATCAAGTACTGCTGCTTAACAGGCCAAGCGAGCCAGGTTGGTACGGTGGAGAGCAGCGAACATACGCAATCTCACTATAAGTTATATATATTTATAAACTTGTTTATTTTAGTGTTTTTGCCACAACCCGTTCATTAAAAGCGTCAAAGTATTTCCAAATAACTACGTCACTTTTAATTTAAAAGCGTCAAAGTATTTCCAAATAACTACGTAACTTTAAATTTAAAAGCGTCAAAGTATTTCCAAATAACTACGTAACTTTAAATTTAAAAGCGTCAAAGTATTTCCAAATAACTACGTAACTTTAAATTTAAAAGCGTCAAAGTATTTACAAATAGGAATATTTCTTATGTAAGATATTTTTATATAATAATCAAATATTTAATTATTTTATTGAAAAAGCTATATTCACTCAAAAGCGTCCAAGTATTCCCTAAGCAATCACTCAGTTTTCGGTGTCCTGCTGGCGGCTTGGTTACGCTCGCAAGTAGAATGGCGGTTAGCGGCACTGGGTTATGAATTTGAAGAGATGCAACGCCTGCTAGGACGGCCTATTACGGAATTGCCGGAAATCAATTGGTGGTTATTGGGCGGCGGACTTGGCTTTACCTTGTTTTCAGCGGTGATGGGGTTGGCGGATTTGCCTTACAACGAAGTCATCGTATTTATCGGCTCCCTTGCCATTGTGTTGTTCCTGATATGGCATTTGACTGAAGAGCTGGCCGTGCGGGAAAGGAAACAGCTTTTCGGTACGGCCTTGGTGATTTTTGCCTTCCGGGCCGTACCGACCACGGGAGCCGGCGAAACTTGGTGGATGATCGACGTGCTTCGCTTCGACCAGCAGTTTCTGTCCCAGTTATCGTTGATTTCCAGCGCCTTGACCTTGTTCGGCATTTTTCTGTTCCGCCGTTTTATGGCGGAGCGTCCGATCACCTTTATCGTTGCCGCGTTGACAGTCACTCTAACGGTGCTTTATTTACCGAACATCGCCCTATTCTATGGCCTACATGAATGGACGCAGGCTCATACTGGCGGTGTTATAGATGCCCGGTTCATTGCCTTGGTAGATACGGCAATGGAGTCACCCCTTGGGCAGGTCGCCATGATCCCGATGTTGGCGTGGATTGCCAATTCCGCTCCGGCAAGGCTCAAGGCGACCTATTTTGCGGTCATGGCGGCTTTCGTCAATCTGGCCTTATCGCTATCGCAATTGCTGACCAAAATGCTCAACCAGTGGTTTGTCATTACCCGTGAAGTGAAGGATGCGGCAGGTGTGGTGACCGTACCCGCCGATTACAGTGAATTGGGCGGGCTATTGTTCAGTGTCATGTTGCTGGGTTTGGCTTTACCGTTATTGGCTATCCTGATCAGCAAACGTGTTTTTTTATCCAAGCAATGAGCCAAACCCTTCATAACCAGCGAAAAATCCCCTTCAGCCCTACAAATAAAATGGATATTTTCTATATCCATTTTCCATCCGTTAAGGCTTCATCTAAGCATTACCGTCTTATCGACTATCCCTTAAGAATAACACTGCCTTTAAAACTCAAGGATAAGGCCAAAAACTGGCCTTAGAGAGACCCATTTTATTCGATGGTTTGACAATGATTGGAGAACGTCATGAGCAACAACGAAAATGAGTCTAAAAAAGTACAGGCATCATCCCCCGAACGACGGGAGGGTTGTTTTCATTGGGCAAATTTGACAGCTTTTTCGATGATTTTCTTTCCCGCATATGCCGGGATAGTTTTGCCGGCTATGCCTTAAGCCAAGTCAAACGGGCCAAAGGCTTGAACAAAAAAATCTTCAATCCAGTTTCGGACGTATTGCCGCGTCCCATTGATTGTTGCCATATCGTCGAAGGTGACCAAACCACGCCAGCAGAATCCTGGCTTAGCGCACAGGGAATGCAAGCGGAACGTTGCGGCTTGAGTGCGTTGCCGCATGTACGCGATGGCTACGCGCTGTTTTATGCCGATGATGCTCAAGAAGGCAATGCCCGCTTTAACGGCCTGTTCCGTTCCGATTCACAAATGAGTTCATCACCAACTTCGCAAGATGTCTGCCTGTCTTCGATCCCCAAAGGCATTAAGCCTAAGGCTTGGCTGGTGTTCAACAAAGACGAATTCGCCCGCCGCCTGCGTGAATATCATGATTATCGGCAGTGGGAACAATCGCGCAATCAGCAACGCTATCAAGGCACGCTGGCACATGGCGGCGGTTATGATGTCAAGAACATGATGCACACTTTCCGGCTGTTACGCATGGCGAAAGAAATCGCCACGACCGGGCAGCCCCTCGTGCGCCGTCCTGACCGCGAAGAATTGTTGGCGATCAAGGCCGGACAGTTTGATTATGAGGATTTGATGGCGAAAGCGGCACAGGAACTCGTGGAAATTGATGCTGGTTTTGCCGCCTGCCAGTTGCCCAATGCGCCCGATGTCGAGCAAATAGAACGCTGGGCGGTGGAGATTCGCAGGGCTTGGTATTGTTGTCGCTAAATTTGGGGCGGGTAAATTGAATTGTGTGGCTTTTAACTTACATCCGCTATTGCCGATAGGCTTGCTCAGTTCGGTACCCCATAAATCGGACTATTCTTTTCGGGATGATGTTTTTTCAGACAAGTTGAAGTGTTCCTAAACCAATGCCGTCATAATTTATGCACTATCAATTTACAACCGCTTTGGAGCCAGTATTCCTGAACAATTCCCGCCTGATATTTTTTCAGTAATACCCATACTTCCCTAATCAAATCATACTGACTATTATCCAAAGTGCTTTGGCAGCCTGCCGATTGCTTTGTGTATAATTGGGGATTGGCTTTTAACCGATCATTTAGCAATGCTTCCAAATCGGTTAAACAGGGGGCAATAAACCCAGTTACCTTGGCAAAGGACTGGACAATTAACAAACCTTGGGGATCGATGTCAGCCATCACCAGTACAGGCAAATCCAAATTTGCCAACAACTGCCGGACGGCTTGTTGACTGTAGCTGTTATCGCCACGATACAGCACTAAGGGATCATCGTAGTCTGTTGGCAAATCTAGGTGCAGATTTGCTAGCCGGTCAAAACAGCGGTAATTTTCAACAATCAAAATACAGTTATGGGCGGTGCTTGAGAAGTCTGCCAACGCTATATCAAAATGACCGAAAGGTGGTAACCAGTATGCATGTCCGTTGACTTTTAAAGTAAAACCAGTCAATACCTTAATAGCCAATCGATTTTTTTTAACCGCCAGCCCCGCCAATTTCTCATTCCGTGCAACAGCTAAAACGTGTTCTCGCGGCATGGCTGCAAAATCAGTGACCAGCGATTGTTCAAGATCGATGCCCGTTGCTTCTTTAACCAACACCAACAGTTCAGCCTTATCCTGAGCGCTAATTTCCAGCTTTGTGCCCTGTGTCCGACCAATATTGAATTGCTGATGCAAGGATTGCCAAGTTGGGTTAAGTGGAAACAGCTCTTTTTCTGATTGTAGAGCGTTTTGGATAACCTTCAGCACTTGCTTGTTCAACGCTCGTCACCTTTAAACGCCAGGACAATATCCTGCACGGTTTTATTACCCGAAAACGGCTGCCCGTCATCAGTTTCAATCAATTCCAGTTGCAAGCGTTTATTGCTTTGTTGGCGCCGCAACCATTCATTCAGCACACAACTTAACCAGATCGACGGCTCTATGTCGCTTACGAATGCTTTGTAAAAAGCGATAGCGGAAATCGGTTGGCTTGGGTTGCGTAGCACCCGTTCGAAATAGCGTGCCGTGTGTTTACGGTATAGCGGCAATTCCAGAACGTGTTTGCTTGGAGGATTTAATGACACGGCGTTGACAGCGCGTGGTTTGGGTTTTGCTAATAAGACATCGGTATCGCGGCGGATTTTTTGCGCAATCTCAATCAGGTCTTCGGTTAGCGTATTATCCAGCGGGTCAGCATAGGCAAACAATGCCAATGGCTTAACTTGGTTCCAGTGTTCGGGGATGTGCTCGCTCTCACTCCAGTCCTGCGGTTGGTAATTCTGGTTTTGTTGCAAGAAAAAAGCAAAACCTTGCACCCGTTGCGCCCTTGCTTCAATTTGCCGGAGTTCAAACAAAAACACCTTCAGTTTATTGAGAATGTCTTGCAAACTCTGTTGCCAAACAGGCAATCTATTAATCAATTGCTGGTCGAGTAAGGCATACAGCAACGGTTGGTCTTCCACCAGTTCCAACAAAAATTCCGGTTGCAAGGCGGTGATGGCATTGACCAGTTTTTCCAAACGGGAAATGTAAAACGTGTTTTGCTTTTGCTTTTCCGCCAAGGTGCGGACATTGGCGAAACGGCTGTTGACCAACATCAGTAAATAGCGGGTGTTTTCTTCCAGGGTATCGGACAGATCAAATACCAGCCGTTCGATTTCGGCAAAATAACTGTCACCATCATCCACGCGATTTTCAGCCAACGCATCCTGATATAAGCCGATTTGTTGTTCAAGCGTATCAATCCAGCTAGCCAGATCAGTGTCCAAACGGCGGACGCGGTCAGAACTTAAGGCGCTGTCGATAAATTGCCCTAAGCGTCCGGCGACGCGATAGCCATCAGCGTTATGGTTGACCAATATTTTCAATTGTTTCAACTGATTAAGAACACGCTGGTTTTGGTTGTCTTTGTAAACCACACCGTTGTAATAGGCTTCGGCAATCAGCTCGCCATGTGTCGCCAAGGCTTTTAACAGGCGTTCCAGCCCCTGCCCTGCCTGGCTCAAAACAAACTCTCCTGAATCGTGTCGTTTTCGCCTTGCTCTATTGGGATTTGTTCATGTTCTTGGATAAACTGCAAGGCCTGATAAAAATAATCCAGCTTGCCCGTGACTTGGTAAATTAAGGTGTCGCGGTTGACTAAATGCAAATAGCCCCATTTTTGCAAAGTGTTCAGCAACTTTTCCAAACGGCCTTTCACCGAATCATCACTGCTGGTGAAATCTTTAAATCTGGCAAAACTTTGCAAGCGGTCGGCTTGGGCTTGGTTTTGTTCGATGGCTTGCAATAGGGTAGAAAAACTTAAGGTGTCGCCGGGCGACAAGGCAGTATCTTGGTTCAGACACGACATCATCATATCCAGCCATTCCACGACAGGCTGTAATTCAACCCGAAATTGCTGGAAAACCTTGCGGATGTCACTACGCGCTTGGCTGTCGATAGTCCGGTAAGCCGCATAAAAAGCCAAGTGGTTTTGAGTGCGTGACAAACGGTAATCCAAACGTTGTAAAAACGATTCGACTTGCTGGGCATTATCTGGCTCTTGTAAATAACGGAAACCTGATTCATCGCTGATATCGCAAACAAAATCACCTTGTAACAGGCGTTTCACGACGCTTTCAAACATGTTCGGCTTCCTCAGCCAAAAGCACCAATGCCGATAAATAATCGGCATCCACCGCCATTTCCAACAATTGTCGATAGCCGAACACTTGATAGCGATTTTTAAACAGCCGCAATACATCGGGATCAGGGTCGGGGAAGGCTGAAAACAGGTTGATGTTGTTTTTGGTGAGGATGTCCACTAGCATTTCAATGTTCATTTGGTGCAATTCTTTCAGTTCATCCATAGGCCAGACGATAGTTAAAGGCTGGTCTTTGCGGATCATGTTAACCAACGCGATAAAAAACACGCATAAAATCAGATACGACAAACCGTGGCTGGAGATTTGCCGTAATTCCTCGGCGTGGGTGGCTTTTTTCGTTCGCCCGTTTTCGGTGACCATGATCTCCAATTCCAGCAAGTTGACCAGCTTCATTTCCACGCGGCCTTTGCTTTGCAATTGCTCGGCGACTTGTTGGACGATGTCGGCAAAATCCTGGGATGGTAACGCACCATCATTACTGCGGTTCCACTCATCGTAATCTTTGGTAAACCGAACGATTTGCTCCCAATAGCCCAAGGAGGTGACTTTGGAAGTCAATCGGCCTTCAATGCGTTCAATTTTTTCAAAGCGGATATTGCTGTCGATGTTTGCCGCTAATTTCCTAGACAAGTTAGAAATATTTTGATCAAAAGTCTTCAATGCCTGCTGGTAATTTCTGATCTTGCTACCAAAAAGCTTTGCCTCGATATTCAGCAAGTTTCTTGCTTCAGTAGACCTGATGTTATACCAAGCCTGTATTCGAATTAACCAATCCATATCATCACTTTCAAAACCTAACTCGTTTTCAATGACGACATAGTATTGGCTTGGTTGAGTACCCGGAAACCTTGCCAAAGCCTGCTTAAAATGCCGGATCAACGCGGCAAGGTCTTTACGGATAGCCTTATGCTGTTCGGTCATTTGGCGAAAATCCTTTTGCAACAAAGCCAGCGCATGGGCATTGTCAAAACTGGCTTGCTCAGGTACGCGCTTGGAATAAAACGACAAATTTGCTAATAATTCGTTAATCATTTTGATCTCTTTGGCAAGCTTGTCGAGCTTGCCTTTTATTCGCTCTAGCTCGTCATTTAAAGCTTTGCGCTGTTGTTGGCTCTGGGCATATTCCGTTTCATACTGGCGTTGTTGTTGCTGTATTTGGGTTTCGCAAACATGGCGTTGGTTGGTTAAATCATCATAGCGTGACCAGTCATTCTCCAGCCAATGTTGATAGGCATTGACGCTAAGCCTAGCCGCTTCCGCCGCTTGTTCTTCGGTTTTTAATCGGGTAATGCTGGTTTCCAATGCGGTCAGCGTGGCAGTATCGACTTTGCGCTCTTGCAAACTGTGCAGACGCTGTTGTTCCAATTTCGCCAGTTCCGTTTGTTCTTGTTCTTTGAGCTGGACGATAAGCTGTTGGATTTTGTTGCTTGCCGTCGCCGTTTCCGCATCGATTTGATTGTTCTTAGCGTCAAGTTCTTGGTTTAAACGTGTCAAATCGGCTTGTAACTGCTGTTTAAGCATTTGTAATTCGGAGTTGCAGCGTGTGATTTGCTCTTCCAAGGCCTTTTTATCTTGAACAAATTTGGTCGCGCGCTCCCTTTTGCTACGCTCGATCTGCTGTTTTAACGAGCTTAATTCTTCAGTGAGTTTATTTAACTGGGTTTGCAGTAGCCCAAGGTTTAGATCCACTGCTTTCTTTTGATTGTTAAGATGATTGGCTGTTTTTCTCAACGCTTCTAACTGGGCATCGTTTTGTGCTTCGGTAATCGCCAAGGCCTTGAGCTGATGTTGGCTCGCCGTCATCAGTGCGCGTATTTTTTCTTCATCTGCCGCATGGTCAGCAAGCAAGTTATCCAGATTTAAGTCCACGCCATAAAAACTATGCGGGGTTGGCTGTAGCATCGGCTCTAAATCTTCTCTCAGCAACAGCTCAGGGTTAATGACTTTGGCGATAGTCTCCGTCCACTGCGGCTGATGCTCGCGCAGAAAGCCCAGCAAAGTGTCAGGGTTGGCATCCAGTTGTTTCTGCAAATATGCCAGTTCGTCCTGCGCATCCTGTTTGGCTTTTGCCTGTTTGCTTTTTTCGTTCAGCAACGCGTCAATTGCAGATTGATTTTGCTTGATGCTGGCTTCAACTTCCCTCAGCGCTTTTTCCGCGTCTTGCCTGTGTTGCTGGATTTTGTTAAAGCTTTCCTGCTTGTGTCCCTGGTTGGCAAGCAAATCCGGATCAGGTTGGACTTGGGCGATTTGGCTGTTCAGCGCTCCCCGCGCTTCGCTTAATGTTAATTGCTCAGCCTGTTTGTGTTCTTGCTGGGTTTGACTGGCTTGCCTGAGCGATTCTTTTTGTTGTCCATTTTGCTGGGTGACGATGGCTTTACTAGCGGCTGCTTTCAGAGTTATTGCACTGATGGTTTGTCCATAGTCATGCAACTGTTCGGCAAAATGTTTGGCTTTTTCGGCTTTAAATTGCTTGAACTGGGCATCAATGTCCTGCACATCTGCCAGCAACCGCTGATAATTTTCCTGCTCTTGCTGTAAATGTGCCTTGATCTGTGGCAGACGCGCAAGCAATTGGTTTTTGCCTTGAATATCCTGTTGTTCCCATTTCGTTTTTTCGTTTACCAATTGGGTTTGTTGCCGCCGCACTTGCTCCAGGGTTGCCTTAACTTCCGCCAAAGCCGATTTCAACTGTTGCTCGCGCCCTTCCCAAGTCTGTTTGAGCTGTTCCAATTGTTGATGGCAGAGGTGTTGCCTGCGTCTTGCTCTTGCTGCGAATAGTGTTCATTTTGGCTGAGCAAACAGCGCAAACGATGCTGAAGTTCGCCCAAGCCGAATTCGACTTGAACAAAATCCGTTTCCAATTGGTTCAGGCGATCAATTTTGTCGCGCTCCGCTTCGGCGGTTTGGAAGGCGCGATACTCCTTATGCCAACTGTCCAGCGTGTCCATCTGCACATTCAAAGCAATCGCATCTCGGTTTTCTTCGATGCAATTCACTAACATGTCGCGCAAATCCGCAAAATCGGTGGAGCGCGTCAACATACCGGTGATGATTTTTTCGATGTCCTTCAAACGGTGGCCTGTGCTGCCGTTGCAAAAACTGTAACGCGCCACCAGTTGCCGTAATTCCTGGCCATTTTTATGCGGCAAATTTTGGATGACCGTGCGGTAATCGCTACAAGCGGTGAGCTGCTCGCTGCAATTGATATGCCGCTTGGTAAAATGCGCCCGCAAACTGCGGCAAGACACCGGGTAAAAAGTGCCGTCGCGGCGGGTTTCGATAAAATCATCCCTTTCAAAGCCTTTATCGACAAAGCGGTAACACAGACCGTCATCGCTGGGCGCGGCGTAAATCACTGCCATGCAGGCCTGTTCGTTACGTTGGTATTCAAAAATGATGTAGGAGGATTCATTGGGCAAATAATGCTTGGCGAAACTGTCAGTGACACGGCTTTTGGGTACCAGTCGCCCTGGCCTTTCGCCAAAAAATAGCGGGATTAAACGCAGTAAAGTCGTTTTTCCTGCCCCGTTAACGCCGTTAAGATTGGTGTGCCCATCTAGCCTCACCTCAACCAGTTCGCCAGGTTTGTAGGAGGTATGCGAGCAGCCCGACCACTAACTTAGAAATTGCCAAAATCAATTTAATCTGATTTGCCGAAAGGCAGTAATTCGTCGATGCGGCTGTTGGGCCAAGTGGGTAGTTTTTCCAAGGTGTCTTTT
>Ga0247837_1009869_pt1 | contig 11216 bp, 5 predicted proteins | sample LaCtaG_2_FD_187115 | JGI IMG/M metagenome (GOLD analysis project Ga0247837, IMG submission 187115) | Freshwater microbial communities from meromictic Lake La Cruz, Castile-La Mancha, Spain - LaCruzMarch2015_14.5m | ecosystem: Environmental > Aquatic > Freshwater > Lake | place: Spain: Castile-La... | reverse complement strand
TGGGCGAGTTTGTAGAGAGGGATGCCGAGACAATTACGAATTCAGTATGAGGGGGCCATTTATCACGTGATGTGCCGTTACTCGAGAAAGGGGTCGGGTACAAACTACTAACAACCTGCAAGGGATCCTGATTCTGTACCCGACCCCTTTCTCGAGTACGGGATGATCCCGATCGGGCGGTTGTCCAGGCGCTGTGGCCGGCGGACGGGAGTAGTCGAAGGGCAAGAGCGGCGAAGTTCGTGAAGTCGGGTGCGAGCCTCTTTACTTTTCCGCTTTCCCTCGAGATGATAACGGGACTTGGAACGGAATGAAGGATCGGACCACCAACTCTCCCCGCTGCGTGGTCATCGCTGGTCCTAACGGTGCAGGGAAGACCACGTTCGCCCGCGAGTTCCTCCCTCGCGAAGCGGGCATCGTCCACTTCGTCAACGCCGATTTGCTGGCGGCGGGACTTTCCCCTCTCAAACCTGATCTTGCGCTCCTGACTGCGGGAAAGTTATTGCTCAAGGAATTGGATCGACTTGCCGCGGCACGGGCGGACTTCTCTTTTGAGAGCACACTTAGTGGGCAGGCGTACGCGACACGTCTCCGGACGTGGAGAGCCGCCGGTTATCGAATTGAAAGTGTGTTTCTCAAACTGGCCTCCGTCCGCCTGGCAGTTCGTCGCATTGCGGACCGCGTCAAGCAAGGTGGGCACCATGTTCCCACTGCCGATGTTCATCGCCGATTCGAGCGTGGTTGGCGAAATTTCGTATTGCTCTACCGCCCGCTTGCGGATGCTTGGGCTGTATATGACGATTCGTCCACCTCATTCATCCTAGTCGAGGAATCCCCATGAAAGAACTGAAGAAGAAACCCTCCAGCGAACCCAAGCCTAAGACTGATTTCGGAAAGGCTGTGGCGCGTTCCCTAAAACGGGCTGCTGCTGCCGCCCGAGTAGAGGCCAAGCGGTATGGCACGCGTATCCACCTGATGAAGGATGGCAAACTCGTCGCCCTAAAGCCGTAACCGGCCCTCGCGGTGACTAACGCATGAACTGAATGATTTTTCCAAGTCTGGAAACACGGTACCGTGCTTTTCCCGAACTTCTGCTTCCGGATCAGCATGAAACAACGCTTTACGCAGAGCCTGCGTATTCTTCATGACATCTCTCGCTCTTGAAAAAGGGGTCCGGTACAAACTATTAGAAGCCATCCCGAAACCCCGTGGGCCAGCGCAGAGGCTTGGCGTGCTGTCGGCAAGGCATGAGGAGGGAGCGGGTCCGTTGCGACCCGTGACCGACGAACAACGCCGTCCGGCAGCACGCCAAGCCACTGCCCATGCGGGTTGTGGCGCTTTCGGTTGGATGCCGCGTCGCTGCGCTCGGGCGGGATCGCATCGGATCCAGCCTCTCGCTCCCTCCTTGCATCCAACCGAAATCGACTCGCAACGCTGGCTCACGGGGTTTCGGGATAGCTTCTAACGTTTTGAAGTTTCTACCTGCCACTCCGACGTCACCGCACGATTGTCTGTGCCCGCGCAGGGTTTGCGATTTCTGAAATCCTCGTTGCTTTGAAATCGATCAGGGTTCCGTTTTAAGGTTCATCCGGAACGTCCATGCTTCGCGAGGAGTGAGGGAGTAGGATGAGGGATGAGCCAGAGTTTCGCTCCGCTCAGTGACAGCCAATGCGGCGTCGTGACCAGTCCGTGTAACCACATCCGCGGAACGCAAAGAATTGCCGAGCCTTCGGCCCAGAAACGGCAGGTTCGAGAAATGCGCCCAAGCAGAATCTCTGACAGGCCCTCGCTTCCGAACGCATACCCAAAAGTCGACGAACGAGCTACTTCCCAGGAGGCCTCGCCGACTCGGTATTCAACAATATGAAATTGGGAGGGAGTGCGTTTTCGAAACGGCACGCTACGTTAACCGCAAGAGAAATGAGTCGTTTTCTACCCGGCCTATGAAATTACCGTTCTGGCCACGAGCTTAGGAAGCGACACCCCCCCCAAACCCCAGCGGATGAACTTCCCCGTCGACCCCCTGTTACGCATTTTGCCGTCCCTTGCACTTGCCTGGGCCTTGAGTGTCGCCGCGTCCAACGCCGCCGAGGCACAGAGCGAGTGGGTTCATCCGTCCGCCAGCGGCCAACTGGTCTACAAGACCTTGCCGGGTGGGAACCGCATCATTGATTTTTCTCACGCAGGTTATGGCGGGGGTGGGGTGAAATTACCGGATGCGCCCGTGATGAAAACCATCACCCCATCCGGTGGTGACGATTCGGACGCGATCCAGAAGGCTATCGGAGAGGTCGCCGGGATGCTGTTGAAGGACGGCGTCCGCGGGGCGGTCCTGCTTTCACCGGGAACGTTTTATTGCGAAAAGCCGCTCACCTTATCCGAAGACGGGATTGTGGTGCGAGGGTCCGGATCGGACGAAAACGGGACGATCATCGAGATGACGGGCCCGGCGCATACGGGTTTGCTGATCGAGGGGGCCCCGTTAAAGTTCCCGAAGGAAAACGTCGCTGATCGTTACCCGGTCGCGGACACTTACATCCCCTCCGGCGCGGCGAGTCTGTCGGTGCACGATGCCAAGGGATTGGCGGTGGGCGATACGGTGCTGGTCCGGTGGTTGCGCACGGCGGGTTGGATTCACTTCATGGGGATGGACAACCTGGTCCGAAACGGGAAACTCCAGAACTGGATTCAGGCGGACTCGCCGGTTTCGTTTCAACGCGTCATTCGTGCCATCGAGGGAAATCGGATCACGCTGGATGTGCCCCTGACGGACTCCGTTGACTCGCAGTACCTTTCCGCCGTGGTGATCAAAACGATGCCACCCAAGCGATTAACCCGCTGTGGATTTGAATCGCTCCGCATCCATTCGAAGCCACCGACCGGCATGCTAACGGCGCCGAATAACACGGCGATGAGCGCCGACAACTGCGAAGATTGCTGGTTCACGGACATCGCGACTCATGACACGCTGGGGGTTGCCCGGGTGCTGGGCAACGCGCGGCGCATCACCCTCCGGAATATCCATGCGGTCCACACGGCAACGGTGGAAAAAGGCGCGGGATACCCTTCGGACTTCACGCTCCGGGGCTCCCAGGTGCTGATCGACCGTTGCTCCTCGAAGGGCGATGGGGCATTCTTTGTCGATACCGCGCATGCCTCCGCAACCCTCAACGTGGCCTTGAACTGTCTGTTCGAGGGTAAGGGTGCCATCCAACCGCATCAGCGGTGGTCCACGGGTCTGCTCGTGGACTCCTGCCGGCTGCCCGACGGAAAAATCGAATTCATCAACCGCGCGACTGCGGGGTCCGGGCATGGCTGGACCATGGGCTGGGCGGTGGCATGGAATTGCATCGCCAAATCCTTCAACATCCAACAACCCCCCGGCAGCATGAACTGGTGCATTGGTTGCGTGGGAGACATCGATCAAGGGAAACCCAAACCGGGTGAAGTGTTGCCCGCGCCCGGGCCATGGCTTTCGTCCCACGGAACCCCGGTCGAACCCGCGAGCCTTTACCTGGCTCAACTGCGCGAACGCCTGGGTGCGAAGGCTGTGGAGAACATCGGATATTAACCATGACCAAAGGACATCTCCCCCTGATCCTCTTCACGATTCTGGCCCTTTCCCCGAGCGGGTTTGCGTCAGCGGACCAGGGGACTTTCACGCTCCGGAATTCGCCCTGGCGCGTGTTCCTTGAAGACGAGGCGGCGGGAACCGGAGAACAGTTCTCCGCGCCCGGGTACTCGGACGGACATTGGATCGCCGCCCGGGTCCCCGGGACCGGATTCGTGGATTATGTCGTCGCGGGTAAGGAACCGGATCCCAACATGGGAGATAACGTTTGGAAGGTTAACAAAAAGAAGTACGACCAGAACTACTGGTATCGCACCGAATTCACCGTTCCTCCGGCCTACTTTGACGGCGGGCGAATCTGGCTTAACCTCGACTCCGTTCATCGCGACGCGGACGTTTTCGTCAATGGGACGAAAGTGGGGAGCATGCTTGGCTTCTTTCAGCGTGGGCGATTCGATGTGACGCATCTGGTGAAGAAAGACGGGCCCAACGCGCTGGCTGTGCTCGCGAAGATCATGTATGTGGCGTCGGCGAAGGATGCGGAAGGCAAATGGAACTTCAACGCGTCCTCCCCCTCGCTCCTTTGCAGCCGCGGATGGGACTGGATGCCCCGCGTACCCGGACTTAATACCGGGATTCTACGGGACGTCTATTTGACCCACACGGGCGAGGTGTCGCTCCTTGACCCGTGGATTCGCACCGCCCTTCCCAAGCCAAGCGAGGCCACCCTTTCGGTTCAGGTCGAGGTCTCCAACGCCGCCGCAGCTCCGGTCACCGGAGAACTGTCCGGCGTGATCCAACCGGGCGGAATCTCTTTCACGAAAAGCGTCCCCCTGAAGCCCGGCGAGAAACAAACGGTTACCTTCTCTGCGGCGGACACCCCGGCGTTGCGCATCGCGAATCCCAGGCTGTGGTGGCCCAATGGCTACGGGGAGCCGAATCTGTACACGTGCGAACTTACATTTCGCGTTGCGAATCAGATCTCCGACCAGAAAAACGTCACATTCGGAATCAAGGAGTACGGCTACCAGATTCAGAACGGCGTCCTGGTGTTCACGATCAACGGGAAGCGGCTGTTTCTTAAGGGAGGGAACTGGGGTCTGCCGGAATACCTGATGCGCAATCGCACCGCCGCCGACTACGACCACCGGGTTCGGCTTCAGCGCGAACAGAACTTTAACATCATCCGCAACTGGATGGGGTCGGTGCCCGATGCGGAGTTCTACGAGGCGTGCGATAAGTACGGCATCATGGTCTGGGATGAATTCTGGCTGAATCGTCCCGACGGGAATCCTGCGGATATCGGCACGTACCATGCGAATGCCATCGAAAAGGTGAAGCAGTTTCGGAATCATCCCAGCATCGCTTTCTGGTGCGCGATGAATGAGGGGACGCCACCTCCCGAAGTTACGGATCCTTTGCGTGAAATCATCAAGACCTACGACGGGGACGATCGCCGGTTCCAACCGTGTTCCAATAGTGACAATCTGAGCGGCAGCGGTCCGTGGACCAATTTCGCTCCGCCGGTGTATTTCCGCGGGACGTTCAGTTTCACAGGTGCGGAGAAGAAGCCGATCGCGGAGCCTTATGGCTTGCGCAGTGAATTAGGAACCGCCGCTTTCACCAATCTCGACAGTTTCAAGAAGTTCATTCCCGAGGAGGATTCCTGGCCTCGGAACGAGATCTGGAACCGCCATTTCTTTGGGCCACGAGCCAGGAATGCGTTTCCCGACGGCTATCTTCGACAACTCGGAATGCGATACGGAGAGCCCACCAACATCGCGGATCTCTGTCTGAAAGCGCAACTGGTCAATCTCGAAACAATGAAGGCGATGTTCGAGGGTTGGTTGGATCGGAGCGACACGACTGCTTCCGGACTAATTATTTGGATGAGTCACCCGGCCTATCCATGCTTCGTCTGGCAGACGTACGATTACTATTACGACACAACGGGTGCCTATTGGGGGGCGAAAAGCGCCTGCGAACCCATTCACATCTTCTGGAACAGCGACTCCGAGCAGATCCGGGTTTCCAATACATCGGGAGAACCGGCGCTGAATCTCAAAGCGGACCTTTGGATTTACAATCTTGATGGCGCGGAGAAGCTGCATCAGCAGGCTAAGTTGGATGTGAAGCCGTTCGAGGTGGTGACTTGTTTCAATCTCAATTCGGTTGAGGGTGTTTCGGCAACGCACTTCCTCAGGCTCCGGTTGACGGATTCCGCAGGGAAGATTGTCTCGGAGAACTTCTATTGGAAAGGCGTGGACCCGCTCAACTATTTCGGCTTGAGCGAGATGAAGCCGGTCGAATTGACCGTTTCCACTCCGGTCCCGCAAGTTCTGCCCGACGGCATGACCCGCCTAACCACGGATATTACGAACCCGGCCGGTTCGGGCACCGTCGCATTTGCCATTCGTCCGAAGCCCGTCAGGCCGGGCACTGGCGAGCAGGTGCTTCCGGTCTTCATGAGCGACGGATACTTCTCCCTCATTCCCGGCGAAACTAAACGCATCACCATCGACTATTTCCCGGCAAGTTGCGGCGGAGAGACTCCGAAGTTGGAAGTGGAATGCTGGAACAATTTTTCCCATCCCAAGCCCAAAGAACCCGCTCAGCTTCTCACGAAGGAGGAAAAAGCAGCCTCCGCGACCACCCCGTGAGATTTGCAGAATCCATCATCGTCATCGCCTGCTGTGCGCTCGTCAGGCCCGCGTTGGCAGAGAGTGAGACCGGCCGGCGCGAGTTGGTCGATTATGTCAACCTCCTCCAAGGAACGGCTTCGAGTCCCGGAAAATCCAATGGCAACACTCTGCCCCTGGTCGGCATGCCCTGGGGCATGGTCAATTGGTCGGTGCAGAACGACACCAAACGCGGGTGGTTCTTCAAACCGAATGGGAAATGTTTCGGCTTCCGCGCGACCCACCAGCCCAGCCCGTGGATCGGCGACTACGGCCAGTTCGTCGTTATGCCCCAGTCGGGCGAACTCCGGTTGAAGATTCCGGATCGCGTGACGGACTATGATACAACCTCCGCCATCGAGCGTCCCGATTACCTCAAGCTCCTTCTGAAAGACGACACGATTACCACGGAACTCACCGGCACGGAGCGCTGCGGGATTTTTCGTTTCACCTATCACAATGGGAACGCGGGACGATTGATCCTCGAATCTTTTGGCGAATCGGAGATCAAGATTGAAGGGCGAACCGTGTATGGCATCAGCCGCGCCAACTCCGGAGGTGTGCCTCAAAAGGAATTTGCCTCCTACTTTGTCATTCAATTCGACCGGGATATCACCCGGAGCGCCATCGTAGCTCAGGAAGCGTCTCCCGACCGCGTGGGCGATAAGCCCAAAGATGTCCAAGCCTATGTGGAATTTACCACGGTTCCAACTGAACCCGTGATCGTCAAGGTAGGCTCTTCCTTTATCAGCTGGGAACAGGCGGAGCAGAATCTGCGCGCCGAGACGACGGGAAGCTTTGATAACACCCATGACCGGGTGGCCGGAGTGTGGAATGCGAACCTTGGAAAAATCGAGATCACCGCAACGGAGGATCAAAAGCGGACTTTCTACAGCTGCCTCTACCGTGCCCAGATGTTTCCGCACCGGCTCTATGAGCTGGATGGGGCGGGAATGCCCATCCACTTCAGTCCCTATGATGGGAAGATTCATGAAGGGGTGCTCTACGGCGATATCGGTATCTGGGATGGCTTCCGGACTACTTTCCCCCTGATCACTATCCTTTATCCCGAACAGTTGAACGAAATCCTGCAGGGTTTTGTGAATGCTGCGACCGAAGGTGACGGCACATTGCCCGAATGGCCGAGCCCCGGTTACCGGAAGTGCATGATAGGCCAACACTGCGCCGCGATCTTTGCCGATGCGCTGGTCAAAGGACATAAGAACTACGATGTGGACAAAGCCTATGCCTCTCTGCGCAAAAGCGCTTTCGAGCCTCCGGCTAAGGGTATGCTGGTGAGAGATGGAATGGCGGACTATCTCAAATTGGGCTACGCCCCAAGTGCGAAACACTCCGTCTCCGCAACTTTGGACTATGCCTATGACGACTGGTGCGTTTCCCGGATGGCGATGCTCCTCAACCATCATGAGGATGCAGCGACATTGTTGGCGCGTTCCCAGAATTATCGCAGAATCTGGGACCCCACCGTCGGCTTCATGCGCGACAAAAAAACCGATGGAACTTGGGTTGAACCTTTCGATGAGTTTGCCTGGGGCGGTCCTTATGTGGAATCGGGTCCCTGGCAGGCGAGTTGGTTTGTGCCGCACGATACCGTCGGCTTGACCCGTCTGCTCGGTGGAACAAGGCCATTTGCTGCGAAGTTGGATCGACTTTTTAGCCTCCCGCCCACCTATCATCTGGGGGGCTACAAAAGAGTTATCCAGGAAATGGTTGGAATGGAGGCCATCAACTTCGGCCAATGCAATCTGAACAACCAGCCCTCTTTCGGCATTCCCTATCTGTATGCCGCGATGGGGTTGCCTTGGAAGACACAGTATTGGACGCGCCGAGCCTCAGCCGAGCTGTTCAACTCTGGAACCAAAGGCTTCCCCGGCGATGAGGACAATGGCTCGATGGCCAGTTGGTATATCCTCAGTTCCCTCGGCTTCTATCCCTTTTGCCCCGGAACCGCAGAATATCTCGTGACCAGCCCAGCCTTCACTCAGGCCACCATTCACCTTGCCGGTAACAAGAAGTTCGTCATCACAGCGTCGGCTAACAGCGATAAGAATGTTTACATCCAAAAGCATCTTTTGAACGGGCATACGGAAACCAAAACCTGGATTAGTCACCTCGACATCATCTTGGGAGGAGAACTCCGGTTTGAGATGGGCCCCGATCCCAAGACCGACCGCCTTGATGGCGGGGACCTTCCTTATTCCGCATCGAAAGGGAGGGAAACATGAACAAAACATCGCTCCTGTTGATCGCTTTGGCCATCGGAGCGCTCGTGCGTCCGGGTTTTGCTCTTGAGTCAGTCTCTTTGAACGAAAGTCCCTGGAAGCTTGCTTCGCAGGCGGAGGTCAAAGACACGGGGGAACAGATTTCCGCCCCCAAGTATTCTGCCGACAAATGGTATCCCTCCACGGTGCCCGGAACCGTGCTGACCACTTTGGTGAACAACAAGGTCTACCCTGAGCCGCTCTACGGGGAAAACATCCGGCCCTCCATTATTCCGGATTCCTTGTGTCGCACCGATTGGTGGTATCGCACCACGTTCGACGTGCCCAAAGATTACGCAGGCAAAAAAATCTGGCTCAATTTTGACGGTATCAACTACGCCGCCGAAGTGTGGGTCAACGGGCGCGCGGTGGGAAAAATCAAGGGGGCTTTCATTCGCGGGATTTTTGACATCACGGAGTTTGTCACCGTCGGTAAGCCAGCGGGCTTGGCCGTGCGCATTTCTCCTCAACCCACTCCAGGTGAAACCACCCCGCACACCATCCGCCTCGGCACTGGCAACAATTATTGCGTCACCCCCGCCGATGGCCCGACGTTCATGTGCACGATCGGATGGGACTGGCTGCCGACCATTCCGGATCGGAATACCGGAATCTGGCGCAAAGTTTTCCTGACCGCGACTGGTCCCGCAGTCATCCAGGATCCGCTCGTTACTACCGACCTGCCCCTGCCACAAACCGACTCGGCTGATATTTGCATTCAGGCGGAAGTTAGGAACGTCACCCCTCAGAAGGTCACGGCGGAGTTGTCGGCCAGTTTCGCGGATGTCTCCGTTAGGCAAACCGTGGAGCTCGAGGCCAACGGAGCAACGGTAGTCCGTTTCGATTCAGAGCAGTTCCCGCAACTCCACCTCATCAACCCCAAGCTCTGGTGGCCGAATGGATATGGCGAACCGCACCTCTACCCGCTCCGGCTTGTTTTGAAAACCAGTGACACGATTTCCGACACTCAGACCTTCAATTTTGGGATCCGGGAAATCAGCTACACCAATCCACCGTCGGATAACCTGGCCTTCACCGTTAATGGCGTGCCGATTTTCATCAAGGGCGGAAACTGGGGGCTGGACGAAGCCCTGAAACGCATTCCCCGCGCGCGTTTGGAGGCTCAGGTCAAGATGCATCAACTGGCCAACATGAACATGATCCGCAACTGGGTGGGTCAAAACACCAATGAAGATTTGGCGGAACTTTGTGATCAATACGGGATGTTGCTGTGGGACGAATTTTTCCAGCCGAGCGGTGGTGCGCCCATGCCGAACGACTTCGCCACTTACATCGCCAACGTGAAGGACAAGCTTCTGCGCTTCCGCAACCATCCTTCCATCGCCATTTGGTGCGGACGCAATGAAGGTTACCCGCCCAAGGATATTAACGATGCGATTCTGGAATTGATGAAGCAATACGAGCCGACTCGGCTGTATCAGCCGAATTCCAAGGCGGGGCGCGGCGTCCATTCCGGCGGACCTTATGGCTGGCGGATTCCTCAGGCCTACTATGAATTCGGCGACGAGGTCTTCAAAACGGAAATCGGTAGCGTCTCGATCCCGACCATTGAATCCATTCAAGGGATGTTACCGGAGAAGGATTGGGAATCGATCAACGACGCCTGGGCCACGCACGATCTCACACGTGGAGCGCAGTCGCGCCGACCTTATCTCAAAAACTTGAATAACCGCTATGGCCCGGCGGTCAACTTGGCCGACTTCACGCGCAAAGGACAGTTGATGAACTACGAGGCCTTCCGCGCGATGTATGAAGGCCGCCAGGCCAAGCTGTTCAATGCGGCGACGGGCGTCATCACTTGGATGAGCAACCCAGCCCAACCGAGTTTCGTTTGGCAACTCTATCATTACGATCTCGAACCCAACTCCGCGTTGTTCGCTGTCAAAAAAGCCTCAGAGCCCGTGCACATTCAGCTCAACGAAGCGGATTGGACGGTGCAGGTGATCAACCACTTGGCCTCTCCGTTGAAAGACGCCAAAGCGCGCATCGCGATCTATAATTTGGACGGAAGTTCGCCTTACCAAAACGAGATGGCGGTGACCGCAGCTCCCAGCACCGCGACCTCGCTCGGCCCCGTTCCATGGCCGACCACGCTGTCCGCCGTTCATTTCATCAAACTCGAGCTGCGGGATGCGGACGGAAAGCTCCTTTCAGATAACTTTTATTGGCGCACCAGCGATCCCAAACTGGAAGACCTCTCCGCTTTGGAGCAACTGCCACCTGTCACGTTGGAGGTGAAATCCTCGCGTCATGACAAACATGGCAAGCTCCTGCTCGATATCACCCTTCGCAATCCGGCCTCGACGGTTGCGCTGATGGCTCACGTGCAGTTGCGCCGGGCCGGAGACGGCAAGCGGGTTCTCCCCGTTTATTACTCCGACAATTATCTGTCGCTGGCTCCCGGGGAGGAAAAATCCATCACGATCGAAGCCGACCGAGCTTTGCTCAACGGCGAGAAGCCACTGGTCATGTTGGATGGTTGGAATATCGCCGGGGTCAAGGCTGCCACTGCCACTGCCGAGACGAAGATCGAACTCAATCGTAACGCCCAAGTGGACACCTGGCCCAAGAACGGAATCCGCATCGACTACGGCACTCCGCAATCGGAATATCACATGAACTGCGGTGGTCCGGATGTCGGCAAATTTATCAACGACGATACTTACG
>Ga0247837_1009866_pt1 | contig 11222 bp, 8 predicted proteins | sample LaCtaG_2_FD_187115 | JGI IMG/M metagenome (GOLD analysis project Ga0247837, IMG submission 187115) | Freshwater microbial communities from meromictic Lake La Cruz, Castile-La Mancha, Spain - LaCruzMarch2015_14.5m | ecosystem: Environmental > Aquatic > Freshwater > Lake | place: Spain: Castile-La... | reverse complement strand
AACGTGGCTGTGGCATTTTGGTCGCACCAAAACGCTGAACCCAGACCAAGGTTGACGCGTCCAACAAAAATCGTTTTTCGTTCGCTTGAGCCTGAGACGCTAGCCGATTGTTGCAATGCGAAAAAGCTCGGCTAGCGCCCAATGGCACTCACTTTGTTCCGAAATGAGCCGCGGGCGCTAGCCGCGGCAACCGTATTTGGCAGGGAAACCGTAACGCGGCTAGCGCCCGCGGCTCAAACCGCGGCTCAAACCGCGGCTCAAACGGTGCCACCCACCGAACGATTTTGCTTGTTGAATTATGAGCGGGTGGTGCCGGACGGTCTTGCCGACGATTCAAACGGTGCCACCCACTCAATTCGACGATTCAAACGGTGCGACGATTCAAACGGTGCCACCCACCCAATTTGCCCACCCAATTTGCAGTTGATTTTGTAAACGACGAAAAAGAAAGGTTCGGCGATGCGTGGCACGCTTTGCCTGGATGGTTTTGCGTCGACATTGCGGGTTTGCCCCTTGCCGAAACCACCCGAGGTTATCTATCCTAGTGAGGTCGATGTCGAGCGAATGCTTGTATTGGGCATTGCTCCTGAATCCTTCAGCGAATCCTATATGACCGAGCTTCGGCCTCGTGCTTCCAAGGCGATAGCAACACTAAAAAGTGCCCGCCCAACGATTCTCCCTTCACTCCTTTTGTGCGATTTCGCCAATTTGGAGCGAGAAGTGCGTTCACTTGAAGACGCGGGAGTCGAATGTTTGCATCTCGATGTGATGGACGGCCATTTTGTCCCGAACATGTCGTATGGCATGCCGATTGTGGAGTCGCTCAGGAAAATCACGAAGCTTGTCCTTGACGTTCATCTCATGATCAGCGATCCGGTTCAGTACGCACCTCAGTTCGCCAACGTGGGGGCTGATTGCATCACCTTCCATTTGGAAGCATTGCCTGAACCGCAGGATCTTCTCGCCAAATTGAAGGGATTGGACGTCGCGGCTGGGGTCGCGATCAATCCTAACAGCGACTTTGAGTCGTTGTTGCCTCATGTGCCGTTCTGCGATTTGGTTTTGGTAATGAGCGTGCAGGCGGGGTTTGGGGGCCAGTCCTTCAACTCGGTTGCAGTCGATAGGCTTCGGCAGTTGCGAACTCAGTTTGGCCCCGATCTGCTGTTGGAGGTGGATGGTGGCGTGAATGAGTCGACGATTGGTCGGTGCACCGGTAATGGAGCGGACTTGCTCGTGGTGGGTTCCGCTCTTTTTCGCCAGGCAAACTACGTAGATGCCATGGCGCGTTTGAATGCCGCGATCGTCCCAACGATTTGTTGATACCGTCGATCGCGCTGTTACTCCTTGGAAAATTTATATGTGTCAGATTGTAGTCGTACGGCCGGGTTCCACCCTTTTTGATGACCAAGAGCGTATCAAAGGCTGTTTAGACATGCCTCTCTCGGAAGCGGGCATCGAGCAGGTGCACAAGGTCGCGGACGAGATGGCGAAGTTATCGTTGTCGATGATTTATGCCGCCCCCTGTGAATCAGCTCAAAGTACGGCCAAAGGCATTTCAGACCAAACCAAGACGAAGTGGAAGGTATGCGATTGCTTTCGCAACCTGGACCACGGTTTATGGCAAGGCAAGCTGATTGACGAAGTGAAGCGTCAGCAACCTCGCCTTTTCAAACAACTTCAAGACAACCCGCGAGCTTTTTGCCCACCGGGTGGCGAAACGGTCGCGGAAGCGGAAGCTCGCGTTGAGAAGATGTTGGCCAAACTCTGTAAGAAGCATGCAGACGAAACCATTGCGATCGTGATTCCGGAACCGATGGCTTCCCTGGTTGCAAGCAAATTAAAGGCTACTGACTTGCAAGACGTATGGAAGTCGGAGCAAGATACGGGTGGCTGGGAAATGATTGATTCGGAATCCCACGACACCCTGATGTCGACTCAGTCGAACCATGAATCGCACGTCGACGCCTCGCCATCGCTCTCTTCTCAATTACCCTCCTCGCAGCAAGCAAGCTCGACGGAAGGCAGCTATGATGGGGCGAAGAATGGTTTGCGAGCGAATTCTCGCGACGGGCAATCAGCCGCCGTCGCCATTCCTTATTTTGGACTTTAGATAGACTTAGATTGACATGACAGGTACACAAGAAATTTCAACTGAATCTAGCCCGACCACGAAGCGTGGAATTCCAGAGGGGCTATGGATCAAATGTCCAGGGTGCGGTGATTCGATCTACCGGAAAGAGATCGAACGTAATTTGAACGTCTGCCCGAAGTGCAAATATCACATGTACGTCTCGGCTCGCGATCGAATGGTCCAATTGTTGGATGAAGGGACATTCGACATTTGCGATGAAGACGTCATGCCAACCGATCCTCTTTCCTTTTCGGACAAGAAAAAATACTCGGAGAGGCTTGTTGCTGAGCAGGCTCGCACAGGTCTAAGCGATGCTGCTCTGTGTGGAACGGGCATGATTCGAGCGCGGCGAGTCGCGATTGCAGTTACCGATTCCGCCTTCATCATGGGAAGCATGGGCTCGGTCGTTGGCGAACGTCTGACGCGGCTTATCGAACGAGCCACCAAGCATTCGCTGCCATTGATCATTGTGAGCGGATCCGGCGGGGGGGCTAGAATGCACGAAGGGATTCTATCCCTGATGCAGATGGCAAAGGTCTCTGCGGCCCTTGCTCGGTACCATGCCAACGGTGGACTTTACATTAGCGTGCTCACCAACCCAACCATGGGTGGTGTCGCAGCGAGCTTTGCGAGCCTTGGCGATATGGTTTTTGCCGAGCCCAAGGCGCTGATTGGCTTCGCTGGTCCCAGAACCATCAAAGCCACTCTGAAGATTGAATTGCCCGTTGGGTTCCAAACCAGTGAATTCCTGCTTGAACATGGCTACATCGATCGCATCGTGGATCGATGGCGATTGAAGACGGAAATCGCCGCCGTGATTGACTATTGCGGTAAACGCTAAGCGGCATGCTGATTTAGACGTTTAACAGTCTCCTCAAGCGTACTTTGCTGCCTTGATAGTACATCTACGGAGACTGTTATACGAAATGCCGTCTGACTGTTAATCCAAATGCATTTGGAAGCCGTTCCCTCGCTCACCGGCTCGTTGCTTGAGTGAAGTCGTTATTGGGTAAGGGCCGTACGACGGACTTCCTAGTCCGTCCGTGGGGAATTCGACGGACTAGGAAGTCCGTCGTACCATGAAATCATCAGCCCGTCACGCTTCGGGTTGTGAATGAGCTTGTGAATGTAACTTCGAAACTAGTGTCGGCGGCTGAGTGCCTGCTGCTCTTTGGGAACATCGCGACTGACGCCTTCGTTTCAAACGGGCTCAAACTGCATGTCAAAGGTTTGGGCAACGGCTTGATTGGTAACCTTGCCTCGGTGGATGTTCAGCGATTCTCGCAGCGGCTTCGAATCGGAAATGCTCGAATCGATCCCCTTCTCTGCAATGTGAACGACCCACGGCAAAGTCACGTTGCACAATGCAAACGTGCTGGTACGTCCTACTGCCCCTGGCATGTTCGTTACACAGTAATGAACCACGTCATCCACGACATAGGTTGGCTGACGGTGTGTAGTTGGTCGGCTGGTTTCAATGCAGCCGCCTTGGTCGATGGCAACGTCAATGATCACGCTGCCTGGCTTCATCAACTTGAGGTCGTCTTTCTTGACCAGATACGGAGCTCTAGCGCCCGGGATCAGAACCGATCCAATCACCAAGTCGGCCCGTCGCAGTTGCTCGCGAATCGTATGCCGATCGCTGAACAGTGCATTCACATTAGGCGGCATCACATCATCCAAATAACGAAGCCGATCCAGGTTCACATCCAAGATGGCCACGTCCGCTCGAAACCCTGCCGCGATCCTGGCCGCGTTTGTACCCACGACACCACCACCCAAGATGGTGATATGTGCAGGAGCCACACCAGGCACTCCCCCTAGAAGAATTCCTCGACCCATTTGAGGTCTCTCGAGATACTTCGCCCCTTCTTGAATGCTCATGCGTCCGGCGACTTCGCTCATAGGAGTCAGCAGCGGCAATCTTCCTTGGGCATCGCGGAGGGTTTCGTAGGCGAGGCAGCTAGCCCCGGATACGACCATGGCTTCGGTCAATTCGCGATCTGCCGCAAAGTGGAAATAGGTGAATAGGGTTTGTCCCTTTCGAATCAATGCGAATTCGGAGCGCATCGGCTCCTTGACCTTCACGATCAGATCGGCCTTTGCAAAAACCTCTTCGCCCGACGCGACAAGTTCGGCCCCCGCTTGAAGGTAGTCATGATCCGCGAGTCCGGACCCCATGCCAGCACCAGCCTGTACCACAACTTGATGGCCACGAGAAACCAATTCCTCTACGCCAACAGGAAGCATCGCAACGCGATATTCATCTTCTTTGACTTCCTTGGGAACACCAACAATCATTGCGACCTCATCCACGTAGAAAGAACAATTCAAGAAATAGGATCGGGGACATTATTACCGAAGCAGCAAGCCTGGATAGCGAGCCGATTGCGAATTTAATTCGCCGGTTGCACCTGAAGATGGGCAATCACTGGAGCAGACTGACCTTTGCTCGAAACAAGTGCGACAATTTCGCCCGAGCTGGATTGTTCGACCCTGAGCTGAACAACAGCGGAGAATACGTCACTTCCGCGAAAGTACTGGATTGGCTCGAAGACGATGGTCTTGTTTTCATTCGCTGTTTTATGACGAAGGTCCTTGGTCCGAACCGACTCCAATCCTAGGTTTTTGGGGATTTGAACTTCGATTGCAACTTGCTGGTGCGGCTGATTGCGAAGACTCTCGACGCGAATCTCGTAGGTTGCAATTTCACCTAGTTTGACGGCGTTGCTCACTGGGACCACGCTGATTTTGAGCTGCTTTTCTTGACCATCGGGATTCGAGATGCCCGGATTCGAAATACTTGGTCTTCCGGCGCTGACCCCGCCGACGGGATTGCCAAGGTTGTTATTCGGCAGGACGTCACCGCTGGGGGGCGGCGTGGGCGATCCGGGAGCCGCATTTCCGATCCCGATAGAAAACGTTTGGTTGTCGCTGAGTCCATTCGTTTCGACCCTAAGTCGGATGTTCGCAGGCAGGGCGACTGCCATCCCTTGAAACATGCCTTCAAATTCTAGGTTACCGCCAGGGGCTATTTGACCGATGGTCCACCGACCGAGTTGGCGTTCTGCTTCGTACTGGCCATTTTGGCTCAGCCCTCTCGCCGCGAGCGAAGGATCGTGTTGGATCGAAACAACCACATTGCTTAACGGGACCGTACCGGTGTTCGAAACGATCCAAGTTATTTTGAACTCCGAACCTACAGGAATGTTCCTTTCGACGGGAACGTTCCCAAGTCGTAAAGCGACTGCTGGCGTCTTGGGTGTTGCCGGAATACCTTGAACACTGGATCTTGCTGATGAGAGAACTTGGCTTTGGGTTCGTGCCTCGGCGGTTACAACGAGTTCCCCTTCTTGCTGTACGACAAAAACTGCCCCAAGCACTCGCGACTGACCGGGCGGTAAGAAATCGATCCTTTGCGTGGATTCGTTCCCGCCTCGAATGTGTCTCAAGCCTGGAACGCTGGTAAGGGAGATGTCGATATTGTTGATGGTTTGCTTTCCGGTGTTCGTGATCTTCACTTCGAAAGCAGCCTCCGCATTGATTTCAACCTGCGTTTGATTTTGCCGGGGAACAATCTCTAACGACACTTCGGAGTTCTGAACGAAGGTGCTTAAAGTCTTGACAAGTTGTAAATTTGGATTTGCGGTTCCTGTCACTTGAACTCGAGCGTCCATTCGTCCCGCAGCTATCAAGCTGAAGTTCAAATCAAACTGGCGTCGTGGCTCAAGCGGGCCGATGATCCACTGAAGTGTGTTGTTAATGGTTTGAGGTTGAGGCGCGAAGCTGGCCGATTCCAATTGCATCCCATTGGGAACGACCACCGAGATCGTCGCGTTTTCCGCGATTTCATCTCCCAGATTGGATAGGGAGACAAAGTAAGGGATCGGCTGTCCTGGAACAGCCTCGGGGGGACCGACCGCTTCCAGGTTCAGCAATGGCGCGCTCCAAGTCACACTGGTGGTTCCTCGAGCGATTTGAAGCTCGGGAATTTCGGCTCCTTTTCTTGGGCTCATGATCTCAATTTCAACCCAGGCAGTACCTGGCAAAGGTTGGCCGACAGCCCCATTGGGACTGCCGTTGACGATCTCGACCGCAGCATCTCCATTTCCATCGACGTCAACAATGTCCACATCGACGTCAGCATTGGGGACGCCGCTTCGACCGACGAACTTTGCGAATTCTGGATTGAGCGTTCGGTAACGCACTTTCCATCCCTGAGCGGGAACATAGCCATCTGCCTGCATGACTTTGGTATTCAGCAGCACGCGATTGCCGCTTTTCTCAAATTTGGGCTTGGGAAAATCCCAGCTAGCATCCACCCAATAGATAGTGGCTGTCTGGCGTCGCTTATCCCAAACATCGCTATCGGGGGCCAGGGCGGTTACCTTGGAAATCCCTTCGCTGGTGCTGGTCAAGCTAATCCATGTTTGTCCTTTGCGGATCGGTAAATCGTCCGCTTTGTTGGCGGTGCCTTTGGTGATGAGACCGGCTTGGCTGCTGGTTCGGCCACGAGCAAAATCCACGGCAAGTTTCTCGACTTTGGGACTATCGTCCTTGCTCCAAGCGGATTTGCGTTTCCCTTTCGCGTCGTCGCCGACTTCCACGATCTCGCCTACGCTTCTTGGGGAGAGCATCCATTCGATAGGTTCGTTGGTCACCAAATACTCATCTTTACCGCAAATGCCAGCAAGCAAGATCACTTCACCACCGACGGGCGCGACGATTCGCGTTGGGGTGAGCAGCAGCTGCCCACATCGACCGCGAATCTCTTCCGCCTCTTTTTTACGACCCAAGCATCCTTTGCCCGACAAGCAACCTTTGCATAGTTTTTTGTCGGTTCCATCGTTACCTTGCACGCACTGTGGTGGCTCCGGAGGAGTCTGATAAGCTGGTTGCTGCGAAGGATATCCATCGCTGGGGGAACCATGAATCGGATTGACTCCCGTCCAACCGTTGGAAAAAATTCGGTTGCCCGTGGGATCAATGGCAGGTAGAGAGAGGGTCTGGCATCCGACCAATAGGACCATGCAAACGCAGGCCCACAGGCAATGCCATCGGTTGATTTTGAATTGAAGGTGGTACATCCGGGTATCACCTTTTGCATACCGGTCCATGGTCGCATGCTCCCCCTGGAGTATTGCTTTTGATCGAACGAGTTCGCGAAAAGAAAGAACGCTTCCCGATCAGCTCAGGCATCCCGACTATCTCTCGCGACCGACGCAAGACTACACCACAGTTATTGCTGTTCGCCCGGTTTTGTCAGGAAAATTGCCTCGATTCCAAACTCCGCCATCCAAAATATGCACCAAATTCCTGTTGCAGCCGAAGAGTTGTTAGATTCAGAAGGTAACGAATCTATCGGTTGGCAGAGGCGGAAATTTAATGTTCATCTGTCGCCCAAGCCCATGCCGAAAAGGGACTGTTGCGGGGTCACAGGATGTGGTCTTCGTGTATGCCAAATGGTGCTACCAACAGTGGCCAGCTAAGGGAGTATGTGACAATGAACAATAAACGTTCGCTAGCTGTTGCCGTCGGCTTATTATTGACTCTAAGCAACGGCTGTCGTTCCGTTCTGCCATCGGAGCAACCAAGTCGCATTTGGGACGCGTACACGGAACAGAAGATGGGATTCACAGGTTTCCAGTCTGTGTATTCCCCATCGATTCCTTGCCCAACGCGTATGGTGCATCCGGTCCATTCTACGGTTGGTCCTACGGTGCAATGTAGGGGGCGGTGAGACCTTGCCCTCGCTGGACGACCTTGGTCATTCCATTGCGAGTCTCTTGAATGAGTTCCGAGAATGGGTCGCCGCTGTAGCAGACTTCGCCAAAGAAGGCGAACACTTGAGAGTCTTCGGTGACGAACATCGGCGCAAGTGTACCTGCCGTAGTGGTGTAGCTAAAGCCACCATAAATTTCACTAACCCCTCCGTTGGATGTTCTTAGGAGAGTACCACCGCGTTCGGTTTTGTACCCAAGAACCCACAGCCTGCCACCAGCATTGGTAACGTGCGTCCCCTCGTTCTCCACATTCAGTTGCCGAGCCCACAACGATTGGTTCTGCTGCAGGACCAAATCATCGGTGGTCACGTCGTCTAAAAAAAGTTCTCCAACCCGTTTGCATTGGATCACTTTTGGTCCCAGGCTTTTGAGCACGACCGTTCGATTCGTATCGATCAGAATTCCGCCTCCGAGATGATCCAGATGTTCGATGGTTACCACGGGTGCTGCCCCCTCTTCGATAATCAAGTCAGGCGTTACTCGGCGATGGTAATCGATCCAAGCCCCCACACCCAGCAACCGCTGCACATTCCCACGGATGCGCAGTGGACTTTCAAGATTATAAAATCCAGGGAGAAAAATCGTCTTCGCGCCCGAATCCAACGCCTTTTGAATGGCCAAGGAAGAGTCTTTTTCGCCCGTTGGATCGGCTCCAAAATCATTCACATTAGCCCAATTCGCGATCGGGTCCGCTTCCAATGCTGGTGGTTCCTTGACGGTCAATCGCGGCGGCAACGTCGTTAAGCCAAAGGGATTGGTCGCTTCATGGGAACTGTAAGCGATCACTTTGGGACCGAGGCTACCTGGCTTGTCTGCCCCTTGAATCCGAAGGGCAGCGAAAGAATCTGGCGATGGAGTATCCGCGATAGCTCGGGAGTAGCCTGAGGTGGTTGTGTCGCGGACATGAATTCGACCATGATTGTAGTTGATGATGGCTGGCACCGAGGCCGCTTGTTTGTTCCCTTGAAGATTCGAATCGACCAAACAAAGCACACCATAGGTCTTAATGGCGGGCACCGCGTTTTGACTTAATAGGGATCGAATGCTGATCGATTGCCCTTCATTTTCCAAACCCAGGCTCCGTTGATTGCGAAGGGTGATGTGTTCGAAGGTTTGGCCGTTGACCGCTCGCGCGCAGCTGATACCTCGATCAAAGCCTTGCACTTCACAATTTTTGACCAGCAGAGGGCCATTCATATCGCGATGAGCGAGATCGAGGCCGATCAAGCCACTTTGCTTTTGGGCGAGGAAGCGGCAATTTCGAACTGCTCCATAGTTATTCGAGTAGAACTGCAAGGCGATGGCACCGGGATTGTCAGCCCCCACATCATACGTCAAGTTCTCTACATAATTATGGAACCAGTCGGCGGAACCAAACCCACCGCACCACATCATGCTTTCTGGCTTTGCAGGGTCTGTAAATGTCTTGTCCTTCAGCTTGATGATGGTATCCAAGCTGTTGTGTCCGAGCAGGTAGTTTTTGCCCCAAGCTTCTCTCCCTGCGCTGTTCTGTTTGGACCACAGCAGCGTGCGAGAAATGAGATAAGTCCCTTTGGGAAAGTAAAGAACGCGATGCATTCCCATGATGTCATTGAGCGCCGTTTGGATCGCGTTGGTGTCATCGCTTATCCCGTCACCCTTTGCATGGTAAGGAGATTTTGTCACATCCACGACTGCATCGCACGGTGGCAATTCAGCGATCGCGGAAGCATCCAATACGACACCTTCCTTACGGAAAACCGAGTCCATACGGGAAGCAGTGCCATTTTCGCTAGAAGAGCTTTGCCCTATTGATCGGTTCGTCACGGCACAAATCAAGGTGAGGCAGGCAATCAGAATCAACCAACGGCGATTTGGGGGCTGGTACAAAATAGACTCCGATGGCGAAAATAGATAGTTGCTGGGCTTCCATGAGTATAACGAAGTGGTTTGCCAGTAATGCGGCAAAGCACCACGAAGAAGAACACATCAACTCAGTAAACCTTACTCCTGCACCGCAAATACGGTATTGGTACCTGACCTACGTGATTCGAGTACGAGTACCATTTCATTAAGTACGAGTACGACGGAAAGCCACATTGCGTAACTCGGCTAAGGGGATGCGTCGTCCGTAACGCAGCTAGCGCCTGCGGCTCAGTTGGGGGCGTTTTGGTCTGGGGCGTCGTTTTTGACGGGTTCTTCTCCGGCGGGTGGTTCGGCAATCGGAGAGGTTGGACTTGGGGTCAGCGAGTTAGAGTCCGGTGGGGCCGTTGGCTGAGTTGCTTGCTGACTGCGAGCTGCTTCCATCTTTTGGCGTTGTTCTTCGATCAAGGCTTTCACTTTGACAAGCAGTTCGCGTTGCTGTGTGGCTTTATCGGTTTCCCCTTGTTTATCGAGCAACGCGATAAGCTTCTCACGCGTTTGCACTCGGCCGGCTCCTTGCACCAATGCCTTTTCGTAACTTTCTACTGCCTCTTGCGTTTTGCCTGCGGCCTCAAAAATATCACCTTGGCTATCCAGAAATTCGGGAAAGTTAGGAGCGATCGTGACCGCTCTTTGGATCATTTCCAATGCTTCGGGCAACCTTGGTGTTTCCAGCAACGTAAAGATCATTGCTAAGTTGTTGATCGCAAGTGTCATATTTGGGAGCTCGGCAAGAACAACTTCGTACTGTTTGATCGCCGAATCAAAATCTTGAGTCTTAAACGCATACTCCGCAAGCAGAAGTCTAGCCGAGAAGGACGTACCACCAACAGCGATCTGAACGCGTAACGAATCCAGCACGGCGGAATTTTTTCCTGATGTGGAGATAGACAGCATCGAAAACTCTTCTTGGACTGCAATATTGGTTGGATCCACGACGATTGCGAAGTTGAGCAGATCCAAATTGACTTTCACTTGGCCTTGAGTAGCCGCTGCGGTCTGCCGAAACTTCAAGCGGTAGGCATCGGACAATGCCCGTCGCAATGCACCGGAATCCGGTCTTTGCGCAACCCCTGTTTTCAACAGGTCGATGGTTTGATCGAGTCGTCCTGTTTGCGCGAAGCCTTGGGCCGAAACGATAATATTTTTGTCTCCTTGTTCTCCCGCAAACTTGTCCTTCAGGCTCTCATAAATCAAGTCGGCAGCAGCCCTTGCTTGACCCACCATCCCGTTCCGGTTGTAAATGGCGATCGATCCAAGCAAAACGCTTGGATCAAATTTGGCAGCCCGCTTGAGAACTTGTTCCGCTTGCGATATCTGGTCATCGCGCTGCAGCAGTTGTGCGTAAACCACCAACAAAAGTGGATTCACGTCTTCGCGATTCGTGCAATGCCTCAGATGGTGTT
>Ga0247837_1009862_pt1 | contig 11223 bp, 9 predicted proteins | sample LaCtaG_2_FD_187115 | JGI IMG/M metagenome (GOLD analysis project Ga0247837, IMG submission 187115) | Freshwater microbial communities from meromictic Lake La Cruz, Castile-La Mancha, Spain - LaCruzMarch2015_14.5m | ecosystem: Environmental > Aquatic > Freshwater > Lake | place: Spain: Castile-La... | reverse complement strand
GTAACAGGAAACAACTCTTGTCCGGCACCCCCGCTCAAGTCGAGACCGAAGACTTCCGGAAACGATGCAGTGCCGCACGCCTGCAAAGGACGCAAGTCGCCGGCCAGGCTTTCCAAGGAAGGGAAGGAAGCAAAGGGATGCAGAGGATGAAATTATGGAGTTGATGCCGCGAAGCATCCATGGAGGCCGTAGCCCGGTCTTTGTTCTGCCCCATTTTGCGCAGCAAAATTTTCTAATCCGGCGGCGCTGGCGGCTGTTTCTCACCGGGTGCCAATGCCCACAAGCCCTCCCTTGGCACCGGCTCCCGCCGGATTAGGGGGATCTCGGTTTTCCGTAGAATTGGATGGCAATCCCGATACAAATTGCAAGCGAACCAAGCCATTTGAAAAGCCAGCCGGGATCGTAAAGCACTTGGAGCGTGGTCTCGTCCAGATTGCGCGGATTCCACTCCGCCTGGGAGAACTTGTAGTTGATTCCGGTGATATTCGCGAGCAGCGTGCCTGGAAACGAAGCGGGCCGGTTCATCTGTGCGACCCCGGTCTTTGTCTCGCCGGTGCGCGAATCCTTGAATTCGACTGTGGCGAGAAAGTTGGAAGGAGTATCTGTCCCCTCATCCCGGGGAACCTCAAAATTCAGCAACCGGAGCGTGAAAGGCAGAGATTTGGTTTCCAATCCATAGCCGATGCGCACGACATTGTTACCATCAGTAAGCGAAGTGATCTGGCCGGACTCCACCCAGCGGTCCGGCCCCCGCGCTCCGTCGGGACCTTCGAGTCTGGCGCGAAAGCCCGGGGTCGGGGGTTCTTGGTCGGAAGCTTCTCCGGGCGAGATGTCATACGCGATCACGGCCTTTTCGGAAGCCGCCACCACTTCCGCCCGCCAGTCGGCCCACCCAAGAGAGAACGGCTCACCCGGTCGCGCGATGCCCTCAGCATACGCCTGGCCGCCGCGGGAGATGCGATAGAGGGCGGACTCCGGGCCCGCAATCAGCTCAAGGGAGGGCCGGGCATCCCCGACAGCCTGTTCCCCGAGCCTCACTAGAATGGCAGGATTATTCGGCTGGTCGGACCGGGACACCGGACGGCCACCCTCCATTGCAAACTCCGGCCAGTAGTCTTCGACGACAACAACCACCCCCGCCTCGGTGACCGGCTTTTTCATGATCTCTTCCCTCAAGTAGGTGGCACCGCTGCCTGCGGGATCGAAGATCCCCACCTTTGAACCATCCTCGCTCAGCCGGATTTGCACCGCGCTTGCTTTGGCCGAAGGGTCGGCAACCGGAGCGAATTTGCCGAAAACCATGCGGGTTTCCTTCTTTCCCGGTGGTGCTTGAATCGGGAACTTCCGAAGAAGCCGCACCTTTGCCATCCCGAAGAAATCCTCCTCTGCGGAATCTCCGCCCCCAAGAGTAAGCGGCATTTCCACGTCGCGGCCAACGACCGGACTCGATAAGCGCAAATGAACAACCGGTCCGGCATCGGCATTCTCCGCAGGGACCACCTTCGGTTTGCGGATGAGGCTGGGAGCACGGTCATCGGCGACAACCCTCAGTTTGGTGCCCGGCACGGGGAAGACGCGGGGCTTTTCCCCGCTGGGCCTTGCGATCTCGGAGTCAAAAGGCAGGAGGTAGAGGTATGAGTCCGCAGGGCTTTCCAATTGGATCACACTGCGGTTGGTGGTGAGCCGCGCGATGGGGGGTTGGTCCTTCCGGAGTGTGACATTCCCCTCGAACCCCGTGTGCAGTCCGATCATTGCTCCAATGAGAAGGAGAATAATTCCATAGTGGGTGATGATGAAGCCGAGGTGTTTCCGTTCCCATGGCAGACGGGTCAGCGTGACTGCAAACAGGTTCACGCAAAGCACCCCGAGCCAAACCATGAACCAGGGGGCTTTGTAGATGTAGGCTTGGGCAATTTTCGCGCTGAAGCCGGACTCGGTGAAGGTGGCGACCGCACAGGCAATGGCGATCGTTGCCAGCAAGACCAGCGCGAGTTGCAGCGAGCCAAGGGCATGGATCAGACGCCAGCCGGGCGAAATACGGCAACGTTCCTGAACCATGCGGCGTCGCTCGGCCGCGGACATCGGTTTGGTGGAGATCATCGCGGAATTCTACGAGCGGCACCGCATGCAAGGATCATTCCCAGGATCATTCCAAATAACATCACACCGTAGCCGGCAAAAAAGTTGACCTGCGGCATTTGCGCGGGAAGGAAGCTCGCGAGCCACGTCGCAGCCCGCATGCCAAGGAGCATGCCCCCAAGGCCGGCCAGCCAGCAGAGCCACCGGGACCGTGGAGCACTGCCGCCTGCAACAAAAAACATCGGGACCGAGGCGGCAAGCATCCCGGCGTCCATCCAGTTGATTCCACCCAACAGGCCGAGCCCGAGAGTCGAGCCCGGGCAATTGCAAAGGCAGACCCCATCCCGCACGACAGGGGCGAAGCCAGCGTCCGCCCACCACCCGCCAAGCATCGCAAGGCCGCCGAAAGAAAACATGAAAACCGCCACGCGGCCCTCGGGTGTCATGGGGTTCAGCGTGCAAAGCCAGTAAAGAACCAGCCCGCCTGCCGCGAAGAGAAGAGCCAGCCCCGCAGCCGTCGCGCCGTGGAATGCACCAAGCCGGCAAAGTGCGATCCCCTGAAGAAAAAGCGCCAACGCCGCAACCGGCCCGATCCATGCTCCATGCCTCCGATGGGCTTGAACCTCTGGCTTCCTGGTTTCGACCCCCGCCGACCTCAGGGCTCGGGTCGTGACGGTAAAGCTGGAAGCCAGCATGATCAGCGCCGCTGCGACCGGGTGGAGGAATCCGGCGGCGGCGAGCCCGATGCCAAGGAGGTTGTAGCACGCCGCGAAGCGGAGGTTTCCGCGAATTGCCCGCACCGAATCTCTGGCTTTGGTGATGGCACCCGCGATGGAGTCAAGGTCGCTGCCCGCCAATTCCGCATCAGCGCTTTCTCTGGCAATCGGGGCACCGGACCGGATGGCGATCGCGGCATCCGCCGCGGCAAGGGCTGCAGAGTCGTTAATTCCATCTCCAACAAACAAAACCCTCCGCCCGGCAGCTTGCAGGGAGCGAACAAGGTCCACCTTCTCCCCGGGAAGAAGATCTGCCCGCACGTTGGGTAGATGGTGCAGTGCAGCAGCTTCCGCCCGGTCGCCTGTCATGACTTCACAACGGATGCCCATTGAGTCGAGCCGCGCGAGGATTTCAAGAACCCCCTCTCTGAGAGACTCCCGGAGAACCGCGACTCCCGCGAGACGTCCGTCGGAAACCACATAAACAGCGTGGGTTGCCGACTCCCTCATGGCATTGGAGCTTTGCGCAAGGGCGAGGGCCTCGGAACGCAGCCGGTCCGGAACCACGGAATGGTTTCCGATTTCCAGGTTCCACCCTGCCACAATCCCGCTGATCCCCGATCCGGGAAGGATCCGGATCCCCGAAGCGGGCAGGTTTTTCTCATTATTGCCGCGGAAAGCGCGGGCCACAGGATGATCGCTGGCGGCTTCCAGTGAGGCCACTGCGGAACGAAGCTCGTCCCGGTCGAATCCCTCCGCAGCGACGAAATCCACAACAAACATCGTCTCTTCGGCAAGGGTGCCGGTCTTGTCAAAAACCGCCGTATCAATGCCGGCAAGTTTTTCGACGAGGTCCGGATCGCGCGTGATCAACCCCCGCCGCGCGAAGGCCGCCAGTGCCGACCAGATGGCCACGGGAGTCGCGATTCCCATGGCGCACGGACAGGCGACGAGCACCACCGCCAGAGCATTGAACAACCCGTGCGACCATCCCGCTCTCCACGTCCAAAAAGCAAAGGTCGCGGAGGCAACGACCAACACGCCCGGCAGAAACCACGAGGCGAGACGGTCCGCCTCGCGCTGAAGCCTCGAAGGTCTGGTCCGGGCCTCACGCAAGGATCGCAGCAACCCGTCAAGCGTTCGGGAATCCCCCGCCGTCACGGCCCGGATAACCAGCCGCCCGTCCACGGAGTATGAACCCGCCCGCACAAAATCCCCGGTGCGTTTAACCACGGGAAAAGGCTCCCCGGTGAGAGCCGCCTCCCTGACAAACGCGGTTCCCTCCTCGACTGTGCCATCCACGCAGACCGGCTGTCCGGGCCCCACAACGGTCAGCTCACCGGCGGCTACCTCTGCGACATCCTTCTCCTCAACCGACCCGCAGGAATGCAAAACCCCGCAGCGCGAAAATTCACTGCCCAGATCACCCGCTGCGTCCAGTGCCTCGCGCCGGCGGGAATCGGTGATCAGGCCGCCGAATGTATAAATCGCCAGCAGGATTGCCACGATTTCGTAATAGACGTGCCCGATTCCCGTGAAGGTGCAGTGGACGGAAGCCGCAAAGGCGGCAAGGACACCCGCGAGAAAGAGTTGATCGAAGACAATCCTGCCCGCGCAGGCCGCACGCCACGACGAGCGTACCAATGGCATCCCCGCAAGGGCGAACACCGCCACCGCCGAGAGTGCCAATGCTCCATGAAGCACCATCCGCGCAGTGCCCGAAGGCGGGGAGAGGTTGATCGCCAGCCCGAAGATCATCGACTGCGCGGCGACCACCCCCGCGATTGCCATGCGCGCCCACTCCCGGGCCGTGGGACCCGTGGAAGGAGGTGAGCATGAACAACAGGAAGCCATGAAACCTTCCACGATACACGCGGCATGCATTCTGCAAAAGCGAATCCGGTTCGCGGCCCGGGAGCGGTTGTGTCATGGTCTGTTCATCGATGAACCCACGCTCCGCGCTTCCGATCCTGGCACTGCTTCTGACCTGCTGGTCTGCTGCCGCACAGATTGGCAAAGAAAAGGTCGAATCCGTCAGCACACGGAATGCGGCCAGTCTGAGAGCTGCAGGCAAGGGGTTCGTCGAGTCGATCACCATCCATGTCCCTCCCCCGGTGACCACGCTGGAGGAACTGACCACGATCAATCAGGCTCTGCCAAGTGTCCTTCCCGACCTCGGAGAAATGCTGAAAACGGCAACCGTTTCCCCTTTCTACGCCGATCTCTACCGCCGCAAGCTGGCCTATTTGAAAGATGGGAATTCCCTCACCGATCACAACTACCTCGATTGCGCGACCGCACTTCAGATCCAACACCCGCGCAGCGGACGCCGCTGTCTGCTCGTGCAGTCGGATATGGATGTCGTGACCGACGGCTCCGATCCCGACAGGGCACCGGAGCTTGCCGACTACGACGAGGCCCGCGGCTCCGATTGGTATCTCCCCCAGACCGCATACCAATGGGCAGGCCCACCCCGTCTCCCGAATCCCTTCCTGGCCTACTACCCCAAAGCCATCGGACGACTCGACCATTACCGCGCACTCTTTGAGAAGGAAGCCCTCACGGACAAAGGCCGGATCTGGAGGCTGCTCATCTCCGCCGTGGATTCGCAAAAGGCGCGCATGCGCACGGAGGGCCTCGGGGAATCAACGATCCGTGGGCTGAAAAATTCCCGCTCCCTGCTTGCCGCCGAGGACCCCTTCGTCGTGCTCCCCTCCAACTGGTTTTCTGGGACGGCGCCCTGGACCCCGAAAGTCGGGGACTACGCGGCTGTCATCCATGGCTCGACCATCTACCCCGCATTGCTCGGGGAGGCCGGCCCGACCTTCAAAACCGGCGAGGCCTCCCTCCGCCTCGCCCGCGCCATCAACCCGAAATCCTCGGGCCGCGTCCGCGCAGTGAGCGATCTGGGCGTTACCTATCTGATCTTTCCCGGAACGGCCGGACCGCGCAAAGCCCCGGACCTCGCCCTGTGGCAGACAAAGGTCCGCGAATACCTCTCTGAGGTCGGAGCAGATACCGGACGCCTTCATTCCTGGGTGCCGGAGAGCTGAGCAAGTCCGGGTCCAAGGAATGAAGTCCCAAGGGAGGGCGAGGCTCCGTCCGAGCCCATAGATCTCGGCTCGGAAGGAGCCTCGCCCTCCCATCCATCGGTTTGTCACTTGTAAACAGCCTGATCCGGGACGAACATCCGCTTCATGGAAACACTCGAATTGTTGGCGGTGGCACTCGGCCTTGCAACGCTCGCGGGGCTAAACCTTTACCTCACGGTCTTCGCAACCGGGCTGGCAGTCCATTTCCAATGGGTCACCCTCGCGGAGGCCCACTCCCATCTTGCCGTGTTGGGCGATCCATGGATTGTGGGGATCTCGGGAGCACTCTACTTCCTGCAATTCTTCGCCGACAAGGTGCCATGGGTGGATTCGCTCAACGACACCGTGCATACGGCAATCCGCCCGCTGGGGGGAGCCGTGCTTGCCGTTCTTGCGCTGGGCGATGCTCATCCGGCAGTTTCCGTGATTGCCGCATTGCTTGCCGGCGGGGCAGCCCTCACCAGTCACGCCGCCAAAGCGGGCACCCGCCTTGTCGCCAATGCCTCCCCGGAACCGATCTCCAACATCGGCCTCAGCCTCGGAGAAGATGCCGTCGTTTTAGGGGGGCTCACCCTTGTGTGGCTGTATCCGTTCGCGGCTGCTGCCATAGCCCTCGTAGCCTTGGTTCTCATCTGGGTGTTTCTCCCGGGACTGCTCCGAGCGACCCGCGCCACCGCATGGCTCGCGTGGCGCAAGCTCAACACCCCCGCGGCACCAGATGCATCCCGCAAAGCGCCCCCCCTCCCCGCAAATTGCGAGGCGGCCCTCCGCCGCGCCCGCGCAACCTCCTCGGATATCTCAGAAACCGTTCCCTGCATCAGCGGCGGCGGACCCCGCCTGCCGAAACACTACCGCGGATGGTTGGTCCGCTTCGCATGCGAACCCGACAACCTCTTCTTCGTCGCACCGCGTTGGCGCGGTCCGCTCGTCGTGGATGTCCCGGTCGCAAATTCCCAACCCAAACGCTCGTCGAAGTTCCTGTCCGAAATGCTCGAACTCGGACAACCCGGCGGCGAGCGCCACCGCTTTCTCTTCGAACGCGGGGAAGCCCGCCAGGCCGACCGGCTTGCGGAGTCTCTCAACAGGGAAAACAGCGAAGCCTCCCTCGCCGCCGTCTGAAAATGCCCGCCTCTCCGGGGGATCGGACCCGAATGGCGCTGAGTTAAGGCGGATTTAGGCTGAATCCTAATCTTTATCGTAATCCTAATCGTAATCGGAACGAACTGATAACAAGAAAATTACGATTACGATTATGAAAAGGAACTGCGAGGCACTTAAGTTAGTGCCATTTGGATCGGACCCCGTAGATTCCTTGAGACTTGGAATGCGGTGCGGCTGAGTTTTGCTTCCCGCCTGCTCTCACCTCCCTCAAGGAATCAGACGGACTTTTCGCAGCGAATAGTCCTTTCAGCTAGGCACTGGGAATGGGGCTGCAAACCTGTCGCTATTTCTTCGGTCCGCCGGGACGGATCCGCTGCACCTTGCCAGCACGAACGAATTCATCCTGGTTGAATAAATCGTCAGTTGCCGCCAGTTCGAAGTCAAATGAGCGCCATGCAGCCTTGTCGAGGAAGCGAACGGCGAGGTTCAATGTCACCGTCTGCCCGTCCGTGCCGCTGCCGACCGTGCTGCTCTGCGAAAGATCGAGTTCTGCAAATTCGGTGCTCAGCAACACGTCGCTGCCCGGCAGGTCGCCCGGTGTGGAAACGACGCCGGTTGCCCGCTTCGCATTTCCGTCGTCTTGATCGCTATTGTTACCGGGGCTCTGCTTCTGGCAGAGGCTGATCAGGTCCGTCGATTCCTCCCAGCGCACCCACAGCGCAGTCTTGTTGCGATCACGTATGCGGAAGTCAATCGTCTTTAAATCCCGCCATACCCTGCCATCCGGCACCGTCCATACGATCGAGTATATCACCGTCTCGCCGAGTGTTGGCGTCGCGTTATCGGAACTCAGGTCAAAGCCACCGGTGACTGTAAACCTGGGCGGCGGGCTCACAATACTGCACTGCCCTGTTCGATCGGCTATTTTGGCATTCGACCGGGCACTGAGATCGACGAAAAAGACCTCAGGAACGAACTGCGATTCCGAGACCGAATCACTGAGAATGGGAGGCACTTCCATCGCCGGAATGCAGGCCTCTTGTCCCGTGCCGACTCTTCCATCTTCCTCATCCTATTCGCGTTTATTGGCTTCATTCGCGGGCAATCTCCAAATCGGGACCTTACTCTCCACGCTTTCCCACTCTTGGCGTTAAGCGCCTGAGATGAACACTCCAGCGCGAGGCGGACGCCGCGAATTTGGTGGTGGCTTGAAATACTCCGCCGCTCCGGGGATTCGCACCCCGGGCGACGGATCAGTTGCCCACAACGCCCACCCAGGCGCTGTCACAGCTTTACCCGACCGTGATCTTGCGTGGCTTGGCGGCCTCCGCCTTCTGCAATTTCACAGTCAGCAGTCCCTGCTCAATCGATGCCGAAATCTTTCCGGCATCGATGCTCGGGTCCAGGTCGAAGACCCTCCGGTAGGAAAACCCGGAACGCTCGGCGTAAACCCTGCGCGCGGACTGTTCCTCCTTCGCCGGATGACCGACGAGCGTGAGCTTGCCGTCATCGACTGTGACCTCCACGCCGCTCTTCGCGACCCCGGGCATTTCGATTTCGAGGGTGTATCCCTCATGGTTTTGGTGAAGGTTCGCCCGTGGTGCGACGAACTCCACACGGTGCGCCTCAGGCGCTTTCTCTTGGGTTTTTAATGTGCTCATGGAATTTTTAGGTTGGTTGGATTGGCACCCCGGGACGGGCTCTGCCCGCCCGGGATGCCGGGTTTCAGTTCAGTTGCACCGAGATCTTCTTCGGCTTAGCCTCCTCCGCTTTCGGCAGAGTGACCGTCAACACGCCATCGGTGTAGGTCGCCTTGACCTCGTCTCCTTTGACGGGCGCTGGCAGTGTCACCGTCCGGCTGAAGGCCCCGAAGCTCCTCTCGCTCCGGAAACTCTCGCCCTCGCGGTTTTCGACCTCCGCCTTGCGCTCGCCGGAAATGGTCAGCGCCCCGTCATGCAGCGACAGGTCGAAGTCCCCGGACTTCATCCCCGCCGCCTCAAGCACTACGGTGACCTTCTCGGTGTCTTCAAAAACGTCGAGCAATGGCACCCAGCCTGGGGCGGTCCCCGGACTCGAGCTTGCAAGCTGAAAGGCCGAATCAAGCAGCTCCCTCAATGAGGAAAGCCGGTCGAATGGCGACCAAACGGTTGGTTCAGGTTTTGTGTATCGTATAATATTCATAGTTGGTTGTTCTCCTTACAGGTTTGGAAGTAGCTTCAAACATGCCAAATTGGCGTGGAATTTATTTAAACAATTGATTTCAAGTGATATACAACTAAAGATTTATGCGGTATAAATCGATTGGGAAGGGCCGAATGCGACAATCTGTCTCATAATTGGAGACAACAAATTTTCGATATAAGCGCCATTATGGCGCATCTTATCTTCGCCAAATGGGGGGAGGCAAAGGAGGACCTTCGCATCCTTGATGATCCATCTTACCGACTCTCCAGTTCTTCTCGGATTTTCGCGAAGCCCGGTATTCGGTATCGCTCGCACAGCGCCTCAATGGCATCCAGATCCGCGTCTTCGTTCAAGGACAGGACTTCCACGATGTCGGTCATCGACTTGAGGCCGCCGGCGTAGAGCTTCAAGACCACCAAGTGCGGCAGGGGGATGATTCGCAGGGGGCTGTCCTCCGCGACGCGCAATGTCGCCTCCCGCAAGGCATCCTGGATGACCGCAGGAAAGCGATCATAAAAACTGACGATCTGGATCTGTCCAAAGCGGCCTGTGATGTCGAGCACGCCTCCCAATGGGTCGTCCGCATCCGGTTCCTGCAATTCGACCGAGTAGTCCTTCTGTTCCAAGACGTCTGCAAGGCCTCGCAGTTGATCCAGAGAAAGGATTCCGCCCAAGTCGAGATCGTTGGTGAGGCGCACATAGTGGTGGCCTGCGAGGGCCGCCGCACCGATCACCACCAAGCCGTGCCCAAGGCCATTGGCCAGCCTAACGACAACTTCCGCGTGGAAAACAAGATCAGTTTCCTGTTCCACCTGCGTGATCCTTGCGTGCAGGAAGGAAATCTCGGAACCGCTGGCTCAGCGAAAGAGCTTCCTTGATCCGTTGTTCGACCGACATTCCGCGCAAGCGCTCGATTTCCGCAGCGCGCGAAGCATCTGCGCTGGAACTCCGGCGCTTTTTGGGAAATGAGGTTTCCGGTGCGGCATGCACGTGCATAAGTCTACCGTCCAAGCTCCCGAATGCAAGCCGTGCACCTTGGCCGCACGCCCCCACAGATAGTCCCTTTCGATTTAAGTCCTGCGAATTGTGCGCAACAATTTTCAAACGGCGGGAGAGACTCGGAATTTTGGTGCAAAAGCCCTTCCATCAAGCATCGTTTTTTTCCGGTGTGATCCGAGGCCAGGGCGACAACTTCGCCAAGGAGCCGAATGATGGCCCGTGCATCATCGGTGGCAAGGCCGTGGCTCATGACATATCACCGCCATCGCCGTTCAAGAAACGAGCGATGAGGGCGGCCTGGGAGTGGACATGGAAATGGCGGAAAACGTCTTTAACATAGCTATCGGCGGTACTGGGGGTGATGCCGAGATGTGCCGCAATATCCTTCCGGCTGCGGCCATGCACCAGGAAGTTGAGCACGGTGCAGTAGCGCGGGGTGAGGGCGGGAATGGTGGAAGCTCGTTCGGCTGACCACCCTTGTTCGTGGAGCCATGGGACCTCGGAAAGCAGAATGTGAACGATGCGGGACTCCCTTTCGGTAAATGCCGGGCCTCCGATGCGCCGGTAGATGGCTACGGTACTCAGGGTTGTGGGATCGATGGGACGACAGGAGAGGATGCCCGGATCGATACCGGCGGCGTTCCAAGCACGTTGGTTGTCGCTGCCCAGATATTCCTGCTCAATTCCGAATTGTTGTCGGAAGCGTGTAACATGGCTGCGTTTTTACTCGATGAGGCGGGCCATGGGAGCGGTGAAACGTAAGCTGTCGGGATGAGCCAGAGCTTGAAAATAGCTCGCAAGGTTCTCTTCGTCGAATCCACTGTGCAGATGAAGAATGTAAGAAGGAAACTCTCCGGGGGTAAGCTGGACGAAGAGTCCCCAAACCCAGGCTTGTGCGTCCACCAGACGGCAGATTCCATCGAGAAGAAGCCGCTTTTTGTCGGCATGGCCTCCGGGATCGGAGCAAACTTCGCCAAGCAGAGTGACGATGCTTCGCAAGTCGTTCTCAGTGAGGAAAGCGGGGTGGGAGTTGTCAGGGCCGGCGCTCATGC
>Ga0247837_1009858_pt1 | contig 11227 bp, 8 predicted proteins | sample LaCtaG_2_FD_187115 | JGI IMG/M metagenome (GOLD analysis project Ga0247837, IMG submission 187115) | Freshwater microbial communities from meromictic Lake La Cruz, Castile-La Mancha, Spain - LaCruzMarch2015_14.5m | ecosystem: Environmental > Aquatic > Freshwater > Lake | place: Spain: Castile-La... | reverse complement strand
TGCCAAATATTCATGATGAAAATTGTCCAGTCGGAGTGGTACTAAGGATTTTGGGTGGCAAATGGAAATTATCAATTTTATGTGCGTTGTTGGATGGAACCAAGCGCTTCAGCGAATTACGCCGACTTAATCCCGGGATTACTCAGCGCATGCTAACCAATCAACTTCGTGAACTGGAAGCAGACTTAGTCGTAACTCGTAAAATTTATGCTGAAGTACCACCTAAAGTTGAATACTCATTAACGGAGGTAGGCAAAAAACTCCAGCCGATTTTACAACAGCTAGAGGAATGGGGACGAACCTATCTGCTTGACACCTCAGTTACAAGCTAAATAGCTATATTAAGTCTGTTACTTTGAATATGGATAAACACAGTGCTAGATGTGTAAAAGTCAAAGTTTTCACTAGCTCTTTTATGTAAATGAAGAAAGTTGTTTAAATTTTAAACACACAATAATAGACTGTTATATTTTAAAATATTCTCCTTATCCACGTTTAGTGGGTATAGTTTCTAGATTAAGTTGTTAAAGATTTGTGGATAACTTAGTCTTAATTTGATGATTTTAAAAATCTTACACTTTAGTAAATTTAAAAGCTGCGGTTAATTGTGGATTGTTAAGCCACTGATCTTTATCATTGTATTCTAGTTGTGCACAATTACGCTGAATAATCATGTCAACTAGGTGTGGATAAACTGTGAGTTAGTTTAATTTTGCCACAATTCAACATTAAATTTTTCTTCCACGCCAATTTCTGTTAAAAAAGTTTCGTCATGACTAATTATTAACATTGCACCAGGGTAATCCCTTAATATTTTGACGAGGTGTTCACGTGTAGTTAGATCAATATTGTTGCTGATTTCATCCAAAATCAGTAGTTTAGGTTGTTGGAGTGCAATTGCCGCTAAACTTAAACGCGCTTTTTCGCCACCCGAGAGCACTTGTATGAGTTTATGTATTTCCTCATTTTTGCGAAATAAAAACTGATTTAAGAAATTGCGTAACTCCGCATGACTTAAAGCTGGTGCTAAATTAGCGATGTATTCAAGAATAGTTTGCTCTTTAGGCAAATTGCTATAATGTTGATCTAAATAAGCAATTTGTGTCAGTTGTGGCACTATCCATTCGCCGTGGCGTATAACTTCTTGATCCTGCATAATTGCTTTGAGCAAAGTTGATTTACCGCTGCCATTGGCGCCAATTAAGGCAATTTTAGTGTTGCCGTACAAATTAAAGTTTATTTGCTGTAAGATATTCGGCTGATCAACATATCCACAACTACCTTGATTAATGGTAACGATACTCTGTTCAAAGGTTTGTGCCATGAAATTAAAGCTATAATTAATTTCTTCAGCTTGCCAGAGCTGATTTAATTCGGTATTGAGTTCGTTTTTACGCTTAGTTAAATTAGCGCTTTTCTTACCTGCTGTGGTGTTGCCGCGCAGAACCTTGCTCGCTGAGGTAATGGTTGGCCATTTACGTTGTAAAATAGCTTTTTCTCCTTGCTCTCGACTGCCTTTAGCGCGCTGCTGTTCTTGCATTAAGGCTTTATGTTGCTGCTTTTGCGCCTGTTTAAGCTGGCTGATGTCACTCAATAATTTGTGCTTAGTTTGGTTTAATTGTTCGCGGTAATTGGCATAACTACCATTGAAAACGCTAATTATGCCATCATGAATATGCCACAAAGTATCAACGCAATTATTAAGTAATTCTGGGTCGTGTGTCACAATAACTTGCGTTGCTGGGTGATTCCTTAATTGACGCATCAGCGAGTTACGGTTAGCTGCATCCAAATGGTTAGTTGGTTCATCGAGCAATAATAAATTTGGATAATTAGCCAACGCAGCCGAGAGCGCATGGTTAAAGCGTTGTCCGCCGCTTAAATTACTAAATTCCTCAATAATTTGTGGGACATAGCAGCAAACTAGGGTTTCATCGCTATGAATATCTGGATGAGGTAAGCTTGGCAAATTAGCCAAGATACGCAGTAAACTTGATTTGCCCGAACCGTTATCACCAATTAAGCCAATTTTTTCACCAGGGTAAAGAGTATAGCTAAAATTGTTAAAACATTCTTTTTGAGTAAAACTGAGGTTTAATTCGGAAATGTGAATTGGATTATGCATATAGCGACCGCTTTCATTCAAGCTTTTGTTTTGCACTTATCTTGCTGAGACTGTAACATCTAGTGCTATGAATTAATACCTATTGAAATTAACCACACGCCACGAATTAAATAGCTAGCAAATAATTCTGCTAAATTGAATAAGTGAAAATTTATAAATTAATGCTCATATAACAATAGTTTAACTCAGTAATAAGATACAATAAAGTATGCAATAACGTAACTACTATTTCACTCAAGTTAGGTTGGTTTAACTTAGAACATGGCTTTTGCCACGTATGAGTTTAACCATGCGTAAATTAAACTTAATTAGTTAGGGTAATTGCCGATAAAGCAAAACAAAAATATTTAAAAATCTATGAAAATAGATGAGAGAGTGATTAAAGAATCACTTAAATTGATGGGTAAGCGGTGAATTTCAATGGAGCACCTAAGAAAAATATTGAAGAGGAGCATATTGTAACATGCTGAATTAAGTTAGGTCAAGACATTCAGCTCGAAAGACAAGCTGTCAAATAGTTAATTTTTTTTGCACATCCCAAAAAATAATATCGGCACCAAGATAATCGCGGGCAAAATTAGCAAATTCGGCGTGAGTAAATTTTTTGTGCATTTGTGGATTGGTGTAAGTGTAATCTGGTGCTTGAACTGCCATGGCAATTAAATCTAATTACTGTTTATTTTTGGCAAAAAACGGATAAGCATTTGCCATATGCGCTTTTTTATATGGAACTACATCTGAATCGCCTAAGCCGATATGGTTTTGTTTGGCGATATTAAAGAACCTACGGTCGATTATTGGGCTTCCTTATCTAATGCTAAGTTACCCGATGTAGTAGCCTAACAGGTGATTCCTGTTCGTCATAACCAAACTACGCCGTTTGCTTCCTCTTCAGATTTCACCTCACGATGAACACCCTTGCATAGGCTCATTATTCCCATCGACGGGGCTAATAGCGGACTTGCACCGCCTAGATGTACGCCATGTCTGGCGCACAAACCAAATACGACCTTTTGATAAGGTCGTATTTGAAATTAAGCCATGCTGATTAAAAAAAATATTAGCCATGATAAGGTACGAAATACATTACCGATTGTTTAGGAATAAAAATAAATTTCAACGTATTATTCTGTACTTTAACAATCTGATGCGACATTAAATCAATATAAGAGCCATCTTTAAGTTCCGCACTAACCTCATTAGCCTGATATCCATTTTGCGACTTATTAACGATGAAGAAATAATTATCCCCACGCGTAAACGCAGCGACATCATCATTTGCATTTAGAGCTTCACCCCAATGCATGGTTTTACCACGTGTTTGATTATGAAAATAGATTCCCGCCAAAACTTCATTTTGATTCCAATATGAAACACTTCCATTAGCGACCTCAGGAGACCATACTCCAGACTCGGTTAAACCAAGTTGTTTCTCAGCTTGTAAATCTGCAAAAATATATGGCGTACCACCTTCCATGGCTAAAATCACACCATATGCTAATGGCGCATTGGTATAATTCATCACATAATCGGGTTGCTGCGGTTTGCCATCCCAAGAACACATAGCACGTGAACTAATGCTATCTGGGGCTGTATCTTGATCAATCACTAAATTAATTGCATTTTTACCTTCTAGATTGCCAATACCTTTATAGGCATACTGCGAATCAAAGCTAGATTGTAAGGTTGATTGAAATTTATTCCCAATCAAAGCTTGTTTTAATGTAACTAGCAATGGGAAATTTAACATTTTCATTTTATTGTCTGCCGCCACATTTGCATTCGCCGTATTTATGGCAACGTATTTATTATAATCAGTTGCGGATTCGGTAGGATACTCGCCAAAGAAATTATTACTCGCTTGATTATATTTAGCCGTTGCTTTAAAAAGTTGTGTATAAAATTCGACACTTTGACCGCTAATATCATCAATCCTAAATCCGTCAACATTAAAGCCACGCTGTGGATCAGACTTAGCCGACATGCTTCCATGCGAATAATCTGCTCCAAGTAGCCATGCAGCAAATCCATTAAACACTTCTTTAGTACGACATGAAATTGAATCAGCACCAATCGATGAATTAGTTCCAGCTGGTAACACCCCATCGAACCAACCGCTCATACCAGAGAAATCATCTGCCCATGGCGAACTCGCATTAACTTTATCTTTAAACGTCGTATTATTAGGATTATGCCCCACTAAAGCAAGACTATCTTTAGTATCATACGTAGTTTTACTCGAACATTTTTCGGTTTTTAGCGGTAAATAATTTTTGACTATGCTTTGTGGCCACCAAAAAGTCTGAATTGCATTCATATTTCCCGATTCAAAACTATATTTCTGTCCTTTATAATCAGTATAAAAATGAGTGTTTGCAACACCAGGTTGTGCAAATTGATGAATTGCCAAGTCAACAATTACTTGCAATCCAGCATGATGCGCTTCGTTTACCAAATTAGCTAATTCTTCCGCACTGCCAAATGACATAACATTAGCTTTATCGCCAATTTGCCCAAAATCAACTGGCTGATACGCACCATACCATGCTGGAATAGTTTTTTTCCAGTAAGGAACATAGGCATTTTTTTGTGGTGGAGAAATCCAAATTGAACCATAACCAAGTTCAACATATTTCTTTAACATTGATGGTGTGATATTTTTATACGGTGTATTAAACAATTGTAAAATCACATCATTATGTTTTGCCGTAAATTTACTTTTGGTTATACCAGATGGTAATTGCATATTATAAGCGCCAGCACCAAGCACAACTCCTGTACCACCAATTTGCGCGTTAGTTCCACGGCAAAAACTGTTATCACTTTCATTGCTGGAAAGATTAGCCACAGCACTATTATTCCATGTACAATGATTATCTTGACAAAGCACACTGCTGTCAATCTGTGTAACAGGCGTTAAATTTAATCTAATACTGTTATTATTTAATGAGCTTGCATTTGCCAACCCAGATAAAGCTAGAACCGTTAAAACTGATAATTTCATTTTCATAAGATATCTCCTTATTTTAATTAAGCCTATATTTTACTTCATTATTACGACATAATTTTAACTATTCAACTCAAATATACCAACATTATAATTAGAACATTCGTACTAGGATTTGATTTTGCATATTCAGTGGCTAATACAAAAGACAGAAAAGCTTTACCAACCCCACCTTTATTATTCCATATGGCATATTTTTTCATAATTTTGCCTTTATCCTAAATTTTTCCAATTTCAGTAAGATCTGACAAATTTTCTACGTTGAAGGCTCTTAACTCTGGAGATTTGCAAAACTATTGAAACCAAATTTTTAATTGTTTAATTCGTTAATTTGGATAAAAATCACTATTTAAGGCTTGCTCGAAATTCCACTCGCAAAACTCAGGAAATGCTTTTGGCGATAACTTGGTTTCTTTAGCTGCTTTTAAAATTGCTATTTCATAAGCATGTTCAAAGGTTTCAGTTAAATATAAAATCTAACTTATCAAAAGACTTTTCCTTGATTAATTTTGCTTGTTCTTGTGTCCATGCAAAAAAATCTTGGTCGTATAAATTAAGTTCAGCACTCACGCTTTACCCTCCTATTAATTTATAATTATATCATCAATTATTCAATAATTAATTTAAGTAACCACAGCCTATTTAAAAACATCTAAACATTAATAACTTAAATCAAAACTATAAACAAGTATAACACTAAATCCATATTATGCCGACATAGGAAATGAGGACGTTAATTAAAGCAAATTTAACAGCGATTTTATGGAGCCGTCCACTTCACCGCGGTAATTTTCAATGTGATTTATGGTAACATTTTCTTGATTCGATAAGGTTTCTACTGTATTCAAATTAGTCAGTAGCTTACTCGTATCATGAATAATGGGAGCTACTGAATTAAAATTTCTTAGCTTATAGACTATCTCCGTGTTAGCAAAGACTGAGCCATTAAATTGCTGTTTTAAATCTGTAATACACTGAGTTATCTGGTTCTCTATATTTTGAAATGCCTTTGCCGAAACCGTGTTATAGATAGTAGAACGACCCAGAACAATTTTAAAAATGAGCGGCAAGGCTAAGCTATATTTCTCAGATTCTTCTTTAAAATTAGATTCATAACCAGATATTTGAACACTATAAACCAAACGCATTATATTTTTAAGAGCAAGTAAAGACCCAAGATCAGAAAAACAAGGTATTATAAGTTGCTCTGATGCATATAAAGCCATTTTGGTATAAATCGAAAAACTCGGGTTAGTATCAAGGAAACAAACAGACTCACTTCCATATTTACGAGAAAACGCATCTTGTAAATCAATACATATACGATGTATTTCTTTATAATATGTTCCCCGTGTGCCTACTTTATTGGTGCCACTAAAAGTAGTAAGTGTTTGCGCAAATAGTTCTAATGCATTATCTCCACAAACCAGATATACATTGTCTGGAATTTCTTTGTTGTATTGCGATACTTGATGAAAAAAATCAACCTCTGAACCTAATAATGAATAAGGAGACTTATTTATTCTTTCATCGATATAGCCGGCAAGAGTTTTTTTACTATTAGAAATTTTTAAATAATTCACACCCTCATTTGATGTGCCGCCCAATAGAACCTGAGAAACATCAGCCTGCGGGCATGTATCTATAATTAGAACATTCGTACTAGGATTTGATTTTGCATATTCAGTGGCTAATACAAAAGACATAAAAGTTTTACCAACCCCACCTTTATTATTCCATATGGCATATTTTTTCATAATTTTGCCTTTCTCTTAACTTTTTCCAATTTCAGTAAGATCTGACAAATTTTCTACGTTGAAGGCTCTTAACTCTCTAACTAACTGTCCAAGCCACGCAGTGTCTGTGATAAATCACAGGCATAATTATGGCATAATCTTACGTGTTTTTGGAGTCTAAAACAAATCCCCATTACGACAGTACTGGAGATTTGCAAAACTATTGAAACCAAATTTTTAATTGTTTAATTCGTTAATTTGGATAAAAATCACTGTTTAAGGCTTGTTCGAAATTCCACTCGCAAAACTCAGGAAATGCTTTTGGCGATAACTTGGTTTCTTTAGCTGCTTTTAAAATTGCTATTTCATAAGCATGTTCAAAGGTTTCAGTTAAATTTTCTGGATTTTTTAAGCTCGGATTTTCTTTTAGATGATGAATTAACTCATTGCGTTGCTCTTTAATTGTTAATTCCCAACTAGTAACTCGAGGCGTTGGTTGATACTTCCATTTTAAGAGGTGCATTAATAGTAAAGATAAACGACTACTTAATTCTCGTTTTTCATGCTTTCCCATGCTCTCAACCTCTTCAATTAAATTTCTTAAATCCAATTTATCAAAAGACTTTTCTTTGATTAATTTTGCTTGTTCTTGTGTCCATGCAAAAAAATCTTGGTCGTATAAATTAAGTTCAGCACTCATGCTTTACCCTCCTATTAATTTACGGTCATATCATCAATATACATTAAAAATACTAAACAAACATAAAACAGTTCACCATATTTTGACAATACGAAAGAGGAATATCATCGCCCATTGATAAATGATTATTTTCATATTTTAAAGCGCTCAACCAATATTTCATCTATTTGTTTTATGAATATTCTCGCCGGGATTCCATTGATTTCAGACAATCTATAATTCTGATATAACTCCAATATAGTATTTATTCTTTCAGTTCCCAATACATTTAAATCAAGCATGTATGATTTATTGATATCATTTGGTTCAAATTTCTGCAACCCGTTACCGTATTCGCGGCTATTTTCTTCAAGAAGATCTTTAGCCGTATCAGTTATTAGGTAAGCAAACAATAAATCGTCAGATATAATGTGGTTATTATACAAACAATGATATGTTGTAAGATTTCTAGCCTGTATTTCATTTTTTATAAACTTTAAACCACTTCTATTAAATACAGATACCCAAATAGGAGAAGGTAACCTCTTTTCAATTGCATACCAAGGGGTTCTTTTAGATGTTAAATATTTTTTTGAAACTCCTTGGCTAACGCCAATATCTAAATACTTTTTAATATTAGGGTCTTCTTCGTCTGTTATGTTAAGTAAATAAACTGGCTTATTATTTTCTAATAAAGAATCAAATATATCTTGAGTAAAAAAAGAACTCTTCATATTGATTGATTTACAAATGCAAGGGGATAAATATTGTTGATTAATATTGAATTTTTTTACTTTTGTGGCGTTCATTGTAAAAAAATCATTACTACCAGTTGCAATACCTCGTGAGACCTTTCCATACTTTGAAAAAGGAACTAAATTACTATAAAGTTGTGATTTAGGTTCTTGAGAATAATTTTTCCACTTTATGTTCGCATTTAGTTCTGCTTGCGGAATAGTGCGTACATTAATTAATTCATCTCCAAAGCATTTTAATGGATAATTACTAATAACGCTTATTATATCTTTAATATTATTAATGTTGTCAATGTTAATAAATTCAACATCATTATGATTTTCATCATTAGAGAATAAAAGAATACATGCCGTAGTTATTGCATCATCAAATGTTTTTTCCTTGGAGTTTATGTTAATTACATACCGTAGCGAACCATGATTTAATATAAACTCTTTAACTCTCTCTCCATAATCAGAATTTTGAAACTCAGAGGGAATTATATAAGCCATTCTACCATTTTTTTCTAATTGAAACAGTGATTTTAGTAAAAAAATCACATATAAATTAGAAAACCCATTCAACTTAAAAGTTGTTTCTTGTTCAAATTTAAGTAGTGCTTCTTTATTTGAATAATCATGAAATTTTAGGTACGGCGGATTACAAATAATTCCATTATATTTTTTATCCCAATCGTTATAAATATAATCTACTAATTGTAAATCTATATTTGTTTGCCAATCTTTAAGCACTTCTTTTGCAGAGTTAAAAATTATGGGATCAATTTCAAATGCTTTAATTTGCAGAGTTGGATTTTCTCTTAATAGTATCCTTGAAAAAATACCTAACCCAAAAGCTGGTTCTAAGATTGATTTAGTTTCTTTATTCCCCAATATCCATCCAGCCATGATTTGAGCAATTTCTAAGGGAGTAAAAAATTGCGCAAATTTTTTACGATGGCTTATTGTAGTTTGTTCCTGATACAGCTGTTCTATTTTATCTAAGCTGGTAATACTATTAGTAACTTTCATTAGAATGTTACCCCATCAATATTTAAAATATTTTTTAACTCCTCTAAATTTAAAGAAGCTGTGCCACCATCGAATTTAATATAAAAAAGTAGTCGCCCTCTATCCATTTCTCTCCGCACGCTTTGATGATTTGGCTCATCTACTCTATATGCAATTTTTGCACCAGTACTAGATTTTATTTTGATAGTTGTTTTATTCTGATTTCCAGGATCTTTCTCAACTGAGAAGATAGTATCTTCATTTGCACTATCTGATATTATTCTTAAAATGTTTTCAAAAGAAATACCATATACTTTATCAAAAAAGACTTGAAAATACATATGTGGCACATTGTATGTTTCAATCCATTTATATACAACTTTAATGTCTTCTACTTTTGGAGTAATACTTAAATAATCTCGCTTTTGAGTTATTTTTAACTGAGATTTCAAGTCTTTTAATAAATCTTTTACATTGGAAAGCTCTACCGATGAGCTCCAACTTGGTACACGAAAATCAAGAACACCAGTAGTAGATTCAGTTAATGAATGTAAAAGCTCTAAATATTTAGCTCTTGTTGGATGTTGAGACAATAAATCAGAATAATTAGTAAGAATTTCTTCTTTTATTTCCATAGCCCTATTAATAGCTTGTGATGTCCTAGAGCTCATGTAATTTTCGTATGAATCTATTAAAAAGGCACTGGAACGAACTTCAATTCCAGCTATCGCTTTTTTTACATATTCATTAATATTTTCACGAGGTAATTGGCTAATATCTAACCCAAAATCTTCATTAAAGTCATCTCTTTTGAAAATTAGCAAATCTGGGCGTTTTCCTATTTCATCTAATTCGACTTGAAATTCTCTATAAAAATCATCAAATCCATCTTCTCCTGCAACAAGATCATCTGACTTGCCGTACTTTACTGCGATAAAATTTGTTGATGTCTCATTGATTGCTCTAACAATTAGGTTTTCAGCCCAGTCGCCTTGTTCCTTATTTGTAATAAAATTAGACGAGGCTTGCGTTGGGGGATTTGATTTAGTTCTGGGTAAACTAAAATCTAATAATGTAGTAGGTACTAGGCTTGTTAATTCTCTAATTCTCTCAAAATATGTCATTTTTAACCTCTTCAAAATATGCCTAGAAATTTTTCTAACAATCTTTTATTGTAACCACTCAACCCATATGTTGACCAACTGAATTGCTTCGCTGCTCTTCAATACAAAACCAATCAATCGGTATAAAATTTTATTAACAATTAGTTAAATATAAAAATAAGCCAAGGGGTTACATTTTATTTTCTCACACGTTTTGTTATAATGGTATAATTCATTGATTTATTTTTGAAGTTATGCCCCTATTAGATTTGAATTATCTTTATTTGAGACCAATGTTCAAATTAAGTACGTAATTACAATTTTATACTAAATCACCTTTAAATATTACTCCGCAGCAGCTGGTTTATGTTTTGTCCGCCGACGTTTTGGCTTACGTGCTTTACGTTTCTTTTTATATTCAGGTGGCGCAATATCGCCTAATTCAACCAATAATTCGGTGCGCAAAGTTTCATCCGCAACCATAAAGCGATTCCACCAATCAAATAAGAGTGGATCAACTTGTTTAAATTCATTGCGTAAATTAAACAAATGCCATGCTTGACGGAAACGACCATGCACAGGCACATGTTCTAGGCGTGCAAAGCTTGGTAGATCAAAATCAACTTGCAGCATCCAAACTTCACGAATTGAAGAATATAAATTTTGCGAAATACCACTGGCAAAAATTGGATCTTTATTGCGCGCAATTGCATCCATTAAAGCTTGACGTGGATGAGGATTTTCTTCTAATTCTTGCAACCAACTCTTATAAATTGGTGGCCACATCATGCCTGCTAAAATGAAAATTAACGAAACATCTTCATTGCCAGCC
>Ga0247837_1009855_pt1 | contig 11233 bp, 10 predicted proteins | sample LaCtaG_2_FD_187115 | JGI IMG/M metagenome (GOLD analysis project Ga0247837, IMG submission 187115) | Freshwater microbial communities from meromictic Lake La Cruz, Castile-La Mancha, Spain - LaCruzMarch2015_14.5m | ecosystem: Environmental > Aquatic > Freshwater > Lake | place: Spain: Castile-La... | reverse complement strand
CGCTGGTATGAATGTCACGCTACGTGGCCAGGTGCCACCGATGAAGGAATTGCAAAGTGGTCTGCAAACCGGCCTGCTCATCGCCATCGTCACCATCTTTCTCTTGCTCGTTGCCAGCTTCCAGAGCGTGCGCCTAGCCATCATCGTGCTGACCACAGTTCCTGCAGCGTTGCTCGGCGTCGTATTCGCACTGATGCTGACCGGCACCACGCTCAACATCCAAAGCTTCATGGGCGCGATCATGGCTGTCGGTGTCGCTGTGGCGAATGCCATCCTGCTCGTCACCTTCGCGCATCGTGCTCAACTCACCGGCCTGAACAAACGCGATGCCGCCCTCGAATCAGCGACAACGCGCCTGCGTCCGATTTTGATGACCAGCCTCGCCATGATCGCGGGCATGATCCCGATGGCGCTCGCGAAAAGCCAAACCAGCCCGCTGGCGATTGCCACGATTGGCGGCCTCGCGCTGGCGACAGTCGCGACCTTGCTCGTGCTGCCAGCGGTGTATGCGCTGCTGGCGAGCCCACATGCCAAAAGCGCTTCTCTAGAGCCTGACGAAGCCACTGCCTAACCCCGCCTCCTTTCATCATGCGACTCCTTGTTGTCCTCAGCCTGTTCGCCTCGGCCGCTCTCGCCCTTGAGCTTCCCGCCACCAAGCCCACCACCGGCACCATTTATCGTTGGGTGTCCTTACCAGCCACGCTCGTGCCTTGGCAGCAGGCGGTGCTGCATGCGAAGGTCACGGGTTATCTCAAGACGATCACCGTCGATAAGGGCGATGCCGTGAAGGCGGGCCAGGTGCTGGCGGAGATCGAGGTGCCGGAACTGGAGACGGACTTGGTAAAGTATGAGGCGGAGGCTGTGGCGCTGAAGCCGGCGTATCTGTTTGCACAGCAGGCATACGAGCGCTTGGTCAACGCGCGGCAGTCCTCGCCCGACCTGGTCCTGCCGCAGATGCTCGACAAGGCGAAGGCCGAGCTGGACAAGGCCAAGGCGGCCTTCGACGTGGTGGAAGCCAACGCTAAGCACGCACGGGTCATGCTCGGCTATGCGAAGATCACCGCGCCATTCGATGGCATCATTACTGCGCGGCACGTCGATCCCGGTGCGCTGGTGAACGCTGGCACTAGCCAAGTGGTGGACATTGTCGATGCCCGCACGATTCGATTGCAGATTCCCGTCACGGAGATGGAAACCTCGCTGGTGCAAGTCGGCAAGCCGGTGAAGGCCGCGATTGATGCCACGGGTCCCGCACCGGTCGAAGCCACGATCTCCCGCATCGCCTACGCCCTCGATCCTGCCACGCGCACCATGCTTGCCGAGGCAGATCTGAAGAACCCCGAGTTGAAGCTGCGCCCCGGCATGTATGCGATAGCCAAGATCGCCGTCGAGAAGCACGAGAACACGCTGCTCATCCCCGTCACTGTCCTCGTGATGGAAAAGACTGCTGCCTTCGTCTTCAAGCACGTCGACGGCAAGGCTACCAAGACTGCCATCACCCTTGGCTTCAGTGACGGAGCGAATGTCGAAGTGCTCACCGGCATCGACAAAGACACGACGGTGCTGTTGCCGGACAAGGTGGCGCTGGTGGACAAGCAACCTGTGACGATCAAGCCATGAAAGTTCGGATTCCCACCTTTGTGTTCTTTGTGCTCTCCGTGGCCAAGGGCGACGAGCCCATCGACCTGCCCACGACTCTGCGTCTCGCCGGAGCGAATGCCATCGAGGTCCAGCTCGCGCAGCAGAAGCTTGAGGAAGCACGCGGCAATGAGCAGCAGCGCGTGCTGGCTTTCATACCGACGCTGAGCGTGGGCATCGGCTACAAGAAACATCAGGGCGCGATTCAAGAGGTGGGCGGCAATGTCTTCGATGTGTCGAAGAACAGCACGGCCCTCGGTGGCACGGCGGCGCTGGATTTGAATCTAGGCGAGGCGATCTACCAGCGGCTGGCGGCGAAGCAGCAGGCCATCGCGGCGGACAAAGACATCGCGGCCCAGCGCTTCGCGATGCAGGCACGGGCAGCGGCGGCTTACTTCGAGCTGGTGCGGGCTCAGGCGTGGGTCGCGGTCGCGGACGACGCGGTGAAGATTTCGCAGGGCTATGGCAAGCAGGTGACGAATGCCGTGGCCGCAGGCGTTGCTTTCAAAGGCGATGCACTGCGCGTGGATGTGCAGACGCGGCGCAATCAGCTCGACCTGGAAAAGGCGAAGGGCGCGGTTCAGCAGGCCAGCGTGCAATTGGCTGCGATGCTGCGGCTTGATCCGTCCGTGACCTTGCGCGCCAGCGAAGGTGAGCCGCGCGTGCTGACGCTGGTGAGCACCTCCTCCAACGTCAAAGCTCTGACCGAGAAGGCGCTGGCGCTCCGGCCAGAACTTGCCCAGCAGCTCGCGGCCTTGGCGGCGGCACGGCATGAGCGCGATGCCGCTGTGAAAGGCCCCTGGGTGCCCACGCTGACGGCGCAGGTCTTTGGTGGTGGACTGGATGGCGGTACCGGCAGTAGCACGCACGGCATGGAGGATAGCGAGGATTACTTCGTCGGCCTGTCGTGGAAAATCGGTGTGGGTGGCTTGTTCGACAAGGGCCGCACGCGTTCGGCGAATGCGCGGTTGAAGCAGGCCGAGCTGCAAGAGGCACAAATCAAAGAGGCCATCGTGGCCGAAGTCGTAGCGGCGAATGAGCAAGCGAAGGCCCTGGCGAAGCAAGTCGAAGCCGCTCGCGAAGGGGTGAAAGCGGCCGAGGAGAACAACAAGCTGACGCATGAGCGGCAGGAGTTCGCCGTGGGTATCGTCTTGGAAACGGTGCTCGCTGAGCAGGAGTTGACTCAGGCCCGTATAGACTATCTGGATGCGGTGACAGCGCACAACGCCGCACAGCATTTGCTCTCCAAAGCCGTGGGTGACTTGGGCGGTGGCGATTTGTGACTACAGCCTCACTGCAACAGCGGGTCAACCAGACACCCCACACCTAAAGAATGAAACTCTCGCATTTCTCTCTCGCCGCTCTTCTGCTGGCCGCCGCGGCCTTGGCACAGGCTGGTGCTCCCACCTCTGGCAAGGCAGCCCTGGAAGCCTCCGTGGCAGTTAAAGAAGAATCTGCTTTTGACCAGATTTGGGGTCTGACCAAGCTGTATGAAAACAAGGATCACCCAGTGCTCCAGGAGTTGCGTTTCACAGGGCGCTATCATGGCCAGTATCATTGGTCGGAGGGGGATGACACGAGCAACGAGGCCTGGGAGGACCGCCGTTTCCGTCTGGGCCTGGAGGCGAAGCTGTTCAACGACATCACGCTCAAGGGCGAGATGGTGAGTGGCAGCGACTTTGACCCGTTCTACAACGGCTTTACTGAGCTGTATCTGCAATGGAATCCCCTGGATGCCTTTGCGATTATTGCAGGCAGGCAGAAGCCGCGTTTCACGAATGACTGGTCTACAGGCAGCCGCTACCACAACTACTTGGAACGCAGTGCTCTGCTGAACCAATTCCGCCCTGATTACACGCCGGGTGTGGCCTTCACCGGTAAGCTCGGCAAGTTCAACTATTACACGGGCGTCTTTAGCAACAGTCCAAGCGATGAGTTGAGCGATGAGTTCGGCAATATCGAGGGCATATCCTTCATCGCGCAGATCGGATATGATTTGAAGGAGACCCTGGGCACGGACTCAGCCGACTGGCGCCTGGAGTATCTCTGCAGCGACAGCAATGAGGACAGCACGATCTTCAACCACTTCGAGAACGGTTTGGCCACGAGCCTATCCGTTCGCAGTGGGAAGGCGTCGCTGATCACGGAGCTGCTCTATGGTGTCGGCAGTGAGAGCGGGGACGTCTTTGGCGTGAACCTGCAACCTGGCTATTTCGTCACCGACAAGCTGCAAGTTGTGGGTCGCTACCAGGTGGCGACTTCGAATGGCAGCGAGGGCATCAGCGCCCAACGTCGCTATGAGCGGACTGTGGGCCTGGGCAAGGGCGACCTGTATCAGGCGGGCTACGTGGGTGCCAACTACTACATCTATGGCAACAAGCTGAAGCTGATGGGCGGCTTGGAGTATTCCACCTTGGGCGGTGAAGAGCAGTGGACTGGCCTGCTCGGTGTGCGTGTCTTCTGGGGCGCGGAGGTCAAGGGCTCCTTCCCAACGGGCTACCCCTATACCACGGACTGATCCGCAGCTAGTTGAGTTGAGATAAGGGATGCAGCTGCGTTTTTATTTCATCCCCTTGAGCAAGTCGGCATTGATGCCTTTGGCGATGATCATGAGCTGGTCTTCTGGGATCTTTTTGCCCTGGATGATGACCATGTAGCGCTCGTTCACGGGGAACTGCAGGATGCCTTCCTTGCTGATATACATGCCGGAGTAGTCGCCGATTTGCTTGGTCTTCTGGCCCAGCAGGGAGCCGAGTGCAGGGGCTTTCAGGAAGGTGGCCACTTGCATGAGCATGGGGGAGTCGGCGGTGACATTGACGCTGATGCGCTCCTCAGTGCCCTTTTCCTTGTCGCCCTTCTTGTAGTTCACCTTGGTCGTGGTGCCGCCGCCGGCGCTGGCCAGGCTTTGCGTCTCCAGCCGACCGCGGGTCCAGGCTCCGATGGTCTTGGGCAGCACGTCCTCCAGCTTCTCACCTGACTTTTCTGCGATGATGCGCGTGGCGTTTTGCAGCGCGGTGCTGGCGTCGTCGATCTTGTTTTCTTTGTAGGCCTTCAAGGCGGCGGTGAGCGAATCTTCGAACTCATCTGCCCGCAGGGTGATCGTGGTCACGATGCAGAAGCTGAGTGTGAGAGAGCGGGCCAGGAGGTTCATGGCGCTACCTTCATCGCCCTCGCGCATCTCGGCAAATCTTTTGCTCTGCAAGCTTGCCATGCTGGGGAGCGATAGTGTGTGATGCGCTTTACCTCATGAATCGTCGCACCTTCGCAACCACCCTGATCGGCACCGCTGGAGCACTGGCGGCTAGTATTCCAACGCGAGCTACCGCCGCAGGCACCAAATACGTGGTCTATTTCGGCCCCTACACGAATGCCAAGACCGGCAGCAAAGGCATCTACAAGGCGACCTTTGATGCGGCGACAGGTGATCTGGGTGCGCCCGTGCTGGCAGCAGAGACGGCGAGCCCGAGCTTCCTGGAGATTCACCCGTCGAAAAAGTATCTGTATGCCGTCGGTGAGATGGGCGGTGCCACCCAGAAGGGCGGGGCGGTCAGCGCCTTCGCGATTGATTTGCCCTCGGGCGATTTGAAGCTGCTGAATCAAGTGTCTTCCGGCGGTGCCGGCCCCTGCCATGTGAATGTGGACAAGACGGGCAAGGTCGTGGGCGTGGCGAACTACAGCGGCGGCAGCTGCGCCTCGTATGCCGTGCAGGCGGACGGCTCGCTGAGCGAGGCGGTGAGCTTCTTCCAGCACGAAGGCAGCAGCGTGAACGAGAAACGGCAGAAGGGGCCGCACGCGCACAGCTTTAACTACAGCCCGGATGGTCGCTTCGCTTTTGTGTGCGACCTTGGCCTGGACACGGTGATCATTTATCAAGTCGATGCGCAGACCGCAAAGCTGACGAAGCATGGCGAAGGCGTGGTGCCTCCAGGCAGTGGGCCGCGTCACTTGGCGTTTCATCCGAGTGGCAAGTTCATCTTCGTGAACAACGAGATGACGCTGACCTGCACGGTCTTCGCCTATGATGCGGAAAAGGGCAGCATGACCGCGCTAGACACCGTGTCCTGTCTGCCCAAGGACGTGCCCTGGGAGGCGCGCTACTCCACCGCCGAGACGCGCGTGCATCCGAACGGCAAGTTCGTCTATGTGAGCTGCCGCACGCATGACACGATCGCTCGCTTCAGCTTCGACGAGGCGACCGGCAAGCTGGTGCATCTGGGCAACACCCCGAGCGGCGGGCAAATCCCGCGCAATTTCAATCTCGATCCCAGCGGCCAATGGCTGCTCGCCGCGCACCAAGACAGCGGCAATGTCGTGGTCTTCCAAGTCGACGCCACGACCGGGGATCTGAAGCCAACGGGCAAAGAAGTGCAGGTCGGCGGGTGTGTTTGCGTGCGGTTTGTGGCGTTGGATTAATCGCGAGAGCGGACCAACAAAAAGCCTCTGCACCACGGGGATGCAGAGGCTTCCAAGTTGATCTGTGCCGGCTGGTTTACTCCGCTGCTGCGGCACCGCCGCCACCGGTGCTGCCGCTTTTGCCGGTCTTCTCGAGCATCATGGCTTTCACCTTTTCTTCGAGTTCGGTGTAGAGGCGCTCGTCGTTGCGGAGGATCTCCTTCACGGCGTCGCGGCCCTGGCCTACTTGGGTGCCGTTGTAGCTGATCCAGCTGCCGCGCTTTTGCAGGATGTCATACTCCATGGCGAGGTCGAGGAGGCTGCCGATGTTGCTGATGCCTTCGTTATACATGATGTCGAACTCGGCCTCGGTGTAAGGCGGGGCCATCTTGTTCTTCACCACTTTCAGCTTGGTGCGGTTGCCCGTGACGGTGCCGTCGCTGGACTTGATCGCGCCGATGCGGCGGATGTCCACGCGCACGCTGGAGTAGAACTTCAAGGCGCGCCCACCAGGGGTGGTTTCGGGATTGCCGAACATGACGCCGATCTTTTCACGGATCTGGTTGGTAAAGATGGCGCAGGTGCGGGCTTTGGCAATGATGGCGGTGAGCTTTCTCATCGCGGCGCTCATGAGGCGGGCCTGGGCACCGACGGTGCTGTCGCCGATCTCACCTTCTAATTCCTGGCGTGTGACCAAGGCGGCCACGGAGTCGAGCACGACGATGTCGATGGCATTCGAGCGCACAAGGGTCTCGCAGATACGCAGGGCTTCTTCACCGCTGCTGGGCTGAGAGACGAGCAGATCATCAAGTTTCACGCCGAGCTTGCGGGCATAATTGGGGTCCAGCGCGTGCTCGACATCAATGAAAGCGGCGATGCCACCGGCCTTCTGTGCCTGGGCAATAGCGGTTAGGGTGAGCGTGGTTTTACCAGAGCTTTCCGGGCCGAAGACTTCAATGATGCGACCGCGTGCGAACCCGCCCACGCCGAGGGCTTGGTCGATCAAGACATTGCCGGTGGGAATGACACTGACGTCGTGATTCTTGTGCTCACCCATGCGGATGATCGCGCCTTCGCCGTAGTCCTTGGAGATTTGCTGGAGCGCGAGGTCCAGGTTCTTGGCGCGTGCGTCGGCGATCTTTTGCGCGCCGGATTCGGAGTCGGATTTGGGTGCTTTGGCCATAACGTAGTGATGAGTGCGTTGTTCGGGCGAACACTAGGCCTGCATCAGACACGCGGGGCAAGTGTTTTCACGGTGTGCACCGATTAAATCAGCGCTCGGTGCTGAGGCAATGCTGTTCTTTGGGAGAATGCAGGAGCGCTCAATGCATTCAGTTCATGTAGCTGTCGAAGTTCATGATCGTGCCGAAATAGTCGGACGCGAAGCTGATGATGCGGGTGGCGACGTAGCCGAGGACGAGGAAGTAGAGGCCCTTGGGAATCCATTCGGCTGCGCGTTTTTGGGCTTCGACGGCCATGTCTGTCTCGGCCTGTGCCCAGCGCTCGAATTCGCGATCCAGTCCGCCGGATACCTCGGAAGTGGCGATGGAGTTGACGAAGAGCTGGGGGAAGCTGTGGCTGTTAGCAAGGCCTTCGGCGAGGGTGTCGCTCAGTTCGACCCTGAACGCGGCTTTCCCGGCTCCGCTGCGTAGCGAGCCGCTCTGCGAGCCCTCGCCTGCCATGTGCAGGCACTCAGAGATGCGCAATGCAGCTAGCAGGGCGCTGTGGAAGACTTGGCAGAAGCGTGCTAGGGCCCAGTGGCGACGCACGGCTCCGATGATGGGGATGCGATTCAGGATGCGGTCAATGGTCTCTGACTTGGTGGCGGCTTTGCTGAGGCTTTTCCACGCGAACCCAGTGGCCACGATGAGTGTCCAGAAGATGGCGAGTCTCGATAAAATGGCGGGGACGACGGCGATCTCTTTGATTGAGCTGAGCATCATGTAGCGCGAGATTTCGGGCAGGATGATACCGACGTGCAACAGGAGCATGGGGTAGATCAGGGCACCGCGTGCCTCGCGGATGCTTTTGTTCCAGGTTTCGAAGTAATGAGCGAGATGCTCGCATGCCTGAGCCAAGCGACCACTGCGCTCGCCACTGTCGATGAGGCTGAGTTCCAGTTCGGTGGCGAAGTGGCCGTTCTGTTGTTTTAGGGATTCGGCGAAGCTGAGCTTGCTAGCGAGCCCAGCTTGCAGGCCGTTCAGAAACTCATGCCGCGTGCCGCTGCTGTGTTGCTCAGTCAGCAAGGCGATGGATTTGTCCATGGGGAAGCTGGCAGCGAACAGCTTGCCTAATTCGCGATACAACCGGGCTTTATCCTTTACACTCAAAGTCATGCTGGAAGTGTGGTGTGTCGCCGCAAGGCAAGCGAGCGTAAACTTGCGCACGGGGTGTGATGCGACACACTGCTCTTGAAAACCGCCATGTCGACTGACCAGCAACAATACTCTGATGATCTGCGCTGGATGGCCGCTGCCCTGGATCAAGCCCGGCGCGGTATCGGGCTAACTAGCACGAACCCGCCCGTGGGCGCCGTGGTGGTGAAGGACGATGCTATCGTGGGCTGGGGCTATCACAAGAAGGCTGGCGAGCCACATGCCGAAGTGGAGGCGATTCGTGATGCGATGCAGCGCTCCCCGACCAAACTGTCGGGTGCGACGATCTATGTGACGTTGGAGCCATGCTGCACGACAGGGCGCACGCCACCCTGCACAAATGCAATCAAAGAGGCACGTATTGTCCGCGTGGTCTATGGTGCTCGCGATCCGAACCCCGCGCATCAAGGTAGGGCCGACCAGGTGCTAAAGGCGGGGCGTATTCAAGTGACTAGCGGTGTCATGGAGGCGGAGTGTACAGAAATCCTTCGGCCCTTTGCCAAATGGATCACGACTGGACTGCCGTATGTGATTGCGAAAGTCGGCCAGAGTCTGGATGGAAGAATTACGCGGCCTGAGGGTGAGCCTCAATGGATCACCAGCGAGGCGGCGCGTGCTCATGCTCTGCGATTGCGGAATCGTGTGGACGCTATCATCGTGGGCGCAGAAACGGTGCGCCATGACAATCCAAGGCTGACGTTGCGCGGGGCGCATGTCAATCAGAGCAAGCTGCAACCTTGGCGCGTAGTGATGACGCGGTCTGGCTCGTTGCCGCAGGAGTCGCATTTGTTTACCGATGAGTTCAAGGATCGTACTTTGGTGCTGCCTGGGATGGATTTCCCTGAGGTGCTGAGAGAGCTAGCGGACCGTGGTGTGAATACTGTGCTGGTCGAGGGCGGTGGCATTATCTTGGGTCGCGCCTTTGCCTGCCATCAAGTGGACGAAGTGGTTTGGTATATCGCGCCGCTTCTGTGCGGTGGAGGGCGTCCCAGCATCTCGGGTCTGCCGTTGCCTGCGTCTGTCGAACTGTCGAACGTGCAGGTGCTAACGCTGGGTGATAACGTCTGTTTAACTGGCCAGCCCGTCTGGCCTACCACTGCATGATTAATGTCGACGCCTGCTGTTTTCTTTGATCGCGATGGTGTGGTGAATGTGTCGCCAGGTGAAGGCTACGTGCTGAGTTGGGATGGTTTCCACTTTGCGGAGGGGATCATGGAGGCGACAAAGCTGTGCCGTGAACGAGGCTATCGTTTGGTGCTCGTCACCAGCCAGCAAGGCGTGGGCAAAGGTGAGATGAGCCAAGCCGCTCTGGATGACATTCACACACGTATGCAGGAAGCGCTTGCTGCCGGTGGCGCACGATTTGATCACATTGAAGCCTGCACTCACTTGAGCGGCAGCTGTACCTGTCGAAAGCCAAGTCCGGAGATGATTCATCATGCCGAGCAATTGCTCGATTTGGACCTGAGTCGTTCGATACTCATAGGCGATCATGATCGCGATATTCAGATGGCGATTAACTCTGGCATCCCCACAACCATTCGCGTGTTAAGCCACTATGCGCCCGGTGTCATAGCGAGCCATGTGGTGGATTCAACGAAGCGTTTACCAGCAATGCTCGAGAGGACGCTGGACCAACGACGATAAGCGAAGCCGAGTTCCGACACGATAATCAACAGTGGGGCTTTCACCTGTTGGAGGGTTCGAGGAGGTCAGGATCGAACTCCATGACGGCTGTGTAGAAGAACGAGTGTTTGGTAGCTGTTCAACACCGCGAAATCCAAGCGTTCGGACCAACTGCAGCGAAGCTAATGCTGTATTACGGGGTGTTGGGGAACGAGGTTCTAAAAGTCGTTGACCAGTGTAAGGCACAGATAGTGCAAACGAGCATGTTACATGATGAACGGAGATGGTTTAGCAATTCCAGTGCGACAAAATCAAAGTCACAGACCTTATCAACGTTAAAAGTCAAACGCTACGCTGATGCAATCAAAATGACCCGAAGAGAGGTTGCCGAAACGAGTGAAGAGCAGCTGCCCACAGGACATCATACTAATGGACCTGGATTGCACGTTGCTGAGCAAGACGGGCTGATATTCACGATATGTTAGCTAGCAAAATCAAACGGGATACAAGGAAGCCTTGTTCAGACGTTCGGGGCACTAGACATGGTTTCAAGGGGTCTAAATGCGACGGTTAGCGATCGAAGTTAGCATCCTGAAAGGATGTCACCCAAGTGTGATGAGCCAGAGCATGCGGAGGCAAAGTTGAACGCAGGAACAATTATTTTGAAAACTAATTTGACCAAGCCGGGAAGTGTGATAATCTCGAAACATGCCAGCCGGAAACGCTGGTGACGAAGACGCAGTTAGTCGCTTCCTGAAGCGATGAATTTGTTGTCCCCTCGTCCCGATCTTTTGATTCAAGTTCTTTTACTTTTGTATAGCAAAACCAAATTATGCGCCGCAAACAGCGTTAAATGTTTGTAAAATTTATTTTTGGAGAGTTTGATTCTGGCTCAGAACGAACGCTGGCGGCGTGGATAAGACATGCAAGTCGGACGGTGTTATTGATGTAGCAATACTTTGATAGCACAGTGGCGAACGGGTGCGTAACACGTAGATACATTCCGTAAAGTGGGGAATAGCCCAGGGAAACTTGGATTAATGCCGCATGTGGTCGAGAGACTAAAGGCAACGAAGGTTGTCGCTTTATGATTGGTCTGCGGCCTATCAGCTAGTTGGCGGGGTAATGGCCCACCAAGGCTACGACGGGTAGCTGGTCTAAGAGGACGACCAGCCACACTGGAACTGAGACACGGTCCAGAC
>Ga0247837_1009854_pt1 | contig 11233 bp, 4 predicted proteins | sample LaCtaG_2_FD_187115 | JGI IMG/M metagenome (GOLD analysis project Ga0247837, IMG submission 187115) | Freshwater microbial communities from meromictic Lake La Cruz, Castile-La Mancha, Spain - LaCruzMarch2015_14.5m | ecosystem: Environmental > Aquatic > Freshwater > Lake | place: Spain: Castile-La... | reverse complement strand
TACCTAGAATTATGGCAGGTGAACCGAACAAAAGGGGTCGCGCAAGGAACACGTGTGGGCACGTGCCCAGCTACTCCGCACAAGAAAGGTGTCAGTGACGCTCGCTAGTCTCCCTCAGTCCCCGCCATGCTATCCCGCCAATATGCACATATTTCTTCAGTCCCCTCAAGGTCAATCGGGTGAAAAGTCGCTTGGCCTTGCAGTCATTGGTAAAGCTAGTCAAATATGTCATACAGGAGTCCTCTAACAAGTCTTTGTCGTTTTGCTCCAAATGTAACTTTGGTCATCAGGTCTGATAAGTTGTCTGCTGTGGGTATGTGAGTTATGAGTGACTCACCCGAGGCAACAGATTCTCGTATTGCGTGGTAGCAAATAGAGTGATTCTTCTTGGTCAATGTCGATTCTGGGGTTGTCGCGTTGGTTACAACTGATTTGTTATCACCGTATATGTAGGATGGTCCAGTAATAGGAATTCCCATCATACGTAACTTATAACGTAAACCGCGTAGTCTTTCAATTCCGAGCTTCATTGCAACGAATTCAGCTCCGAACACGGCTGTTTCTATTGTGGGCTGCCTTTTTGATAACCAGTCAACAAGGGCATTGTTCACGAATATTAGGATCCCGCTCCGGGAGCGTCTGGTCGATTTGTCTCCGGCGTGATCACTGTCGACCATCATACGGATGTCAACTTCACCACCGAGAGGTTCTGGCATGTCGGGTGGTAATGCTTCTTTAACATCTCCATAGAATTCAGTCCAGTCATACTTGGGAAACTGATTCATATTAATGTCAGGTATGGTCGGGTCAAACACTAGTCGAGAGTTGTGTTTTCTTTTCAGGTAACCCATGATGTGCAGAGCGGCTACTAAGTGGCCGTCACGTGGGTGTGCCAAATAAGTCGATAACAAGGACACTTCAGTGGCAATGTCAATTCGTCCAATTTCAATCATCCATCGCATGCAACCAATGAGGTGCATGTAGAATGAGGCCTGTTCTGGGTCTAAAGGTTCTGATTCATCTGAATACGGGTCGTAAGTAGTGGGAAACGGGTTGTCCGCCTTTGCAGGAAGTTTGTATTTCCCGTCAAAGTGCGTTTTCAAGTGTTCAGTACAGTTTGCAACGGCTTGTGCAACGTATTTGGATGGACTTAGGGCCCACGCATATACACCGTTGGCTAGTCTCACATTTCTTAGCTTCGCGCCAAGATATATGTCTGGGTCGCCGACCGAGTTCGGTTTAAGTGGCAAGTATTCATTGATCCTGTTAAGTATGGACATGGGATCGTGGTTTATAACAAGGATATCATCAACGTAGCATAATATATAAGAATAATAGCGTAGGTTGTCGGTCGGTCTGGTCTCTTCTTTAAGCCATAGGTCAGGGTCTGCTTTACATGATTTGTAGCCCATGGCGCGCATGAAAGAGGCGAGATGAGCTCTAAAGGCTGCTCCTGCGCTTTTCAGGCCATACAAGGCTCTAACGATTATGGCTTTCTTTCCTGCATCTTGTCCAAACTCAGGTCCAAGAACAGTCCACACTTTCTCTGTGATTGGTGCAGTAATGTACGCATTGAGTACGTCGCCAACCTTCACTTGAAGGTCGTTTAATGCCGCATATGTTAGTGCGATGCGCACAGTCTCACGGGACACGACGCTTGCGTACGTTATAGTGTCGGGAGCACTTGTCTGATGCCCACCCGCAACTAAGCGGGCTTTTCGTTGGAAATTCTCCATCTTTACGTCAAATACCATATGGCAGTGGATGCGCTGGAACCCATTGGGAGCTCGCTCGCCGTCTGGTAGGATTTTGAATGCAGCGCGCACATTTTTCATTTCCTTAGCGATGGCATCAGCCCAAAGAGTATTGCCATTGATCTTGTCTAGTTCTAGTGCTTCGTCTACTGATTTCGGCACTGCAATTCCAAATTTATGGGTACGTTTCAAGTAGCGAGTTTGTCTTTTCTTCACGAGTGATATTATACGTTCGCGTTTCTTGAGAACATATGGTACCCACCAATTAAAGGCTGGTTCGTGGTCTATACCCATGGTCATGGCATATTCAGCCGTTTCAACAGGGTGTGATTCTTTAAGCATGCGCAAGTCCTGCCATGAGGTTGAGCCGTCTTTCCATTGGCAGCAGATTTGCCAACCGGCAGTGGACTTTCGCTGGTACGACTTGCCGTCAGCCGTAACTGTATTCTGGTCTGCAAGTTTAATTGCTCTGTCGTTATGTCTATGGTCTACAAGGGCATCGAGTAGGACGTACTGGTTGCCGTCAGGATCGCATTGCGCGTAAATTGCTTCTGCAATCATGTTTGCATTTAATTCTGTCTCGTCACCATCGGCAAATTGCACGATATACTGGCGCGTGTCGAGGATAGGGTTATCATTGGCACGACCGATGGGATTGCCGTGTATGTCGCGTTTACGAGATATAACACGGCCTTTGGTCAAGATACCTTGTCTTGGTATCTCTACTTCTGCATTGATAAGGTTGTCCCCTGTCTCGGGTGTTACCGTTTCTGTGTTGTCAGGTTCCAGACCATCGTCAGCGGAACCGATTTCAACATCACCAGAGTCGAAGTCTTCGTATTCTGGTGTCAAGTCATCAACAGGGAAGTCTGAGGCTGTTGCCGCGGTTCCATGTGATTCGGTTATGGCCAGGTCAAAGTCGTGACGGGATTTGATGTGAACTTCGTCACCGATTTCATCATTAGTTAAGTGTCTCACCGTCGATCTGCATACTACCTGTCCATTCTGTTTCAATATTTTCATCGTCATTGCTGATCCGACGTCTATTGCAGGTCCAAGATAACGACCGAGGATTAATTTGTCGTCAGGATAAGTTGGAATATTATCTCGAAACATAACCCAGTCGAACCATGCGAATTCGCATATATTGCTGATGTCTGCCGTACTTCCGGACATAATGGTTTCGGGCGTCTGTCCTGCTGTCATGTAAATACCGTTGGATGTGCATGAGCGAATGTAAGCTTGCAACTCAATACAATGATCCCATAGGCATTTTGGTGATCGGGTTCGAATCATTTGTCTAGATGATCCTCTTTTTAGCTCTCGAATGCAGCCTTCACAAGCTTGCATCCATGGAGAGTAGGGCTCTGTCTGTTTCAGGTGGCAGTCAGCTTCACGGAGCTTTCGTCTGAAATCACCCTGAGTCTGCTCTTTCGAGTTGTCTACTATCATGGTCGGGGGAACGCCGTCACGCTGAAAAAGAAGTGAGAGCGTGTTGTGTGCTTCACCTTTTCGCTGCATTGGGTGGATTCTTGACCATCCGAATGATGTGGCGTAGACTTGGGCGACCTTGTTGCCTTGTCTCGATGTAGTTCCGGCAATTAAGGTGTCTGAAAATACCGGGTGGGGCAGTCTTTTATACCGGAGCATCCGATCATTCGTCGGAAATCTCCGAGCAAGGGTGGGATTCATGCATGTTCTCACACACCGCTGCGTGGTATTTCTTATTGTCTGTTCAGCCTGAGCAGGGGAAATCATCCATCGCTTGGCAAGGGTCAGATGGTCTAATGGGCTGGTCCTACGCGTCCGTAGTTGCCCAGCAAGGCTGGTGTCAATACTTGAAATCATGACGAATGATTCCAGTGTTAGGTGGAGGTTGTCATCCTCATTAATGTCGACAAGGTCAGTGGTAAACGAAGATAGCGTGCAGGCGCTGATGACAAATCTCGAACAAGCGGCGGGTTCCAAGTCGCCGTGGTTCATTGTCTCAGCCGCTAACTCTTGGTCTTGATATCTGGTCGAGTTGGGGTCCCATGTCAGGGTTTCTGAGGTCAGGTGGAGGCGCTTTCTATTGTTTGCCAACCATTCGTCATTGGAGACATTCTTTACATTGAGATACGATATCACTCCCTTCAAGGCCAATCGGAGGGTGATAGTCTGCAAAGGGTCATCAGGATCGGCTATGATCAGTGCATGTGTGTTGTCAGTGGGGTCTTTCTCCAAGAATCTTGGAGTCTCATTTACTCTCACGTCATTAACTCTACATTGCATTGGGCAAAGGAGGTGATGGGTTAGGTGGGGAATGTGGATCGCCTGGTTTATCACCAGGTGGTAATCCTCACCAGTGTTTGGGTCAGTGTATGCTACGACACCAGACACAACGTCATATTTGGTCGTGCCAAGGGCAGGGTCATACCCTTGGACTGTCACGGGGCGGTTAAAATTTAAAAGGATGAGTGCATCACGGCCTAGAACACATGTGTCAGCATGTGAGTCAAGTTCTAGGGTGGTTTCTAGCAATTGTCTGTCTAAGTTACTACTAACATCTGTTACAGTTCTGGTCTGGTCTTCAATCACAGTCTTAACAACACTCAATCTAAATTTGTCTCATTTGTCTTTTTCAATCTTGGGGATCTTGTCTTGTCGGACAAGGGCAGGGTGGCCAGCGTTGCCACCACCAAGTGCGTGCTCGACGTTTTGTTCACTGGATCCGATTTCAGCGACGCCGCGTTTCTGCCCATTTTTCACTTTGAGCTGATAATGCCTTGCTTTCTCCGCGGCGGTGAACTTGTCGTACTCTGCCTTGGAATATTTGATTCCCTTGATATGGGTGCAAGCATCAATCTCTTCTTGGGTCGGCTTGACGCCCCCTTTGGTCTTAGTCTGGTTGGAACGACTGTTCCTACTGGTCGTGGTCTGCGAAACGTTACGCGAATCGCTATTGCCGTGGGCAATCTCAGGTCTTGGGCTGGTCCTCGTGTAGTTCACGTATGCCAGTTTCACCCCCTCAAAGGTCGGATACTTGTAGCGCTCGGCGTTAACGATGCCCTTAATCGTGCTGAAATAAGGGTCCGTGATACCGTTCTGGAACAGTTGGATCTTAGTGGTCTCAGAGAATATCGGGGTCTTGTCATCCTGGTACGTAAGAATGTCGGCCGCGGTGCTATAGGTGCTAGTGTGCACGTTGCAGTACTTATCAAAACTGAAGTTTCGTTTAGGTCCGCCGAAGGTGGTATTCTGTAGCTTGGTCCGAAGCATCTCGGCCATGGTCACACTTCTGTCATTACCAAAATGGTATTTGATAAGACCGCGCCAAGCCTTTCGACCCTCCTTCTTCCTACTGTAAATCCGGGCATTGGTCCAATAGGCTGATTTGCCAAATGCCTTCTCCATGAGAGTGTATACTGTTGCGGAATCGATGACAAACACCTTGCTCCAGGGTCCATCGTCTTCGTCGCAATCCACTTCTCGGTTGTATATCTGGGCTCGGCCTATCATCTCATCGTCCATGGAGGCATAAGACGTTTCAGGATCACCGAATGGTGGGTCGAGATGAGCTGCGGGCACATTTGCCTTGTGCCTTATCACGTATTTCAGAGGGTGACCCATAATGCCCCTCCTACGGGCGAGGTCTTCCTCGAAGGTACTGATGGACTTGGTGACATTCGCGTCATCAAGTGGCAAGCTCAGAGGGTCACTTGTGGGCTTGTCATCTTTGTATTGGTCTTCCAGCTTCTTCTGTCGTTCTATATCGTCCAGCATGTCCTCGTCGATGCTGGTCATATCGAGGAGGGGCCGCTGGATACGATCATGGTGCATGCAAAGGAAGGCAAGCAATGCCATCTTGTTGGAGGCGCTCACACTCACATGGATGTTCGCGTCACGGCATCCCTTCACAATCATGCTTATAGTCTTCTCGTTCAGCCTTATCCAATGGAATGGCTTGGTCAGGTGCTCCATGTCATGAAGATACTCGGCGGTCTCAACCTTGACACCGAGGAAGGTTACATACCATGCGGTGCATTCCGAGCGGTCTTCCGCTTTAGTCGAACGCGCCGGGATCGTCGCGGCGGTCTGCTTGCGGGGTATCTTGGCCTGTTTAGCCGGTGCTCTCAAAGGGATATTCTCCTCCCCTTCGTCATCATCGTCAGACGGGAGAAGGTCATAATCGTCGGAGTCCTTTGGATCGTCGGAGTCCGCACCTTCGGCGTCATCCACCATGGCATCGTCTTCTGGCTTCTTGGATCGGCCCGTGGCCGTCTTCTTATCGCGTGCCATCTTGGTCTGGTCTAGTCTGGTCTGGTCTATGCACGAGCAACAGTCACCGTAAGGCCTGTATCGTGTCTAACGGTCTGGTCTGAGCTGGTCTCCTTAATCCTCTTGCTCGAGAACTATATGGGTCTGATAAACTGAGTCGATCCGGGCAGGATCAGTCGGTAACGAGGATAAGAGGGAGACGAGTAATGGCCTTAGCCGGGTCAGTCACCTCACTGCGAGGCCTGCCCTATTCGATCTACTATGATTAGGATGTCTACCTAGAATTATGGCAGGTGAACCGAACAAAAGGGGTCGCGCAAGGAACACGTGTGGGCACGTGCCCAGCTACTCCGCACAAGAAAGGTGTCAGTGACGCTCGCTAGTCTCCCTCAGTCCCCGCCACAGTCCCCGCCATGCTATCCCGCCAATATGCACATATTTCTTCATAGCGACCGTGCAAACCCTGTTTAGCGAAAATTAGAATTCTAAAAATCCGGCCTAAACCGTTTAGCACAATTTTGGCAGTCACCCACTATTGAGATACATAAATAGACGGGAGAATTGAATCAAGGTGGTGTGCGACCAATATTGACCGAGATTTGACATCGCGGTGAGGGGGGTCTAGGCACAGTAATCTACATCCAGTGAATTATCTATGATTTGGTCACGAGGCAAAAAATGATGTTCTGTACCCATGCAATTACTGGATCAGCGTATCCCGCATACCAACCAATTTATATTTGTGAAACGTGTCATCCTCCCACTCAATCTTCATCGTCATCAGAAATTCCTTTACCAAAATGTATCTGCCAATGCTGCGCCATGACATGTCACGTTGAGCATATTGTCACATATGTAGGTGTGGGTCCCTGCACCTGCGATTGCCGCGGTAATGACGACGACGAAGAAGAAATGGCAGTGATGGAAAATAGACATTCTTGTCTATTGGCAGAAACGTCAAAGAGAGAGGCATGCAAGCTCCTCCTTGGAGCAACCAGTAATAATGGAGTGATGTTGAATTCTCCAATGGCGAAGGAGACATCACTTAATGACGAATACCCCCTCCAGTGTATTCCATGTGGTATTCCACGTGCCCACAAGTCAAGTCCACTACGGCGGTCATATATGGATGGGTATATTTGTGATTCTTTCACACTTTCTCATCTTGCAACACCATCAAGGAAGAAGGAGGGAGAAGATGATAATGACGGTCCACCAACACAACTGTGTGAAAATCTAATCCAACAGGCTATTGAATTAGCCAACCTCTCCAAGGAAACATTCTGGATACCTGATAATATAGATGATGATGATGACAATAATAATGTGGAGTATTGTGAGTTAGAACTACTAGCAAGGAAAATCTATCGTCATCATATATCATTGTATTCATTATCATCACAATCTTCATTACTATCGAGTGGAGTTGAAGGAGGAGCGGAATGGTGGGTACAAGTCAAACACCCCACAACAAATTGTAAGTCAACTGTCGATTTACATTACGACAAGGATGAAGTACTAGCCGAGACATTTGGTTTAGGTTCATTCCCCACATTGTCCACAGTTACCTACTTAACCGACTCGTTGGATAATGTCCCAACAATTATATTCCCACATACCTATCATGATGAAGAAGAACGTACTATTGGTAGTATGGCACTTAGTATTCCCAAACTTGGTAAGCATGTAGTATTTGATGGACGATTGTTGCATGGTGCACCGTACCATTCATCACTTTTACGTCCTAGTACTACTACTGTTACTACCAATCGACAACAACAACGTCAATGTGATGACAACAAAATTGTTAGTGAAGGAGGTGTGAATAATAATAATCATAATGATGATAATTACAGTTCATCATCGTCATCACTTAGAGTTACCTTTCTTGTTAACATTTGGACGTGCCGTAAACCATCAAATGTACATGTGTTACCTGCTTCTATACGCAATATGATATCCAACTCCCATTCTTCTACCACCACTACTGCTAATGATAATGCTAATAATATGTCATCATTACGAAGAGTTATACCCTCACTTACCTTCGAACCAAGGTTTATACATAAGATTACTATACCCGTATCTCCATTATCATCATTTAGTTGGGCCAATAATAACATTCAATCAGCAAAGACAAAGATGTTGGACAAGATTATACTACCCTTTGTTTCAAAGGGTGCAACATGGATAGATGATGGTTGTGAAAATGTTGATGTCGAGGAGGTGGATGATATTTCGATGGACAATCGTGAAGAATTGACAACAACTGACGTCAAGACGAGGGTTGAAGAAGAGAAGGGGGGTAATGATGAGAATATGCAAGACGGTGACGATTACGATACTGACAACGAAGAGGATGAGGAAGATGATGAGGATGATGACCTATTTTTAGTACTCTCACCATTATTTGCCACGGACGCATACATGAGTGATAACACGGCTGACACTTTCATATTCAAGTTTGATGGTAACGATAATGGTGCACGATTAGTTCGAGGAGGGGAGCTACGTGAAATTGGTTACAATACACATTTAAACAACGATGGTGACGGCCACAAAAACGATGTAATTGCCCACGAGTTTGTGTCGAAATTACGCAAACAGGTGCCTTCATTTGTCTCGTCTATAATTATGAATCTGAATAGTCAATATGGTATGGATGTGACCAATTATCAAGCTGATCATGTATGCTATCGTACAGCAACAGTATATGAGTACAAACGTTTAGTAGAAGCACTTCAGGCCGATATAAACAATATATGTCTACTTGTCGAGTCTGAGATTGGTGGTAGATCAATAGCTACATTTAAACTCGCAATGCCAATAGAGATTAGTAATCCTTGCATTACTACTGGTGATGGTGGTGGTGGTGATAGTAGTAGTAGTACCCGTCGTATTGATGTTATTGAAATACCATCACCAAAAGATGGTAGTCCATATATTTCTGGCTTGGAGCATGTTGAATTTGTCATTGGTAATAACAGATTGTTGCACAACAACAATTATTCACCCGTTAATGACAATCATCATCAATCAACATTGAAGGCATGGATGGAATCATTTCCATCTGTATCTTGGAATATCAAGGCATTAAAAAAATATTGCAATCCGGATGTATCCATGACACTCAATCTACCAGGTGGCAAGGTAGTGTCTGTAAAGTTTCATCTTCTACCACTCGAGGATGTTATTAAATTTGAAGAGACTATGTAACGAAAGAATACAGAAAGTAAATTTGATTTGGGTTTTCATTATTGTGTGTGTTTTTTTCTTATAATTATAATTGTTGCTGCAATGCCTCATACACCATACATGCAATGACACAATCTTGTACAGCAACACCACTGCTATCAAATATTGTTAATCGATTATCTTCTTCTCCAACTTCATGCATGTCATTATCATCATCATTGACATCTTTTCCTGCTTGTTGTCGTCGTCGTCGTCGTCGTCTATGAAGCTCCTTCCTACCTGCCAATTCACCAATTTCAATAACATCATTCTGTACATCAATCATACCGCACTTAATAACATCTTGAAATTCACCACGTTCACTCGTTTGTAAACGACTATCACATACCAATAATTGTGCATGTAGTATAAGACTATTATCAAGTTCTTGTTTCCCGGTAGAGTCACTACCGATACAATTAATATGTAATGGTCGTGCATTATTCGTCAAATGATGATGATGATGATGATGACGTGGGTCATTAGTACCCATCCAACCTATACCCAAATATGGTTCTCTAGAACAAGTAGTAGTAACAATTAAAGTACAATATTGTAGTAAGTCATCAACATTTGATACCGAAGTTATATTCCATCCTTCATTCGTCATATCATGTATAAATGTTACTACATTTGCTGCAGTCCTACCATATACCAGTACTCTTCGACAAGTTGCAATATATTTTAGATATCGTAATTGATATCTTGCCTGTATTCCCGTCCCTACTATACCAATACACCCATTATTAGAACCATCATCCTCATCATTATCATCATTATTCGAGAGGTTGGGTGCAAGTAACTTGGCCGCTACGGCACCCGCAGCAGCAGTGCGTAATTCCGTTAGTAAGCCATCATCGCATAATAATACTTGTAGTTTGCCCGTGGTTTGCGAATATAGTTGTATATTCCCAGAATTGGCAGGAAAGGGATAACCGCCACTGGCCACCTTGATACAGTAGTAGGACGAGTCGGTGATGTATCCTGATTTGACACATGTTTGTGCCGAATAATAATCATTAGTATCGAGATTGCCACCGTCATTGGCGGAAGCACTACAACTAAATGGAGCCAAGGGAGGAGCTACGCCCAACGTTTGTATTGGTGCTGCATTAAACTTTCCATTTGAATACTCTACAAATCCATTTAGTATAGCATCAATTAAACGCGTTGCAAAAGTGTCGGTCGATACAATTGCTTCAATTTCAGACAGAGTTACCACCCTAGGCTGCTCTGCCATTTTGTTCGCATGTGGTCCTCTCCAAGAAATAATCTCCGACCATTAGTACCTCCAACAATTTACCCTTCAATCTCTTGCTCAACCCTTCCTTCTATTCTTCTTCGCACGCACCGTATGGCGTTTTTGGATGTCTGTCCTTCGTTTGGCGCGCAGCCCCACCGCAAAGAAGTTTATCATCGTCTCATCGTCGACGTCGTCTCTTCTTCAACGTCGTCGTCTTCTTCAACGTCGTCCGTCCAGTGTATTTGCATAGCTTTGTCGGTCGATCGATTGTCGGGGAAGTGACATCGTTCGGATAAAAAATAAAGAACAAGAGGAGTAATTATTTTACACAAGACTCTCGGCAAAAGCGAAAAAAAGCAAAACGAACCCACAAAATACATACACCAAATAATAAACGCACGATACTAATATGCCAAAGCCGAAAGGACAAGGCGGTAAAAACCGCCGTCGTGGCAAGGGCGACGGCGAGGAGTCCAAACGCGAACTCGAATTCAAGGAGGATGGACAGGAATATGCCCAAATAGTGCGCATGCTCGGCAACGGCCGGTGCGAATGCTTCTGCTACGACGGGGTGACGCGACTCGGACACATACGCGGTAAGATGCGAAAGAAGGTATGGGTCACCGCCGGCGATATAGTGCTCGTCGGGAAACGCGACTTTCAGGACGAAAAAGTAGATATATTGCACAAGTACTCGGCGGACGAGGCGCGGAATTTGAAACAATATGGTGAATTGCCAGAAACG
>Ga0247837_1009852_pt1 | contig 11235 bp, 9 predicted proteins | sample LaCtaG_2_FD_187115 | JGI IMG/M metagenome (GOLD analysis project Ga0247837, IMG submission 187115) | Freshwater microbial communities from meromictic Lake La Cruz, Castile-La Mancha, Spain - LaCruzMarch2015_14.5m | ecosystem: Environmental > Aquatic > Freshwater > Lake | place: Spain: Castile-La... | reverse complement strand
ATATGATAGACTACCAGAAACTAACTAAATCCCAACACACATCTTGCATATAAATGAGACATAACCAAGTTGTGCGATTTAGCAGCACTGCATACGCAAACCTTGTTCTTATCCACCATTGATTTACTATACACTAAAGAGAGAAATACCTTATGTTCCTATATTAGGGAAGGGCACTTCAAAGATGCATGCAGGCCTATTTCGCTGCATCGAGGTAGACAATGAGAGACAATGTTACCTCAATGAATTCAAACTCAAAGCAAATCTATGGTCTAACGGTCTTAGCAGCCCTTTCGACCGTTGACAGTCTCAGACCTCGACACCTTGGCTTAGCAGTCTTTGACACCCTCGAAGTCACTGCGGACCTGATGCGTCCCGATCAGATGCGTAGATATAGTACGAAATACTCTAAATGACACCAAAAATGACACCCATATGCTTCATATGCCCATCTACCTACATCGACTTCTCACTATCCTTAAATTCACCCACGAATAAACTCTCCCGATCCTCTATCCTCATCATCCGTAGTGCCCTATTGCCCCACAAAGGCTATCTTCTATCACAGGCTAAAATCTCCTTTTCCATATGTAATATATTCGTCTTCATCTTTTTCGATATTTTGGATAGCGGCCAGACAAACCCACAAGTCCTATGAATCTGCAAATCAGTCCTCCGCATTGCTCTGCTAATTCACACTTAAAGCCTACTTAAGCTGTATATTTGAGAAAGCAGTTTGCCTCCGTAAATCAATGAATAAATCCGCCTCAATTTCAGCCGTAAAGCCGCCCTATTCCCTACAACTCCCTCATCCTAAAGCCTAGTCCTCACTTAGTCTATCCTGAGGACTGCCTTCGGCTCTAAGCAGCGCCAGCCCCTCCCGCAGTGGCGTCCCTGCCTGCACAGTGCTTTTTAGTCTTTGCAACTGAGCGTTTTCCTCACTACTTCGCTGTCTTTCCTGCGCCAGGCTAGTGCGCACTTCTGCTATTTCCTGCGACAGCCGGTCGTAGGCGGTTTGCAGCACGTGGGAGTCCAAAGACCTGTGAGCGGCTGGGGAAAGGCCGTTGGAATGGTCGGAAAGAAGCGCGAACATGTCAGTTTTCTCTTCCTCCGTCATTACTGCGAAGTTCACTTCCAGCTGCTCCACCTTCGACACCAGTTCCTGCAGAAACTCATTGCTGCGTAGCGCTTACCCTGGGTCCTTCAGCTCCATTATAGTCAGTTGAGTCAAAGCCTCGTAGTACCTTAGTCGCTTGTAAGCCCGGGAAGCCACTGTTTCAAAGGTCTGCGGAAAGGCTTTCAGTAGCTTTAACAAATCCTCACTTTTGACGCAGTACAACTCACACCCGTTGAAGCCCGCCTGGTAAAAGCCCTCCACGTCCACTCCGAATATCGCCTCGAAGTCTCCGATGAAGCCGCCCGTGTCTATTTGCAGACACGTGCTTCCCACCTTTTCCAGCGAAAGCAGTACTGCCCCAGACTCCACGAAGTAGAGTTCGCTGGACAGTTCGCCTTCAGGTACGATTCCCTCCAACTTCCGGAACTTCCGAGGGAACATACTCAGCACCAGTTGATACGAGAAGTCTTCCTCACAAGAGTCGAAGAAGGACCGATACTTCACTATTTCGTCAGAGAACAAATGCTGCATTAGCTCGTATCTGAGCGCTGCAGGCATCATCCACGTGAACTTCGACCCTTTGATGAGGAAGGAGTGGTCGTACTTCCAGATGTAGATGAAGTAGTTGCGGATGGAGTTGTGCAGACTGGGGTGGAGACGCTTGTCGGGGCGGTTTTTGTCTACCATCATTAGCCACTTCTCCAGGTCGCTTTCGCGCTGGGAGAGGGCGAGGGCGCGTTGGTTCCAGTTAGAGACGATGGAGCTCACAGTGCCCATGAGGTAGGCGAAGAACAGAATCCCTACAAACTCCACAACCATCGTAACCGCTATCTCCAGATCAGTTTTGGGAGTGATATCCCCATACCCCACCGTCGTAAAAGTGACCATAGTCCAGTACAGCGCCACCACATAGGCCTCCGTATTAGTCATCACCACACCCTGCTTCCAGTTCACCCCTTCCTGCATCATTGCTACGTAGTGCCACAGACAGGCAATGCAGTGGCAGGTCACAGCCACGTAAGTGATGAAGTGGATCAGGCGGCTGATTGCTCGCTTCGTGCTCAGCCCGAAGAGCTGCCGGGTTTCGCTGGACCAGGTTTTGCCCAGGAAGTCCAGAAATCGGTCTAGTAATTCGCAGATTTGGCTGACTCGGAGCAGACGGAAGACCTTGAGCCACATGAAGTTGGGGTTCCACAGGTACAGCGGCAGACAAGACACCAAATCCGGCAAAAACTTCCCCCTCAAGTACCTCCCCGCAATCGCAGCATAGTCATCCACGACCTCAATATCCTCCATATAGGCCATAAAGAAGGTCAGCACGAGGTACAGCAGCAGGCCTGTGTCGAAGACCAGTTCATACTCTATCACTCGCTGGTTGTCCTCAGGTGTGCCGAAGCCAATTCGGAAGGGCGTAACGAAGGCGAAGTAGAGAATCAGCCCGGCTGCAAGCGTCTGAATGACTTCCCAAGCTAGTGTATGCGGGTATATCACTCCTGCCCGGCCCTTTGACTGCTTCTCTTCGTCGATTTCGTCCTTTATCGACCCGTAATACGCATTTCTAGCCGTATCGTCCGTTTCCGCCTTGACAGCTGTGAGACTCATGAAGAGCAGACGTAGCTTCTTGACCTTCAGCCAGCGGTCCTTAGCCACTTTCATGCGGCCCGCAGAGGTGTCCACGGCAGAACGGCGGGGACAGCAGAGTCTGGAGAGGAAGCTCTGGGCCATCTATATTGCACTGGGAAATGGGGAAGGGTCAGAGATGTATTAGGAGGAGTTGTCGGAGATAGGTTGCTTGCGTAGATAAAATGTCCCAAGTACGCATTGCTCCATCAGCTGACGTCTCCCTCTTCGACGAGTATCAAAGTCCTGAGCCTATTGCGCCTGCTAGTCTGCTCCCGCCCTCTGAAGAGTACCTGCGGCAGCTGATGCCCGAGCCCGAGCCCTTCACCCTCGCCAAGGCAGAAGACGCAGCCTTCAACTCCAAGCCCATGGTGACAGCCTTCACTCCCGGAGAAATCCTCGGACCTGCAATCCAGCAGGAGGCAGAGCTGCCGCAGGTCCAGCCCAGGGCTGTCGCCTTCATCCCTGCGGAATTAGCCCTGGGCTACGTGAAACGCATGGAGACTGACATGCGAGACATGAATGCTCGCTACAAGCAGCTACTTGCGGAGCTGGATAAGACGTATGAAGCGATGGAGAGTGAAAGTCATGTCAAGTACAGAGACTTCCTGCAGCGGATGCAGGGGGACAGGTCGGAACTGCTAAATCGCTATAAGTCTACAGTGGAAACTATGCAGGTGGAGCAGGCGGTGTATAAGTCGCAAATGGAGACGTTGGTCAAAGACCTGAAGGACAAGGTTACAAGGCAGACGCTAGAGAAAAATGAACTACTGACTGGCCTAACTGCTCAATTGGCAAGCAAAGACCAAGAAAAAGAAACCAGTTTGCAGGAACTGCGGCTCGCATATGAGCATGAAATGGGGAACTTGACGAGGGAACGGAACCAAGAGCTGGAGATGGCACTCACAGAGCGGCAAGGAGTGGGGGAAAACCTGCAGAGCGATGTAGTGGAGCTGATGGTGGAAGTGATGGTGCTCAAGACAGAGCACTTGGAGTGTGCAGCTTCTCGACAGGAACTAAGCACGCTCAAAGCCTCCCTTCAGTCCGGATCCGACGACTTCAGTCGACAGCTTCTAGCCACTAAAACGGACGAAATCGCTCGACTCACCCTAACTAACCAGGACCTGACGAGAGAGCTGGAAAGCCTGAAAAAGAGCATTGCAATGCCTTCAGATAGGGACGACCCTGTGCTCGCGGCTTTAAAGTCGCAACTAAACTTCACAAATGTGGAACTGATGACTGCGAAAGGACAGATAACCGCCTATGAGATACAGATCAGGGAACTGCAAGAGCAGCTGCAAACCCGTCCTCCAGCCCTCCAGCACGATGCAGTCGCAGACGCAGAAGTCTCCAATTTACGTGTAAAAATCGAGCAAATGCAGAAAGAACACCAACTCCATATAGATGCGAAGGAGTCAGAAAGGCACTCTTCCATGGAAATGGCGCAGAGCAAGATTGATGAGTTGGAGCGGCGGAATCAGGAGATGAATGGCAAGATTACGAAGCTGCAGAGTGACATTAAGACGAATGGGGAGAAGTTTGCGAAGGCGGAAAAGGATATGCAGAGCGTTACACGGCTCAGAGATGAGCACTCCAAGCTATCCCACCACATCGAAGAACTAAACGTCACCATCGACACTCTGCACAAGTCAAACGCAGTGAAGGAGCAAGAACTGAAGGACAGTATCCGCCAGCGCAAGCTGCTGCACAACCAACTCGAAGACTTGAAGGGCAAAATCAGGGTGTACTGCCGTGCCCGGCCCATGAACAGCGACGAAATCCGAAGAGACACCACAAATGTATTGAGTATTCCTGACGAATTCACGATAAACTGCGAAATGAAGAACGGAGGGATGAAAACGTTCGTGTTTGACTCAGTTTTCAGCCCGGATACGACCCAGGACGAGGTATTTGAGGAGACCAAAGGGCTGATCCAGAGCGCTGTAGACGGGTACAATGTATGCATTTTCGCATATGGACAGACTGGCTCTGGCAAGACTTACACTATGCAGGGAGTGCCGAGTAACCCTGGGGTCACGCTAAGGTCTTTTAGAGAGTTGTTTGGGGTGTTAGGCCGCTTGCCGGATCACTATGAGTGGGGTGTGTCCTGCTACATGGTCGAGTTGTACCTAGACACACTCATTGACTTGCTAGTCGAGCAGTCTGGCCGAGCAGACGGCCACACCGGTTCCTTGACTATCAAAAAAGACCCGAAAGGGATGGTGGAAATCCCGGAAGCCACAGTGATTCCAGTGTACTCGCCTGAGGAACTACTGGCCAAGTTCGAGGTTGGGGAAAGCTCCAGACATACCAGTTCCACCAAGATGAACGACACTAGTTCCCGGTCCCACCTCATTTTCAGCATTTTCGTGGATGTGACCAATAGAGAAACGAACCAGCGGACAGTGGGGAAGCTGAGTCTGGTGGACTTAGCAGGGTCCGAGCGAGTCAGCAAAACCGACTCCTCATCCGAGCGGCTGAAGGAAGGCCGGGCCATCAACAAAAGCCTAGCAGCCTTAGGAGACGTCATTGCGGCCTTATCAGGTGGGGAAAGCCACATTCCTTACCGCAACAACAAACTTACAATGTTGATGAGTGACTCTTTGGGCGGGACTGTAAAGTGTATGTAGGCGAAGACGCTCATGTTTGTGAATGTGTCGCCGAGCTCGTACAACAGAGATGAAACCGCTATGTCGCTTTTCTACGCTGCGCGGGTGAAGCTGATAACCAACGAGCCGTTTAAGAACGTGGAAAGCAAGGAGGTGTCAATGATGAAGGAGGAACTGATGCGGACGATACTGGAGAGAGACAGGTACAAGCAGGCTTTGGCGAACTCCGGCCTAGCGCAGGTCCGAGTGAAGGAGCTGCTGGCCATGCCGCTGATGGAAGCCCTGCCCGGCAGCTTCGACGAAAGCAAGTACGACGGAGAGGTGGTTGAAGTTAACTAGCTGGAGCTAGGGAGGCGTGGGGCACAGTACAGCAGTGTGCATGAACCTTTTCGTGGGGAGATCCGCCACTCGCACCCACTCGTCCTCGCAGACTGAGTAGCGCTCGACTTCGCTCAGTGCAGTGCCATTGAAGCCGCCTACAGCGTATATGAACTTCTGGTCCGGAGACAAGACCGCCGCTAGCGCACACCTCGACTGGTGCATTGGGCGCACAAATCCCCACTGCCCCGTCGCCAAGTCATACCTTTCCACCGAATTCAGGTACTTCGCCCCGTCATACCCCCCAATAGCAATGATTGCAGTCGCCAACGCCACCGCAGCCAACGCCCTCCTCTGTGTCTTCATACTCCCTACCACAGTCCACGTCTTTTGGTCCGCTTCCAGCCGCTCACAGGTCGCCTGGCAGGTCATATCCGACCCTCCATAGCCTCCTAATACGTAAATACACCCGTCGTTGGCCTTTACGGCTGCTAGTTCGTCTCTTCGGTGGAGCATGGAGGGCAGGTCGTGCCACTGTCCGTCCCAGTACTCCACTGATTTGAGAGGTACTCCGTCGGAACCACCGAGGAGGAAGAGGGAGGAGTTGCGGCGGAGACAGGAAAAACCGCTGCGCACTGTGCGGAGAGCCACAGGCCCTGCACCTACCACTTCCCCAGCAGCCTGAAACACCTCCGAAGTGCCCACTCGCCTCCCTGCCAGTTTCCCCCCTATCAGCAGCACAGCGCCCTCCCCCCAATCCACTCCCCCACACAGCGTGCGACTGCACTGCGCCTTCAGCGTTTCCCATTTGTCTGCCCTGCAGTCATAGCGAAGAATCCCACTTGCACTGTCACTAAAGCCCCCGAATACGTATATGAAGGCAGAGGGCTGGCGGAGGTAGGAGGAAAGGTCGACTGTGTGGGTGTGAATTGGCGTTTCGTCCATTTCTTCGCTGAAATCGCTCCTGGAAGGCGTCTTTACGACTTTGGGAGTACTGAATCCTGCGCTTTTCCTAGGCTTTGCACCTCCCACCCCAGTCCTCGGCTTCTGATTCTTGATAGGAACAGGGGAGTTCGGCTTCCGAGCAGGCTGAACAGTCACTTTCACCACAGACCCCTTCCCTCCTCCAATCGAAGGCGCAGGAGACAGTCTCCTTTCCCCCTTTTTCAGCCTTTTAAACGCACTTTCATCCGCTGAAGCCGTCAATCCGCTTTTCCCCGTATCCAGAGCCGAAATCGACACCGGCACCGACTGTCTGAGTGGAGAGTGAGTGCCGTTATGCAGGAACTTCTCTCTAACTTGTCTCCAGATGGTGTTTAGCTCTCCTTCTCGGGAACTGGAGGCCAGGGATTTGCAGGGGGGAAGGGGCTTTAGGGGGTTTAGAGCGGCTTTGGAGACGATTTCTCGGTCGCGGGACTTTAGGAGGAGTTCGAAGTCGGACTCGTCCTCGGTTTTGGAGATTTCAGCTTTGAGCGCCTGGAGCAGAAATTGCTGCTTGTGGATGTCTTCGAGCCGAGCAGAAAAGCCAGCCACAGCGTCCTCATAATCCGCCTCCAGCCTGCAATTCATCTCCGCCTGTCTCTGCCGCACCACCTCCCTCACCAAGTCAAAGACCTTCCCCAGGCTTTCCTTCGTCCTTTCCAGCTCTTCCCGCAGCGCTGCCCCGGCCCTGCCCACCCGGTCCTCTGCACTTGCTGCTTCTTGCTCAAGCTGTAGGACCTTGATTGCGAGGATTGAGAGGGACTCTCGTTCAGTGTTTGCAGCTTTGCTGACTGCGACTACCTCGTGGTTCTTGTGTTCGTCTGCGAGCAGGCAGACAACACAGAGTAGGTCTTTGTCGGAAGTGCAGAAAGCTTCGAGGGCTTTTCCGTGTTTGGAGCACTGAAATACGTTCAAACTGGCTCTGGACTGCATCTGCAGCAGACTGTGGTTTACAGGGAAGGACTCGGAAGTATCGGCGGAGCTGCTTTTGCCGCATTGCGGACAGAGGATTTGCCGCTGGCGCCACAAGGCCTTGAGACAGGGCTGGCACAGGGAGTGGCCGCAGTGGGGGAGAATGCGGGGGGAGCGAACAAACGGGTTGAAGTCTTGTTCGCAGTTTGGACATTCCATTAGCACTTCGTTATTGCAGGTCTTTAGAGCAGTGCTAGGCTTTGGTGGGCTTTAGCAAGGGACTAGTGCTATGTTGTGACTAATTGAAGGACTGGTTTCCGCCGCTTTCGAACTACTCGTAACTCCCTGCTTTTCCTTCTTCAGACTAATACAGCCTGGGACTGAGTCTCTCGTCAGTTTCCCTGGCCATAGTTTGTGCTAATGGCTGCAATTTGCACATATCAGACAGCCAGGCTGCCTACCACTCCGGCTAAAGTCTTAGCTTTCCTAGTAGGAAATCATTTTTGTCGCCATATCTCCGCCTATGCTACTAAGGAAAACCCGAGGTAGAAATGAGGCCATAATACCAATGCGTGACCAAGGCTTTAAATGCAAGTACCCAGCCTGCCTGCGAATCTACGCCTCCAGGTACAATTTGAACCGCCACGTGACCTACTCCCACCCCGGCTTCCACCAATTCCGCTGCCAAACCTGTCTGAAGGTCCTATCCTCGAAGCAGAATTTCAGACAGCATTTGATGCTGCATACCGGAGAACTGCCCTATAGGTGTGAAATGTGCGGGGAAGGGTTTAGACAGGCAGGCCAGTTTGGGGTGCATAGCAGAGGACACTTGGAAGAGGCTAGGAAGGTGGGGGTGTGTAAGGTGAGGAGTAGGTAGCTGACGGAAATGCTGGGGTTTAGTGGAGATTGGCAGTTAAATCCAGCGGCTGTAAAGAGCTGGAGGGCGCTACTCAGTCCCGAGCCGACCCCGCTGCTTCCCAGCCTCAGCAAGAGCAGTGTGGTGGCAGAAGTGACCTCCAGCAGTGCGCTGAGTGCGCAGTGGTAGTACTAGTCACGTCTTCCTTCAAATCTGCGTAGACCTGCTTTCCCTGCGATTCGGGCGAGTTCTATTTAATAGCACTATCTGTGTAGCTGAAGGTCGAAAGTGCACTATTCACTGCAAGGACTGAATACATCTGATGGATGTATTGAGAGGTATTGGGACATTGCTTAGGACTTGCCTTCTTGTTAGGCCCATTGCAGTGGCATTTCTTCACCTATTTGCGAATGTGGGACTGACGACTATGCGGAGATGCCTTTACGCTTGGTACTGGGCTCGCAGTTTTAAGTTGCACAGGAAGGAAGTTGCTAAGTTTAACTCAAGAGTGCATCTAAAGCAGTCTCACCCATACATCCAACAAACATCAATGGCTGACGATACCTATGCAGGTGATAAGTGCTCTGCGCACTACTGTCTTGTTCACGGAGTGGAGAAAGACATGGGCAAGAGGTAGCAGAAGGAGGTGTTCGAGTCTAATAATGGCGGCGGAGCTGCTAATTTGGGACAGAGTACTCGAGCGGATGCCAGGCGCAAGGCCACTTCCCCTGCTTCTCAGCGGCCTCACCAGCCTGTGTCTAACTGTGTTTATCACCTTTCAATGCGACAGCAACCCCTGGACCAGTCTGCTCCAAGCCGCTCTCCTAGCCACTAGTCTTACACTGACTACTCTCAGCCGCAAGCTAATCCTAAGGAAGCCTAGTCGCTGGCCTGGGTTAGTGCTTTTGGACCAATGTATATCTGCTGTATTCACTGTCCCGGCTCTTTTGTGCATCCTGCTTGAAGCACTTCCACTAACAGACACGTTTTACTGCTACCTCAGCTTTCTATCAGTCTCCACACCTAGCCTGTTCTACACCTGGGAACACCGCTATTTAGAGCTAAGTCCAGTACCGAGTTCCGCCTTCTTAGTCTGTCTAGTGGAAACCGCACTGCTAACGCCCTGCTTATGGGACAGTGGAAATGCAGTTGCACTGGGTCTCGCTACTTTGAGTGCATGGACACTCCCTGCAATGATGGCGAGAGTTATGAGCTTTACTCAGTCGCTACGACCCCTGAAAGACCTGTTTCCCGCACTTCTCGTACTGCTGGGCATGAGTTATTATGCACTTTTAGGGGAAGGACAAGAGAACAGATGGGCAATACTAGTGAGCTCTGCGAGTGTGCTAGGCACTACGGAGGTGAAGTTGCTGGGGGGACAGGGTTGGCCTGCTCTCAGTCTGGTCATATACACTGGCTTGGCAGTCAGTACATATCTACAAGGTCCGCTTTTGCCAGAAGTGTATTGGTGGGGAGCGGCCTTGCAAGTTGGAGAAGAGCTGTACTGCCTGCAGAGGACGGTACGGAAGGCGAATTAAGCCTCAATTTCCCAGGAAGTGCTGTGAATCAGTTACTAACTTCTTAGCCACTTGCCACCTTTCACAGCCGCAATATTAATTCGCATCTATGCCTTTCTGCTGTCATTAGCACTCGGTGATCAAAATGACAGTTTCAGTGGCAGGCAATTTGCAACAGAAATCCCTATTCATATGCTAGCATGTGAACGCAGGCAGGAGATTGCTCTCTAAGTAATAATCACGAATGTGCTTCGTTAGAGCTTGTACATGCATTTAAGACAATTTCAATGTTAAATTAAACATGAAAATACACTCTGCCGAGTATTAGCCTGTTTAGTCTGGAATGCTACTATTTTTAACAAGTAAAGGCATACTTCCAGTACCCTGAAGGCCGGGCCCGATCACTGATGGCAAATTTCCATGGTATAGGAATGGTTACGGCCATAAATATCAGAAGAATATTGTATTGGCATGCGCAGCGACAAAGCCAGTCTCTGAACTCAAGGAAAGCAGTGCTATCCATCAGTCTCAGTTTCCAACCTTTGAGTGATATTCTGGATATTTATCATGAGAAAATAAGCCATGTGTGATTTTTATGCTGTATTTTATCTAAACCGAACACAATTATGGCAAGAGTGTATTTTCCCCACTGGAAGAATGAATATCACCAGAGACGTATTCAGCATTAAACCTAATCTTAAGTGAGAAGGATAAGCGAAATTGAGGGATCTAGGTTAGGAAAAGACAGTGCAACTGTATGTGAGTCCCAAATTTTAGAGAAGTATACATATCATTCAAGCCTCGAAAGTGCCTATTCTCTATAGAGTGAGCCGCTACCTGGCTTGCTTTCTACAGTCAACGGGCTAAAAGCGGTTTTCCATTCCCAATACCATCCCTCCACTGCCACAAACCTCTTCCTCGACCTAATAGTACTAATCACTACTGCTTTGCACCGGAGAGAAGAGTTGGTCATTCGATAGTCTCCCAGCGCTTGCATATCTAGCGAGTTCCAAGGCTTTCACCAACTCCTCTCCGTGACTTGCACTAGCACTTGTGTAGTCCAGTAGGTCTGCACCAACAATCCAAAGAGCTTCTGTCTGCTTGTTGATCAGCCGGACCTTTTTCTTAGTGCCCTTCCGATCTAGGACCACTCCGGGCCACCAAATGCCAGCGATTTTGGCGAAAGTAAGTTCATACACTTGGCGAGGACTCTCACGACCACACAGGACCGGAAAGTTGTTCGTGTAATGGACCCACTTCATCATCAAATGCTTGACATCAGGAGGTGTCAGGATGCATGTGAAG
>Ga0247837_1009850_pt1 | contig 11237 bp, 5 predicted proteins | sample LaCtaG_2_FD_187115 | JGI IMG/M metagenome (GOLD analysis project Ga0247837, IMG submission 187115) | Freshwater microbial communities from meromictic Lake La Cruz, Castile-La Mancha, Spain - LaCruzMarch2015_14.5m | ecosystem: Environmental > Aquatic > Freshwater > Lake | place: Spain: Castile-La... | reverse complement strand
GCAGTGGAGTTTCCCGCTGAACTGAGGAGGCCAGCAAAGCCGCCAAGCTGCGCAGGAGAGCAGGACGAAGGGCGACGAGGCGCTGGTTCTCCTCATTCGGTCCGGACACCAACTCGAGCAAAGTCTTGAGTGCTGCAGAGACTAGTGAGTTTCCCTCCCCTTCATTTGTCAGAGACTCGAGCACTGAGCAGCAAGTGTTCACAAGGGAGAACTCCGGCTGTCCTACTGTGCGGAAGTAGTCCTGCAAAGGCTCGTTGCAGCCTTCGCAGCACGTCTGGATGAGGCGGAGCACTTGCACGCTGGTTTCCATTCGATCGAACAATAAGCTTTGCTGGTCTCGTAAATACCGAATGCAACCCTCGAGTTCCCTCAGTAGATGCTTTGCAAAGAGCACACTTAGACCACGCAGGTCGAGCATAGACTTGAAGTCCTGGACCATCGGAGGACTGAGCGCTTGAAGGAGAGAGGACAGAAACAGCAGAGCTTCATACCGAGTTTCAGGGTCTGTAGCCTTAGAGAGACAAGTTACTGCTGTTTCAGCAGCCACAGCGAAGCCTGCTTCCTTGAAGACGATTTCCCGGGCCTGACTCTTCATCTCCTGCAGTCGAAGTCTGAGAGCTCGGAAGTACAGTTCTGGCTGGGTATGGTAGAGTGCAGCTTTCAGTCGCAGGGCCACTTCGCTGTCACTGGCGCCTGCTCCCTGCTTGGTATCCAGTCGCATGACTTCCCCTAACACCTCAGTCTTTCTGCCCGCTGTCTCTGCGGCTGCTGTTCCTTTGGAAGTGGAGTGGCCGCGAAGCAGGGCTCTGGCCTCTGCAAGGACCTGTTGGAGAGGAGTACAGTCAAACCTTCTCCCAATGTCCGCAACTTCCCTTTCCAGTGTTGTGAGACTTGCCTCGACTCGTGTGCGCAACTCAGTCTGCACCTCGTTCTCATCCTCACACCCCAGCAGTCCGCACACGTCCAGAACCAGTCCTCCTGACTGCCAGAAGAAGGGAAAGGCGAAGAGGGCATTCCAAGCAGACAGGGCAGCTGCAACTGGAGGTGAAAGCTGCAGTTGTCGCCCCCACACCTCACAAGACTGCTGCGCCACACACTCGTAGCAGTTCTCAAGGCCGAGCATTGCTAGGGACAGGGTGTCTGCCAGTGTTTCCTCTACACGGGTCCAGAGGCGCAACAAGATCGCAAAACTGCTCTCTGAAAGCTCGCCTCCACTTTCCTCCCGCAAAACAGCCACAAGCACCGCTGCGAAAGGCAAGTCTGTGTCTTCCTTTTCCAGGAGAGAACAAATATCGGGCTCTGAAAGCGCCTGGCAGCTAGAGAGATGACTAACGCCTGCACCTGCCAGTGCTGTCAGGTAGAGCAGGTCTCGACTGGGGTCAGTCAGCAGCGCTCGTACAAAGCAGAACTGATGCAGGACCTTCTGTCCTCGCAGGTCTCCTTCGAAGCACAGTTCCAGCAGTTTGAGAGTATGGGGGTGGGTCTGCACTAGGAGTTCAAGTGCTTGGTAGATGTCCTCCCAGCCTTGGTCCCTGAGTTTCCACATCTTTATGCAGATTTCTGCATAGTGCGGCAGGCGGAACAGGGACACTTTCGGCTTGATCAGGGCTGACAAAGTCCTCAGGTTCTCTTCGTTATTCAGAACGAACGCCCACAGGAAAAGCACGCAGTAGTGCGTCAACTGGCCTTCTTCCTCTCCCCTGGTCTCCAAGAGCCTCACCACTGTCAGGTGCAAGCCGCTGCCCGTCCAGTGTCTCTGCACTGTCTGCAGTCCTCCCTGCCTCATTTGTCCCAGAGGCAGGAAGGTCAGCAGCGTCTTCAGGCAAGCCAACGCTTGCTCATCATTCGTGCTCCCAGGCGAGCGAATTGCGTAGCGGAGTCTTAGGTCTGTTCGTTCCATTTTCTCACACAGTTCGAGGTCCAGCGACAAACTGGCCGCTTCTCGCCTCCGAGAAACCGCTACTTGCAAGTGAAAGGCTTCACGGAAGATTTCACTCATAGAGGGCCGCACCACACTCGCAGCCACAGGACTGAGTGCGACTAGCCAGAAGTTGGTGTAGTGCAGTTGCAGTTCTGGACCCAGGTCCGCACTGTGCAGAGCCTCCAACACGTCTGTCTGAGTGTTGGCGAGTCGCCTTTGGTAGTGCAGAGACAGGCGGTGGTACCCGCGAATAGCGTACTTGGCGATTCGGGTGCATAGACTTGCCAGTCGAAAGCGCCGAGCTGCAGCAGCAGTTTCAATTCTGTCCTTCAGCCAAGCCTTAATCACTACTTCCACCTCCTTTCTTCGCTCCGCTTGGTGCCAGTCCAAGTTCTCAGTTGGTTTCTGCACCTTCAGTACTTTCCCCATATCCTCCGATCCATTGATGTGCGCATCCACCACCTGTTTCAGTCCTTTCGCAAAGGCCTCCCGCAGTCTCGCCTCCACCTGCTCCGCTATCAGGTCTGGAGAGAGGGAATCGGCCCCGGGCAACAGCGAAGTGACAATCCTGCGCAGAGGCTTGGCACTCAGGAACTTCCGTACAAGGGAGGAGTGTCCTGCCACCCCGAAGTTGGCTCGCTGCAGAGCGTTGGTCAGAGCAGAGCCTTCCGCCTCCCTATCGAAGCCTCGCAGGACTGAGTGCAGAAGCATGGCGCCGCTTCTCAAAGGGTAGGGGTAGTCGCAGGCGAGGAGCAAGTTCAGCATCTTCAGAAGACTCGCCAGGCGTTTGAGAGTGGGGAAAATAGAGCCGCTCTTCTCATATTCAATCCCGAGGAGGCCTGCTTCTTCCAATAGTCCCAGGTACAGTTCGCCGAGGAAAGGCGGCTTCTGCGCACTACTGGGCAGCCTTAGGTCAGACGCGAGGTTGCCCTTCACGTGCGGCTCCAAAGCCAGATAGAACGATAGTGCTTCTCTTCTCAAAGTCAAGGACAGGTCCTTCCCCAGACACACGCTTTTCAGCAGAGCCGGAGTCTGATTAAAAGGCGGGGAAGTGACTAGGACGGGTGCATACTCACTGGTACGTACGAAGTGACTGAGGAGCTTGAGGACTCTGCATAGGAACTTGGAGTCACAGGAGGACAGGCCTGCAAGTGGCTGGGAGGCGGCAGAGTCCAGGGACATGGCGACTGGCCCAGGACCAAGCACTAACAACGTGTTGGTAAGGACACTGTGACCCACCAGAGCATTCATGCGAGCAAGATCAGCGGCGGACACTGCTCTGAGCTTGAAGAGCCGACACGCTAGCAATAACATAGCGCTGCGCTCGGACTGACCTGTGGCTTCTTGTAGCTTTTCCCAGAGCACTGGAAAGCGCAAGACTTCCGGCACTGTCTCTACCTGTCTCAGAGCCGTGGCGAGCACATCGGCTACCCAGGGGTAGTGAAAGCAGTCCTTCAGCAGCTCTGCTCTCCTCAGCACCAGCTGACAGCACGCCCTGCTGCCCTGCACCAGCAGCCGCAGTGTGTTTCCTGCCAGGTTCACGTAGTGCGTCACTTGTTCCTTGGACTGGGTTTGCAGAGTGCTGATTTGCTTGGTAAGGAGCATTAGGACTAGTGGAATGCCGAGGGAATTGACTGCCTGCATGAAGCTAATGCGAGAGAGGGAGGAATGGCTGGCCAAGTCCAAGCGTCTCAAGTAGCTTTTCAGCACGCTGCCTAGCGTCCCTCCCAAGGACTCGAGCAGACTGCTGGGGTCTGTCTTGCTGGCTGCCACTGTTTTCAGCGCAGTGACATCCATGAGCAACTGGTAGTAAGTGCGTGTCTGCTCTAAAGTGCTGGCTTCCACGATGAACTCACTTTGCAGTTGGGACAAGTCGCAACGTCGCAGCACTAGCTCCAAGCCTTGGCTGCCTGCGGACTTCGAGACAGAGAGACTGCTGCAGAGGTGTTGCAGCCAGCCTGACCGACCCACGGCCACGTAGCTGCCGTTGTGAATGAGCAGCACTGAGCTGCCGTTGGAGATCTGTGGAGTTTGCTGAGCCTTGGCGGGAGTGAGTGTGAAGGCAGTCTTTGCACTGAAGGACAGCTGCAAGGCTTCTTCCATCCCCACGAAAATGTATTCCCGGGTATAAGTGTTGCGGATATAGACCTGTGAGCCCCAAGAAATGCTAGCAACGCCCTGTGTCTGCTCCAGAAACCAGTGGCTCTCGTAGCCTAGTTGCGACCGAGTAAGCGCCAGTCTGCTGTTGGCTTGCCCTTCCTCGAACCAATACACAGGCTCCAGCACAGAAAGGCACAACTTGAGTTCCGGGTGTCGGAAGGTCACAGGGATGAAGGGGTTAATGGAGTTCACATCCGTAGCGAAGTCAATGACTTTGCGAAAATTCCACAGTGTGGGCTGTGTACTTACAGTAAGGACACTCTCAGCAGATACAGCGAGGTAGTAGTTGACTCCTTCCAGCTGGAAGTACAGCGACACGGACTCTGTGTACTCCACCGCGGCTCGAGCTGCAGGCTGCGAGGCTGCAATTCGGAGTGTGGAAGTGGCGCCCTCGAGGTCAGTGAGCAGCACTTCGCAGTGGTCGTCTGGCTCCAGTCGGAGAGAAAGGTGCAAGCGACTGCTCAGGTGCTGCAGCTTGTACCGGTCCTCAGGGTATACTAGTGCCCCGTAGGACTCTTGTGCGAACCGCTCTGCTACTGTTTCTTCTAAGCGCTGGCTCTCCTCGTCCAGATCTGCGGGCGCCGGGACTGAGGCGATTTCCAGGGTGAAATAAGTCAGTTCGGCGTAGGGAACAGCAGCAGACTCGGAGAGAAGCCGGACACTGTGCTCGGCTCCCTCCAAGGGAGTGAGACACAGGGCTTCAGAGGCGCCGAGAGTGCGCAGCTGGAAGCCGTCCCCTATCTTGAGTTGAGTGTAGGATGCAGAGACGCTGTGCCTCGCCCACCAGAGGAAGTCTGCCATTATGCTGGGCTTCCTAGGCTATTAGCGGTAGCGTCTAAGCGAGAGCTCGTTCCTGCGCTTCTGGTTGGCTCTGCGACTGGGCCGGTGCTTGTTCTCGCGATGTCCCTTGACTCTCAGTCCACGGTGCTTCTTGCCAGTGGAAGTGAGTCCACGCAGTTCCCTGTGCTTGTGGGCGCCAGTGGCAATCCAGTTGATCTTTGCGTCGCGTCTGATGGCCTTGTGCATGGGGTCCACCATGATGACTTCGTAGAACTTGTAGATGGAGTCCTGAGCCACCCAGTAGCTGTTGAGCACGCGCAGGCCACCCAGCTTCTTGCCCACTCTCTCCTCAGCCACAGACCGCAGGGAGCGCTGGAATTTCAGGTGGTTCACACCCTGGTGCTTGGGCTTTCCGAACACAATACCCTTGGCCACGGGCTTCTTGCGGTTGCCACGACGCACACGCACCCGGTAGATGACGTAGCCCTGCTTGGCCTTGTACCCCAGCATGCGAGCCTTATCGGGCCGGCTGGGTCTGGAAGCGCGATGAATGCTGCTGAGCTGCCGATACTCCCACGACCGCACACGCAGCAGGAACCGCATCACATCGCTCTGCTTCTTGCGCCACAACTCCGCCAAGTACTTGTAGGCGCCCATATTGATTCTCAGCCATCAATGTGTCCCCCACATCCTTCGCTAGCGCTAGTGTCTCTGACTCGTTTGGGCTATTGGCAGGGGATAGAGTTCTGAGCAGTCGGTCCTGGCAGTAGGAGGGAAAATGGACGCTGTCATTCGACTCCAAGTCACCCCTGCTTCTGCTCGCTCCAGCAAGTCGCCTTCCCGTAACAGTCCAAGCCAAGACCCACCCGACGTCCCTAAAGGCAACATCAAGGTTGTCTGCCGCTTTCGCCCCCTCAACGAGCGAGAACGCTCCATGAACATCAGCCTTTGCGCCAACTTCGACTCCGACGGCAAAACCGTGTCCATCGTCTCCAGTTCAGAGCAAACCAGCACTCCTCCCAAGTTCACCTTCGACTCTGTGTTCCCTCCCGACTCCCAGCAAGCGGCAGTCTACGACGTCTCAGCAAGGCCAATTGTGGAGTCAGTGCTGGAAGGCTTCAACGGCACTGTCTTCGCCTACGGCCAAACTGGCTCTGGCAAAACCTTCACGATGACTGGACCGAACGTGGATGATGAAGATCTCAAGGGTGTGATTCCTCGCATGGTGAATACTGTGTTTGAGAAGATCAGGAACGCGAGTGACTACTTGGAGTTCTCAGTGAAGGTGGGGTACGCAGAGATATACATGGAGAAGGTGAAAGACCTGCTGGACCCAGCGAAGTCGAATTTAAAGGTGCACGAGGACAAGGCCAGAGGTGTGTATATAGCGGACTTGACTGAGGAGTACGTATCTGGGGAGACAGAGGTGTATGACTTGATGAAGTTGGGAGCGGACAACCGAGAAGTGGGCGCGACCCTAATGAACCAGCAGTCCTCCCGCTCCCACTCCCTCTTCATCCTCACTGTCACACAGAACAACACTCGAGACTTTGCAGCCAAGACAGGCAAACTGTACCTTGTGGACTTGGCCGGCTCTGAGAAGGTGGGCAAAACGGGCGCGGAAGGCAAGCGTCTGGACGAGGCCAAAACTATCAACAAGTCCCTGTCTACGCTGGGAAAGGTCATTAATGCACTCACAGACGGCAAGTCCACACATGTCCCTTACCGGGACAGCAAACTCACAAGAGTCCTGCAAGACTCTCTTGGCGGCAATGCGAAAACTGCACTCATTATCACTTGCAGTCCTTCCGGCTTCAACGAGGCGGAAACACTCGGCACTCTGCGGTTCGGAATCAGAGCAAAGGCCATCAAGAACAAACCCAAAGTGAACCGAGAATACACAGTGGCTGAGTTGAAGTTGCTGCTGTCAAAGGCAGAAGCGGAACTCACTCGCAGAGCTGCGGCCATTGAACTGCTCACAGGGAAGCTGCAGGCTGTAGGCGGGGGCGCACTCACAGAGGAGGACTTGGCAGTGCTGAGGGAGTCCTACGCCAGTGAGAGGGAGGAGAACTTGCAGCAGGGCCCGGAGCTCGAGGAACTGGGTGCTGAAATGGACTCTCTGCGAGAACGACTGGAGGAAGAACGACGTACTAATGCAGACTTGGCCAAGGAAGTGACGGCACTCTCTGACACTTCCGCCCGACTCCTGGCTGAAAAGGAACACACTCGACTTGAATTAGAGGCTGTCGAGCTACGTTTGGGCTCCATCGACGGCGAACTGAAGGACAAAACAGCTGAAAGTCTACGCTTGCGTCAATCGAACTCCGACCTTTCCACCCAGCTCTCAACCTCCCAGCAGCTCAACTCCCAGCTCCAATCCACCCTTTCCCAGCTCCGCTCCGAACAAGCAGCAGTCGAAGCCGAAGTGCGCAGCATGGCCTCCCGCACCTCCTCCGCCAAGCTACTGGACGACTTGGAGCAGAAGGACGCCGCAGTGAGGGAACTGCGCGGGCGAGTGGAGCTGCAGGAGTCTGTGCTGCATCAGATTGGCTCGTGCACCGGAGACACGCGCATCCTGCAGATTTTGCAGAAGTACCGAAGCTCGGATGCAGACCAAATCGTGGCGGCGCAGGAACTGTTGCAGCACGAAAGAGAGCGCAACCAGCGGCTGCTGGAACAAGTGACGGACTTGAATTCGCAGGTTATGATGCTGGTGAGCAGCAAAGTGCCTGAGTACCAGGAAATACGCAGGAAGATCGAGGCGCAGGTCACTGCGAGAGAGCTAGAGCGATGGGAGACTGAACGCAAGATGCTGATGAAGGATCTGCAGAACCGCGTGGACAAAGTGGTGCGTCTGGAAATAGAGCTGGACGAACTCAACGAAAGCTACTCCATCCTCCTCTCCAGCCGCACACAAGGAGACCCGCGCCTGCTCTCCGCCCTCAACTGTCTCCAGCAGGAAAACGACGAACTGACCAAGAGACACCAAGCTGTACTGAGGGAGAAGGGGGAAATGGCTGGGGATGTTTCTGACTTGCAGGCGAAATGCAGGCGAATGGAAGGGAGGACCAAGGAGTTGGAGGGCAGACTGGAGACTGCCCTGGGCGAGTTGAAGGGAAAGGCAGGGAGAATCGAGGAGATGGAGCGGCACTTGGAGGACATCAGCAGGACAAGTGTGCGCAGTCTCAGCATCGCACAGCACATTCGCAAGCGCATCAAAGGCGGCACCAAGGACTCTGTAGACTTCTCGAAGCAGCCCTTTGAGATCCAGGAAGAGGAGGAGTCGAAAGGATAGCACTGTAATGGCTCCTCGCACTGACATCCTGGTCAAAAGCCTCATAGCCCTGGTGCTGTTGCTGCTCATCCCTCTGGAACTCATGCTCCGCACTCCACTCCAAATTTCTGGAGTCCGACTCATCGAGCGAATTCAGTCCAGCTTCTCATACAACACCTGGCACTCCTTCTTCAACCTACTAGCGAGTCTCAAGGACTGGGTGCTGCTCCTAGTGTCTCCAGTAGTAATGCACTGGGGCGACCCGCGGAGAGGAGTGAAGGTGGTGATGGTGCTGAGTCTGGGCATGTACCTACTTACTCTTGTTAACTTGATATACGGAGAGCCGCGGCCTTTCTGGATTTCCAGCAGTGTAGAGGGCTACCAGTGTACGAAGGGCTACGCGTCTCCAGACTACATGTTGGGCATGCTGGCCTGCGTCTACTTCTACTGCGTATTGCAGTATGCCCGAAAGGCCAGTATAGCACTGCAGAGGACAGCTTGGGCGCTGGGGGGCGTGTTGGTGCTGGGTGCTTCGCTGGCGCATATGTACGAAGGAGTGATTTACCTGCACCAAGTAATTACAACACTGTGCTACTGCTTCCTCATCGTGTCTCTCTCCTTGCTATTTGACAAGCAACTGGGCCACATCGCCTACGTGAGTGCCTTCCGCTACAAGGAAAACCGAGTGCACTCGATGTATTGGTACGTCGGCACTCTCGCACTCATGCTGGCGGCGGTGACAGTGTTTGACTTGATTACTATGCAGAGGTTTATAGACGGGAGGTGGGTGCAGAACGCTAATAGTTCCTGCGAAATGCAGGCGGACCTGAGCTACGAGGAGTCGTTTTTCCCCTCTGCGTGGGTGTTTTACAACCTGTGTCTCCTCAACGGGTGCATGTTCGTAGGTAAGTCCATGCCAGAGCGGTGGTGGGAGACCAGTCGCTACCTAAGCGGCATCCGAACCCTCCTCACCCTAGGAGCGGCCATAGGCCTGCACTTCCTGTTCCGTACTTCCCATTCAGACGCTATTCCTGCTGAGGACACCACTACGAAGTACGTGTTTTACTACGTGCTGCACTACAGCCTTTCTGCCTATGTAGTTGCGCTGTTCCCACTGCTGGCGAAGAGGATGAAGCTCACAAGTGGGAACGCTGAGGCGACCAGTCCCATTTTAGTGCCTATGGAGGAGTTTTAAGGATATGTGCATGCTAGTTATCTAGGCCGCGGGTAGGGAAGGGACAGTAGGGCGCTCAGGTCACTAGCACTCCACCCTGAGTGCATAGACACCTCAGGAGGATCCAGCGTCAGTACTGAGAGAGGGACTTGGGAGGGCCGTTTGGGAGCTGACTTCCGCCTGACCTCAGCAGAGGGCGAAAAGTGCACTTCTGAGGGCGTTTTGCGCCTTTGGCGAGTTCCTGTCTGAGGCGGCTGCAGGCGAGACACGAAGTCAAGTCGGACTTCTGTGACTTTCCTGCGGTTTACTCTGAGTTCAGACCTGGCATTGCTTTCTTTCCGAAGCCGCACTACGAGGCGATTTAGCACATTTCGTCCAGATCGAAAGGCAGGGACTGAGGGCGGCACTGAATTCAGAGACCGTATGGCTCGATAGGCGCGAACTGCAGAGTGGTCCACAGGCAAGTCGGGGAGCGACTGGGGCGGACGAAAGCCCTGGGCTGTCTTAGTGCTGCGCGAGGTTCCAGAGAGCAGGAAGGAAGGCTTGGGTCGGACTGGAGACAGTGCGAAAGACACAGACTCCAACGGATTCGCAGGGCTTTTCGGGTCAAAGGATGTGAACTGCAGCAGTCTCTGCGAGGCTTTGTCTGGCGAAGGACTGTTGGAGCCCAGGCGAGTGCGAGTGGGCGTGTCAGGCTCCTCGACACTCCACTGAATTCCCACTGTAGAGGACATCTTCCAAGTGCATACTCTAGACATACGACTGGGCATGCAGCCAGAAAATAGAGAGAAGGGAAGTCTGTGGGCGCAGGCTCTATGCCTACCTGCTTCAAGCAGCGACATTAAGGTAGTCGTCTCCCTCTCTATCCGGCTCTTTCTTCCTATGTGGAAACAGCGTTTCATACACTTTGCTGAGCACTGCTTCGTTTTCCACGAGCAGTTCGAGGACTTTCCGCTTGTCTGCAGCAGCCAGTTGGTCGGGCTCAGGACCCTGGCTTTGACTACGGTGGTGGCCGGCCTGTTCCCTGCGCCGGTGTACTTCCAGCCGGACAGACTTGACACAGTCGAAGAAGACGTCTTCCAGCTCACTGCGGGTCGAGAGTGCAGTGGAAAAGGTCGAGTTCACAGACTGCAGGCGGCGTTTCTCAGTCGCGAGAGTGCGTCTATAGTGCACCAGGCTGGCCTGATACTGGCTTTCTTGCGCTGTGAGGTGCTGCTCCAGCTCTGAGAAGAGCGATGGGTCGTCTGCAGAGTAGGTGAGTAGCAGTTTGGTCAAGTACTGGCCTGCCTTGGTATTGGGCAGAGTTAGTTTCCTGGGTTCGTAGACTGGCTTCTTGACGAGAGGCGGGAGGAAGGCACTATCAGTCTGGCTGGGGGCGGGGGTGAAGCGGTCCCTGAGGACCTGCTTGAGCTGCTTTTCCAGGAAATTGCGGTCATCTTCGAGAGCCGAGGCCTTGACTTTCCAGTGCAGAAGGTCAGTGCGCAGCTTCTTGCAGGCCCCATCCAGCTTCACCGCCTCCTCCCTGATCCAATTCACCGCTTCCTTCAACTTCAGTATCTCCGCCTCCTGGTCCCTCTTCCCCGCTTCCTTCTTCAAGTGAGAGATTTCCAGTGCTAATTGACTCATCTGCGTCCTTGTCGCCTTCAAGTAGTCTCTTTCCTGTCTACGCAGCAACTCGTCAATGAAGTCTTTGAGGCCGTCCACTCTATCTAGCAACTGCTGGTTGTAGCCCGCTGCTCTGTCCACTGCAGACGCCTTCTTGCGAGCGGAGGTGTCGAAGTCTGTTAGGAAGCTGCGGTCTGTCGCCATTAAGAAGTACTCAGAAGGAACGCAGACTCATGGGAAAAGAGATGGGAATCAGCTTTTCGAGGAAACTGGACTTGGTGGCCTAAATTTATTTCCTTTTCTCACAACGAGGCCAACAGTTT
>Ga0247837_1009848_pt1 | contig 11238 bp, 8 predicted proteins | sample LaCtaG_2_FD_187115 | JGI IMG/M metagenome (GOLD analysis project Ga0247837, IMG submission 187115) | Freshwater microbial communities from meromictic Lake La Cruz, Castile-La Mancha, Spain - LaCruzMarch2015_14.5m | ecosystem: Environmental > Aquatic > Freshwater > Lake | place: Spain: Castile-La... | reverse complement strand
AGCAGTCCGCTTCGTCCCGTACCAGCCCCGTCAAGCGTGGCGCGTGGGTGGTTCAATTGGTTGGCGAGCGGCTGCCGAAGGTCCCGCCCGGCGTGCCACCTTTGCCAGAGAGTCCGCCCGATGGACTGAGCGTACGCGAGATCACCGAGCGGCATCGTCAGGATGCAGCCTGTGCCGGTTGCCACATACGGATTGATCCCTACGGCATGACGCTTGAACAATACGACGCCCTGGGCCGATTGCGGCCCGCCAAAGATCTCAAGCCTGGAGATGCCAGGGCAACCACGCGCGACGGCGTCGAGATCGATGGCTTGGCGGGCCTTCGAGACTATATCGCCGGCCCCCGGCGCGAGGACTTGTTACGGGAGCTCGCTCATAAACTGACTGGCTATGCACTGGGCCGCACTGTGCAGCTTTCCGATCGGAAGCTGGTCGACGAACTGACGAAGACCATGGTCGATGGTGGTCGCTGGTCGGATGTCTTGCTCATCCTTGTTCGCAGCGAGCAGTTTCGCTGCATTCGCCCAGCAGCCATTGCGGCCACTCCACCCTAAAGCAATAACAGGTAGGACGGACTGGAAGTCCGTCCTACAGAAAGGCAAACAACAGGTACGACGGACTTCCAGTCCGTCCTACAGAAAGGCAAACAACAGGTACGACGGACTGGAAGTCCGTCCTACAGAAAGGCAAACAACAGGTACGACGGACTTCCAGTCCGTCCCCACAATCGACGGACTGGAAGTCCGTCGTACAAAGAGGCATACAACACGTCATACAGGTCAACGCGGACCATGGGCATGGACACAACAAGATGAATATCGAAACCTTCAACAAGCCAGCGCCGCCGAATTTCCGGGGATTGCATCCGGATCTCCCGATTCGCACGTATCACCGGCATCTGCCACATTGGAGACAAGAGGGTGCGACTTACGCCGTCACGTTTCGCCAAATGGATTCGATTCCGCAGACACATCTGCAAGCACTTAAACGTTGGCGAGCCATCTGGGAGCAACAACACCCAGAACCACGCACGGAGAACGAATGGAAGCAGTTCGCTCAGGAGATCACGAACAAGACCGACCGATGGATGGATGAAGGCTGCGGCTCATGTGTGTTTCGCGAGTCCAGGTTCTCCAGAATGATGGCTGATTCGCTGCTGCATTTTCAGAACCAACGCCACTTCACGTCGTGCTTCGTGGTGATGCCAAACCACGTCCATGTGGTGATTCGTCCGATGTCCAGTTTTGAGTTGGAAGATTGTTTGCAGCGAATCAAGCAGTACGTCTCAACGCATGTAAATAAGAGCCTCCAACAAGAGGGAACGCTTTGGGAAGAAGAAAGCTACGACCGCATCGTTCGCGATGAAGAACATCTTTGGAACGTCGTTCAATACATCGGCGGGAATCCCAAAAAAGCGGGCATTCCGGTCGCACAATGGGTACGATGGATTCATCCAGACTGGCAGGCTGCCGGTTGGGATTTCCATGATGATTGATTTTGTACGACGGACTTCCATGATGATTGATTTTGTACGACGGACTTCCAGTCCGTCGCGCCGATCGACGGAATCAAAGGTTGTCGCAAAGATCGACGGACTGGAAGTCCATCGTACAGACAGGAATACAACAGGTACGACGGACTTCCAGTCCGTCGCGCCGATCGACGGACTAGAAGTCCGTCGAACAAGATTTTTCCTACCTTTCGCCAGACACCCCTCGGCTTCGACTGAAACAACACCCTCCTGAAAGGATACATCCCATGCACATCAACTCTGCTTCGACCTTTTCGCGACGTACCCTGCTGCGTGGGCTTGGCGTTTCGATGGCTCTGCCTTGGCTCGAATCGCTGTCCTTCGCTGCAGGACTGGGGGTTAACGCCGCCTCCCAACCGCCAACCCGCACGCTCGTCACTTTCACTGGCATGGGCTTTCACTCCCAGCACTGGTGGGCCAAGGGCGAGGGCGCCGCGATGGAACTCGGACCGTGTCTAAAACCGCTCGAGCCGTGGAAGGAGCGGATGGTCTTTCTTCGCGGCTTGTGGAATGAGCAGGCCAACAATGGGGTCATCCACTGCATGCAGACCGGGAACATGCTCAGCGGCGCACCGATGTCAAAGACCGAGGTCCACACAGGCGTCAGTTTTGACCAAGTCATGGCGCAGCGGATCGGTGACCGCACCCGAATCCCATCCTTGGTGCTCGGCTGCGAGGGACCGATTCCCGGGCTCCAGGACGGGCATCCCTTGCTCTACAGCTCACACATTTCTTGGAGCACGGCGGTCTCACCGACCTGGACAGAGACGCGTCCGGCCCTGGCCTTCGACCAACTTTTCCGCACCGAGCCCAATCGGGGCGACCGCCGAGTCGTCGATGCCGTGCTCGAAGACGCCCGGTCGCTTCGTCAGCGGCTCTCCGTATCGGACCGACAGCGGTTCGAGGAGTACCTGGGCAGCGTTCACGAGATCGAGGGTCGCATCAAACGTGCCGGCCAGGAGCGCGAGGCCGGCGGTTGGACCCCGAGCCTGGCCGCCCCGGATCGCCCGCGACCCGCCGATGGCATTCCCGCTGAGATCCCGGACTACTGGAAACTCATGAACGACATCGTGCTGTTGGCCTTCCGTACCGACACCACCCGGATCGCGACCCTCAAGTATTGCAACGACGGCTCCGCCGAAACCCACACGCACTGCGGTGCCAAAGATCAGCATCACCAGATGGCCCACACCCAGCCCGCTGAACTTATCCCCCTCAACCAGTTCTTCATGGCCCAGCTTGCTTACCTCTGCGAGCGAATGTCGGAGGTCAAGGAAGGGGACCGCACACTGCTCGACAATACTGCAATCGCGCACTGTTCGAGCATGCTCCACGGCAACCACGATTCCAAGCACTTGCCGATCGTCCTGCTCGGTGGCGCAGGGGGAAAACTCCGAGGCGGCCGCGTGCTCGACTACCTCAATTCGCCGAACCGGCGGATGTGCAGCCTGTTCCTCAGCATGATGGAATGGGGCGGACTGGAGCTTGACCGCTTCGGCGATTCAACCGAGCGGTTGACGGGCATTTGAACCGGGCTGTCGACATAACACGATGCCGATGACTTGATACACCCGTACGGAGTCGCCAACCAACCCGACAAGAAAGACATTTGGCTTATCGCCTAGTGCAACCAAGATCCGATCCACTTGTCGGTCTCGATTCTGCAATTCGATCGTGTTGCACATCGCCAGGCAGCATAGTCCGAAGGGGCAGAAGAATTCATGGCCGTCACTTCAGGCGATATCGGAAGCGATCCAACAACACGGCGGCAAAAATGACCAAGCCAAGACGACTTTCTGTGTATAAGGTTCTACCTCGTTTCGCTTCTCGCGTTCAAGCGTTTTACGTCGACAACGATTACGTCGAAGCAAGCATTTCGCGATGAGCTAAACGCGATTCGAGAAAAAGGCTTTGCCCTAGATCGATCAGAGGGGATGCCTGGCATTCATTGTGTAGCGGCTTCAATTTTCGATCGACATGGTGTTGCCGTTGCTGCCATTAGTATCCTGAAACGAAACGAGGCACTTCCATCGAAGGCATCTGCTATCATGGTGAAAGAACATCACCAGAAAACCTCAGCTCGTGGGTAGAACTTGGAATGGAGTATAAATGCATTGGTATGATTGGCCTTGGCCTGATGGGAACCATCATGCTTGAGCGCTTGCACGAACACGGCTTTCATGTCCTCGTATGGAATCGCACCCAAGAGAAAGCGGATCCACGGATCGCACTCGGCGGCGACTATTCGCGAGTCGGTTCAGTGTGCGCAAATGTGTATATCTTTTGCTTGGTTGTCATCTAATTCGCTCCAGATACTCCGCAGGCCGGCAAAAGGTTGTAAGCGAATTAATTTGGTTCATAGTCATTGAAACGTTTGGATAAAGGGTGGTATATGAAAAGAGGCCTTTGTTTCTGGATGGGGTGTGCGTGGCTCGCTTTGACACCTTCGGTTTGGGGGCAGTTCATGGATAAGTCTTCCGATCCGCAAGCCTTGCCCAAAGTCCCCGCGGAATTTAAAGTGACTTTGTTTGCGAACGAGCCGCTGGTCAGGCAGCCATGTTCGATGGCCTTCGATGAAAGGGGACGATTGTTCGTCGGCATGGGCCCGCAGTATCGCAGTCCGAAACCGGACACGCCGGGCGACAGCGTCGTGCTATTTCTCGACGCCAACGGTGATGGCACAGCAGACTTGACCAAGGTGTTCGCCACCGGTTTCAATGCGATTCAAGGGTTGGCCTGGCATGGTCGCGATTTGTGGGTTGCCAATGCTCCTGACCTGACCCTTGTTCAAGATCTCGAGGGTGATGATGAGGCCGATGAGTACATCAAGGTTTACACCGATCTGGGTAATCTCGAACACGGACTGCATGGACTGAATTGGGCTCCTGACGGCAAGCTCTACATGAGCAAAGGAAACTCCAAGGGGCTCAACCAAACGGGCCGCTATGCACCAAAACCGTTTCGAGATTTATGGGGGCTGACAGCGCCGGCGGATGTGCCTGACTTCCCGAGACCATCGAAGTTCCGCAAAGACACTTATCGCCGCGCGTATCACGATCCCGCAGATGACTGGGGGCTGGATGGCGGAATGCTGCGATGCGATGACGGCGGTCACAATCTAGAAATCGTCGCTCGTGGTTTTCGTAATCCGTGGGATATTGCCATCGACAGCGGTTTCAATTGGATTGGTACCGATAATGATCAAGTGGGGGGCGATCGGGTGATCATGCCTTTTTACAACGCGCATTTTGGTTGGAACCATCCGTGGAGCAGCCACTGGGGAACCGATCCGCACGCTCCTACTGCACCGGTCAGCGGCCCCGTGTTTGAAGGCTCTGGGACAGGCGTCGTCTTCTGCCAGTCACCGCAGTTTCCACCCGAATATCGCGGAGCTTTCCTGGTCAACGATTGGTTACAAAAGACTACTTACCTCTGGCGAACCGATTGGGACGGCGCATTGATGCGGCCGGTTGGCGGCGGATTCACTCCGTTGATCGAAGGTGGATCATCGCTGTTTCGTCCTACCGACATGGAGTTCGGACCCGATGGCGCGCTGTGGGTGCTTGGATGGAGTAGCGGCTATGGAGCCGAGTGGAAGGATGGGCAACTTACCAACGAAGGACGGATCTATCGCGTTGCCTGGAAGGACGCAAAAAATGCCGATCCACTCAATACTGCAAAACCTCTCGCCGATTTTTCGATCGATGAGCTTGTCGACGAGTTCGACTCCACGTTGCCCATTCGACGGATCAACGCACAAGACGCATTCGTTCAGAGAGGCACCGCCGATAAACAGGTGCACGCACAACTCCTGCAACGTTTGGCTCACGGCAAGCTGACTGAGAATCAAGAGACTTGGACCGTCTGGTCGCTCGGTCGGATGCCAGATGCAACGTCACTCGCCGAGTTTCTGTTTAGCACACTGCAAGCTGATTCCAAAGCCTTGCTCAATCTGCAAGTTCAATCGGTAAGAATCCTGGCTCATCGCGCAAAACAATTTGCTCAAACCGAACGACTGACGGATGGCTTGCGAATCGCACTCGGAAATCCAGAACCACGAGTCCGTTTCGCGGCCGTTCAAGCGGTCCATGAGACTCGCCAAACATTGCTCGTTCCCGAGTTACTCAATGCGATCAAGAACGAGTCAGACTCGGCCATTTTCTATGCCGGATGGCGAGCCTTGCATGCGCTGAGTTCGACGACGGAACTGCGGGATCTGCTGAGCGATTCGCATGCTGCGGTTCGTCGAGCCGCTTTGCTGGGGCTGCTTGAGTCTGGCGCATCAACTCAACAGGTGGTCTGCGATTTGGCCGAAAAGGATGTCGACACCGCGGTGCGAGAAGTTGCTAACTTGTGGTTAGAGAAGAGCGGCAAAAGTGCGCCTCGCATCGAGGGGCGATCTCTACAAGCCGCGTCGGCCGGGAGCCCTGTTGATGCTCGAACGCCAACCGGAATCGCAAGCGTTCGAGGGACCAGAGTAACGAACGGCTCTGCATATCAAGTCGTACCACGCGGCTTTAGGCAAAACGCGTCGGCCTATGTGGATCGCAGTTATCGACTAACAAACGTGCCAAGAGAGCTTGAAGGCGCCGATCTCATTCAAACTGCGAACGACGATGAGAACTCGCGCGGTCTACAATGGCTCAGCACCGAAGCTTTGGTGCCTGTGCGCGTTTGGGTCGGCATCGACGCTCGGCAGAAGACAGCTCCGAGTTGGCTGAGCAAAAGCTTCCAAAAAGAGTCGTTCACTGCAACGATCGATGAAGGCGCCACGTTCCTGTTCTATTCGCGAACGTTCGACGCGGGGCGTTTCGAATTGGGCGGAAACACTGATGACGGTCGCAGTGGTGGGAAAGGGAATTATATCGTCGCAATCGCTCCCCTGCCGCTCGCCCAACTGGAAACCAAGACAACGATGGACGCCGTCCTGCCGCTGCTCGATCGCGGTGATCGGGACCGTGGTGAATTGCTCTTTCGGCACACTCAAGGCGCAAGCTGTGCGAAGTGCCATAGCGTTGATCAATCGAAGAATGGCTTTGGACCCAACCTGAGCAGCATCGGCCTACGTTCCAACGCACGTCACATTGTCCAGTCCATTGTCGAGCCCGGTGCGGTCATCACCGAAGGCTTCAACCAAATAAAGGTCGTCACCGAGGAAGGGCAGGTTTACTCAGGTGTTTTATTGGAAGAAAGCGGGTTGACCCTGTCACTTGGTCAAACCAACGGCGAGCGAATTGACATTCCGAAAGACTCAATCGAAGAACGAAAGACAAGCCCGGTTTCCGCTATGCCGGATATGTTAGGACAACTCACTCCGCAGCAAGTTGCCGACTTAACCGCGTTCTTGCTAACGATGCAAAATCAGCCTGCTCGCGTCGGGACGAATTCGACGGTTTCTTCCAACGCTACTTCCGAACGTAGCCGCTTTGGTGTCGAAGAGCAGCAAGATCGCTTGCGTATTTCGCTTGACGACAAGCCCATTGCGGACTTCGTTTTTCATGATGAACAAATTCTGCGACCTTACTTTTCCAATGCACGACTTGCCGGCGGCGTGCAGGTGACGCGCAATCATCCGCCGATTCAAGGTGAAGATGCCGTCGATCACGACACGATGCATCCCGGTATCTGGCTCGGCTTTGGCGACATCAGCGGGCAAGATTTTTGGCGAAACAAAGCCGCGATGGAACATGTTCGTTTTGTCGCTCCGCCGACCCTCCAAGAGGGACGGTTGCAGTTTGCGACTGAATGCCGTTTAAAGAGCGACCAGGGCGAGTCGCTTTGCTCGTTAACGAACGAGATCACGTTAATGGCTCGACCAAGTGGCTGGATGCTTTCGTGGAAGGCCACGTTTCGGGCGGACCAACGCACCATCGTCTTCGGCGATCAGGAAGAGATGGGTTTTGGAGCCAGAGTTGCAACTCTCTTTACCGAGAAAAACGGCGGAACTATTCGCAGTTCGTCAGGCAAGCAGACCGCCAAAGAGACCTGGGGGCAGCCGGCGAAGTGGTGCGACTATTCAGGTAGCGGCCCGCAAGCTGGTGGCATCATGCTGATGGCTGGCGAGCAGAACTTTCGCGATAGTTGGTGGCACAACCGCGACTATGGTGTGTTTGTAGCCAATCCATTTGGTCGTGAAGCGATGAAGCAGGGCCAGACGAGCTCGGTAGAAATCGTCAAAGGCCAAGCACTTCAACTCCGCTTCGGAGCGCTCCTACACGACGGCCAGCAAATCGACTTAGCAGGTGAATACAAGTATTTCCTCGAGAGCGAATAACCGATATGGCGTTGGCCCCCAAGTGCCGAACACGGTCCGATGACCTTCTGCTAACGAAAGCTGACGAACTCCATCTCGTGCAATCTCCTGATTTGCAGTGCATGTCCCGTCTCACCATCTGGCACACAGGCGTTCCATTATGTCTCATTCTCCCATTCGCCTGAAGCAAATCGTATTTCAGGACGAAGCAAAGAAATGCAAACAGTTGTTCCATGAACGCACGCTATTCGCTATGAATTTGCACTTGTCCACAGCAAATTGGTACTCGTTTTGCTCTAGCTCACTGTGGACACGGACAAGCAAACTCGCCGCATGGTGTGGTGATTGGATTTGAGCTTGCCGAACAGCTAAGATTTTTGGAGATGTAGCATGACAGCAACACTTACCCCAACGCGTTCCAATTCGACTGGAAATTCCAAAGATTCTTTTTCCTTATTGCGAAAAGACATGGAAGATCTGGTTTCCAGCTTCTGGGGAGCCAACACGCCAAACTTTCTGACGCATTCCATGTCGCCCCCATTGGATGTTGTGGAATCGGAAAATTCTTTTCAAATCAAAATGGATGTGCCCGGCCTTCAAGCCAAAGACATCAATGTTCAGGTTCATGGAAACACACTAACACTGAGCGGCCAACGGCAGGAGGAAAAGGAAACGAAGGACAAAACTTTTTACCGGATGGAACGTCGCAGCGGAAGTTTTGCTCGAACCGTTTCCTTGCCTTGTTCTATCAACGAGAGTGAAGCTGTTGCTGAATACACGAACGGGGTCTTGACTCTGACCTTGCCAAAAGCCGAGGGTGCCAAGACCAAGAAGATCGTTGTCAAGGGAAACTAATTCGCTTCAACACTTCGATCCGATTTTCTCGTTTCAAGGCGACGAACGATGCCGTTACGAATCCTGATTTCTGACAATCGTTCTCACTCAGGCCATCGGCTCAGACGATGGCTCTTGGAGCTGTGGATTTGCCTTCGTTGTCGCCTCGAACATGGAAGAATCGCCTCCTCCCCTCGTCAGCTCGAATAAGGTCGTACTATGCTCTGTGCCGGTGAGAACGATGGACGCGATGCAATCATCGAATCGCTTCTCGACCCAACTTCGTACGTCCATTCTGTCGACGCGCCAGTTGTCTTGCATGAAACGCATATTTCATGGGTGCTCCTAGCAGGCGATTTTGCCTATAAAATCAAGAAGCCGATTGTGACGGATTTTCTGGACTACGGATCCCTCTCGAAACGCCACCATGCATGTTGCGAAGAACTTAGGCTCGGAAATCGCTACGCATCAGGCATGTACCTCGATATCGTTCCGATTACGTTCGAGGATGGTCGGATTCGTATGGATGGCGATGCACAGCCAATCGAGTTCGCAGTTCGGATGCGACGATTCGACGAGGATGCGCTTTTGAGCCATCAGCTCACGAAGAAGGTTGTTTCCTTCGATAGTATGGTTCAGTTGGCAAACACCATCGCGGACTTTCATAGCGCCGCATCAAAGCTTAAACCAAGCAGTGATCGCACTTCGGAAATCCTCGCCCACGCGCAACAAAATTTCGATTTGCTTCTCAGTGAACCATTGCTTGGAGAAACCCCTGTAGTTCGACAGCTTGAGAAGTGGACACTAACCTACTTTGAGAATCATCGCCAGCATTTTGTGGATCGATCGATCCAGGGATTCATCCGGGAGTGTCATGGTGACCTCCATTGCGGCAATATCGCATTTTGGAGAGGGCACTGGGTTCCATTCGACGGTATTGAGTTCAACGCCCAATTCTCTTGGATCGACGTTATCAGCGACATTGCATTCTTGGTGATGGACTTGCGGGAGCTTGGGCATCCTGAGCTAGCAGCAATCTTTCTGAATGCGTACTTGGAGCGTACCGGAGACTTTCAGTCGCTGTCGGTATTAAGATGGTACCTAGTATACAGGGCAATGGTTCGAGCCAAAGTGGCCGTGTTACTTGCGCGTCAAAGGAATGATGTCGAGAAACTGCGTATGGAACAGATCGCTTCAGCCAAAGCCTACATCCGAATGGCAAAACAGATAACAGACTCAGGTACTCGAAAACTTTGGATTACGCACGGAGTAAGTGGGAGCGGTAAGACAACTGGCAGCCAAAAGATTATCGAACGCGAGGGGGCCATACGAGTTCGATCGGATGTCGAGCGAAAGCGGCTTTTCAAAACCTCCAAGGGAAGCCAATCTAACGAGTCCGTACATGGGGCTGGAATATACTCGCCGACCGCTACAGGAACGACGTACAACAGCCTATTCGATATTGCAAAGACTATTTTACAATCTGACTTTAATGTGATTGTCGACGCGACCTTTCTAAAATTTGCGGATAGAAAGCGTTTTCATCAATTGGCAAAAATGGAAGGTGCCGAGTTTTGGATACTCGATTTCCAGGCTGACGAAGCGACATTGAAACAACGAATAACGCATCGAAGAATGACTAGCAACGATGCATCCGACGCAACTTTGGAGATTCTTTCAAGTCAGCTAAAAAATCAAGAGCCGTTATCGGAAGAAGAACTCCATGCAGTGGTGATTCCCGCGGGATCGTCATCAGAAAGTCCTGCAAGTAATCCAGGCCCCAAAACAGCCAGGAATGAGGCAACTGCCCCTACACCCGCACTCCTTAACTGAACATACTTCGCAGCTGTCCCCCGCCGATGCGAAACGGAGTGTTCCTTTCGGATTTGCCTTTGCTTTTTCATTGAACTTGCTACCACATTTCGGTGTGCATGAAAACATTTCCTGATTCTTCGCGCTAGCAATGTAACTCAAATCCCGAGAAGAGGAACCAAAAAGAACAGGTAACTTCGTTGGGGTCAGATCCTGTTTTCGGTTTTTGGTCTTACGGGACGGCAAAAGGGGACACAACATTTGTTCGGGTGGGTAGTTGCAATTTGAATTCGTGCGTTGACCTGTCGACAAAAGGTGTTGCGACCGCAACCCATTGCCAGCCCACTGGCTTTCCACCCAAATAGGTGTGCACGAACAGCCCGAACAAATCCTGTGTCCCTTTGAGATCCTTCGAAGTTCGAAACCAAAGGCCGTCGCCATGAAGCTTGCTCTTCCGCTGGAAGTTGAATCCGGTAAAGGGCAGATTGCCGAAATTGTAGCCATGCTGACTTCGCTTGCAAAAAGCATAGCCGGTGATCGCATCAAGGAAGTTCCTGCTTCCTACTCCACTTCCTACTCAACTTCAACCTAAACTTCAACTTCAACCTAAACCTAACGGATCTGTAGCAACGTATATACTATGCACCCCCATTGATCGCACGAATACCTCCTTGCCACGCAGATCGACTGGAGCGTTTGCCTTGGAAGCTAAACGTTTTGTCTTTCTTGACCGTGCGAGTTTCTTGGGCGTAGAACATCTCGTCGGTACTCTCCGAGGGTGAGAGAAAGCGTATGCGAGAGAGATCGA
>Ga0247837_1009845_pt1 | contig 11242 bp, 10 predicted proteins | sample LaCtaG_2_FD_187115 | JGI IMG/M metagenome (GOLD analysis project Ga0247837, IMG submission 187115) | Freshwater microbial communities from meromictic Lake La Cruz, Castile-La Mancha, Spain - LaCruzMarch2015_14.5m | ecosystem: Environmental > Aquatic > Freshwater > Lake | place: Spain: Castile-La... | reverse complement strand
CCAATTCGTCGGCACCAAGGACGTGCCGCCGCAGTTCACGCGCGGCTATGGCCTCGCGTTCGGACATTCCGAACGCAAGGCGATGTCGATGGCGATCGTCGACCGGGCTCTCAAGGCGCGCGATCTCGGCGAGGCCGCCGTCTATCCCGCGCAGCAGGAGGAGTTCGTGCTGTATCACGCGGACAACGTCGAGGCCTCGGGCTTCGTCGAGCATCTCAAGCTGCCGCACTACGTCGACTTCCAGGGCGAACTCGAGTTGTTGCGGCGTATCCGCCGCGAGCAGGAGGCGCGCGCCGCGGGTCACGACGACGCCGGGCCGATGGCCGACAGGCAGGAGGCTGCCGAATGACGACCGCAACCGAGACGATGCCGGCCGGCGACGGCGCCACGGCCTACAACTTCGCCTACCTCGACGAGCAGACGAAGCGGATGATCCGCCGCGCGCTGCTGAAGGCCATCGCGGTGCCCGGCTACCAGGTGCCGTTCGGCTCGCGCGAGATGCCGCTGGCGCGCGGGTGGGGCACCGGTGGCATCCAGGTCACCGCCGCTCTCATCGGTCCCGACGACGTCCTCAAGGTAATCGACCAGGGTGCCGACGACACGACCAATGCCGTCTCGATCCGCCGCTTCTTCGCCCGCGTCGCCAACGTGGCGACCACCGAGAGCACGACCGAGGCGACCATCATCCAGACCCGTCACCGCATTCCCGAGACCGCCCTCGGCGAGAGCCAGATCCTGGTCTACCAGGTGCCGCAGCCTGAGCCGCTTCGGAAGCTCGAGGCGAGCGAGGCCGAGACGCGCAAGATGCATGCGTGGCAGGAGTACGGCCTGATGCACGTGCGCCTGTACGAAGACATCGCGCGGTTCGGCCACGTGGCGACGACGTACTCCTATCCGGTGATGGTCAACGGGCGCTATGTGATGTCGCCCTCGCCCATCCCGAAGTTCGACAACCCGAAGATGGACGACATGGCAGCGCTGCAGCTGTTCGGCGCCGGCCGCGAGAAGCGGATCTACGCGATCCCGCCCTACACCAGCGTGAAGAGCCTCGACTTCGAGGATCATCCGTTCACCGTGCAAAAATGGAGCGAGCCGTGCGCGCTATGCGGCGCGACGGACAGCTATCTCGACGAGGTGATCCTCGACGACAAGGGCAACCACATGTTCGTGTGCTCCGACAGTCATTTCTGCGAGACACGGCGCGCGGAAGGCCACGTCGGGCCGCAGCTCGCCGAGGCGGAGAGCCGCAAGCTCGTCTGCCAGCCCGTATCCGCCGACGAGGAGGGCCGGTGATGCTCGATCTCGCACCCGCTGCCGAGACTTCGACCGACGAACCGATCCTGATCGCGGACGGCGTGACGCGGATGTACGGTGCCCGAGTCGGCTGCCTCGACGTTTCGTTCCAGCTGTGGCCGGGCGAGGTGCTCGGCATCGTCGGCGAATCGGGCTCCGGCAAGTCGACTCTGATGCGCTGCCTCGCCGGCATCGACCGTCCAACGGCCGGCAGCGTCAAGTTCCGTCATAGCGGCCGCGCCATCGACCTGTTCGACCTCGACGAGCCGACGCGGAGGGCGCTAATGCGGACGGCCTGGGGCATCGTCCACCAGAACCCGCGCGACGGTTTGCGCATGGGCATCTCGGCCGGCGGCAACATCGGCGAGCGGCTGATGGACAGCGGTTGCCGGCATTACGGCACGATCCGCGCCAAGGCGGCCGACTGGCTCGGCCGCGTCGAGATCGACGCACAGCGGATGGACGACCAGCCGACCAGCTTCTCAGGCGGCATGCAGCAGCGCTTGCAGATCGCGCGCGTGCTGGTGTCGGAGCCGCGCCTCGTCTTCATGGACGAGCCGACGGGCGGTCTCGACGTATCGGTGCAGGCCCGTTTGCTCGACCTTCTGCGCGTGCTCGTTCGCGATCTCGGGCTTGCCGCCATCATCATCACGCACGATCTCGCGGTGGCGCGGCTGCTGACCGACCGGCTGATGGTGATGAAGGAGGGGCGCGTCGTCGAGGAAGGCCTGACCGATCAGGTGCTCGATGATCCGCAGCACGCCTACACGCAGCTTCTCACCTCGGCCGTACTGACGGTTTAAGGACAGAGCGCATGTCACCCAGACGTCAAGAACGAGGCGGATAACCACGGCCATGGCTCGCACCGACGCAATGCTCGCGACCGAGAACCTCACCAAGCAGTTCGTCCTGCACAATCAGGGCGGCGCCGAAATTCCCGTGTTTCACGGCATCAATTTCGAAGTCGCAGCCGGCGAGGCGATCGTGCTGTCCGGACCATCGGGGGCCGGCAAGTCGACGCTGCTCCGTATGCTGTACGGCAACTACCGGCCGACGTCCGGGCAGGTGCGAGTACGGCACGGCGGCGAGGTGGTCGATATCGTTGCGGCCACGCCGCGCCGACTCCTCGACGTGCGCCGACGCTCGCTCGGCTGGGTCAGCCAGTTCCTGCGGGTCATCCCGCGCGTGCCGACCATCGAGATCGTCAAGGATCCGATGCTTCGCCGCGGCGTTGGCGAGGCCGAGGCGACACGGCGGGCGCGCGACATGCTGGCCCGCCTCAATTTGCCGGAGCGGCTTTGGTCGCTGGCGCCGGCCACGTTCTCGGGCGGCGAGCAGCAGCGCGTCAACATTGCGCGTTCGTTCGTCGATCCGGCCCCGATCCTTCTGCTCGACGAACCGACGGCCTCGCTCGACTCCGGCAATCGCGGTGTCGTAGTAGACCTCATCCGCGGCGCACGCGATCGCGGCGCGGCGATCGTCGGCATCTTCCACGACGAGGCCGTACGCGATGCGGTGGCCTCTCGGCTCCTCGACCTCACGCATTTCAAAGCGGCCTGATTGGGCACGATCATGAGCGAAACGATACTGACCAACGCCGTCCTGGTTCTCGAGAAAGAGACGATCCGTGGGTCGATCGCGTTCGGTGCCGATGGCATTCGCGCCATCAGCGCGGGCGCGTCGACGGTGCCCGGCGCCATCGACTGCGGCGGCGACTACGTGATACCGGGCCTCGTGGAGATGCACACCGACAACGCGGAGAAGCACTTCGTGCCGCGGCCCGGCGTGTACTGGCCGGACGGGCTCGGCGCCATTCTCGCGCACGACGCGCAGATGGCTGCCGCCGGCGTCACCACAGTGTACGATTCGATCTGCGCCGGATCCGTCACCGGGCGCAACGATCACCGCCGGTTCATCTTCGGCCGCACGGTGGAAGCCGTCAGCGACGGCGTCGCTCGCGGCGTCTTCCGCATCGATCACATGGTGCACATCCGCTGCGAGTTGACGGCGCCCGAAGTCGTCTCCGATGTGGAACCGTACGCGGATAACCCGCTCGTCAAGTTGATCTCGCTGATGGACCACACGCCGGGGCAGCGCCAGTACCGCAACATCGAATTCCTCAAGCGCTACAATCTCGGCTCGGGCGAGAAGACGCTGGAGGAGCACGAGCGCGACGTGGCGCAGCGCATGGAGGAGGGGCCGGCCAACAAGCGCAAATCCTGGCCGGCAATCGTCGAAATGTTCGGCCGGCGCGGCATTCCGATCGCCACCCACGACGACACGACCGTGAGCGACGTCGACGAGGCGGTGGCGGCGGGCGCGGTGATCTCGGAGTTCCCGACCACAGTGGAAGCGGCGGCGGCCGCGAAACAGCACCGGCTCACGACCATCGCCGGCGCACCGAACGTGGTACGGGGCGGCTCCCATTCGGGCAATGTCTCGGCCATCGAACTCGCCGAGAAAGGGCTGCTCGACGGCTTGTCGTCCGATTACGTTCCATCCAGCCTTCTGCAGGCGGTCCTGCGGCTGCACGGACAGCACGGCGTCGCGCTGCCGGACGCCATCGGTATGGTGACTTGGCGGATCGCCGATGTGGTCGGGCTCAGCGATCGTGGTCATCTGCGGCCTGGACTGCGGGCCGATGTCGTGCGGTTCTCCAATGTCGCCGGCACGCCGGTAGTCCGTGAGGTCTATGTCATGGGACGGCGAGTCTGCTGATGAGCCGATTTGCGATCTATTACGCGCCGTTCTCGCGCGACCCACTCTGGCAGTTCGGCACCGATATCCTGGGCTATGACGCCGCGACCGGCCTCGATTCAGCGGTGATGCCGCTCGCGGGTCTCAACGCCATGGGCTGGACGGCGCTGACGGACGAGCCGCGGCGCTATGGTTTCCATGCCACCCTCAAAGCGCCGTTCGAGCTTGCGGCCGGGCGGACCAGTTCGGGCCTGGTGGCGGCCGTCGAAGCGTTCGCAGCCGCCCATCGACCGGTCTTGCTCGACGGGCTCTTAGTGTCGAACATCGGCCGATTCGTCGCTCTGGTGCCGGTGGGACCGACGGCGGCGCTGGAAGCTTTCGCCTATGAGGTGGTCAAGGCATTCGAACCGTTCCGGGCACCGCTCGGAGCTGCCGACCGGGCGCGCCGAACCAAGGACGGGCAGCTCTCGGCCCGCCAGACGGAGTTGGTCGACCGCTATGGATACCCGTATGTCGCCGAGCAATTCCGCTTCCACATGACGCTAACGGGCTCGCTCGACCCGACCTTGCAGCCAGCAATCCAAGCGGCGCTCGCCAAGCGCTATGAGGCGACGGTTCCAGCGGGTCCGCGGGCGATCGATCGACTCGCCATCTTTGAGCAGCCGTCGCGGGACAGCCGCTTCCACATCATCGCGGCGGTGCCGCTTGGCTAGCAGAAGCGAGGCGCTGCAGCAGGACGACCATCTCGGCGCCACCGATGTCGGGTGCACCGGCGTTCTCGATCCGGACGATCTCGGCGCCGGTCGCTGCGAGCGGCACTTCGCGCGACAGTCGGCGTTCGATGTCGGCAGCCGTCTCGCGCCCGCGAGCAGCCAGACGCGCCGCCAGTACGGGCAGCGGCGCGGTGACATGGGCGACGACCACACGCGGGGCGATACGCACCGCTTCAGGGATCACGGCGCGGGAAGCGTTGATGATGACGACCGCGCCAGCGGCGGCCGCCGCGACGACAGCGGCCGGTATTCCGTAGGCGAGGCCGTGCGAGCGCCAGGACAGTGCAAAGGCGCCAGCCCGTTCGGCGGCATCGAATGCCTCCGGCGTCATCGTCTCGTGATCCTCGGCGGACGCCGCGCGCGTCACCGTGCGGCGGGCGAACACGAAGCGGGGATCCCCGGCCAGCGTGCGGCGCGCGATGTCGATCAACGTATCCTTGCCTGCGCCCGATGGGCCCACCACCAGCACGAACGCTCCGGAAGCCCGCTGCGGCTCACCTGACGGAATCATCGAGGTCACGTCCCATGTCCACCAAGAAACTCGGCGAAAGGCCTTTGATCGATCCGGCCGCGAACGTCAAGGCGAGCATGCTCGGACGATACACGGAAATCGGTGCCCGGACCAATTTTGTCGAATCGGCACTCGGCGACTACTCGTACATCGTGAACGACGGCGACGTCATCTACACGACAATCGGCAAGTTTTGCTCGATCGCGGCGCATGTGCGCCTCAACCCCGGCAACCATCCGATGGAGCGCGCGTCGCAGGCACACTTCACGTACCGGTCGGCCTCCTACTTCGACGATGCGGAGGACGACGCCGCCTTTTTCGACTGGCGGCGCAGCTTTCCGGTGACCATCGGCCACGACGTGTGGATCGGCCACGGCGTGATCGTGCTGCCCGGCCACACCATCGGAACCGGTGCCATTCTCGCCGCCGGCGCGGTGGTGACCCGCGATGTGGCACCCTATACGATCGTTGCCGGAGTTCCGGCCAAGCCGGTCAAGCGCCGGTTTCCCGAGGCAATCGCCGAACGGCTTCAGCGGCTCGCGTGGTGGGACTGGACTCATGACGCGCTGCGGGCCGCGCTCGACGACTTCCGCAAGCTGCCGGTCGAGGCCTTTCTGGAGCGCTACGAATGATCACGCGGATCATCAACGGCACGGCATTGTTGCCCGATGGGACAGAGAACCGGGCCGACATCGGTATTGGCGACGGGGTCATTACAAGGGTTGGTGCGACCGGCGGCGGTGGGACGGCGATCGATGCCCGCGAACTCCTCGTGCTGCCCGGTATCGTGGACGTCCACGGCGATGCGTTCGAACGCAGCCTGATGCCACGGCCGGGCATAACCTTCGACCACGCGATCGCGCTCGCGGAGGCCGACCGTACGATGGTCGCGCACGGAATCACGACCGGCTATCTCGGCCTGACGGTCTCGTGGGAGCCGGGCTTGCGGAGCCTCGCGGCGGGCCAAGAGACCGTGGCGGCGCTGGCCGCCGCGCGTCCGCACCTCGCCGCCGACCTGCGGCTTCAGATCCGCTGGGAAACGTTTGCACTGCATGCCGTTGACGTGGTCGTCAGCTGGCTGGATGATATCGCGTCGCCCGTTGTCGCCTTCAACGACCACACGACCAAGACGCTGGAGAACCGCACCGATCCGGTGAAGCTGCAGAAGTGGGCTGATCGCAGCGGACTCACGGCAGTGGCCTATCAGGCTCTGGTGGAACAGGTTGCGGCCGGTCGGGGCGACGTCCCCGCCGCGATCGCGCGCGTCGCGGGTGAGGCGCGCCGGCGGGGCATCGTCATCCTGAGCCACGACGACGAAACGCGAGAGCAGCGGGCGTTCTATCGCGGGCTTGGTGCGACAGTGTGCGAGTTTCCGCTCACCATGGAGGCCATCGAGGACGCCCGCAGCCATGGCGAGCCGACCGTGCTCGGCGCCCCCAACATCCTGCGCGGTGGCAGCCACACCGGGGCACTGACGGCAGCCGACATGGTCGCGGCAGGTCTCTGCTCGACGCTCGCCAGCGATTACTATTATCCGGCTCAGATCGCCGCCGCCTTCAAGATCGTCCGCATGCAGGGCTCGACGCTCGGCGCGGTCTGGCCGCTCGTCTCGACCAACGGCGCCCGCGCCATGGGCTTGGCCGACCGCGGCGAGATCGCGCCGGGGCAGCGGGCCGACCTGATCGTCGTCGATCCGCGAGGGCCGCGGCCCGCGGTCGTTGCCACGTTCGTCGCTGGCCGGCTCGTGCATCTTGCCCGAGATCTCGTCGCCCCCTGACCGCGCACTGCCCGATCGATCCGTCGGCGTTCAGATGGCCGGGCCGACCAGGGACAGCCACTCGTCCTCGGTCAGAACTTCGACACCGAGTTCGCGTGCCTTGTCGAGCTTGGAGCCGGCATCGGCACCGACCACCACGTAATCGGTCTTCCTCGAGACCGATCCGGCGACCTTGGCGCCGAGCCGTTCGGCCATGGCCTTGGCCTCGTTGCGCGTCATGCGCTCGAGTGAACCGGTGAACACCACCGTCTTGTCGGTCACCGGCGAAGCCTTCGCTGCGATCCTGGCGAACGGCGCGATCGTCACCTCGCGGAGCAGATCGTCGAGCGCCTCTATGTTGTGTGGCTCGCCGATGAAATCGACGAGCGCGTCGACGACGGTTTCGCCGATGCCTTCGATATTGTCGATTTCACGATAAGCGTCGCTCCCGCGTCCGCCTTCGGCGGCGGCAGCCACGGCTGCGCGCAACGCCTCGAACGAGCCGTAGGCGCGGGCGAGGTCCTTGGCGGTCGTCTCGCCGATGTGGCGGATGCCGAGACCGAAGATGAAACGCTCGAGAGGTATAGTGCGGCGCGCTTCGATGGCCGCGAACAGGTTGGCGATCGACTTCTTGCCGAACCCCTTGCGATTCTCGAGCTTGGTCAGGCTCTGCGCATTGCGAGCGGCCAGCGTGTAGATGTCCGCCGGCCGGCGCAAGAGGCCCTCGCCGTAGAACTGCTCGATCTTCTCGTCGCCGAGACCCTCGATGTCGACAGCGTTGCGCGACACGAAATGCTTGAGGCGCTCCTTCGCCTGGGCCGGACAGATGAGGCCGCCGGTGCAACGGCGCACGACATCGGCCGCTCCGGTTTCCTCCTCGGTACCGCGGACGGCATGGCTGCCGCAGACGGGGCAGGCGCTCGGGAAGCGAAAGGGTACGGCATCCGGTGGCCGCTTCTCCAGCATGGGGCCGAGCACTTGTGGGATGACGTCACCGGCCCGCTGCACGATCACGGTGTCGCCGATACGTACGTCCTTGCGGGTGATCTCGTCCTCGTTGTGCAGCGTCGCGTTGGAAACGACGACGCCGCCGACGGTCACAGGTTCGAGCTTGGCGACTGGGGTCAGGGCGCCGGTGCGGCCGACCTGGATCTCGATGTCGCGAAGGATCGTCGTCGCCTGCTCGGCAGGGAATTTGTGGGCGATGGCCCAGCGCGGGGCGCGGGAGACGAAGCCGAGGCGCTCCTGCAGATCGAGGCGGTCCACCTTGTAGACGACGCCGTCGATGTCGTAGCCGAGTTTCGCACGCCCGGCGCCGATTTCGCGATAGAACGCCAGCATGCCGGCGACGCCATCGCACACTCGCGCGAGTGGATTGGTCGGCAGGCCCCAGAGGCGATAAGCGGCATAGATGCCGGACTGCGTTTCGGCCAGCGGCTTCGATATCTCGCCCCAGGCGTAGGCGAAAAATCGCAGTGGCCGGGTCGCAGTGATCCGGGAGTCCATCTGGCGCAGAGAGCCGGCTGCGGCATTGCGCGGATTGGCAAAAATCTTCAGGCCTTGTGCCGCCTGAGCGGCGTTGAGGGCCTGGAAGTCGGCGTGGCTCAGATAGATCTCGCCGCGCACATCAATGATGTCCGGCAGGTCGGTACCCCGCAATCGGTGCGGCACATCCTGAATAGTCCGCACGTTCTCGGTGACGTTCTCGCCTTCGAAGCCGTCGCCCCGCGTCGCCGCTTGCACCAGACGGCCTTGCTCGTAGCGGATCGAGATCGAGAGCCCGTCGATCTTCGGCTCGGCAGAGAAGGCGAGCGGCGCATCGTCGGCGAGGCGCAGGAAGCGGCGAATACGATCGACGAACTCGGAGACGTCGTCTTCGGCGAAGGCGTTGCCGAGCGACAGCATCGGCACGGAATGGCGGATCTTGCCGAACGCCTCGACAGGGGCGGCCCCGATCCGCACAGTCGGACTGTCAGCGGTCCGGGTCTCGGGGAAACGCGTTTCGATGTCGACCAGCCGGCGGCGGAGCGTGTCGTAGTCCGCATCCGATATCTCCGGCGCATCCTGTTGGAAATAGAGTTCGTCATGGCGGCGGATTTCACCTGCCAGAACGCGCGCCTCGGCGACGGCTTCGCTGGCCGTCAGCTTGTCGACCGGCTTTTCGACGGGAGACTTCGGCATCGCAATCCCATGCGTTGGCTCGGGGATGCCTCTTGTCTATGGCTTGCCGACCGGCCTATCAATCGATGGCACCAGCCTGTGCTCAGCCCGGTCCGCCGAGGGAGAGCTTGGGGAGCTTGAAGTTCGTGAAGGTCTTGCTGATCCACGTACCCGAGGTTTCACGCGGGGCCAGCCCATCGGAGGCCAGCAGCGTGTAGGTATCCTTGTACCAGGGCGAATTCGGGAAGTTGTGCCCCAGGATAGCGGCTGCCGTCTGCGCCTCTTCCTTGATGCCGAGCGCCATATAGCATTCGGCGAGGCGGGCCAGCGCCTCCTCGACATGAGCCGTCGTCTGGTACTCGTTGGCGACCACCTTGAACCGGTTGATCGACGCCACGTAGTTCTTCCGCTTCAGATAGTAGCGACCGACCTCCATCTCCGCGGCGGCGAGGCTGTCCTCGGCGATGCGGATGCGGTTGTCGGCTTCGATGGCGTACTTGCTATCTGGATAGCGGGCCTTGAGTGTCCGCAGTTCTTCCATCGCCTTGCGCGTGTTGGTCTGGTCGCGGCGAGGGTCGCGAATTTCGTCAAAGTGGGCCGAGGCAATGATGAAGTGCGCCAGCGGCGCTTCCTTCGTGCCCGGATGCATGGTGGTGTAGCGGCGGGCCTGAGCGATCGCTTCGGCATACCGGCCGGCCTTCAGATAGGCGTAGGCGGCCATGACAATCGCGCGGCGGGCCTCGGGCGAATAAGGGTGGTCGCGGTCCAGATCCTCGAACTTGGTTGCCGCGAACTCGTACTTCCCTTTCTGGAGAAGCGCGTCGGCCTGGGCATACATCTGATCCGGCGGATCGGGGTTCAACTGCTTCGCGGTGTCGAGGCTGGACGAGCACCCCTGGAGGGCAACACCCAGGCACACCGCCGCGGCGGCCATCCAGCCGCGCAGACCGGTCGCCCGGTGGTCCTTCGTGCTTGGTCGCCCGGCACCTGATGCCGACATGGCCAGTCCCCCAGTAACGGCGGGCGCGGTGCTCACCGCTCCGCATTCCCCTCCCTCGCATACCACACGAGTCGCGGCAGGAGAAATCGCCAAGTCCCTAAATTACTTGTGGACTTGGAATGAGGTCGAGTTGGGGCGCGCGCCGCTCACTCGCCCGCCGCGGCGGCCATCGGCACGTCGCGGAAGACAATCGAATCGCGTTGGCGAGGGGCCTGCGCCACTGTCCAAGCCGAGTGATCGGCGAACAGCGCCTTCAGGACATGCGAATTGAGGCGGTGGCCGCCCCGCACGGACCGATAAGAGCCCAGCAGCGGCAGACCGGCCAGTGCCAGATCGCCCACGGCATCCAGCATCTTGTGGCGGACGAACTCCTGCGGATAGCGCAGTCCGTCGCGGTTCATGACCTTGTCGTCGCCGATGGCGACGGTGTTGTCGAGCGAGGCGCCCAGCGCAAGACCCGCCTTCCAGAGCTTCTCGACGTCGCGCATGAAGCCAAAGGTGCGAGCGCGGCTCAGCTCGCGACGGAACACGTCCGGGGCCATTTCGAGCGCGAGGCGCTGGCGGCCGATCACCGGTGTGTCGAAGTCGATCTCGACGTCCAGCTTGAAACCATTGAAGGGAGCGATCTCGCCCCAGCAGTCGCCCTCCTCGACACGGATGGGCTTGAGAATTTTAATGAATTTGCGAGTCTCGGACAGTTCCCTGATGCCGACCTCGTCGATCGCCTCGACGAACGCCGCGGCACTCCCGTCCATGATCGGGACTTCTTTGCTATCGACTTCGATGTAGGTGTTGTCGATGCCGAGGCCACGCAGCGCGGCCAGAAGATGCTCTACGGTGCCGACCGAGTTGCCGGCTTCGTCGCCGATGACCGTGCAGAGCGTGAGATTCTTGACATTCGAGACCTCGGCGGGGATGTCCGCCACGATGCGACCGCGTTTGCTGACGAGGAAACGAAGGCCGACATCAGCTTCGGCGGGATGGAGAATCAAGGAGACCGGTGCGCCAGAATGTACGCCTCGGCCGCTCAACTCGATCGCACGGCCGACGGT
>Ga0247837_1009837_pt1 | contig 11252 bp, 7 predicted proteins | sample LaCtaG_2_FD_187115 | JGI IMG/M metagenome (GOLD analysis project Ga0247837, IMG submission 187115) | Freshwater microbial communities from meromictic Lake La Cruz, Castile-La Mancha, Spain - LaCruzMarch2015_14.5m | ecosystem: Environmental > Aquatic > Freshwater > Lake | place: Spain: Castile-La... | reverse complement strand
TAGGTTTTGAATAAATATTTAGGTTGAATTTTTTCTGCGCATAACATTGGAACGTTAAATCGTATCATAAAAAAATTCCAAACTTTTCATAAATCAATTTCAAATTGAAACTTATTTAATATTTATAAATTGCGGAATTAATATTCATAAAATACTATTTAAAAATATTACAAACAAATAATGAAATGAACACCTAATTATTCTAACTATTCTCTTAATTAAAGCAACTTGTTACGGGCAGGAATTTAAACCTTCACAACAAAGTAATCCTTCACTTGACTTTGGAGAATTTCTTTGTGGAGTCAAGTATGCTTATGTAATTGTAAGTGAGGGAACACTTCAAGATATTAATAATTATCCAAACGGAGGTACATCCTATGCAATTAGCGGACTTATTAGCTACCTGAAGGAAATTGGCTTTAGTGAGGTAAAATATGGTCTTGCTTCATCCATCCCAACCTACCCTTCAATTTGCCAACTTACCACTGTTATTCCATACTGGTCTTATAGCAACAATACATACCGCGATATAACTTTGAGCTTTTATTCTTGTAAAGGAGATAAATTTAAATTTGATGCTACACGCAATATTCCTGTCAATGGTTATGTAAATATTAGTCTTTGGTTTCAAAACACTTTTTTAAAGATGTATGGTTATAAGAAATGTTTTTTTCAAGCCAAAGAGAGCATTGCATTAGAAGGCGAACCAACTGATTTAACAGAAGATAAATTCAAAAATGAACTTAAGCAAAATGGGGCAGATCCAATTGAGGGTATTTATGAAAGCACAACGAATACTGCACAAATGTCTAAATATAAAATCGGAGTAAAAAAAATTGATGGGGGCTACAACATTGTCTACTTTTCAGGTGCAACAAATTATTTAGACTGGAAAGAAGGGGAAATTAAAGCTAAATTATTCTCAACGGCAACGGCGACTTTATTTAAGGCTGAATGGAAAATGTTAAATAAAAAACCTAACATTGACGCTTATGTTTCTTTTGAGTTTATTTAAAGAGAAAGCAATTAAATAATCATTATCAATATGGATGCTGACTTATTAGCCTTGAATGCAGAGATTACGAATCTTGAAAAAAATGCTCAAAACTGGGAAATGGTGCATTTTGTAATTAGTACCTTTAAATTAAAGGGGAAAAATAAAGAACCACTAACAGAATTGAATAATCCCGATTATTATTTAATTGATAGATTAGAGTATGTATAGATTAAACTTAAGTTCTAGATATTAAAGAAAGTGAAGAGTATAAAGAAGTAATGTATTTTGCAAAAGATAAAATTCAATTATACAAAATGTATCATGAAATTATTGAGAGCACAAAAACTTTATGAATCGACTTTAAAATTTGTAAATTTTATCCAATGATTAAATGTATACTCTATTTCGGAAAACCCATCAATTTGAGTATTAATAATGAACAGTTGGAAATTAAATTGCATGAAATTCAAAGAACTGAAAGCAAATCACAATTAATATGGTTATGGTGCAATAGGTGATAATACTGTTGTAAATATCGAAAATTCAAAGAACTGAAAGCAAATCACAACGCAGTTCCGTCAAGTAACTCTGTTCGGTTGGGTGTTGTAAATAACGGAAATTCAAAGAATTGAAAGCAAATCACAACATAGGCTGCAATTGTGCAAGGTATAGAACTAGTGTTGTAAATATCGGAAATTCAAAGAACTGAAAAGCAAATCACAATCAATTGACGTGCAGCCGTATTCGTTTTTAACTGTTGTAAATATTGGAAATTCAAAGAACTGAAAGCAAATCACAACGGGCTTAACCATTTAGAAAAAAGAAAATTAACTGTTGTAAAATCGGAAATTCAAAGAACTGAAAGCAAATCACAACGTTGAATGTATTTTGCAAATAAAATTAAAGGTATTGTAAATATCGGAAATTCAAGGAACTGAAAGCAAATCACAACGTTTACACCTGCGACTACACAACAATACTTGGTGTTGTAAATATCGGAAATTCAAAGAACTGAAAGCAAATCACAACAGGGTGTAAGGGATAAAATAATCGATTGAAGGTGTTGTAAATATCGGAAATTCAAAGAACTGAAAGCAAATCACAACATTGGGCTTGCTACTTCATTGGAATACTTGAGTGTTGTAAATATCAGAAATTCAAAGAACAGAAGGGAAATCACAACATCGAAAGGTCTTTTAGTTTCCATTTGCAGAGAGTTGTAATATCGGAAATATCAAAGAACTGAAAGCAAATCACAACCACGAATGAAACAGTAAACTTACTGTTTTGGTGTTGCAAATATCGGAAATTTAAAGAACTGAAAGCAGATCACAACTAACGGTCTTGCAGTTGTTGTCATAGCGAACTGTTGTAAAAATCGGAATTTCAAAGAACTGAAAGCAAATCACAACTGATTGGTTCTGCGCATTATTTTTTACTCAGAGTCGTAAATATAGGAAATAACCTGTAAGATGCATGTTTTAAAGGAAATAATAAATATATTCGGTTCAAAGAACAGAACCGCGCATGAAGCATTTGCGCGTGTTTAAGCATACCTTTTTAATAAAAAACACATCACTCTTAAAGCAAATCACAACAAAAACAACAAGATTGTACTAATAACTAACTCTTTTGCTATTATGTTGTCTGTACTAAGAAATCATTTTTTTGCTTGGCTAGTTCGTTTTTCTTACTAGACTTTCATTTTTCTTCATCTCTAGTACGAAAAAATATTAAATAATTATTTTTTTGCATGCTTAGTACAGAATTGAATTGCAAATATATAAACGGAATCTGAAGTCTAAATAAAACGTATTTTCCCCATCAAAAATATTTATCCCAACCTGTCGTTAAAAGCAATTTGAATTTCAAATAAATGAATGAACAAACTACTAAAAATAAGAATCCTACAATTTAACAGAGAGCTGAAAGGAGCTGGCTTTGCTTGGCTGTTTTTAATAGGAACTGTTGCTTTAATGATGAAATGCGCTTATGTTGCCCTCATTGACAATAAATTAGCCACGCTCGTCCCTTGCGCATTGTTGCTTGTTTGTGCGTATATTCAAATTAACAGAAGCGATAAAAATTTTGTTTATAAGCATATTGAAAAGCCTTTTTGGGCCATTTACGCTGAATATGCGCTATTAATTGCTCCGTTTATTGCAATGGCATTGTTTACTTATAACTGGTATTTATTATTAATTACTTATTTATTGCTGCTTATCATTCCTCTAATAAAAATAAGTCCTGCTCCCAAAACCTTGTTTCCGGGCATTTCAAAGATAATTCCAGCCACAAATTTTGAAATTATCAGTGGTTTAAGAAAATCGTTTTTTCCAATCATTATTCTGTATTTATTGGCCTTAGCATTCAGCTGGTTCAGAATTGCGCCCTTAGTTTTTCTTTGGCTTATAACCATGACATTTATTTCCTTTTATAATGAAGGAGAATCTCTACCTATACTGCGCGAAAAGGCCATTAGCATTAAAGACTTTTTGAAAAGAAAAATGCAAAGACATGCTTTTTATATGTTGCTTTTGTATAGTCCTATTATATTTATTCAGGCTGCATTTAATCCCGATTTATGGATAATAAATTTGCTTTTTATTCCATTACAAATTTCAACTTTGTGTTTTGCCATTTGCCTGAAATATGCCAATTACAAACCTGGAGAAAAGTTAATTGCTGGCAGCGGAACCATGTCTATTGTAGCAATGATGAGTTTGGTTCCTTATTTATTGCCAATACCACTTTTTATGGCTTTTGAAAATTATGGTAAAGCTTGCAATAACCTAAAAAAATATTTGAATGATTAAAGTAAGTAATTTAAGCGTAAGCTTCTCAGAAAAGCATGTGCTGAAGGACATTAGTGTAGATTTTTTACCTTCTAAAATATATGGAATTGTAGGCTTAAATGGAGCAGGGAAAACTACATTTTTTAACACACTTGGAGGATTAATAAAACCATGCAACGGTACAATTTCGTGGAATGAAAATGTAATTACGCACAAAGAAATTGCCTATTTAGAAACTGTTAACTTCTTTTATTCTCGCATAACTGGTAGGGAATATCTGGATATTTTTAAGCAAACAAATACTGATTTCAATTTAGAAATATTACAGCAATATTTAAAATTGCCATTAGATGAATTAATAGAAAAATACTCCACAGGCATGAAAAAGAAGCTGGCATTATTGGGTATTTTAAAACAAAACAGAAGTATATTTGTTTTAGACGAACCATTTAATGGTTTAGATTTAGAAACAAATAAAGTCTTAGAAATAATTATTGCTCAATTGAAAGAAAAGGGAAAAACAATACTTTTATCATCGCATATAATAGACCCACTATTAAAATTTTGCGATGAAATATTATTCCTCGAAAATGGTGTTTTTACCAAAACATTTAAAAAAGATGATTTCCAAAAAATAGAAGCCGAGGTTTTTGGAAAGTTTAAAGAAGAAGCCGCTTTGAAAATTGCTGCTGCAATATAAATATATAGCCTGATATGAATACGAATGCCCGCGCCAACGATTGAGCCCCATCAGGGCGAGACGCGGCCTTTTGCCCCGATTGCTATCAGGGGCAGAAGGACAGGCCCAAAACTATTTAAAAATTAAATTTTGGTAAAACGTTTTACTGAAGCAAATTCTTTACTTACAAGTCTTACAAAATAGGTCCCAGACTTCAACTCTTTAGCACTTACTGAAATTTTTGTACCATTTAAAATTTGAGAATAAACAATTCTTCCGCTTAAATCAATTATTTCTAAACGGATGTTTTCAAACTTGTTTTCTTCAAATTCTAAGGCAAAATCTTCATTGGTTGGATTGGGGAATAATTTCCAATTTAATTCAACTTTTAACTGATCAATTCCGGCTGGATCTGCACCAGAAAAGACACGCACATTGTCCATATAAAAATTACTAGCTCCATCATTTATTGAACGAATTTTAAACTGAATATAATCGCTTCCGTTAGTAAGTGCATCTAAACCAATTAAATTATCGAACCAATGTGATGCTTTATAAGGACGAAAATTAGTCCATAAGGTATCTACGTTATTTAAATCTTGACCTCCTTTGTAAAATATTCTTTGCCAAGTTTCTCCGCAATTATTAGAGATTAATACTTCGATAGAGTCGCTCAAAGAAGCTGATCTATAGCGATATGCATGCTGAAAACCAAAGAATAAATTTGAAGTTATTCCATTCAAGTTAATATTAGGTAAAATCAGTTCATCGATTTCCCTAAAAGAACCAGTGTAGCTTAAAAAGTTCATTCTTGCAGAAAAGCCGCTAAATGGAATTCCTTTAGTATGAGTGGTATCCCAAGTCTTTTTATTATCGGGATTTAAAAGTAACCATTCTGTGCTAGGCAAACTCATTTGCTCAAAAGTTTCAATATAAGGAATTGACTTTTCTTCCAATCTATTGAAATGAAAAGCACGGCTGTTATTAAGTGAATTTTTCTCTATAATGTCTATTAAAAATGAAGCGGTTACAATTAACTCATTTCTGCCGGCAGAAGATCCTAACTGGGGCAAATCTATTGTATCTCTTTCTCCAGGATTTAATGTTCCACTCCATGTAAAAGTTCCTGCATCTGTAAAATTTAATTTTACCTGAATAGCAGCGCCAGAAATTGAACTTGTACCATAATTTATTAATACAGCTTTTGCAGTAACAATTTGAGCACAAGCATAAATTGGAGCAATAATACTTTCAACTGCAATATCAAATGGTGAAGTATTAGGAGGCATAGGAGTATTTGTGGCAGCTAAGAAATTATAAGCGGCTTCCAGATTAATGATTCCATTTCCATAAGTATTATCTTCGCCAGCAACACCTAAATCAGTTGCACTTTGGTAAAGTGCATTCAATAAATCTCTACCTGATAAATAAGGAAAGGCTTCTTTTAATAATAAAACAGCTCCAGCAACATGTGGACCCGCCATAGAAGTACCAGAATATAAAGCGTATTCGTCATGTTGAACGCTTGATCTTACATTAACTCCAGGAGCGCTCACTTCTGGTTTTATTTTTAAGTCAGCACTAACATCACAAGGCGTTGGTCCACGACTAGAAAAATCTGCAATGGTGTTATTGGGTGTATTTGCATCTAAAGCACCAACTGTAAAAATTGTTAGCGAATCGAGTGTTACGAATTGAGGTAAACTTACTGTTCCAGGTCCAGGTCCTTCGTTACCTGCAGAAAATTCTACTGCTATTCCAGCTGCATCAAGAGATTGGTATAGACCTTCTATAATAGGAGCCGTGCATAAATCCAATAAAACTGAATCTCCAATTCCCCAAGAGTTGCAGATTACATGAGGAACATCATCGCTTGTATTGTCATCACCATCTGGATTTAATGCAAATTCGAAAGCGCCTAAAATATTGAACAATGGTTTTATATCGGCAGCATCTTCAACTATTGGGTCTGATGCCATATATGAAGCATTAAAAGCAACGCCAATAGTGTCGTTAGTTGCAGTATCGAGTCCTAAGACAGTGCCAGTAACATGTGTTCCGTGTGCATCAGATTTATCGGCAGGAGTTTCTGAATCAAACGGTTTCCAATTATGCGTTTCGGGTAAAAAATTTCCGCGCCATTGTCTGGTTATTGCAGGATGGACTGTCCATACACCAGTATCAACTGTGTATAATTTAGTACCTAGCCCAGTATAACCTAGATTCCACATAAACGGCGCTTTTATAGCTTCCAAGCCAGGCTCATGTCCAGCAACCGCACGTTGATAAGAAGCTTCTTTTGCTACAATTCCATTGTATTTTAAAGTATACCGATAATGCCATTCAATCTCAGAAATTCCTGGTTGGTTGCTAAGTATTTCGAGCAATGCGGGCGTTGCATCAATCACTATTGCATTAATAATATAATATCTAGAAACAACTTCACTAATGTCTTGTAATTGACTTTTTTGAATTGCTACAATTTCTTCAATTGGCAATTGCGAAGTACCCGCTTTTTGTTTTAGTTGCTTGTTAAGATGAGAAATTTTCTCGCTTTGAGACCAATTATTAGTCAATGCTTGTTGTTGAAATTGAGAGAAATTAAACTGATCTGAGAAATATACATCTACAGTAATTGTTTCATTGGGCTGCAATTGTTGCATTTTTTGAAACAAAACAGGACTGATATTTCCATGATTCTGCGCGAAAACAAAAGAAAAATGAAAAACAAAAAGCAAAATGGGTAGAAATAATCTCATGGAATATTGTTTGTTGCAAATTACGAAATAATCTAAATTATTCTTTAAAACTTTAATTGTTAATATAAACTCGACAAAACAATAAATTGCATTTTAATTTAGAGGATTTTTCTGCAATTAATTAAATTTATAAAACGTAGTCGCGGAGTTTTGCTCTCGAAAATTTACTGATATTTTTCTAAAGGAATTTCTTTAAAAAACTTCAGATGAATTGAAATTTTCATAATAGAATGATCTCCATGTCTCTTTTGTATTTAAAAATTAACAACGGAGAAACGGAGTAACGTTCTCAAAAATTTACTGATATTTTTCTAAGGGAATTTCTATAAAAAACTTCAGATGAATTGAAGTTTTCATAACTGAATGACCTCCCTGTCTCCTTTGTATTTAAAAAATAACAACGGAGACAGGGAGTAACGTTCTCAAAAATTTACTGATATTTTTCTAAGGGAATTTCTATAAAAAACTTCAGATGAATTGAAGTTTTCATAACTGAATGACCTCCATGTCTCCTTTGTATTTAAAAATTAACAACAGAGACACGGAGTAACGTTCTCAAAAATTTACTGGTATTTTTCTAAAGGAATTTCTATAAAAAACTTCAGATGAATTGAAGTTTTCATAACAGAATAACCTCCATGTCTCTTTTGTTTTTAAAATTAACAACGGAGAAACGGAGGGTTGCCCACAAAAATTTACTGATATTTTTCTAAATGAATTTCTTTAAATAACTTCAGATGAATTAAAGTTTTTCATAAAAGAAAAACCTCGGTGTCTCCGTTGTATATAAAAGTTAACAATGGAGAAACGGAGGGTTGCCCACAAAAATTTACTGATATTTAACTAAAAGAATTTCTATAAATTACTTCGTATGAATTGAAGATTTTCATAAAAGAAAAACCTCCGTGTCTCTGTTGTATTTGAAAGTTAACAGCTTTTACAGTGAGGGATTCACCGATAAATAAATTGCTTAATATCTTTACTATTTATAATAAACTTACTTAAATGTTTAATAAGTTTAAAAAACTAAAATACTTAAGTTTTAATATTACTAATCTGTGAGTTCTGAGAAATATTCGTTAACAAAAGTCTTTTGTCCCTTGGCAGAAATATTAAGACAATTGAAATTAAACAAAATTCCTTTAGGTGCTTGAAGCAATTTCATATAAGTTAAAATTTGTGCATCAAAAATAGGCTCAAATTCTTTAACAGCCTTTAATTCAATAACGATGCAATTCTCAACAAAAAAATCACAGCGTAAATTTGAGTTAAAAGCAATTCCCTTATAGTGTAATGGAATTGTCGTTTCAAAAATGTAGAAAAGTCCTCTTTTTTCTAACTCGTAACTCATACATTTTTGATAAACGCTTTCCAATAAACCTGGGCCCAATTCCCTACTAACTTCTATAGCAGCACCAATAATTTGATAAGATAGTTTACTAATTTTTTCTTTAGTTAATGTAAAATCCATAATGATATAATTAAGTGAATAAATAAATATATGACACTAAAATAAATAATATTCTAATTTTAAACAATCGCATTTTTAATAAAATTTTTTTATAAAAAAAGCCCTGCTTATTGCTAAACTGGGCTTTCAATTTTTTCTAAGAAATTAATTAATGCGAATGGCCTTCTTCATGAGCGGAAGTATCATTTGTTGCCTCAGCACCTTCAGGAGACTTACAGCAAGATTTCGCTCCTTCTGCACCCATTTCATTACATTCAGTGCCATCGTTATGGGCACACATTTGTTTTGCTTCATCCCAAGTGCAAGCTTTTCCACTTACCATGCACATTCCAGTTTTCTTGCAATTCTCCATCATTTCATTTTTGCTCATTCCTGGTTTGCAGCAATCAGCAGTTGCTTCGTCATTTGTAGCAACAACAGCAATGTATGGAGCAATAACCAATGAAACGATAGACATCAATTTAATTAAAATGTTCATAGATGGGCCAGACGTATCTTTAAATGGATCTCCAACAGTATCGCCTGTTACAGAAGCTTTATGTGGCTCTGATTTTTTGTAGAACATTTCACCATTAATCATAACACCCTTTTCAAACGATTTTTTAGCATTGTCCCAAGCTCCACCTGCGTTACTTTGGAAAATACCCATTAACACACCAGAAACGGTAACACCAGCTAATAAACCACCCAATACCTCTGGGCCGAATATAAAACCAATTACAACTGGTGTAATAATAGCAATTGCACCTGGCAACATCATTTCGCGTATAGACGCTTTGGTAGAAATAGCCACACATTTTTCATACTCAGGTTTGGCTTTGTATTCCATAATACCAGGAATTTCACGAAACTGACGACGCACTTCTTGAACCATATCCATAGCTGCTTTTCCAACTGCCTGGATGCACAATGCAGAGAAAATAAAAGGAATCATTCCTCCTACAAATAATCCTGCAAGTACAGGTGCTTTGTAAATGTCAATAGCATCAATTCCTGCAATTCCAACAAAAGCTGCAAACAATGCCAAAGATGTCAAAGCTGCAGATGCAATTGCAAATCCTTTTCCTGTTGCCGCAGTTGTATTACCTACTGCATCTAAATTATCTGTTCTTTCGCGCACTTCAGGAGGCAATTGACTCATTTCAGCAATACCACCTGCATTATCTGCGATTGGCCCGAAAGCATCAATTGCTAATTGCATAGCAGTGGTTGCCATCATACCCGCAGCTGCAATAGCAACACCATACAAACCAGCAAAATAATAAGAAGCCATAATTCCAGCTGCAAGCGTAATAATTGGAATCACTGTTGATTTCATTCCAACAGATAATCCTCCAATAATATTAGTTGCGTGCCCGGTTGAACTTTGTTGAATAATTGAATTTACTGGAGGCTTACCCATTGCAGTATAATACTCAGTTACAATACTCATAATAGCTCCAACTACAGTTCCAACCACAATTGCTAAGAAAACATTCAAATTAGAAAATTCATATCCTCTTAAACTCAATGTTTCAGGAAGCATCCACATTACAATAAAATATGAAGCCACAACTGTAATTAACATAGATGACCAATTCCCTAAATTCAATGCATTTTGAACATTTGATTTATCGTCCTTTATTGTTACGAAGAAAGTTCCAACAATTGAAAATAAAATTCCCAATCCGCAAATCAACATCGGAAGTAAAATTGGCGACATGCCTCCAAAATTATCTGAACTTGCATCAATTTCTTGTCCTAATACCATTGTTGCCAATATAGTAGCTACATAAGAACCAAATAAATCGGCACCCATACCAGCAACGTCACCAACGTTGTCACCAACATTGTCTGCAATAGTAGCAGGATTACGTACATCATCTTCAGGAATTCCAGCTTCCACTTTTCCAACTAAATCGGCACCTACGTCAGCAGCTTTGGTATAAATACCTCCGCCAACTCTTGCAAACAATGCAATTGATTCTGCACCTAATGAAAAACCAGTTAATACTTCAATTGCAGTTTTAATTGTATCAGCTCCTAAATCAGCAAAAATTGTAAGAAATACAATGAATAAACCTCCTAAACCTAATACAGCAAGACCGGCAACTCCAAGTCCCATAACAGTTCCGCCAGTAAAAGAAACTTTTAAAGCTTGCTTTAAGCTTGTGCGTGCAGCTTGTGTTGTACGCACATTCGCTTTAGTTGCTACTTTCATTCCTATATAACCTGCAGTTGCAGAAAATACAGCTCCAATAATAAATGCAATAGAAATAATCCAACTAGAGTGAATCTCTTTTCCATTCACTTCATGAATTGTTCCTGAATAAGCCAATATTATAGCAACAAACACAACAAAAAAGCTCAACACTTTCCATTCTGCTTTTAAGAATGCCATTGCGCCATCGGCTATATAACCTGCTAACTCTTGCATTTTAGCGTCGCCAGCATCTTGTTTGCTAACCCAAGCCGATTGAATCGCCATCCAAATCAATCCAATTATTCCTAAAGCCGGAATTAAATAAAGAATTTCATTCATAAGATTTATACTTTGTTATTTAACGTTTAT
>Ga0247837_1009834_pt1 | contig 11257 bp, 6 predicted proteins | sample LaCtaG_2_FD_187115 | JGI IMG/M metagenome (GOLD analysis project Ga0247837, IMG submission 187115) | Freshwater microbial communities from meromictic Lake La Cruz, Castile-La Mancha, Spain - LaCruzMarch2015_14.5m | ecosystem: Environmental > Aquatic > Freshwater > Lake | place: Spain: Castile-La... | reverse complement strand
TAGGGTAATCTTGGGGATATTTAGTTCAAATAGTTACGAAAAACTCATAATTTGCCTGAAATTGGGGAAAAGCCTGATCAAAGGCAATATTACCCTCACTATTTCCTTTGGAAAAGCTGTATTTAGTGTTTTTGAAGCTAAGCGTTACGCATTATTGAATGAAAAGAAGCAGTTTATTCACTATATCCTAAATTTGCTAAATTGGTGTTATACTCATATTGGATAGCAATCCTTCCCAATACTTTTAGACTTGATTACTTACCTTCCCAATAACCCAAACTTGACTCTTGCGCTGCTTTTCCCATCGCTCCTATTTCCCTAGAAATGGCCCGACACAGAGAGCAGGAACCCACCTCTCACCTCCTCACCCACCGCAGCAGCTATGGCTTCCAAATCAGCCGCAGCCAACTCTGCCACCTCTTCCAACTGGACGGCCTGCACAACGGCACCAGCCTTGACTACCTGCAGAAACGAGGCGGGCCTAATGAGCTTTCCGCTCGATTGCTGTCTTCACTTATAGAAGGAGTGGAGACTATTACGATTGGTCAACGTGTGGAGATGTAAGGAGCAGGCAGATATGGGGAAAATGCGCCTATTCGGAGGGTTAGAAGGGGGTTTCTGACTAGGGTGGTTAGAACTGTGAAGACGGATAAGACGCTGTGGGTGCTGATAGGGGCGACTTTTGTTTCGCTGGTGGCGGGATTGGCAGATGACCTGGCTTTAGGGTGGATAGAGGGCGTTAGCATCCTCCTAGGCGTCTGCCTCCTCATCCTCCTCAACTCCCTCAACTCCCACCTGCAAGACGCCTACTTCCAACGACTCAGCGAAAGAATCAACGCTGTGACCTGCACAGTCATCCGAGACGGCCACGAGCAGGAAATCCCTGTGTCTCAGTTAGTAGTGGGAGACCTGCTCAAGGTGAAAACTGGCATGACACTGCCTGCGGACGGAGTCTTTGTGCAGGCGTTTGGAGTGAAAATCGATGAAAGTGAGGTGACAGGGGAGGAGGATTTAGTGAGAAAAGACGCTTATAGGAAGCCGATGGATGTAGGAGGGGATCCATTTGCGCTTGCTGGGTCCAGGGTAGAGGAAGGGTCTGGGTCGCTTCTAGTCTGCGCTGTGGGGCGCTACTCCACTCAGCGCCGCACTGAAATCCTCATTGAAGCCGGGCAAACGACCCCCTTGCAGCAGCGCCTGCAAAGCCTATCTGGACTGATTGGGAAATGGGGCATTATAGTCTCCCTGCTGATTTTCTGCTTATTAGTCCTGCATGCTATTTTCATCACCCACTTTTCAGCCAAATATATACTAAGAGACCTGGTTTCCGCTGTGATGTTAGTAGTGGTGGCGGTCCCTGAAGGCCTTTCACTGGCTTTTAAGCTGAGTTTGGCGGTAGCAGTGGAGAAAATGCAGGAAGCCAATAGTCTGGTCCGACACCTCGCAGCCCCTGAAAGAATCGGCAGCGTAACAGACATATGCACAGGCAAAACCGGCCTGTTTACCCTGAACAAGATGCAAGTTATGGCCATTTATGCACTCGGAAAGGACCGAAGAAGGCTCAAAGCGGAGAATGTGGAAATGCCTGCGGACGAAATGAGGACTTTATTGGTGAATTGCTGCTGCATCAATAGCGACTCCAGCCTAGTCTACGTGCCGAATCAGGAAGACGAGGAAAAGGGAAACCGCATCGAGTGCGCCTTACTTGCCCTAGTAAAGCGCTGGAAAGTGGACTATGAGGCAGTCCGCAGGGTCTACCCGCTGCTTACCAGGATCCCCTTCAGTCCCCAGACGAAGTGGATGGGCAGTGTTTGCCAAGTAGACAGTCAAGTGCATGTGTATATCAAAGGTGCCCCTGCCACTGTAGTGGGTATGTGTGGGTTTCGCTATAGTTCCACTGGTCCGGAGGAGTTTTCCAGCTCTGAGAAGGAAAAGGTACTGACGACTGTTATGAATTCCTATACTTCGGAGGGGTTTCGGACTCTTGCACTTGCGTATAAGGCCGGACCCTATAATTTCTCTGATTGGCTCAAATCCGCAGAGCCGAATATCGACTTTTTCACCTCTGAATTGGTCTTTTTAGGACTAGTTGCCTTGTGTGACCCAGTGCGGAAGTGCACAAAGGAAGCAGTGGCCGAGGTCCTAAGGGCAAACATCACTATCAGGCTAGTAACAGGGGACCACATCGACACAGCCATCGCCGCAGGCAAGGAACTAGGCCTTCTGCCCAGCGACTATCACCGCGGCAGTGACTACTTGGCTATGGAAGGAGCCGATTTGCAGCAATTCGCTGACAGTCTGATAAACCCCACAGCTTCCTCAGGCCCGGAATCCGTCCAGCAGAGGACGGAAACGATTAGTCGAGTAATTCAGCAAGTGCGGGTACTGGCCAGCGCAACTCCCGAGCAAAAGCTGCTACTAGTCCTCGGACTGACCAAAATACTGGGCAGAACAGTGGCTGTCACTGTCAAAGACTCTAGCGAAATGCCTATATTGAAGGTATGTGATGTCGCTCTGGCCACCGGCCTATCCGGCTCACAGGCGATCATTGAATCAGCGGACATTATACTGGCGAATGACGACTTTTGCAGTGTTGCAGCTGCTGTGACTTGGGGCAGGAACACTGTTTCCTCAGTGCGCAAGTTCATCCAGTTCCAACTCACTGTGACTCTCGTAGTGCTGCTGCTGTGCCTGGGCAGTGCGGCTGTAGCCGGGCAAATCCCTATGGCGCCTATACATCTCTTGTGGATTAACGCAATTACTGACCTATTTGCTGCGTTTGCACTGGCGACAGACCTGCAGCCTGCCCTTCCTATCGACTTCCAGCTGATAGCCAGGTCTCAGCCCCTTTTAGACCTCAACTTAGTCCGGGGAGTGCTGGGTTCCGCCCTATACCAAGTCCTCACCCTCCTCTTTATCCTCCTTTTCGCCCCTTGGTGCTTCGATTTCTTCACTAGTTGGGGAGAAAGGGACTGGTCGAACGAAGGATTTGTCCAGTTTACGATGTTTGTGCACACTTTTGTGTTTTTGCAGGTGTTTAATTTGCTGAATTGCAGCAGTTTGCTGAGCAACGGAGTACTTTCGGGAAGCAAAATTCTGCTTTTGGTGGTGCTTTTGACGGCTTTTGTGCAGGTGGTTGGAGTGGAAATCGGGGGAAAGGCCTTGTTTGTGAACAGGTTAAGTCTGTGGCAGCATGGGACATGCGTATTGCTGGGCGCTGGAGGGCTGTTGGGCAGACAAATAGGCACCTTATTGCCTGTGGACTGGCTGCAATGGTCTCAAAGCAAGGTGGATCTGCCCATTTCCCCCAAGCGCTACAGTCCCATGTACGATTTCGCCTCCTTCCCCCCTCCAATTCCCCACTAACCGTCCATTCCCAGTGCCTATAGCGCTATTTCCCTTCATATAGTCTAAATTGGATGCGTGCCTCCAGTGCAAAGCCTCGTCCTCTACGGAAATCAGCCCCGTCTGAGCCCGAACTCGACCTAATTCAGCTGCACAGCAGGCTGAAAGACGTGGTTTCCAGCCTTATCGAGTACGCTGACCTCACAGACACCTTCCTTTCCTCGCACACTCCGGCCTACTCCGTGCTGGAGCAGCTCACAGTGGAGCGCTCGAAGTGGGAGAACTATATGATTTACGCTTTAGGGGTGAAGGAAGTGGCTTTGAGGCGGAGGTTTCATATGCCGGCCACTGCGTTTGAAGGCGACTTTGGGAAAGTGACGGAAATGCTGGCGAATACGCAGACCAAACTCACCTCTATGCTCCGGAAAAGCGGCTTTGACCAAGGGTCTCTTTGGGAGACATTTTCCGAGTTGAATCAGCGGTTTTGGGACCAGTTTTTCGCAGGAAAGCGACCCCACAGCGATGAAAATCAGGTGAAAAAGGGGCTATTGGAGGAGCAAGAACTGCGCATTGCCCAGCTCAAAGACCAACTCAAGTCCACTGAGCGCGAAGTCCAAGTCCGCGACCAGACCATCGCTCGCCTGCAGGCCAATTCCACTGCCAAGCCCTCCCAGTCCTCTCAGTTGCTGCAGCGTGTGCGCCTAGTCGAGCACCAACACTCCCGTCCACCTTCCCCCTCCAAATCGCAGGAAGCCGACCCTCTGTACTTCTCTCAAAAGCTCAGCGGCTTGCCCGGGTCTCCCACACACGCAAGGCTGGCGGCCTCCGGCACCCTCGACTTGAGAAGCCTCAAAGCGCCTTTGGAAAGAGTCATGCAGGAAAGAGACCAATTGAAGACCTTGATCACCCGGTCCAGAAGTCCGACCAAGACGCTGGAAACTGCAGAAGCCGAGCATTTCGCTGAGAAGCAAAGGCTGAGGGCAGTCATCGCGGACTTACGCAGGCAGGTAAGCGAGCTAAAGGCAGCGGAAGAGACTCCTGCGAAGGGCAAGCAGCCTGAAGAACTGCTGAGACTGGAGAAAGAGCGCAGTCAGGCCTTTTTCAAGGCTTTGAGGGCGAGGGAGAAGGAGCATGAGGAGCTATCGGCCAGCTACCAAGCTCTGCAGGAGGAGGTAGAGGCACTGAACAGCCAGCTGAGTGAGGGGAAAACGCAGATAACAGACCTACAGCAGAGAGACGAACAGGCTGAAAAGATGCTATTGAAGGCGCAGAGTGACTTGGACCGCACTAGCAACATGCTGAAAACGCTCAGAGACGACAAGGACCTGCAGGGAATGGAAATAAAGCAACTCAAAGCCGCCAACGGCGTCCTGGAAATCAAAAACCAGCGCTATTTCGCGAAAATATCCACTTTGGAGCGGAAACTAACCGACAAACTGACCGAATTAGCTGCAATTCAAGCCAAAATCCAAGAATTAGACGACTTTCAACTCGACTTCCAGTCCATTCCCGCCCTCAAAACTCACATTTCAGACCTGCAATCCGCCAACTCCCAACTCTCTGCAAGCCTCAAAGCCAGTCATACACAGCTGCAAAGCACAGTGCAGACTCTAGAAGACCTGAGGACAGAGGAGGAAGCGGTGAGGGAGGAGGTGGAGGGCTTTCAGGAAAGGTGGGGGAAAGGGATGAAAGCGGTGGAAATTCGATGTTTGGCGGTGGAAAAGAGACTGAAAGGGGTGGAAATGGGAGTGAGGGAGAGGGGACTTGTTGAGGGGAAGTTGAAAGCGGAAAATGAGGGTTTGAAGGGGAAATTGGCTCTTTTGGAAGGCGAAATTCAGCAAAAGTCCACGGAAAGTCAACATCTTCAGGCTCAAACTCAAACTTCGGACCATCAAAAAGCCCTAAAACTGCTCAATTCGGACCTAAATCAGTCTAAAGAGGAGGCGAAAAGACTCAGCGAAGCGCTAAAGCAGGCAGATTCCGAGCTAAAGGGACTAAAAGGACAAATTAGTGCCTTTGAGCAGCAAAAATCCGCTCTAAAAGAGGAGCTAAAAGAGGCGAAATTGCAACTAACAGTGCAAATCGAGCAAATCCGCAAGTTAAAAGGCGATCTCTCCGCTGCCAACCCAGAAAATCGGAAGCTACGCATACAAGCACTAGAAAATCTGTTGGAAACCGCCAATAAAGACCTCCAACTCGTCCAGCAAGAGCGGGAAACTGCCAGGAAGCAGCTGCACGCGCACCAACGCAGTCAGGAGGACAACCTGAAAGCGCAGGAAATGTACTTATTGGGCGAGCAGGAAAAGGCACAGGAAATCCATAGGTCCATACAAGGGCTGGAAGACCATGTCGCTGCTTTGGAGCGGGAAACCGCAGACCTCAAGGACAACGCCCTGGCCACTGCCCAGAAAGTCCACAGTCTGCAGCAGGAAGTCAAAGCCAGCAAGAAGCAAATCAACCACTTAACTACTGAGAAAGCAGACCTGGAAACAGCCCTAAAGACCCTGAGCAGTCCTAGCACGGACACTAGGCAGCAGGAAAGCCAGGGAGAGCTTTTACAGGCAGACCTGGGGCAATTAAGGTCCGTTTTATCGAGTTTAGAAGCTGTTGCGGGGGTAGATACTACTGAAAAGCTGTGTGAAACGCTCAGAAATTGGAAAGAAACAGTGGACGGGTTGGAGACTTTCCTACAGGAGTTAGGCGGGAAACTCGCAGGAGAGAGACTCGAAGCCTTGGGAAGCTATGTAAAGGGACTGGAAAATGAACAGGCCTATTTGAAGATCAGGCTTAAGGCGCAAAAGACGGAGTTGGAGGGCGAAATTGAGACTTTGAGACAGCGATTGACTGTAACTGAGGACCAGAATGAGGGTTTGGAGCAGAGTTTAGGGAAGGTCAAGAGGGAAGTGCAGCAACTGAGGCGGCAGGAGGAAAAGGCAGCGGATTTGGCGAAGGAAAGAGAGAAATGGAGTGCAAAGTTGACTGAAACTGAAGCAGCATGTGCTAAGGCACTACAACAGGCTGAAAAGGACACAGCAAGGCTGCAAATCGAGGTGGCGCAGGCTGGAAAGGAAGCGGAACAGAGGGAAAAGGAAAATGCGGAAATCCGAAATAGTCTGAAAGCAGCCAAAGAGGCCAATTTAGCAGCGGAAAGACGAGAGAAGCAGCTGAATAGTGAAATTGCAGCGCTGAAAGCCACTCAAGACCAAAGCGAAAGGCAGTTCCAAGCCACTATTTCGCTGCTTAGCACTGGCAAAGCCCAGCTTGCTCTGCAAGTCACAAGCTTGCAGAGTGACAATGCAGCGCTACTGCAGGAAAGGGCGGAATTGGCGGAGAAACTCGCTAAAGCAGAGGAAAGCCGCACTAGTCTTTCAACCAGGCTTGAAACGGCACTTTCCGACCTCCAGTCCTCTTCCTACGCCCAAAGCGCCCTGAAATCAGACCTCAGACAGGCTGTAGAGACCAGCACAGCACTGGAAAAGGAGCTAAAAGCCGCTGAAAAGGACCTTCAAAGTGCACAGCAAGACCTAGGCCAGTCCCAGCAACTCCTCATTTCGCTCCAAACGACCAGTCGCCAGCTGTCCACTGAGAAAGAAGCGCTGGAAAGCGGGGTTAAGGCTATGAATGAGGGTTTTAGGGTGGAAAGGGAGACTTTGCAAGCACAAATAGCGAGAATATATACAGATTTGGATACGATTTCGGCTGAAAAGGAGCGAATTGAGACCATTTGTGCCCAATTAGAAGCTGAAAAGGCTCAATTAGGAGCCAGTCGCAAGTCACTATCGCAGAAAGTTGAAAGTACCATGGAACACGACTTGCAAGAAGCTAAAAGGGCACTTCTGACCGAAAAAAGACACAAAGAAAGCCTGGAAACGGCTCTAAGGGCGGCTGAAGAGCAGCGGAATAGGGAAATTAGCACTGCTGCGGAGAGGGAAAAGACCATTTCAATGCTTCAAAGTCAGGCAACTGACCTGGAAAACAGCGAAAAAGAAGCTTTAAATGAGGTAAAAGCTGTGAAATTGGAACTAGAAAAAGCCAGTGCGACCTATAACTCACTAGGAGACCAACTTAATCAAACTACAGCGGAAAATGAACGCTTGCAAAGGGAATTGGCAGATGCAAAGGCTGAAATCCAGGCAAAAGCGGGTTTGCAGGCTGAATCTGAGTCTTTGGCAGAGGAATTGACTGCGACTTGCACTAGTCTGCAGGAACAACTCAGGCAGAGTGCTGCAGAGCAGATTAGACTGCAGTCTGCTCTCAGCAGAGAAATTGTCACATCAGAGGCGGAAAAAGACCAAATTGAGGGCCAATCGGCTGATTTCCAGCGCCTCACTTCAGAAACTGATACAGAAAGGACCAGACTTAATGCGCAAATTGAAGAACTGAGCAGCCAAATAGCGGCTCTGAAGGCTGCCATCATACAGCTAAAGCAGGACTTGGAACAGTCTACAGCCCTGCAGAAGCAGGCCACAGCGCAAATCGACAGGCAGAAAGAGACCATTCTAGCCTTGGAAGCCGCCCATACCACCCTCGGATCAGACCTCCGAGCCACCCACTCCCAGCTGCAGTCCCTACTAGCCCGGATATCGGAGCTGGAAGGGCTATTGGAGACTGCAGAAATTGAAGAAGAAGTAGAGACAGTGGAGCGGCTGGAGCTGGAATTGGCCGCTAGTTCGCCCAATGTAAGGGAAATCGAGCTTTCTACTGAGCGGGAAAACGCACTTGACGAGGAAAGCCAGGTGCCCATTATATACTACTCCCCGGGTACATCTGAGAGGGCGAAGAAGGGGGATTTGAAGCGAATTGCTGCGTTTGTGAGCGACATGGTTGCGAAAATGACTGAAAACATGTCCACTTTCCTCACGAAACTGCCTCCTTTTCTGACCAAAATCGCCCTTCTGGAGGGCAGACTTGGTCTCGCCTACGTCGAAATGGCCAAATTAAAGGCGAAAATCTCTCAATCCGAGGAAGACGAAGTCTCAAACCCAGAAGCGCCCACTCCCTCCCTCAGTACTGAGCTAATTCCATGCGTTTTGGTGCATTACGAAGGCAGAGTCTGGGTATTGCTTCGGTCTGCCCTGGGGGAGTTCTGCTGGCGAGCACAGGGTGTGGAGACTGCGCCTGTGGTAGTCACCGAGGAGGCAATCAGCCAAATCGCGAAACTGACTGAAGACCGGAAAAGCCTCCACTTCGCAAATGCAGAATTAGAGGAAAAACTGGCACTTGCAACTGAGGAACTGCTGAAAATCAGGGAATTACTGGAATCCAGGGGATTCAACTTCCAAGGAGAAACTCTACTCAGTGTCATCAACTCCATTTCCCTGCCCAGGAAAAGACACCCTGCCCTTTCCAAACCCAGCGAGTCCCGCAGTGAAGCCAACAGTAGTTATAAGGACCACTCCAGTCCCAGCAAAGTCGCTCCCAATGCTCGAGCCGTGACTTCGCCTCTTGGCTACTCTGAGCAACTCAGCGACTCCAGCCAGTCCAAAGCGCTTTCCGAGGACGAGTCCCAGCGAGTCTTCCGGACTATCAATAAACTGATGAAGGACAATGATGAATTGATCAAGGAACTGAGCGATTCGCAGAGGCAGAAGGAACTGTATAGGGCTCGACTGGCGGAAGTGGAGAGTAGACGTGGGGACCCTGTTTCTGGCTCGGATATGACGATAACGGTGCAAAATTTGCTGGAGATATTGCCGCCGATGTAAGGACTAGACAGGGATTCGAAGGTGGAAAGCGTGGTGACTGCGCTGTGCAGTATTATGAAGCTGAGTCAGGGACAGGTGGCGGAACTGAGGAGGAGTAGAGGCTTTGAGACGGAGAAGACTGGGAAAAAGGGACTTCTTCGTCTCTTTAGACGGTAAAATTGGACCAATTCAGCACAATTAGCAGTGAAAATGCTCATTTCCCTATATTCTCAGTCTTTCCCCCGTACATAAAACAGTCCTTTCCCTCGCTATAAATGACGGAAGAGTCCGCCTATTCCCCATTCGTGGGTCTGCGCCAGTGTCCCCTGTCCTTCGAAGAGCCCAGCGTCCTATCCCGTCTGCCCAACTGCGGCATGTACTGCATTATGTACAGTTCCCTCAAACCAAAGGACCAAAAGCGGCCTCCAGAGGACCATTTCGCCTCTCCATCGCACCTGCCAGTACCCGCTATCTAGATTGAATACATGTGGAATAGTGCGATTCCGCGGAGTTGGAAGGAACTGACGCCCAGGCCGTTCCTCAGTCTCAAGGACCGGAAGAGGGATACGCTGCAATTTCTGGTGGAGACGCAGAAGTACATACATAGGATTCGGAAGCCTTTGGTGATGGATGAGGATGAACTGGCGGTGCCGGGGTGGGAGGAGAAGCAGGTGGCGAGGACGCAGAGGACGAAGACGGAGATGTGGAGACCTGGAAGACGTCCCGCTTCCCTCAGTCTCCTGTACCTCCGAGCCTCAACCCGGCTTTCTATAGAGACAGAAAGGAAGCCAGTTCCCGGAGGCAGGAAGGGCAGAAGGGTGTTTAGCGACTTCACACACAGAGGGATGGTGAAGGCGGAAATCGCGCCGAAGGTGGACACGTGGAGAAAGCCCAAGCCAAGAAGGAGGAATGAGATGGGCTTTGCACAGTTCCTGCAGGAGACAATGCACTGATAACGTGCAGCGTGTTTCTTTAGAAACGCAGTTTAGACCTCATTGCAGACTATGGAGGACTTGGCAATGGAGGCCTGGGAGTACCTATCTGCAGTCTGAAGCATCTATTTTACCTCGCCCTATGCCTGTCTTCTCTGTACCTCCCTGCTGGACAGTGCCTATACTGATCCTTATCCGTTTCTACCGAGTCTGACCGCTCAACTTCGCCTGTTCTGAGTGAGCACGAATTGTCTGTATCAAACAACTCACGGCTGTGGGCAGTTCAAATACTCTCTAGCATTGCCTACTCGGACAAATCACAATTCGCCTATCGTTCCCAGTAGCTTCTGATCACAAGGGAAGCACATGCCAATGAACTCGGTAGACAAACGCCTGCAGATCGTTGCAGGCTTTCAGCAGCTCGTGAACAGCGCTTTCCCAACTCTGCTGGCTCAAACGATGGGCTCCACCAGAGACTTCCTGCGCCAGGCGATAGAGCAAATTCAGCTGGTCCTGGACTGCGGCCTCTGCGGGCGATTTCGAGTTGGTCAATGTAGATAAACCTCTCCATATTTATGCCCGACCAGCGGCCTTTGTGTCCCATATGTGGTGGACCGATACTGGACGGCCTGGCACTCCCCATGCTTTCCATGCAGTTTGGTGAGAGCATGCAGTCTGCAGCGAGGGAGAGAGGGGAGGTGCTTTGTGTGTAGAGTTCCCGCCATCGGCAGTGCTGCAGTCGGATAGTGGAGTTGGAACGACAGTGCATAGCAAAGCCACCCTAGTGGCCAGCCGCTCCAGTCAAACAGGAAGTGGCACTAAACATCACCGACCTGTTGGCTGAAAGTAAAGCTTTAAGGAAGTCGCTGGAGACAAGCATCAACACAGAGGAGATGTTCAACCCCATAGAGACCTAGGCTCAGGAAAGAGTATACAAAAGTACTAAAGTCTAGCTCCCCAGCAGTGGACTGCGAACTCCTGGCAGGATTCAACTTCCGCTTGGTAGTTAATGGTATACCTGCTCTTTCGACTACGTCCGACAGTTGATTGCCGCTGAATTCCAGATTCTAGGAGACAAGGAGCGGGACTGCCTGCATCTAGTGCTGCAGATCAAAGAAATCACACCCAGTTTCTACCACATCGGCACTCTATTCGTTATAGATGACAAGGATGGGCGCTTTCCCTGGCAGAGTTGGAGCAGTTTGCAGGATTCTGTCTGCAGAAGCAGAAGGACTACAAGCAGCATGAAGCGCACTATGCTGCAGGCTGTGTGCACACTGAATGTGGCTGTCTGTGTCT
>Ga0247837_1009833_pt1 | contig 11258 bp, 20 predicted proteins | sample LaCtaG_2_FD_187115 | JGI IMG/M metagenome (GOLD analysis project Ga0247837, IMG submission 187115) | Freshwater microbial communities from meromictic Lake La Cruz, Castile-La Mancha, Spain - LaCruzMarch2015_14.5m | ecosystem: Environmental > Aquatic > Freshwater > Lake | place: Spain: Castile-La... | reverse complement strand
CGCCTTATTGACATCGTTGATGCTAACGCCAAAACGGTAGAGACGCTGCAGCGCCTCGAGATTGCCGCCGGCGTTGATATCGAAATCAAGATGAACTAGCGCCATCTGGCGTAAGAAGTGGGCAAGATTCACTGGCCTTTGTGGCCCGAGGTGTCGCACTGACCGATAGAACTGCTCTATGAGTTTCGTGTTCCCACCGCCAGCCCCGATGGAAGTCGCTGAGCAAACCAACAATGCGCGCCGTGGCCGTCGCTCACGCTTGATTCGTTTTGTGGCCATTGGGGTGGTCGTGTCATTTGCCGCCGGCCTGATTGGCGGGGTGCTGGCCACGCAGATTGATTCTGGTTCTTCGACCAATAACGAGCCGTACACCCAGGTGACTGCCGCGCCAGTGGTGTCACCTGACGACTCGGCACAAATCACCGGTGTTGCTGCAGCAGCAACGCGGCTGGCCAACAGCGTGGTGACGATTTCAAGTCTTGTTGATGGAGCGATGGGCGAGGGCGAATCCACCGGCACCGGCGTGGTTGTAACAAGTGACGGAGAAATTTTGACCAATGCCCACGTCGTGGAAGGCGCCACCGAGGTGCGTGTGCGATTTGCCGGTGATACCGAGCCAGTAACCGCGGTGGTTGTGGCAGCGGACGCCGGCAACGACCTGGCGCTACTCAAAGTTGACGCACAAAATTTGGTGGCTGCAACATTTGCCAAGCCAGGCAGTGTGCGGGTTGGCGACCAGGTGGTGGCCATTGGGTATGCGTTGGCTCTTGATGGGGGGCCAAGTGTTACCACCGGCATTGTTTCGGCTACGCGCCGCACGATCTTCACCGATTCTGGTGCGTTGAACAGCTTGATTCAAACCGATGCCGCAATTTCATCGGGCAACTCAGGTGGGCCATTGGTCAACATGCGCGGCGAGGTTGTTGGCATCAACACAGCCGTGGCACGTGGCGACAACAACGCTGCCGCCAACAATATTGGTTTTGCCATTTCGGTGGATGAGGTGCTCACGGTGTTGGAGCAATTGCGCGAGCAGGCCTCAGGCACACCCCGCACCGAAGGGTTCTTGGGGGTCAGTCTGGAGGCTCGCAATGACGGGGGAGCCGGCTCAATCATTGCCACGGTGCAGCCAGGTTCACCTGCCGAGCAGGCGGGTGTATTGATCGGCGACATTGTTTTGGCCGTGGACGGCGAGCCCGTTAACGGCCAAGCCGGCTTAGTGGCAGCAATTCGCGACCGCATCCCTGGGGAATCGATCAGCATTGATTTGGTCCGCGATGGGGAACGCCTTACCGTGTCGGCCGTACTCGTGGCTCGCCCACAGGATTAGCTGCACCCTCTGAACAGGGCTCACGGCGGGGTGGGGCGAACACCCGTTTTGTGGGGTGTTTCTTGAGCGGTGCCCGATAGCGTGAGCCCTCGCGTTTGAAGCAGGTTCTGCTTCTCATGCGGCTGTCGTAAAACAGTGCAATCGAAGTCTGTGTGCGCCTGATTCGTCAGGTACCTCACAGCGAAAACGATCATGGGCTCCGCCGGCTTGGCCGCGCGGGGCTTTTTCGTGAAAACGACAAGCAAGTTCCGCAACATTCGAAACGAAGAAGAAAAGGCTCACCATGGCACAGAAAGCGATCGTCGGCGAAAAGGTCGGCATGACGCAGGTGTGGACGCAAGATCGCCGTGTTGTGCCCGTGACCGTGCTGCGCGTTGAGCCACTGCGCATCGTGCAGATCAAGACCAAAGAGTCTGATGGCTATTGCGCACTACAGGTCACTTATGGCACCAAAGATGCCAAGAAACTCAACAAAGCTGCCGCTGGCCATTTTGCCAAGAACAACGTGGCCCCAGGTCGTCGTTTGGTCGAGTTGCGTTTGGATTCGGTTGAAGGCTTTGTAGTGGGCCAAGAAATTGGCGTAGACAAGCTCGTTGCTGGTGAAATCGTCGATGTCACCGCGGTGAGCCGCGGTAAGGGTTTTGCTGGTGGCATGAAGCGCCACAATTTCCGTGGCCAAGGCGCAGCGCACGGTAACCACAAGCACCACCGCGCCCCGGGCTCGATTGGTCAGCGTTCTTTCCCTGGTCGCGTGTTCCGCGGTATGCGCATGGCTGGTCACATGGGCCACGAACAAGTCACCATCTTGAATCTTGAAGTCGTACAAGCAGATGCCGAGCGCAATTTGCTGCTCGTTAAAGGTGCGGTGCCTGGCCCCAACGGTGGTGTGGTCATCGTGCGTGATGCAGTGAAAGGCGGCAAGTAGTCATGGCAAAAGTGACGATGAAGAGTGCCGCTGGCAAAGCAGCCGCCAGCGTCGAGCTTCCTGATGCAATGTTCGGCATCGTGCCAAACATTTCGGTGATGCACCAAGTTGTTCTCGCCCAGTTGGCCCACCGTCGAGCCGGCACACAAAGCACCAAGGGTCGCGCTCAAGTTCGTGGTGGTGGTCGCAAGCCATTCGCCCAAAAAGGAACCGGTAATGCCCGTCAGGGTTCGATTCGCGCGCCGCACTTCGCTGGCGGTGCTGTCGCCCTTGGCCCAACGCCTCGCAAATACAGCCAGCGCACACCAAAGAAAATGGTGCAGCTCGCGCTGCGTTCGGCGTTGTCGGATCGCGCCGCCGACGGCAAGGTCATCGTCGTTGACTCGTGGTCATTCGACAAGCCCAACGCCAAATCTGCTGCTGCTGCCTTGGCCGCCGTTGGCGCCACCGGCAAGGTGCTCGTTGTGGTTGCTACCGCAGCCAGCGATGTGGCCAAGAGCATGCGCAACCTGGCCGATGTGCACGTTGTGCTCACCACCGAACTCAATGCCTACGACGTGTTGTGCAGCGACTGGGTGGTCTTTTCGCAAGACAGCCTGCCTGCCGCCGAAGGGGGTGCCAAGTGAAAGACCCACGCGACGTGATCATTCGCCCAGTGGTTTCTGAAAAGAGCTATGCCGGCTCGAGTATCGGTGTGTACACCTTCGAAGTGCACCCATCGGCAAGCAAGCCCGAAATTCGCGATGCAGTGCAGCGCATCTTCAATGTGAAGGTGCTCAAGGTAAACACGCTCAACCGCCGCGGCAAGCGTCGGATGACACGTGGCACGAATCGTGTTGGTGTGCGTAATGGCGCAAAGCGGGCCATTGTCACGCTCGCTCCCGGTCAACAGATCCCGCTGTTCGAGAACTAGTAGGAAACCATGGCCATTCGTAAACGTCGCCCCACCAGCAGCGGTCGTCGCTTTCAGACGTCGTCTGACTTCTCCGAAATCACCAAGACGCGCCCAGAAAAGTCGCTCATCACCTCCAAGCCCGAGCGCGGTGGTCGTAACTCTGGTGGTCGTATCACTTCGCGTCACCGCGGTGGTGGTCACAAGCAGCAGTACCGCATCATCGACTTCAAGCGCAGCAAAGACGAAGTGCGCGCCAAGGTTGCAGCCATCGAGTACGACCCAAATCGCACGTGCCGTATCGCGCTGTTGCATTATCTAGACGGCACGAAGGCGTACATCTTGGCGCCCAAGGGTCTCGAAGTTGGCCAGCACATCGAAAGTGGTCAGCGCGCCGACATCAAACCCGGCAATGCGTTGCCATTGCGCTATGTGCCAGTCGGAACCGTCATTCACAACGTAGAGATGCGTCCCGGCCAAGGTGGGCGTATTGCTCGCTCGGCGGGCATGTCTGTGCAGTTGGTCGCCAAAGAAGGTGACTTCGCCACATTGCGTATGCCAAGCACCGAAATGCGTCGCGTGCCCATCGACTGTCGCGCCACCATCGGCGAAGTTGGCAACGCCGAGCACGAACTGGTGAAGATCGGTAAGGCCGGTCGAAATCGTTGGAAGGGTGTGCGTCCACAATCTCGTGGTGTGGCCATGAACCCTGTCGACCACCCACTCGGTGGTGGAGAAGGCAAGACCTCTGGTGGCCGTCCTGCGGTGTCACCATGGGGCAAGCCAGAGCGTCGTACCCGCAAGAAGTCCAAGTCGTCGCAGCAATTCATCGTGCGTCGTCGTCGTTCAGGAAAGGCACGTAGTTAATTCATGGCACGCAGTCTGAAAAAAGGCCCCTTCGTTGACGAGCACTTGCTGAAGAAGCTCGACGCCATGAACGCCAGCGGTGACCGCAAGCCGATCAAGACGTGGTCACGTCGCTCGACCATTATCCCTGACATGGTTGGTCACACGTTTGCCGTGCACGACGGTCGCAAGCACGTGCCGGTGTACATCAGCGAGTCGATGGTGGGTCACAAGTTGGGCGAGTTCGCCAACACCCGCACCTTTAGGTCGCACGCCAGCCAAGAAAAGATGTCTGGCGCCGATACCCCAGCGGCAGCACCCGCCCCAGGAGCATCGTCGTGACCGGCCCCAAGCTCAACGAAGCAAACCGCGTAGCAGGCGCCCCAGGTGGCGTCAAAGCCCAATTGCGTTGGGTGCGCATGTCGGCATCCAAGTTCCGCCCAGTGCTCAACCAAGTGCGCGGCCTCGACGTCGTTTCGGCGCGCGAAGTGCTGAGCCTGCACAGCGTCGAAGCAGCGCGCATCGTGCAGAAACTGCTCAAGTCAGCAGTCGCCAATGCGTTGCACAACAATTCACTCGACGAAGAGACCCTCTACGTGAAGGCCTGCTTTGCTGATGAATCACCCACCATCAAGCGTTTCCGCACCCGTGCCAAGGGCCGCTCCAACATTCGTTTGCGCCGTGGCGCACACATCACCATCGTGGTCGATGCGTTCTCTGAGGCCGAGCAAAAGACCCGTGAGATGATCGAAGCCGCTGGTGGTCGCAGCGATAAAAATCAGCGTCGTCAACGCGTGGCAGCCAGCCAAGCGCGCGAAGCTGCACAACAAGCGAACGAAGCCAAGAACGCAGCTGTCGACGAGTCGTCGGATGCACCAAACACTGAAGGCGTTGACACGCCAAGCACCGAGGAGTCGAAGTAATGGGCCAGAAGATCAATCCGTACGGCTTTCGCCTCGGCATCACCACCGACTGGAAGAGCAAGTGGTTCGCCAGCAAGAAGCAATATCGCCAGTACCTCACCGAGGACTGGAAAATTCGTGGCTACCTCATGACTCGTTTGGCCGACGCCGCCGTCAGCCGCGTCGACATCGAGCGCACGCTCGACAAGTTGCGCGTCGACATTCATACAGCGCGACCTGGCGTGGTTATCGGCAAAGCCGGAGCCAAAGCCAACGAGTTGCGCGAGCACCTCGCCGGCCTCACCGGCAATCATAAGATTCAGTTGAACATCAACGAGATCAAAGAATCAGAACTCGACGCGGCCTTGGTGGCCCAAGGCGTGGCCGACCAGTTGGTCAACCGCGTTGCTTTCCGTCGCGCGATGAAGCGTGCCGTGCAGAACGCCCAGAAGTCGGGTGCGCAAGGTATTCGAATCCAGTGTTCGGGCCGTCTCGGTGGTGCAGAAATGACTCGCCGTGAGTGGTATCGCGAAGGTCGCGTGCCGTTGCACACACTGCGTGCCAACATCGACTACGGATTCCGCGAAGCCCTTACCTCGGCTGGTCGCGTCGGCATCAAAGTGTGGATCTACAAGGGCGAGATTTTGCCGTACTCCACCGAAGCCGCCGATCGCGCCTCGCGCGAAGCCCAAATGGTCGCCGGCGACACCCTCGCTTCTGCGCCTCGCGTCGCCAGCGTCATCACCTCGGCTGGTCCTCGTGTGGGCGAAGACGAAGTCAGCCCGTTGATCAAAGATGCCGATCCCGAGCTCGAGCGGTTGTTGGCCGAAGAAGAAGAGATTCAGCGCCGTATCCATGATTCATCCGAGACCCCGCACTTTAAGAAGGATTGATCATGTTGCAACCAAAGAAAGTAAAACACCGCAAGCACCATCGCGGGCGCATGAAAGGCAACTCCAAGGGAGCCAGCGAATTGGCTTTCGGCGAGTACGGCATTCAGGCCCTCGAACCAGGTTGGATCACGTCGCGCCAAATCGAGGCGGCTCGTATCGCAATGACCCGACACATCAAGCGTGGCGGCAAAGTTTGGATCAACGTGTTTCCTGATAAGTCAGTGACCAAAAAGCCAGCTGAAACCCGCATGGGTTCGGGTAAGGGCAACCCCGAGTTGTGGGTGGCAGTTGTGAAGCCAGGCCGCGTCTTGTTCGAACTGTCGTACCCAACTTCTGATGTCGCCACGCAGGCTCTCAGCCGAGCAGTGCAAAAGCTGCCGATCAAGTGCCGCATCATTCACCGCGAGGAGGGCATTTAGTCATGGCTGAAAAGTACGGCAAACCACAAACCGAACTCAACGAGTTGGACATCGCTTCGCTCGTCGAAGAGTTGCACAATGCCAAGCAAGATGCGCTCGACTCACGTTTCAAGCTGGCCACCGGTCAGCTCACCGACACCGCACGCATCGGCAAGATTCGCAAACAAATCGCGCGCATCAACCTTGTTCTTCGCCGTCGCGAGATCGAGGCTGCTGAGGCAGCGAGCACCACGAAAGCGAGTCGCAAATGACCGAAACGAACATTCGCAGCAATCGCAAGACTCGTGAGGGTCTCGTGGTGTCGAGCAAGATGAACAAGACCATCGTCGTGGCACTCGTTGAGCGCGTACGTCACCCCAAGTACGACAAGTTCATTACTCGTACAAAGAAGTTGTACGCCCACGACGAAGCCAACGACGCCAAAATTGGCGACAAGGTGCGCGTGGTCGAGACACGACCATTGAGCAAGCTGAAGCGCTGGCGCGTGGTTGAGATTCTGGAGCGTGCAAAATGATTCAGCAAGAAAGTCGCCTCAAGGTGGCCGACAACAGTGGCGCGCGCGAAGTGCTCGTCATCAAGGTGCTTGGTGGCACCCGCCGTCGTTACGCATCGATTGGTGATGTGTTCATTGCCACGGTCAAAGATGCCATTCCAGGTGCCGGTGTGAAAAAGGGTGAAGTCGTTCGCTGCGTGGTCGTGCGCGTGTCCAAAGAAAAGCGCCGTCCCGATGGCAGCTACATCCGCTTCGACGAAAACGCCGCAGTGCTGATTAAAGAAGATCTCACCCCGCGCGGTACCCGAATTTTCGGCCCAGTCGGTCGTGAGTTGCGTGACAAAAAGTTCATGCGCATTGTTTCGCTAGCCCCGGAGGTGTTGTAACCATGAAACTTCGCAAAGGCGACACCGTGGTCGTCATTAACGGCAAAGACAAAGGCAAAGAGGGCGAGATCAAACAGGTAATGCCCGATGCCAACAAAGTCGTTGTGATCGGCGTGAATATCGCCAAGCGCCACACCATTCGTCGCAACGAAAAGCAACAGAGTGAAATCAAAGAAATCGAAATGCCCATCGCTGCTTCCAACGTGATGTTGGTGCATAAGGGCAAAGTCACGCGCATCGGCTTCAAGACCGATGCCAAGGGCAACAAGGTGCGTATCTCGCGCCGTACAGGAGATGAAGTCTGATGTCGACCACCACTTACGTTCCACGCTTGAAGGCGCACTACCGCGATGTGGTGCGCGCTGATCTCATGGCCCAACTCGGTGTGACCAACCCGATGCAGGTGCCAGTAATGGAAAAAATCGTTATCAACATGGGTGTCGGTCGCGCAACTCAACAGGCGTCATTGCTCGACAGTGCCGTCGCTGACCTCACCGCCATCAGCGGTCAAAAGCCGATCGTGACCAAGTCACGTATCGCTATCGCCGCCTTCAAATTGCGCGAAGATCAAGCAATCGGCACCAAGGTCACCTTGCGTGGTGACCGCATGTGGGAGTTCTTTGATCGTTTGCTGTCGGTGGCGATTCCTCGTATTCGCGACTTCCGTGGCTTGCCCGGTCGTTCGTGGGACGGCCACGGCAACTACACGTTCGGCCTTACCGAGCAATTGGTGTTCCTCGAAATCAACTACGACCGTGTTGACGTGCCCCGCGGCATGGATATCACGATCGTGACGTCGGCCAACGATGACTTGACCGGCAAGGCACTGCTCGACGCGTTTGGTTTCCCGTTCCGCAAGGGCGAGATGCCAGCGTCGACGAAGCGCTCTAAGAAGCAGACCAAAAAGAAGTCAGCCGCTCAAGGCAATTCCTAACCACATCTCGTAGACACCCAGTAGACACAGAAAGATTCAGCACCAATGGCCAAAAAGTCACTCCGCAATAAAGCAGCCGCGACACCGAAGTTCAAGGTTCGTGCGTACACGCGCTGTCAGCGCTGTGGGCGCGCGCGTGCCGTGTACCGCAAATTTGGTCTGTGTCGTATCTGCCTGCGCGAACTCGCGCATGCTGGTGAAGTTCCCGGGTTGCGAAAGTCGAGCTGGTAGGCATCATGATCACTGACCCAATTTCCGACATGCTCACCCGCATTCGCAATGCGAATGTGGCAATGCGCGACGAAGTGCTCATGCCTTCGTCCAAGCAGAAGATCGCACTTGCTGAGATCTTGAAAAAAGAGGGCTACATCGCCGACTTTGCAATCGGTGCAGGTGAAACCGAGGCCCACAAGACTCTGAAGATCCAGATGAAGTACTCCGACGACCGTCGGCGCACCATCATGGGCATCAAGCGTGTGTCCACGCCGGGCTTGCGCATCTATCGTCGTGCCACCGACGTGCCCCGCGTTCTGGGTGGTCTCGGTGTTGCAGTTCTGTCAACTAGTCACGGGCTCATGACCGACCGCGAAGCGCGCAAGCGCAACGTTGGTGGCGAAGTCATGTGTTACGTCTGGTGATTGGGGAGCACACATGTCACGCATAGGAAAAGCAGAAATTGTCATTCCGCAAGGGGTGGACGTAACCATCTCTGGGGCGACCATCACGGTGAAGGGCAGTAAGGGTTCGCTCGTTCGAGTGTTGCCTGTCGGCATCTCAGTGAAAAAAGTTGAGGCCACACTCGTAGTCGAGCGCGCAGCCGAGGATCGCGCGATTCGCTCGAGCCACGGCATGATTCGCGCCATGATCAACAACATGGTCAACGGTGTAACGCAGGGCTTTGCCAAGGAACTCGAAATTATCGGCGTGGGTTATCGCGCCGTAGCCAAGGGCCAAGACAAGCTCGAGTTGGCGCTCGGCTTCTCGCACCCGGTTCCGTATGCTGCGCCGCAGGGTGTCACCTTCGAAGTTCCGCAACCCACCCGCATCATCGTGAAGGGCATTGACAAAGAACTCGTCGGCCAGGTGGCTGCCGAGATTCGTTCATTCCGTTCGCCCGAGCCGTACAAGGGCAAAGGTGTTCGTTACGTAAACGAGCGAGTGTTGCGCAAAGCCGGCAAGACAGGCAAGAAGTAGGAGCACAGATGACCACCACCGCCCAAAAACGCCACGAATTGCGCATTCGCCGTCACCGTCGCGTACGCAAAAAGGTGCATGGCACCGCAACACGACCACGTTTGGCGATCTATCGCAGCAACAAACATCTCACCGCGCAGGTCATCGACGACGATGCCGGCCGCACCCTGGCTTCGGCGTCAACACTCGAAGCCGATTTCCGCAAGCAACAGTCGGGTTGCAACGTTGCCGCAGCAACTGCTGTTGGCGCACTGGTCGCCGAACGCGCCAAGCAAGCTGGTATTTCAGCAGTGGTATTTGACCGCGGTGGCTTTCTTTATCACGGCCGCATTGCGGCAATTGCCGAAGCGGCTCGCGCCGCAGGATTGGAGTTCTAATGACTGACGTACAGCAACCCGAGGCAGCTGGCAACCGCGACCGTCGTGAGCGTCGACCACGCGAACGCCGTGAGCCACGCCCCGAGGCAAAACCAGGCGAATTCGGTGAGTCTCGCGTGGTGCACGTCAACCGTGTTGCCAAAGTGGTGAAGGGCGGTCGTCGCTTCCAATTTGCTGCCATCGTCGTGATCGGTGACAAGGCCGGTCGTGTCGGTTTGGGTTACGGCAAGGCTCGTGAAGTGCCACTCGCAATTCAAAAAGGCACCGAAGATGCCAAGCGCAACGTGTTTCACGTCGCCCTTGCTGGCCCCACCATCACCCATGCCATCGAAGGCATCAATGGTGCTGCTCGCGTGATGTTGAAGCCTGCTGCTCCGGGTACCGGCGTAATCGCTGGCGGTGCTGCTCGCATCATCCTCGAAGAAGCAGGCATTAAAGATGTTTTGGCCAAGTCGATGGGTTCTTCGAACTCCATCAACGTTGCTCGCGCCACCATCAATGGTTTGCGTTCGCTCTTGCGCCCCGATGACGTGGCGAAGCGACGTGGTCTGCCCGAAGAAGAGTTTGTACCACGCGGCTTGTTGCGCGCGTATAACGAAACCAAAAAATCGCGAACACAAGGCCGCTAGGAGATCTCATGGCTGAAAAGACAATCACCGTTCGTCAAAAGCGTTCGTACATCGCCTGCATGCCCAAAACTCGAGGCACGCTGCGCGCCTTGGGCTTGCGCAAAATTGGCGATACCAACGTGTTGCCTGATCGTCCAGAGATCAGGGGCATGATTGCGCGCGTTCCGCACCTTATTGAAATCATCGTTAGCGATAAGGAAGGCAGCTGATCATGCGTGTAGACCAAGTCGGACCAAAACACGGAGCCCGTAAGTCGCGCAAGCGCGTCGGTCGTGGTATCGGTGGTAAGGGCGGCAAGACCGCCGGTCGTGGTACCAAAGGTCAGTACGCCCGCAACACCGTGGCTCGCGGCTTTGAAGGTGGACAGATGCCACTCAAGCAGCGCGTGCCGAAGTTGAAGGGCTTCAACAACCCATTCCGCGTGGAATATCAGGCCATCAATCTCGACACACTCGAGGCGATGGGTGTGAGTGACATCTCAGCAGCATTACTCATCGAAAAGGGTTTGATCAGCAAAGGCAACATGGTGAAGGTGCTCGGTCGTGGAAAAATCGGCAAGGCATTGACCTTGTCGGTGCACGCCATCTCGACATCGGCCCAAGAGGCCATTACGGCTGCCGGGGGCACGATTACCATCCTGCCCAAGCCATTCCGTGGTGTTCGTCCGCCAGCCCGCGGCAGTCAGTACACCAACCGCTAGTTTTCGCTTACCAAGAAGCAAAGCAGGACGATGTTCTCCAAGATCAAGAGTCTTTTCACCGTTGCCGATTTGCGCAACAAGGTGCTGTTCACACTCTTCATCTTTGCCGTGTACCGCATCGGTGTATCGCTGCGTGCTCCAGGCGTCGACGCCCAGGCAATCAGCCAGTTGCGCGAAGCGTCAGAGTCGCAGGGTGCACTCGGGTTCTTGAACCTGTTCTCTGGCGGCGCTTTCGGCAGTTTTTCGATCTTCGCACTCGGTGTCATGCCGTACATCACAGCGAGCATCATCATGCAGGTGCTCACGGTGGTCATCCCCAAGCTTGAGCAGTGGCAGCA
>Ga0247837_1009830_pt1 | contig 11260 bp, 9 predicted proteins | sample LaCtaG_2_FD_187115 | JGI IMG/M metagenome (GOLD analysis project Ga0247837, IMG submission 187115) | Freshwater microbial communities from meromictic Lake La Cruz, Castile-La Mancha, Spain - LaCruzMarch2015_14.5m | ecosystem: Environmental > Aquatic > Freshwater > Lake | place: Spain: Castile-La... | reverse complement strand
AGGTCCAGCGGGAAGCCCTGACCGCGCTGGCGGATTCACGGGCGGCCGGGTTCCGCCGCGGCCTGGTGGTCATGGCGACCGGACTGGGCAAGACCTTCCTCGCCGCCTTCGACAGCGAACAGATGCAAGCCGGGCGGGTCCTGTTCGTCGCCCATCGAGAGGAAATCCTGCTCCAGGCCGAAGCCAGCTTTCAGCGCGTCCGGCCCCGCGCCCGGATCGGGCGCTATACGGGTGCCCGCAAGGACGCGGGCGCGGACCTGCTGTTCGCCTCCATTCAGACCTTGGGACAGGAATCGCACCTGCGGCTCTTTGATGCCGGGCATTTCGATTATGTCGTGGTCGATGAATTCCATCATGCCGCCGCGCCCATCTATCGGCGCTTCCTGCAACACTTCCACCCGCGCTTTCTGCTCGGCCTGACCGCCACCCCGGAGCGCACCGATCAATCCGACATCCTGAGCCTCTGCGACGACAACCTGGTCTATACCCGCCCGCTGTTCGATGGAATCGAACTGGGCTTGCTGTGTCCATTTCATTACTTCGGCATCTATGACGAAACGGTGGACTACCAGGAGATCCCCTGGCGCAACGGCCGCTTCGATCCGACCGCCCTGTCGAACAAGCTCGCCACTCTGGGCCGCGCCCGCCACGCTCTGCGGCACTGGCGGGACAAGGCACAGGCACGCACTCTCGCATTCTGCGTCTCCGCCGCCCACGCCGACTTCATGGCCGAGCGCTTTCTCCGCGAAGGCATCCGCGCCGCCGCCGTCTATTGTGGATCGGTACTCGACCGCAGCGCCGCCCTGGAACTCCTGGAGTGCGGCGACCTGCAAGTCATCTTCTCGGTGGACCTGTTCAGTGAAGGCGTGGACCTCCCGGCCATCGACACCGTGATGATGCTGCGGCCCACCGAGTCCAAGATCCTCTTTCTGCAGCAACTCGGCCGCGGCCTGCGCCGCCACGCGGGCAAGGAGCGCCTGGTCGTGCTGGACTTCATCGGTAACCATCAGGGCTTTCTCAACAAACCGCAGGCACTCTTCGACGTCGGTTCGCGCTACCGGGACCTCGCTGTCTTTGCACGCCAGGCGCGCGACGGACAACTGAAACTCCCGCCGGGCTGCTACGCCAACTACGATCTGACGATCATCGAATTCCTGATCCGGCTCCAGGGTCGGGGGCCGGAAACCGACTATCAGGCACTCAAGGAATCATTGGGCCGCCGCCCGACGCTTGCCGAGGTCTATCGCAGCGGGTCGAACATATCGGATCTGCGTCGCCTCCATCGGCACTGGTGGGCGCTCGTCGACAACCAGGCGGACCTGACAACCGCTGAGACCGATTGCCTGACGCGCCACGCGGAGTTTCTGCGCGAGGTGGAAACCACGACCATGACCAAATCATTCAAGGTCATCCTGTTGGAATCCCTGCTCGAACTCGACGGCTTCCGGAACCCGCCGCGCATCGAAGACCTGGCCGCCAAAGCGCTGGAAGTCTTCCGGCGCCGCCGCCGATTCATCGCGGACATCCGTGCCGATTTGCAAGACCTCGATGAGATCCCACCCGGCAAATGGCTTGCGTATTGGAAGGGCAACCCGATCAATGCCTTGATCGGCGGCAATCGGGGTGCGGAAGCCCAGCGTTGGTTCGAGATCCGCGACGGCCGATTCCAGCCAAGGTTTCAGGTCACCGATGATGAGCACGATGCTTTTCAGAGCATGGTTCAGGAGTTGGTCGATTATCGCCTGGCAGCCTATGAGCCCCGCCTGTCCACCCCGGAGCCATCGACTAAAGAAGAGCCCGTTGAGCATTCCGCCGCGATCCTCCCCTTTCGCAAGCGGGCCGGCGAACCGGCAGCGGTCGATGAAATCCCGTATTTCCCGGATCTCCGAATCGCCTGCGGCCACTTCCGCAGCGGCCGGAGCGACGCTGATGCATCCTGCCGAATCGGTCCAGGTTTCGGCCGCCTCGACCCCGCCCGTCATTTCGTCGCCCGTGCAGTCGGAAACTCAATGAACGGCGGCAAGCAGCCGGTGCAGGACGGGGACTATCTGCTGCTGGAGTTGATCGACCCCGCCAAGGCCGGTTCGATTACCGGGAACATCATGGTCATCGAGCGTCAAGGCGTGGACGGCGCGGACCAGTATCTGCTGCGCGTCGTCCACAAGAGCCCGGAAGGGCGTTACATCCTCAAGGCCACGAATCCCGACTATCCGGATTACGAGGCGGATGAGGGGATGCGGACGTTGGCGCGGCTGAGATCTGTGCTGACGGCTGAAGATCTATTGATAAATCCGGACCAAGGCAAAACTATGGACGACCCATAAGCCGATAAATGAAACTCAGAGTCATTATCCGCGATAGCGCTGCAATCTTAAAGGCGTTTTAAGTCATATATTTATCGAAGGTTTCTTTCGGTTCTACGGGGCTGCTCCTTCCAGATTACAGGTCCACCCAAGAACATTCTAATCAACTCGCGCTCCCTAATTCAACCTCCAGTTCAAGTAGATACTTGGCAAGCGTAGGGCCGTTCATCAACCACAAACCCATAACTCGCGCATATTCCTTCGCACTAGGATCGAAGTCTGATGTTGTCCAATAGGAGTACACTACAGGAGAGAGCACGCCGAAATCCTGCCTGTCTCTTAATGCGTGAACTTTCTTCAATGCACCACCCACAAACTTTCTTAAGTCGTTTTCGGTTACAATATTACTTTGTCGATATCTCTTCGCCTGCCCTACCACTATCGCTTGAGATACGACCGATGTTGGTAGCCCGCGTCGGTCTAAAGGCGAAAAATTATACCCGATGAAATCGACACCATCGTCCGCAACTTTCCCTGTTGCTTCCGAGTTAGCACCAAGCTTCTTGAGAATCTGGGCGCAAATTTTCTCGAAGTCTGAAGGATCCATTTCTCTAATTAGAGCAAGAGTCGGTTGATGTAAAATATTTCTGCCTCTAATATATGGAGACGGCTCTTGGTCAATTTCAAACGTCTCAAGTTCGCCATCTTCGCGCAATCGCGAAGCCCGGTTACGAAGTTCCTCCGCGATGTGAGGAAGATAGTCTTCAATACGCTCCTCTATTTCTGAAGGGATCGAGTTTATCAGTTTTTCTTTGACGCACGCAATACTAGCAACCTGCAATAAAATCCACTCTTTACTTTGTAAGGAGGAGACTACCCAACTAGCTACTGTTTGAGAGGAAGGAAAACCCATCGTTATTGCCTATTAAGCAGTAGTCTTTACTACGTCTGATGCGCATATCGACAACTCATTTAAGAGCCGGACATCTGTGCCGATCTGAGTGCTGCAGCAATCTGATAAATCGAGAAAGCTCTGGCGGCTATCGTCCGGCGTGTTCGCATATTAGATGAGTCCTAGATAATCGCTGTAATTTCTTTATTATAAACCGCTGACGGAGGTTACAGAAAATCTAGCAAACCTATTCGCATGCCTTCATGGATGGCAGGAATGCGGATCAGAAATTAACAGATTAAGCAAGCAATTTACTTCGATCCTCGAGTGCTTGTTCTACAGCCTCCCGAAGTTCAGTCAATGACTGAATAGACGCGCCATCCAAATGACGTAATTTATCTGGAGTCAATGAGCGGATGGCCCCCACTGCAGCAGCAATCTGTGGAAACCAGTCAGCCGGGTGATCTAGTTCGTATCTCGCTAGAGCCCGAGAAAGAGATCCATCTTTGGATCGAAATATGGAAACCGCAGCAGGGTCGTCAATAAAAGTGCTCAACTCACGAATATTCACAGCCTTCGGCAGTTTCGCCTCCTCTTCATCAGAGCCAGGTACAATCCATGAGTAAAATTCGATCAAGCTAGATTCGTTTCCGAATTTATACGAATTCTCGTCCCAACCGAGCCAGTCCTTTACATTTCGCTTCTTGAATATCTCTTCAAAATAGCTATACATTTTCGGCTCCGCATACTCGCCGAACTCCTCGTCGGCTTTCATTTGTTCTAACGCCATAAAGCAGCGATAAGCAGTATTGGCCGCACGCGTGGATAACCCTAGACTTTGAGCAACTTCTTGGGGACTCATGCCGGTTTCCCGCAAAGCGAAAACTGCTTTTGCCTTCTGATATGGCCCCCACTCTTTAATACCAGATACATGCCGCAGGCCCGGCAAAATGATCTGGGCAGTGTCTGGTGCATTTTTGTCATCAAGTAACAGACACTCAAGGATCTGCATATTATTTAACTGGGCTTCACTCAGCGTTTCCTTGCCTTCAGAGTGGAGATCCAATAGCCACCGAATGGCCGTTACCCTTCGATTACCCTCTATAACAACATACTTTTGAACGCCCTCCGCAACCCCCCCTTTCCAGGGACGTATTACTAGCCTATCCATTTGCAAGAAGCCCAGCGCCCTGATGGTATCCCGAAGCTCCTGAACATCAAAAGCAGGGGTCTTCATCTTATCAAAGGCGGTTCGCTGCACTTTTTCTTCCGCGAACCGACCCTCGGGGATTGGCCGAACTTCTTCCCCTAACTCAGAAAATCGAGGATTATTGGGATCAAGCAGCAAATCGCTGAGGGCGACATTAATTGGTGAAAGGTACTGGTATAGATTCTTCATTTCGCGCAAACCGATAAAAAATCAGGAGCAATGAAACCATTGCCGAAAAAATTCTGACGCTTATCCGACGACTCTTGGAAGCCTTGACTATTTCAGTCAGGGAATAATCGGCAGCAAAAGCGCTACGAAACACAGGCAAAGGTGGGGTTTAGCCCATCTGCTAACATCCAAGAACATATCCCACAACGTCTTGGGTGCTAACAATAGACAGATTATCTCCGATAGCGGCGTCCGCGTCTCCAAAGGTGCTCCTAACGACTCATAGATTGCCGCAGGCATTACAGGTACAGATCCGCAGGCCACAGAAAATACGGCCCAAACTTCCCGGACACCCTGAACTCCCCTCCGGCCGCCTTGCCCTTTGCGGTGAGCTTCAAATGCTCTCCATCTCGCTCGACCAGCCCCGCGCTCAGCAACTTATCGCCCAGTTCGCCAGACCGTATCCCAAGCGCCTTGGCAAGGCGGGAGGTGGTGAGCTTTTCGAAATCCCTTGCATCGGCGGACTCAGCAACCGGCTCGCGTACCTCGTCCTTCGGCTGTTCCACCTTCTCGGCTGCGAGTCGGACCTCTTCGCTGACGCGGATCAGCCTCTGCGCCTCTTCGTAGGTTTCCCGGTACAGCTCAGGCTCTTGTTCCCGGTCGACGAACACGCCCATCTCGTTGTTGTTCACCTGACTGAAGTCGTAGAGATTCATGGAGGTGATGATGGCGGAGCGCTCGTTCAGGTAGCACTTGGCGTGCAGGTTCTGGCAGAAGCTGGTGCGAACGAAGGGCAGGGATCGGAGCCAATTGATCTCGTGCGGCGCCAGTTCGCTCTTGCCGTAGACGATCCGCACGTCGATCTTCATGCGGTCCTTGTCCTGGAGCAGTTCGCGGATACGGTCGTTGAACTTGAGGAAAGGACTGATGATGATCAGTCGCTCGCGAGCGGCCTTGATCAGCTCTTCCAGAAAGTAATTGGTCGCGCTGGTGTTTAGGAACTTAGCCATGGTCAGGGTCCTTACCTCGGGGACGGGGACAGTGCAGTGGGCGACGCCATTGGACCGTCTTGCCTTGCGTGATTATCTCCAATGTGGCTCTGACTGTCTGCCGTTTCGTTTACCGAGATGCGACGAAGCGCGCAATTTCTCGCGGTGGTCTTGCGGTTGCCGGTTGCGGATCCGCCGGTTCAAGCGGATAGGCGTCGCGCTGGAACGATTCCGTGACCGTCGCCCTTGCGCCAATGCGCAGATGCATCCTCCTGCCAGGGGCGCCGGATTAGGTCGGGTTATCGTGAAAGTCAGACAGCGACCCTGTCGAAGCGGCCTGTGGCTGCGACGCGGTGTTGTGGTGAACGCCGATGGTCACGATCCCGCGAGGCCCCATCGCGGCCGGAGGCCGCTCCCACGGAACACGTCCAACGGAAAACGTCCAAGTGCTCGAAATTCTCGACCAGACCGCCGGCGGTCTCGTTGGCGGAGCCCGAGAAGCTGACGTGGTGGCCGGTGTCGTCAGAGAAGACGCCGGTCTTGGCATGAAACAGGCCGCGGGCGTAGCTGCCCTGGGCCGTCACCCGCAGGGCGAGCTTGATTTCCAGCAGGCCGGCGGCGGCGAGCCAGGCCAGGGCGTTGAGCCGGTCCTTGAGCAAGGCGTCTTCGATCTCGGCCAGGCTGCGGGCGGCGATGGTGCGCAGCACCGCGGCCGGGGTGTCGCGGGCACGCTCCAGGGCAGCGCAGTCGTCGGGCTCCAGATGCGGGGAGACGACCAGGCGCAGGTGTCCGCGGCGCAGCGCCAGGCTGGCGACGCCGCGGGCAGCCAGCGCCAGGCCGGCACTGGTGAAGTACCCGGCGGCCCGGCGGTAGAGCACCGCGGTTTCGAGACAGGGGACAAAGAAGCCACGCACCAGGTCGTCGCGACCGGTGCGGTAGGTGAGTTGCAGCGGGAGTTCGGTGAGGTCGCGTGGATGTCCCGCCACGCCACGCGGCTCGCCCGTTCCGGCTGGGTGTCGCGACCCGGTCACCGACTGCCATTCCAGCGGAACCGCCAAAGATCACCTCCAGGTGGCCGGCGTCCTCATCAACGCGTGCGTACGTGTTCGATTCGTGATACCCGTGACGCCGCGGGCTTGGCTAGCGGGTCCGCGCCTCAGTGTCGCACCGGGCCGTATCGTCAACGCGAGGGCGATCCGCGGACCGGCGTTGATCATGGCGCGTTCCGGCGGTATCAGACGAACTCGTCCGCGAGATCTTCGCCCTCCAAGTCGACCACCGGGACCCCGGCGCGGCTGGCCTGCAACAGAAATTCAACGCGGCCCATGCCGCACAAGCGGCCGGCCTTGCCCGAGGACATGCGGCCCTGCTCGAAGCCTTTGAGTGCCGACAAAACGAGGGAGTTGAAGTCCAGTAGGTCTTCGCCAAGTGCCTCGACTCGCTCCAGCGGCAGGGCCACGATTTGATCCTCGGTTTCCTGAGCAAGCGGGCCGAATCGGCGCCGGAGTTGCCTTTGCACCAGGGCACCGGCCTCCTCTTGGCGACCCCGTTGGTACCCGATCCGTTCGACAGAGGTGACGTAAGGCATACGCTTGTTGCACTCCAAGGTGGTGAGTTCTTGCCAGCCGCGGACGGTCCGCACAGCGGACCCTACGGTAACACCGTAACCCGTAGGGTCCGCTGTGCGGACCGACGACCGTGCAGATCCCGCGATGGCCGGATTTACGACCAAGGTCCGATCGGGCCTTGATCAAGATTCCGGCCACTTGGGCTCGCCGGGTGCGTAGTCAGGCCATCCTGGCCTGACACCGTCAGGGCTGGAAGCCCTGACTACGCACGCCGCGGGCGGGGATTACGATCAAGGCCAACATGCATTTCGCGAAGGCGCTGTCGTGGCCGCCCTGGAACTCGATATGGATATATCGCCTTCGGACGTGATAACCGGATGTAGGGGCGGGTTTCAAACCCGCCCCTACACCAATCGCCTTAACGCGAATGCACCGCTGCCGGCGGCTGTGTCGGCGGATGTTGCCCGGCCGCCGCCTTCAAACGGGGCAAGAGATCATAAAGCGGCGGGTTGTTCGGCGCGAATTCGGTCTTGACCTGCGGGGGATATTTGACGAGATCATCCATGTAGGGCTTGAGCGCCCCCTGAACCAGCACCTCCAACGGGAGGTGGCGCAACCCGACCGTCACGTCCTCCCGCGGATCGGTGTAGAGGTTCACCATCACCACCCCGCCGGTTTCCGTGGCGATGGGGCCGCTGAAGCCGCCGGTGAAGCCTTTCTGGAAGAAGCCGTCCTCGATTTCGGCCGTGAAGATGTATTTGAATTCGTCAACGCGGATCGCCGAGAGATATTGCAGCAGGGTATAGATGCGGCTGCGGCGAGCCGACTCACCCTGATCGGCGAGCAACAGGCCGGTTTGGTCGATGCCGTCGATATAGGTCGACTTGGGTACCAAGTCCGCGACCTGGGCACCGGGCTTGCCGGCGAGCGCGATGCTGGTATTGAAGAGGTCTGCGAGGTCGAACAGCCCCTCCGAGCGGCGCGGCTGAATCATGCCCGGCCAATAGACGAAGGTCGGCACCCGCTGCCCGCCCTCCCAGCTCGACCCTTTACACCCGCGGAACGGGCTGCGCCCGGCCGGCGGCACCTCGCACTCGGGGCCGTTGTCGGAGCTGAAGAAGACCAGGGTGTTCTCAAGCTGCCCGGTCTCATCCAGGGTCTTCACCAGTTGACCGAGGATGTGGTCCATTTCCACCATGCAGTCGCTGTAGACGGTGCGGGCGCGCGAGCGGCCGGCCCAGGTATCGGACGGGTAGTTGTCGAAGTGACAGCCGCGGGTGCCGTGGTAGAGAAAGAACGGCGCCTTGCTGTCCTTCATCTTGCGGATGAAGGCGATGCTGTAGTCCATCCAATTGCGGTCGAGATCCTTGATGCTGTTCAGATCGATGACCCGGCCATTCTCGCACGCCTGTTTGTTGGCCGGGGTGCAGTGGACCTCGGTCTTGTTGAACGGCATCTGCTCCATCATCCGGAACCGGGCCGGGCTCAGCGCAACCTCCGGATTGAAATAGATGTCCCGCCACTCGCTGTACATGTCGGAGACGCTGAGGAAACCCAGGAAGTCATCGTAGCCGGTGTTCTGCGGCAGCGAGCCCTGGTTCTCGCCCATGTGCCACTTGCCGACCGCCTGGGTGACATAACCAAGCTGCTTGAGGATCATCGGGAGCGTCGTCGCGCCCTCCAAGCCGCCCGGCTGGCCGTACATGGGCGGATAGAGCAGACCATGATGCAGGGGGTTCTGGCCGGTGTGGATCGAAGCGCGGGTCGGTGAGCAGGAGGGCGTGGAGTAGGCCGAGGTGAGCACCAGGCCCCCGGCGGCCAGCCGGTCCATGTTGGGTGTCTCGTTGCCGACCGCGATGCCGCCGCCGTTGAAGCCCGGATCCATCCAGCCCACGTCATCCAACAAGAAGATCAGGATGTTGGGCTTCTTGCCGGCTTTCTTTTCCAAGGCCGCGAGCTTGTCGCGGGCTTGCTGTTCCTGCGCCGGGTGTGCGATGACCGGGTACATGTTGTCCGCCGGCTTCACGTCCTTCAAATGAATGAACTGGTCCGGGTGGTCATAGCCCGCGGCGGTCGTCGGACCGGTGGCGGCGCCGCGCGGGTTCGCTGCCGGTGCGTCGGCCAGGGTCCCGCTCGCCGCGAGCGCCAGGGCCAGGGCCAGGGCCAACGTCAGTGCCGCCGCACCATGCCGGGGCGAGCGGGTCGGAAACCATCGGCTCATGATCGGTGTGTCCTCTACATGCTTGATTGAGAAAGGATGCGCGAGGCGTCCGCCGACTGACACGGGGGTTGACGGTGGATCGGTCGTCGTGGTTGGACGGGGCACCTGATGCGCAACGACACGGACTTCTTCGCGAATCGCGGTATGATGAGGCGTCGCAAAACCTCAGTAAAGACGAGGCTTCGCAATTTGTTCGATTGAAAGCCGGCCTGGATTCAACAGGCGGGCTCACGCCGATGTTACGCGAGGAGAGCAAGCCATGCGCCTATTCGACGCCGAGCCATCGATTATTCAGGATCTAAAGGACGAGAGCGACGTTCTGACCGAGAAGTCGGGGGTCTCCTTCACCGTGGTCACCGCCCGACACCCGACACTCGGCAAGCTGGTCATCGTCATCGGCAAGGATGGTTCAGGGATGGTCGTGGAAACGGACGAATAGCCGGTCGTCGACCGGTTTAGGCGATTGCCGGAAAATCCTGTGCCAGATCGCGAAGGATTTTCGTCTGCCTTCAAGGAGCGCCGACAGGAGCATAGCAGGGCTATGTGACTGTCGGCACGACGCGGAAGGCGGGCGAAAAGACGAGCGAGATGGTATAGAATTTGACAGAAATCGCCTTAGTCGTCCGCCTGGTGACGCCCGCGCAGTTGCTTGGTGGCGGAGGTGGCGCGCTTGGTCTCCAACCGCCGCTCCTTGGACGCGCGCGTCGGCTTGGTGGCTACGCGCGGCTTGGGCTTGTGGGCGGCGAGCCGGATCAGTTCCACCAGCCGCTCGCGGGCGTCCTCGCGGTTGCGCTCGCGGGTGCGGAAGCGATGGGCCTCGATCATCAGGACGCCGTTGTTGTCGACGCGCCGGCCGCCCAGCCGGATCAGCCGCCGCCGCACGTCTTCCGGCAGCGACGGCGAGCCGGCCACGTCGAACCGCAGTTGCACCGCCGTCTCGACTTTGTTCACATTCTGGCCGCCGGGTCCGGGCGAGCGGATAAACCGCTCTTCCAGTTCGAGCGGGTCGATGCGGATGCGGGGAGTGATCTGAATCATGACGCTTGCGCTGCTGCCGGCGGGCGCGGCGCTACCTGATCCCCAGCCGCACCGTCATTCGCGAGGTGCTCAACCGGGTTGGCCCGGGGCGCGCTGGATCGCGCGGAGCAGCGCCGGCATAGCCGCCGCTAATGGCTCCTGGGATCGCCGAGACAGCGTGAACCAGGGGCGCAATGAACAAAAGCCGCATATTCCCGGACAGACCAATAAAGAGCAGATACAAAGTGGACATGACCGTGATCCCTGCAATCGCCAGGCAAAAGAAGATAGCGACGATCTCACTGGCCTTATAATTTGATGCAGACACGGCAAATTTCGCCATCTGGTATGGAACCAGCGTGGTCATTAGAAGGGCGAGCAAAAATAAGGCCCATCCTTCACTGAGTTCGTTGCGGTCAACGAAGAACGTAAAAAATCGCCCATTTGTACTCCTCGCTACCGTGACGACATGCCTAGCCGGCGAAGTTCACCAAGAACCCCGCAGTTTGTCAAAGGCGGTCCGCTTCCGTGGTCGCGCAACCTCGAACCAGTCACCGTCCACGGAAATGGGGAAGGTACCACGAAATCCGGCGCTCGCGCCGCCCCGGATCGGTGATGCCCCATCCTCACACAAGTCCCCCGGCGGAGGCGACTTCTAGCGTCAAGCTCGCCGAGCCGGGATCGATGGGTAGGAGGTCGTCGCCGCGCTACGCTTGGCGCGTGCCCCGGCGGGGGCCTCGATCGCCGTCCCGGCCACAAGAAAACCGGAGGCCGAGGCTTTACCGTGAAAGTGCGTAGTCAGGCCATCCTGGCCTGGCGGCGTCGGGGCTGGAACAGTCAGGGCTGGAAGCCCTGACTACGCAGCCTTGCATGCCGACAGTTGCGACCGTGG
>Ga0247837_1009805_pt1 | contig 11290 bp, 5 predicted proteins | sample LaCtaG_2_FD_187115 | JGI IMG/M metagenome (GOLD analysis project Ga0247837, IMG submission 187115) | Freshwater microbial communities from meromictic Lake La Cruz, Castile-La Mancha, Spain - LaCruzMarch2015_14.5m | ecosystem: Environmental > Aquatic > Freshwater > Lake | place: Spain: Castile-La... | reverse complement strand
CAACTAAGTCGAGAAATGCCAGATTTCTGCTTCGTCCTGCTCCAAGTATCGACTGTCCGGCATTTACCAGAAGCGTTGAGTTTGTCTAGGAAGTCTATTGAGAAGTATCAAATTGCTGGGTATTTCACTAAAAGCTAAATGTTACCTTTTACAAGCGCATAGCTAGCCTTTTTTAGTATATTTAGAAATAAACAAAAATTGCGTAAGTCGCTAACTAATTTCAGAATTTATATTTAAGCTAAACCAGACCTTCAGAAATGAGTAAAAGAGAAGAATTTATATTACTCGCTAAGCAAACCCATTACTTAATTCTCAGTTTTTGGGCAGCGCGGCTTAAAAACTCCCTCTGGGCCTCTCCATTCTCTGATAGCTGGACGACCTCAACTTCTCTGCACAGTTCTGCTGCTTCTGCATCTAGTGACCTTTCGCTCAGCACGGCTATCACTTTGCGTCTTTTCTGTACCTGATCGTCAAAACTCCAGGTAGCCACTTCCGTCTCTAGCGCTTTGCAAGCGAGAGACAGTCCCGCCTTTACATCTTCAGCCTGTCCAGCAGCCTTGCCTAACTCCGCCCTTAGCAAGTTTGTATGTCCGCCCTTTTCACTTAGCGGAAACACCACCTTGAATGCGCGGTTCCAGCGGACTGCCGCTACTCTGTCATGCTCCCGTAGAAGTGAATCGAATAATAGTACTGCCAGGGAAGGAGCCTTGCATCCGTCTAAAACAAAGACAATGTCCATACTTTCTGCACTGCAGTCATGAATGGCATTTTGTATATGTGCAGTGTCAAGGCCGTTCAGGTCTAATAGTCTGCAAAGTCGCTCCAGTGCTTCTGTGCGTATAGCAGGGTCTGTTACAGAACTGCAGGTCAGTGCCTCTGTATAGAGTTCCCCGGCCTGATGCCAATTTCCTCTTTCCTCAGCCAGCCGAGCTGCTAGAAAGCGCTCCTTCTGAATCAGTATTTCCGAGCCTAATACTGCTATTTTCCCTTGCAGTCTTTCATGTGTTTCCACTACTTCTTCCCACAAACCCAGACTTATCTGGACCTTGCATAGTTGATACATCGCCATAGCAGCTTTACCTTCACAAAGCGGCCTGTCTTCATACAGCATGACAGCTGTCTGTAGCAACGGCAAAGCTGTCTGATCGTCTGAGTAGACGGCAAGCATGTAAGAACGGTCAGCAACCAGTAGACTCCGTTGAGATTCCTTGTGGGACTGAGCGATATCTAGTGCTGTTTTGAAGCAGTTTCTTGCTTCTTGCAGCCGGCCGCATTTAGCGTGCAAGTGTCCAAGATGCCACCAGCACTGTCCTGCACCTCTATCATTCTTAAATTGCTGAAAAAGCTGTAAAGCCTGGCACAGGTTAATTTCCGCAGTAGCGGGGTTACAATTGAAAAAACTCAGGTCTCCAAATCGCAGTGCAACTTTGAGTTTGTCGAAGACTTGGTAAAGTGCGGAAATGTCTGCGGGACATACAGTGTGCGCCTTGATTTCCATCTTCAAGTCGCCTTTAAACATGTGCTCCAGCGTTTCCGCCAGTTCGTCCAAGGGCTGCACTGCTGATTTCACCATCCACCGCAACAGACTAAGTAGCGCTTACATCCACTCACCTACCAACAAAGTAGTCACGAGACAGGCAAACACCAGGACTTCCACTAAACAAATCTTCGCACTGTCTTTTTTTAGTGTTTCGACCTTATCTGATAGCGTACTTTCTGGTAGTACTACACCTAGGGACAGCTTGCGGTAGTACAGCCGGTTCACAGACAGCATCACCATCACAGGCGCAATCGCTAAAAGCATGTTTTTCCCGTTTTTCACATATCGGGTCACCACATGTGCATCTTTGCGAAATAAAGGAAGTACAGAGGTGTTGAAAGCCTGCGCTTCTTGAGATGTGGAGTTGTTGAATTCCAGCTCAAGGATGGAAGGCTGTTGGGAAGTGTTGGAGTTTAGTCCTGGGTGGGCGAAGACTGCGCCTGTGGACATAAGGGCGAAGGCGTAGCTGTCTCCGCCGGTTGTGAGGTTCGTGAACATCTGCTCCAGAGCGTCGACACTGTAATCAATGCATATCACAATATTCAGCTGGGTTTTCAGCCACAGGCCCTTGCACACACTCTGAATAAGTCGCTGGGTAAGCACCGATATATAGGCTTCAGTGACAATCGGTACATAATGACTAGGACTATTCTTCGCGTCCGTGAACCAAAGTCTGCACCTCGGGTCATATTGCGGCGGCCGGTCTTTATTGTAAATGCAATGCGTGCTTTCATTGAAACTTTGCCAGATGTTATATGAGTTCGCAGGTGTGGTGTAAACCAGACCATCACTGTTATACCCGCTCCACATCTGCCAAGTACGGCCTGAGCTTTTGGGGGCAACTATCGGCTTCACGAAGCTGTCGAAGATGGCGGATTGCTGCAAGTGGATGACGGTGTCGTTTGGAAGTTGGTTCTGATCGGTGATGTTGGGGCCGAGAAACCACATGGAAAGCGAGTAATTGAAACCCACAGTATCCTCCCGCTCCAGCATTAAAGCACTAATGTAAGTGCTGCTGTCGTTGAATCCCGGCTTCACCTGCAGCTTCCCGTCATAGTAATTCTCCACCAGTGATGTGATGAGAAGTACAAAGTTGGAAGGAGTCTGCATGAAGAAGCCTGAGTGAGCCGCCAAATGCCAGCTGACATCGTAGAGTACCCGCAGCTCATTTTCTACCACTTCCTGCACTGCCTGGTCGATCCACACAGAGTACTGCAGGAAGATAGGCAGCCAGGAGGCCAAGGCGATCACTATGCAGCCGAATAGCAGGGGGCCGAGAAGGCACAGTCCCACGCGTGTGCTTTGCTTCATAATGGAATCGCTCTTATACACTCGCAAAGCACTGATATGAGAACTACGCCGCTAGGCTAGACCAGTGCTTAAGAAGCTCTCAATGGCCTGCTCAAGGACACTGACTCGGGCTTGTAAGCGCCAGACTTGCAACAGTAGTACACAAAGAAGCACCACGCCGACCCAAAGATGGGCAGGCAGTCTGGTCTCCACTCGTATTTCCCGCACTACAACAGACGGCTGACTCGAGCGCTCTGTAGACGGAGGTAGCCGCTCAGTGGTCTGCCGCGCCTGCATGATTTGCTGCGCTTGTGGTACCCAGTGAGTAGTGATGTTTTCCGTGAACTCATCTACTCCACTTTTCTCAATACGACTTTGAAACCAGGTGTCCTTATGGAAGTGCATACCGTAGTGCAGGTCCACATAAGTCCGCCTGTCTACCTCTTCTAGCAACCACCTGACTCGAGTAGTGAAGTGGTCGGCAAACGGCACTGAGTCCACTTTCACATCCACTTCTATGATCATTTGTGTTTCAGATAGGAAGAAGACTTCGTAGGCTTCTTTGCAGGTGCAGGTAGCGGGGATGAGGGGAGCGCGCACCTTCACTGGGTGGGTGAATGTGTGAACTCTACGACTGCTCACAGGCCATATATCACTCGACCCTCCGAATAGGACTGGAGGACTTGGGGCCCACTGAGTCATCACAACTTCCGTGTCTTTCCGAGAGGCGTAGTACTTGCCCCAGGTTTCTGTGCTTTCGAAGAGTGCAACGAAGACTTCAGGCATGCAGGCATTGAATTCCACGTGCTTGAGGATGTGGTATTTGTAGAAGGATTGAGGTGGAATTCCACGCAGAACGTCTTCCCGGGATGGCCGGGCGCGCACTCCACGAAGGCGCCGAGTGAGAGAAAGCCGAGGACCGGTAGGAGTGTCTAAGGGGAGGTCGTCTGGGGAGTGGGCGGCCTCCGGGTGCAACTGCATCAGGCAGGTCAAAGTGGCCAAAGCTTGGTCACGAGCCAGGAAGCTGGCGAAGAGCAGCTCCAGGTCTTTGGTCTTCACGGCAATCGCGTTGTCGAAGAGGAAGGCGTAGGTGCGCTTTTCTACTCGTAGGACTTCCGCTAGTGGCACTACAAAGAGGGTTTCCCGACCAATTAGTGTGACGGCGTTGAAGTAGGAGTGGAAACAGAGATGTGAAGTGCACAGGTAGAGGCGGCCTTGTAGGGCGATCTTCCTTACAAGTGCACATGAAAAGGACTCCACCAGCTGCGTATCCGGCGGCAGGCCGAACTTCGCAAGTTCCTTATCCTGGAAACGAGGAGTGTGTAGCTCGTCATCAGGGTCAGTGGGCAGTAACTTCGAGGCCACTTCCGTCTTTATTTGGTCCAGCGCCATCACTTGGCCTTGCTGCGGGAGTCGCTGAGTTTCCACATCCCGCCAGACTTCTGCAGCTTCCAGCACTCCAAGCGCTCTACGGATCAAAGCGATTCCGCTCTCTGTCTCCAGGGAAGCCAGTGTGACTAGCACTTTCTTAGCGCCTTGCAGGACTCGACTTTCTGCATTGGTACTTTCACTGAGAAGTCCCCGTACCTGTCGCTCTGTGCTTTCCGCTGACTTCTGCATTCTTTCGCTTGCGTTTTGGGACAATTGCTGCAGCGCTGAGTCGTCTGCGCTCCGCCTAAGACGGTCAAAGGCTCGCAAACACTCATCTTCGAGTTGTAAATGGTCCTTGACTGCCTTGGCTGAGACCGCCGCAGCGTCCTTCTGCAGCTGAGTCATGCTATTGAGGGTCGTCACTAGCGAAGCAAGGCAGTGCTGGGACAGCGTCTTGCAGCGGTTGAGGTGCAGTGCACCGAGGACTTCTATAGCTTTAGCGGCACTGTCCCAGGCTAGCTTGAAGTGCAGTTTCTCTGACAGACAGCTGGGTAGGAGCAAATAGGCACTGGTCACCTTGCCAAGTCCCCTCCCTGCGCTTTCCTCCGCTAACACCAACTCCCCTACGAAGGTCTTTAAAGCCTTTAACGCTCCTTTCCGCTCCTCCACAGCCGCCACTGCCAGTCCCGTCTTCGCATTCAGTCGATCCGCTAAACTCTGCGAAGTGCTGGTCCTCGGACTTCCCGGGTCCACCAAATCCAAAATAATCGCACTGAGTTGCTCCGAACAATCCGCTTCCGAAAACTCAGCCCTGAGCGTTACCACTCGGTCATTTACTTGGATGAAGCCACTTAGTTGTCGTATAGCAGTCTCCAGGGTCCTGCGTTCAGCGTCCTGCACGGCTTCGGTGCAGACTTGCAGGGAGATGTTCAGGGAGTTCTGCTTTGCTTGTGCAGTCTCCAGACAGTCTTTCAGTGCAGTTTCCGCGGTCTGTCTCAGGTCGTTTTTCGCCAGCTGGACTGAGCTTTGGGTCCGGAGTCGTTCCTGGGTTTGAGCGAATTCGCGACAGACTCGCTCATATTTGCTTTTCGCCTTCACCAGAGCTGCCTTGGAGCCCGACACTTCTCGAATTGCGAGTTGCAGGTCTTCAGCAAGCTGTTTGCGAAGGACTGTCAAGTCTTCCCCTTCCGTCTGCTGGCAGCTGAGCTGGACATAGAGCGTGCCCACGGACTCGTAGTGGCAGCCGAGGTGGCGGAGCGCCTGGGTGAGGTGGGAGGAGGCGTTGGCCTTGTCTAGGCTCAGGAGGAAGCTGCGGGCGGCTTTGGAAAGGGCGCGGCCGTACAGTTCTTGTTGGAGGGAGGCTTCGGAGGTGAAGCCACTGACGTGCTTTGCGCCCTTCCGCAAGCCTTCCAGCAGTGCAGACAGGTGCTGGGCGTGCTCTGCCTCCGGGAGTTCCGGCCTATCCATCAAGCTCATTACCTAACTTGCAGCCCTTCCTCTTCCAATAGTCAGCATATCAGCCTGTGAAGGGAGAACTTTGCTGAGTTTGCAGAAAAGGCCGCACATTGGTATATAGACTTAGGCTCTAGCGGGCTAATTGCCATAACAATGGCTTGGACGGCTTTTCTACAAAATCGCTCCCCTATCCCCTACAGCGAAAATTCCATTGCCAAGGTGTACAGCCTGGAATCCGGCCTCTACCCCTACCCAGTCTTCGTCAAGCGCATTTCTTGGACTGGCGAAGCTGAGTCCGAGCACGCCATTCGAGAAGAAGACTTCGCCCGCAAACTGACCGACCCGCACATCTGCCCTGTCGTGGGGGTCTGCAGAGAAGCAGTAAACGACACTAACAACATCTACATCGTCACCAAGGCCATGCGCTGCAGTCTCCATCAAGACCTCAACCAACGCTGCAAGGACAGAGACACGCAGGACATGAGCTACCCGGAAGGCGAGTTGTGGGGATACTTCAAAGACTTGACATGCACTTTGGCCCGTCTGCAGGAGCAGAACTTGGCGCATAGAGACTTGAAGCTGAGTAACATCCTTTTGGACGAACTGAACCAGGTGCAGCTTATTGACTTCGGCTATGCGAAGGAGTGCAGTGGACGAGCGCACACTTTGCTGGGCAGCCAGCCTTACCTGTCCCCCGACCTGCGCCACTACTTCTTAGCCGGCAGCAGAAATCAGGCAGGCACGGCCTATCACAATCCCTTCAAGTCGGATGTGTACTCACTCGGCATGGTCTTGCTTAATTTGACCACATTCGAGCTGCCGCTAAGCTTCACTGACCTGAGTAAGTTGCAAGAGAAGTTGGACGAGTATTTCAAGGAGCAAGTGCAAGGGTACTCCAAAGCTTGGGTAGAAGTGTTGAGAAGAATGCTAAAAGTCGCTGAAAGACTTAGACCCGATTTCCTCGCTTTGCAGTATATAGTGGAAGACCCACTGCCTCCGAATCCTCCCCAAGCTGCTCCACTGATGATGACTTTAAGAGCCGGACAGCACAGTTTAGGCCGGAGTGACAGCACTCCTTGTCTCCTTTCTATCCAAGCTGCACGGAAAGTATCCAAGGCCATTGACATTGCTGTAGTGCTCGACCTGAATAGTCGGGACTGGCTGGCACTGGTCCAAACTGCACTCTCCAGCCTCGTGACCAAGTTGACCGAAAGGAGCAGGGTGACTCTGGTCTCCTGCGACAAGACTGCGAAACGACTGTGCAGATTTATTGCATGTACACCTGCTGGACAAGCAGAACTCCAAAGCCTGATTGCAGGGTTGCAGAACGTGGAAAAGACGAATTTCACGGAAGTGTTCATACGAGGAGTGGAGGCAGTGCGCTGGAGACTACAGCCGAACTCTCTGGCGCAGGTTGTTTTAGTCAGTGACTGGGTGGACTTCGGAGCTATGGATCCCTGCTTTGCTGCCCTAACTGACGCCAAATTCGATGTAAAGCATTTTGCAGTAACCTGCTTCGCCCTAGGCGGCAATTCGAATTTATCCGCTTTGAAGAAACTGGCTCAAAGCACTTGCGGAACACTAGTGCCAGTCCCAAGCCTAGATTCCGCATTGCCTATATTCGAGACGGCTTTTTCTCGTATCTGCACTGTAGCTGCCGAGGACCTGAAAATCCGGCTGACTCCGAGTTTCTGTAAATTGGAGCAGGTCTATTCCCACTCCGGACTAGCAGATTTCTATCTGCCCTCGGTCTCAGCTCGAGAAGTGCAGAATTTGGTCTTTCTGCTGAAGCAGGAAAGCCAGCCCTCCGAGGCTGTTCAAGTCCCTACGCTGCAAGTTTCAATGGACTATATCGACTCAGATGGGCAAAACAGGACCGAATCCCTGTCTTTAGACCTGCCAATAGATCCAGCTGCCCAGTCCCCAATTGCAGTGGAAGTCAGTGTGAAGTGGACAAAAGCACGAGTAATTACCCGGCTTAGAGATATCGAAAGTATGGAACAAGTGACTGCGTTTGCAACTATAGAGGAGTTGATAGCGGAAGTGCAGCCTACAGGTGTACTCACAGAGCTGCTGAAAGACCTACGGATTGCGAGAGAACTGCATGAAGATCCACATTGGCGGACGCATTTGGCGGCTGTTGCGTGCAAGTGGCAGAGGCAAATGGGCTGCTTCTCTTCTCAGCCCGGCAGAGCCTAGTTCGCTTAGAGTATGGGAGTAATAGGCAGCTTTCCGTCTCTGTCGGACCATTGCTTATTTAGCGATTTAGGAAAAAGCGGTGGTATTCGTGGGTTCTTCAAGGATAGTGACCATCGGCGCCCCTCCTCTTTCCGCCTGCTCTGGTAGTCTCCCCACCATTCTTTCCACCGACTCTTTTTGTTGTTCCGACGCATACTGCGGAGCGAATGCAGAGGCTATTTGAGACTGGTGACTGTAGGATATGGAGGCAAAGTGAGCCTCTCCCCCCTGCTTCCAAGTTGCTTCACTGCGCACCTTTTCACGGGCATTTTTCAAGTCTTTGAGCACACTTGCAACCATTGGGCAGTCTGCGTACCTCCCCGAGTCTAGGTCTTCAATTGCATAAGCCAGCCGCTGGTCTGCAGCTTGAAAATCCCCGGCATTAGCCAGTTCTCTTGCTTCTCTCAGAGCGGCTCCGCCCTTCACTCTGTACCAATTCGAGAAAACTTCACTATCTTGAGGGGGCGCTATATCGGTCCATTTCACGAATTTTACACTCAGAGATGGTTCCTGATGAGATTCGGTTCCATCAGTGGTGAAATAGGTAACAGTGCTGAGAACAACTGGAAACTGAGTACTGGTCTGCAGGTCGATACAAGACGGTTTGAGGAAGAAAATCAAGTCTTTGCGTTGATTTGCGGAAATATCAGAGAGGTGGAATGTCGACGAGCCGTCTTTAGAATAGACTTTATCGATCATGCAGGGCACTTTTCCATCTTTAGCCTGTATTTCCACTGTGATATTCCTTGCGACTACAGATGTAAGTCCACCAAATATATACGCGAAAGTCTTGGAAATGTCCTCTGGAGAAGTGACATGGAAGAAAGCACCATTGCCCTTATTAGCGATTTCTTCTAGCAAGGGAGTGTCCAGGTCATTTCCATACCCCAAGCAATGCACAGAGAGTCTTTCCACTGGTAGTTGCAAGAGCGCCTCACTGCATTCGTCTTCAGGGTTCCCTCCGATGTTATTCCTACCGTCTGTGAATAGGAAAATTGCGGCGGAAGTGTTTTTCACCCTTCTCTGAGTTAACGTTTCCAAAGCCATTTTCAGTCCTGCAGCGATGTTAGTATTTTCCTGCGGGGTCAGTGTAGCTATTTTCTCCTTTAGCGTATTTTTTCCTTCCTCAGAACAGCATAAAAGAGGACACTTTCTCGAGGCCTCGTCACTGAAGCCGATAATGCAGAGACGGTCTGAGTCTCGCAGTTGCTCGACCAGTCGAAATAAGGTGCTTTTCACGAGGTCCATGCAGCTGTTTTGCATACTGGCACTTTCATCAATGACACATACAAAGTCAGTTGAATACGTGCGTATCTCATTTTCCTGTTGATTGCCAATCAGCGACAGCATGCACGGCACTTCCTCATACTTCCCCATACTAACGCGTACCTGCTGCAGTCCACACTTGAGCAAGACCTGCAGTTGATCTCCCGAAGCCTCAGGGACAGGAGTTTCAGGCATGTATTGGTCGTCTGCATAAGGTTGGGGGAAATGCCATGTCTGCCAAAGTTGCAGGAAATCAGGTCTCTGGACTTCTTCTACTTTCAGCATCCACTCCAGCACTTCCACCCACCGACTGGAGTAGCGGGTGATAGTGTGAAGTTGCGTGTCAATGTTAGTTTGCAGGTTTTTGAGTGAGGAGAGGAATTGAGGGAGTTCGAGGAGAGTGAGGTAGATGCAGACCACTCCTAGGGAATAAACATCTGATTTAAAGGGGTTGTGCTGCACTTTAAGAACTGAAATTCCGCCTTGGATGAGCGCGTGCTTGAGTAAGGGACTGAAGTACGCACAGGTCCCTAACAGTGTGTGTTTTCCTATTTCCACTTTCTTCGCGAAGCCGAAATCACAGATCTTCACTTCGCCTTGACTATTCAATAGGATGTTCTCCGGCTTGATATCTCTGTGAGCAATATTCAGCTTCTGCAAATGCACAAGTCCCTTTAGTACCTCATAAAGCAAGTACCACAACTCGTCCTCCGTATAGTAATTCACCTCCGAGAGTCGCTTGTCTATGTCGTGCTTCAGGTTTCTATCCATAGTCTCGAAGAAGATGTACAAGTAGCTTTCATCCACTTCCCAGCCATAGCACTCGCACAGGTTCGGGTGAGGATTGTTTTGAGCGATTTCCGCTTCGGTAATTGCCTTCTGGAGCTCTTTCTGACTTTCACAGGTCAGCTGCTTGATATACATGTGAGGAGCGTACTTGAAGGGATAGGGGTAGTAGTATAATTTGGTCTTTTCGTCGGGAGAGGTGTATTCGGGTTTCAAGCTTTGCAGAGCGGAAGTCCAGATAGACATTTTTTATAGAATAGGGACTGGGGCAAAATTTGCAGCAGACAGTTTTTAAGCGTGGATAAGGAGATTGGATTCCAGGTGAATCCGCTCTAATCCTTAGTCACCTACCCATAGACCTAGTTTAAATTCGTCTATTTACGCTTTTTAAAGCTCTTATTAGCTGCTGAGTCCTCAATCCCATTTCCCCCACTCCTCTCAGATAGTCTATTGTCTGCTGCAAGTCCCTTCTCGCAGCATCCATATCTCCGCTTATTCTAGCCTCTGCCCAAGACTCACAGGCCTTCGCATAATAGAAGTGAGCAAACACATTCCCCACCTTCACAGGAAGTGCACTACTCCCATCCACAAATAGCACTTCCAACGGGAACTCCTTTCTATACAGACCTTGGTCCTGCACCTTTCCGGCTACAGTGATTAGCACTGGGTAGGTACGTAAACTTCCATGTATAGGACCAATAGGCTGAGGATGTAAGCGGAAAAGCAAGTGATGGCCTGTTCCTGCTCGCAGGCTAAATAGGGGGAAAACGGCGGTTTTATCAGTGGTTAAGTGGAGTGCTTTGCATGGAATCGGGGAATTTCCGCACTGAATTGAGACCTGAATATCACTGATAAGGGAAGGACGCAGGGCAGGAAAAGCTGATTGCAGGGCTAATTCGCCTTCGCTTAGGTCATATACAGGTCTATACACTCCCTGGTAAGTCTCCGCCAGACTCAGTAGTAGTGTCTCATTCAGAGCGGGGCCGAGTCCGAAGCAGTGCACTTTCAGGCCCTTTGGAGCGCTGTTATGCAGTGCTCTTTTGCAGTGTTCAATGAGGTCAGTACTGAAACTATCCTTTCCATCCGACAAAATCAGCATGCAAGTCTGCGGGTTAATACTCCTGCGCTTCTTTAGAATGGCTGACGCTACTTTTAACGCGTTCACCAGATTCGTGCAATCCCCCAATACAAGCGAATTAGTAATTTCCAATAAAGTCTGTTTGCCTGCATTTGTGCAGGCTGTGAGTCTACACACTGTGTGGACCTCCTCACTGAACCCCACTATACTGAGTCTGTCCTGACAGCCCAAACGCTCAATTAGTTGCACCAGTACATGCTGTATTA
>Ga0247837_1009803_pt1 | contig 11292 bp, 4 predicted proteins | sample LaCtaG_2_FD_187115 | JGI IMG/M metagenome (GOLD analysis project Ga0247837, IMG submission 187115) | Freshwater microbial communities from meromictic Lake La Cruz, Castile-La Mancha, Spain - LaCruzMarch2015_14.5m | ecosystem: Environmental > Aquatic > Freshwater > Lake | place: Spain: Castile-La... | reverse complement strand
CAACTTTCAGAGCCTTATCCAGTGAATATGTTAAGAGACAATGAAATAAATATATTACGTGATAATAATTATATAGTAGATAATTTACCTATGATTCAAAGTGATGTTTTAATTACTACTGAAAACGATAAAGATAGAGAGAGAGAGAAATATGTAAAAAATATTAAATTCGAGACGCAATATTTTAATGTTTTTAGAAATACAGTTCGTTTGTTATTAAACGAGTATAAAAACAAAAATACGAGAGAACAGATTGAAGATATAATACAAAACCAACAGATGATTTACAGTGAAAAATTATCTATTATTGATAATTTGTTGAAGGGTTTGATGAGTGTGAATAAAGCGGTGTTATTTGTGGATAATAATGATATTGATATTTTTTCGATGGATGATAAAGTAAATACTTGTATAATAAAAAAAGATGAAGGGTCGTGTAATAGTAATAATTGTAAATTTTTTGATGATAATGGTGATTCTGTATGTAGTTTAATTTTACCCAAGAATAATTTAATTAAAGAGGATACAAATAACGAGATTTATTATTTTGCAAGAATGGCAGATGAGTTAATAAGATATAGTCGTATAAATTCTTTTATTTTGAAGCCAAATAGTTATATTTCATTTGGTAATGTGGAATATAATTTAAGAGATAATGAGATTATACTTTTAGAGAGTTTGATTAACCAAGAATATTTTGATAACTTGAAAGTGGCAGATGCAAATACGTATTATAATAATTATGATACTGTTGAGCCGTCGATAACAGAGCCTTATAAAAAAGTGGTAGATTTAAGTACATCGGATGTTGAGGTGGAATTGCCAAATATATCTAAAAGACCGCGGATTGTTTTGGTCGATGATGCCGCCGCTGCCGCCGAAGGCGCAATTGATACAAACGAGACCATTATGCAGCCAAATGCGGAATATATAGGAGAAGAAAATGAGACCATTATCGAGCAAAATAAGGCGAATAATGCAGAAGGCTTAGAAAACCAAAACGAGACCATAATGCAGCCAAATGCGGAACACATAGATGAAGAAAACGAGACCATAATGCAGCAAAATGCGGAATACATAGATGAAGAAAACGAGACCATAATGCAGCCAAACGCGGAATACATGGATGAAGAAAACGAGACCATAATGCAGCCAACTATCGATTTCGGCATCGAAGAAAACGAGACAAATGTAGAGCAAAATGTTGCGTCGAATGCCAAAGTAAAAAAACAAAAATATTATGTAGTAGATTCAGACGAAAAATCGGTTAGCGATGAGTCGAATAGCGATGAATCAGATAGTGAGGAAGATGAAGAAAATATTACGGATTGTATAATTTCTGAAAAAAGGAAAATTAAATCCAAATATTGGAAATCTTGTTTCCCTAACTCTTTTACAGAAAAAATTTATTCCAATAAAGTCTATTGTACTTATAAAATCATAATTGACTTATTAGAAGAAAAATTAAATGTATCTTTGACTATTAATCAAATAAAAAAAGAATTGTTTGATGAATATAAAAAATATTTACAAAGATTTGAAAATGAAATTTTGGATATAATGATAAACGAAGGAAAACGGAAATACAGAGATAAAGTTAAATCGAGAATTGTGAGTTTTGAAAATGTTATATACAACCATGACTATTTTTTATCTGCTTTTGATTTTTGGTTATTATCTAAAAGAATGGATTTACCTCTTTTTTTCATATCTTCTTTTAAAATTCATATAAAAAATAAAAAATATAACCCACAAAGAATAGAAAATAATGAAAATAAAATACCAAATAATGTTTTTTTAGCAAACGGAAATAGAAATGACGAATTTGCTTTTATTTTATTACCCGCATTTAATAATAATAGCATTCCTAGTTATCAAATAATAAACTCAAACAATGGCACTTCTTTTTTCTCTCTTGAATCGTTAAAAGAATGTAGTTTTAAAGATGGATTGTTTGAATGTTTTGAAAATAATATTGACATTGAAAGCTTTCTTGAAAATTATGGTTTTAATAAAAAACAAATCGCAAAACCAAAAGAAAAACAAACAAAAAAACCAATAAAAACTTTTGTTATAATAGACGACAAAAAGACCGAAAACAAAAAGACCGAAAACAAAAAGACCGAAAGCAAAAAGACCGAAATCGAAAAGACCGAAATCGAAAAGACCGAAATCGAAAAGACCGAAATCGAAAAGACCGAAATCGAAAAGACCGAAAAAGGAAAAAGATGTAAAAACGGAACGCGCAAAAATAAAAAAACAGGCGAATGCGAAAAACCCAAAAAATCTTTGGTTATATCCGAAAACAAAAAGACCGAAGAAAAAAAAACCGAAGACAAAAAGACCGAAAAAGGAAAAAGATGTAAAAACGGAACGCGCAAAAATAAAAAAACAGGCGAATGCGAAAAAATGTCTTAATATTCTTCAAAACGTAAATGCGTTCCAGTAAATATATTTGTATTCAGGTCTTCATTGTCTAGTAATTCATTATTACGCAACAAATCAACTTGTCTTTCCAAATTATCAAGACGATTCATAAGATTATTACTTCTTGGATCTTCTAAATTATTCGTAAGATTGTTAATTATTAATTCATCACTACTATCACTACTACTATCATCACTACTACTATCATCACTACTACTATCACCACTAATATTGTTATTATAGTATTCAGGATCACTAACATAACCTCTAAAAAGATTTAAAACATCTATTTCATCATTAATATTATTATAATTTACATCATTAATATTATTATAATTTACATCATTAATATTATTATAATTTCTTCTATAAGGGTTTATTTCAAACATATGAGTCGAATCTTCATTACATACATTTGGATACATATATTTATCATTAAAATAAAAATTATTTATTTTATTTTTCTTATTAAAAATAAATATTTTTCTACCAAATGTAGGGTTTGTATTTGAAAATAAACCCAACTTGTTAAGCAACTCATTTTTATTCTTTTTTAAATTGTCATTTGGATAATACCTTATTTTTAAATAGATATGTAAATATTTTTTAAAAGCTTTAATTAAAATTTCTTTTGGAAAATCATAATCAACAATTATCTTTTTATTTATCCTAGAATAATACCTATTATTGTTATAATAAACAATCATATCAAAAATTTTATTATAAAGTGTTATCACCGAATTATTATTTATATACAAACATATTGAATGATTTGCTATTATATTTTCATTTTGTACTTTAAATTCATACAAATTAAAATAAACTAAAAAATAATTATGTAAAAAATCAGGCATAACATAATTTCTATTTTTAATAAAAAAATAAATATTCAATAAGGAAGATCTGTTAAATGGAACATTATTATATGGATTTTTACAAGCAATAGGCTGTGGGTAAAATTCATCTGTATTACATATTGAATTTTTTATAATATGTAATAAATCACTTACTGTAAATAAATATTTACAATTATTTTGGAAAATAGTTATAACATTGTATTGTGTTTCATTTATCTTATTTAAAAATAAATCAGTATCTATTTTTATTTCCGATTTTTTATATTTATATTTTCTTACAAAACAATTTAAATAAAATATTGTTTTTTGTATTTTTGAAAAAATATTTGTAAAATTATTTTTATCTTCATTAGATAAAAAAATATTATTATTTATTTTTATAAAATATTCTATTTTAGATTTTTTTTTTACATAAAAAGATAAAAATAAATTGTAAAAATTATATTCTTTTAAATTAAAAGGAATATTTTTATGTTTTGGGGTTTTTAATATGTTTTTTATATTAAAATTATAATATTCATACCAAAAACAATTTATGTTTTTATTATTAAAATTATATATTTTATTGTTGTATTCATTAAAATATTTTTGATATATATAACAAAAGAGTTTCATTATTACAATATTGTATAAAGTTTTATCTTTATACTGTTTCAATACACATATACAAATATTAACTAAAAACCAGGATCGTAATCTTTATCAAAAACACCCAATTGTTGGGATTTTATATTCACTACATTATTTTCTACAGAGTATTTATTGAAATTACATTTGTCATCGGAATTCTTCAGCTCAAACATTTTGTTTATTTCATTTTCTGTATTATATTTTTCATATATAGTTTGAGCTTTTAATTTAACCATTTCTTCTATATCTAATACTACTTGGAAACAACTCGTACCAAAAAACCCCTCTTGTCCACACATTACATTTGCTGAAATACCACGCATATTATCCAACTCCGCATGTCTTGCCGCCTTCAAAAACATCTCAGGGGTTTCTTCAAAAGAAGCCTTGGCAATCGGACCAATATTATCATTATTAATTCCATGTCGAAATATTGAAATCATCTTGTTTGTAAATGTCATGCGATCACATAAAACACTGAAATGATGATAGTTTATATATGTTCCATCAAACTCAATAACATCTGCAATCTCATTATAAATAGTTTGCCTTGCCGCTTCAATACCCAAAATATTATACACTTCGCAAATATCATTACTAAAAGTCCTCTTGTAATCTATATAATCTATTCCCAATACATCCAATAAATTAGTACCCACTGTATCTAAAACCCATATATCCTTTTTCTTATAAATTCCACTTAATTCTTCTAAGTTATCCTTTATTTTTCTTAAGGATACTTTGTTTATATTTTTTACACCACGTAATATAATATTATTCAATAAATCATCTTGAAAATTCTTCAACAAATAAATTTGATCGGTTTGATCCAACGGATTCACTTTTATTTTCTTGTTTGAAGATTGTTTTATTTCATTCATTCTTATTCTAAAAATCAATTTATCTGAATTATAATCCGAATATACGCATGAAATTGTATCCCCATAAATATTATTCAATGCAAAATGCACATCATCCATTGTAATATTCTTTTCTAACATAACGGACGGATCCATGATCATTCTTATCAACCATTTCGATTTTTCATTTGTTTCATTATTTGTATTTTCCTGTCCAGTACATTCATCCATCATATTTTCAAATTCTCTATATTGTTCCATTGTTATTTTATCTTCTTCTATCAATGTATTCAAATCATCTGGATCAAAACATATCTCAATTGTCTCTACAATTTCTTCTAACTTAGTGTGCTCAATCATATACATATATTTATGTGCTTTATCTTTATCAGTCTCATCTTCTGTTTTCAAATAAATAGTAAGCGAAGGATTCTTTGGTTCCGCAGACAAAGATAATATCTCTTCAATACGCGGGACACCACGAGTTACATTTGATTTTGCGCTTACTCCTGCGTAATGGAAAGTGTTTAATGTCATCTGGGTAGATACCTCTCCCATACTCTGTCCGGCAATCATACCTACCATTTCACCCGGGGCTACAATCGCTTTCTTATAATTAAGAACAATAGTATCCAATAATAAAGTAAGAGATGCTTTGTTGTATCTTTTCACTACAAGTAAATCTTTAGGGGATAAATAATAATAATACAAAGTTTTGAATAATTCTGTTGGTGGTACATAATATACCTTTTCCAATAATTTATAATTATCTTCAATCATTTCAAACGCTTCTAGTACTGTTATATCTACCAATGAATTTGCATTTATATTTTGCTGTCCTTGAATATTACCAATAATATAAGTAAAAGCGACTGGACAATTTACTATACTATCACTCTTATTTTTGAATATATATTTTATTATTTTTTCTCGTTGCTCAATCATTATATCCGTGTAAAATTTACATTTAATATTCATTTGATTTAATTGATTTTTATATCTTTTTATCGTGTTTTTTTCAAAAATAAGTTCTAACAATTTATTTGTTTTGTATTTCGTATCGCTTTCTTCTGATATTTTATAATGTTCATAAATATCCTGAAGACTCATTGATACAATCGGAATCATCTGGTTCTCTACTTTTGTAGTATCTATACCATCATCCCCATATGAAAATTGAACTATTTTATTTTTGTTATTACGTATCGTCATATCATAATTTACCATCAAATCTTCCAACCCCTTTATTAACCGTCTTTGAATATATCCTGTGCTTGATGTTTTAACTGCTGTATCAATTAAACCTACACGTCCGCCCATTGCATGAAAGAACAATTCTTGTGGAGACAAACCATTTATATATGAACTTTCTACAAATCCGCGTGCGCCCGGAGAATCATCAAATTTACTATAATGGGGTAGTGTTCTTTGTTCAAATCCATAAGGTATTCTTTTACCGTCCACATTTTGTTGTCCTAAACAAGATATCATCTGAGAAATATTAAGTTCACTGCCTTTTGACCCCGCATTTACCATTATAACAAAACGATTATTTTTACTAAGATTTTCTAATCCTATTTTTCCTGCTTCTGCGGAGGCTTGATTTAAAATATTATTCACTTGTGTCTCAAATTCTTGTTCGTTTGTTTTTCCAGTCTCATTCTTAAAAATACCTATTTGTGTCTGTTCTATCAATGTTTTTACTTGAATTTTTTTTTCTGTAATTCTATTTATAATTTCTTGGTTTGTTTTATTATCAGAAATAAGATCACTTATTCCTACACTATAACCACTTGTTTTCATATATTCAGTGACAATATTTTGTAAATCGTCTATGAATTTAGACGCTTCAAGATTCCCAAAATCATTACAAATTCTTTGGACTAACCCTTTTGTATAAGCATCCAATACACTTTTATCCATTTGTCCTCTTATATATTTCCCATTACGAATATCCAATACATTGTTTGAAGTTTTTGGGTTTTCGTCTTCTTTAAATTGTTTTGTTTTATAATGTAATGTTAATGGTGGAATAATTTGAGTCAAAATATCAAAACTTGAAACCAAATTGGGGTTTTTTAAAACAGTATCAGTTGACGACTGGAATAATTTATTTATATTCACCTGATCAAACATCATTAACAAATTCATTGCTTCTCTCTTTGTGAAATTTATATTAGGTCTTGTAAAACGATTACATCCAAGCAATGAATCTTGGAATATATTAATAATTGATTTGTTATTTGCTGGACTAATAATTTGATAAACAACAGAAGCCAAATTTCGCAACTCGGATTCAGCTTCTACATCTTGAGGCATATGTAAATTCATCTCATCGCCATCAAAATCAGCATTATATGGTTTTGTATCTGCAACATTCATTCTAAAAGTATCTCCTTTTGTCATTATTTTGGCTACATGACCCATCATTGACATTCTATGAAGAGTAGGTTGACGATTAAATAAAATAATATCACCGTCCATCATATGTCGATGAACAATATCACCCTCTTCTAATACAATCGACTTGCGATCAATATAACGCAATGTTATCGATTCACCATTCCTTTTTTCTAGAATTTTTGCGCCTGGAAACACGTCAGGACCATTCAAAATCAATTGATTCAGGAAGTTCTTATTAAGTTTATTTACAATAACCGGCTTTGTAATGTTTTTCGCTATTTTCATAGGAATACCTAATTCACGAATAGATATATTTGGATCTGCTGTAATAACAGAACGCGCACTAAAATCTACACGTTTTGCCATTAAATTTCCGCGCATTCTTCCGCCTTTTCCGTTCAAACGATCTTTTATTGATTTCAAAGGTCTGCCAGATCTTTGTGCAACAGATGCAACACCTGGAATTTTATTATCAACTTGTGTCGCTATATAATATTGCAAAACCATTGTCCAATCATCAATAACATTTGAAGGTGCATTATTTTGTATTTTTTCTTGTAAGGTACGATTTGTTTTTACAATATTAACTAAAATATGTGTTAAATCATCTTCGCTTCTCTGTTGCGCATCATGTTTTACAGATGGTCTTACAGACGGGGGCGGAATAACCATGACTTGGCAAACCATCCAATCTGGGCGCGACCAAATTGGACTAAAACCCATAAATGATACATCTTCATCTGAAATTCTCTTGAATATTTTCAACACAATTTCTGGTGTCAATTTAAGAGGCGAATCATTGTCTTTCCATTCGGCAAAAATAGTTGCTAACCCTTCTTTTCGTATTTTGCTGGGTTGAAGACATCCACAACCATCATCGATATCTTCACCACAACGTTTCATTTTACTAGCTAAAGAAAATACATATTTCCATCTAGCATCACCTACTAATTTTAAAGCTTGTTTGTATTTTTCTTTGCTTATCAACAGTTTACTACATTTAAAACATACACATCGCAATATTTTCAGAATGGTGTTCAAGTATTGAATGTAAAAAACGGGTCTTGATAATTCAATGTGTCCGAAATAACCAGGAGTTTGCATATAATCTAATCCATCGGTTGGACAAATTAATCCGGGTTCTAAAACACCCATTCTGGGGTCAAACAAACCTCCAATGACTGGTTTATTGTTTATATATGTATCCCTTGTTGATATTTCACTAACGGAACCCTTGCGAATTTCATCTGGAGATAAAATACTGAATTGTATTCCTACAATTTTAGAAGGATTTTTTTGAATTATTTTATTCATATTTCTAGACATAATTTATATTAATATAATATTATTCTGTTATTTTAATATCAATTTTTTTGTAATTATTAAATGTTTTCGTGAAAAAGACAGTTGATCATTTTTATCTTTTCATCGCTTGAACTAATATTATGTAATATTTTTTCAATTTCATCCAATATATATCTGTCGTGGTAAATTGAAATAGTTTCAGTACCATCGTCATATTCTTCAATCGAATAATGATCTTCATATTTTTTGGGAATTCTGTATCTTTTAATTAAACTATTTTCTGTATTAAATTTCTCTTGTAATTCATAATGTATTTCTATAAGTATTGGATCGTCTCTTTTTATGTCTTCATAATATAATGCTGGTTCATAATCTGTATCTATTTCTTGTTTTCTCTCGTTATACAAATCCAATGCTTCTTTTGAAATTTCAAAATAACCGTCTATAAAATCATTATAAAGAATTTCTATATAATCGTTATTTGACATTATATAAATTTTATGATATTATCTTTTTATGTCGTTTATTTTATTACAAATAAAAAGCTTAAATATTATATATTAATATTATACATTAAAATATTATGTCTTGCAAAGAATTATTTGATTTATTTCAAAAATCAGGAGGGGAAATTATGTGTAATTATAAAGACAAAAAATGTCTTTATTTTCCAGAAATATTTAATACAATCAATGTGAGAAGATGTGATATTAATTCAGACAGTGCTAAGGACATCGACAATTTAATAAATACATTTTATGAGGACCCAAATAAAAATATTAATTATATGAAAATTTTCGGTAATAATAATCAACAAGAGATATTACATTCAAAACAAAAAAAATCAACGTTGGGTTTTTATATTGAATATTATAAAGATCCAATTACTGGAATTCTTACATGCCCTTCACATTCATATGGAAATAGTAATAATTAATTATAAATATTTTTTTAGTTTATAAAAATGTCGAAACAAAATATCACAATATATTATAAATAATATAATAAATAAAATTGATTTGAAAATAAAATAATATATATAATGTAAAAATAATGACATTTGATAAAAATAAAAAAGTTTTAAAAATGCAAAAAAAACAACAAAATACCAAACAACAAATTAATAAACAAGAATCTAAATATAAGAAGAAACAACATTCACAATCAGACGATGATAGTGATTATTATTCTGAAATTTCAGATTCTGATATTAGTGAAAATATAGAAGATACTGAAGACGAAGACGACGACGAAGACTATGAAGAAGATTATGAAGAAGAATGTGATGAAGAATGTGATGAAGAAATGGATATAAAAGAATATAGAAAGTTTTTATCAAAGATATTTCCTTCAAAATTTTTAAAAGAAAAGATAAAAGAAGGTGAAAATAATAAAAGACGTGATATTAATTTCGATAAAGAAATTCAAGATAACTTAGTTGATTCAAAAATGAATACGAGAAGTTCTAAAAAGGAAAAAGAATCAAATTCAAAAAAAAATGATAAAAAAAATAATCCAGAAAAGAATATTATTAGTAATAAAACGGATAAAACAGATAAATCTAATAAAACAGATAAATCTAATAAAACAGATAAATCTAATAAAAAAGATAAAAGAGATAAAACGGATAAAATAGATAAAAGAGATAAAAAGAATATAGTTAACGAATCATTCTCTGATGAAAATGATGATGATAATGATGATGAGGAAGATGAAGAAGAAGAAGAAGATTTAAAAAACAAAAAAGGTAGTAAAATTAATATGATTTTTAGAATTGATGAAGAAGATTATGATGATGAATGGTCCGATTATGATGAAGATTACGAAACAGAAGACGAAGACCAGTCTGTATCTACAGATAATAGCGAAGATTTAGACGATGTTTCTACAAAAAACATGAAGAATTCTAAAAATAACAAAAGCGAAAAAAACGAAAAAAATGAAAAAAATGAAAAAAACGAAAAAAATGAAAAAAACGAAACTAGCAAAAATAAATCAATTTCTAAAAAAGAAAATACTATTAAAGAAGAAGAAAATGTAAAGTTAAATGTAGAGGATAAAATTAAAGAATGCGAAAATGTATCATCTACAAAATTAATTGTCGAAGAAGAAGAAACTGTTCTTTTACAATTAAAAGAAATGTATGAAAAGAATAAAAATAATACATATTTAAAATCTTGTATCGAAGATTACGAAAACAAAATTAAACTGAATAATGAAAAGAAAGAGAAAAAGGTAAAGAAACATAAAGATAAAAATATGAGAATATTCAAACATATTCTCTATGACAAAAATACTATGAATGATTATAACTTTTTCGAAAAAATGAATATCGAAGAACAAAAACAAATTATAAAAGAAATGCGTAATGTAAACAAAATAACTAGAATTGAAACACCATATCGTGTATCTATTTTAAAATCAAATATTCCTACACATTTCAAAGGAGAAGCAATCAAAAAAATAAATTCTTTAAAATACATGGAGCCAGGAACTGGAGAATATTATAAGATTAAAAATTGGGTAGATACTTTTATGAGAATTCCATTTGGTATTTATGAAAAATTGCCGGTTAATATTACAGATGGTATTGATAATTGCCACGATTTTATGGAAAAAGCAGCAGAAACACTCGAAAACGCAGTCTATGGTTTAAATGACGCAAAAATGCAAATTATGCAGCTTTTAGGACAACTTATAGCAAACCCAAATGCAATTGGAAGTGCCATTGCGATTCATGGACCACCTGGTACAGGTAAAACTTCTTTGGTAAAGGAAGGAATTAGCAAAATTTTAAAAAGACCTTTTGC
>Ga0247837_1009799_pt1 | contig 11294 bp, 10 predicted proteins | sample LaCtaG_2_FD_187115 | JGI IMG/M metagenome (GOLD analysis project Ga0247837, IMG submission 187115) | Freshwater microbial communities from meromictic Lake La Cruz, Castile-La Mancha, Spain - LaCruzMarch2015_14.5m | ecosystem: Environmental > Aquatic > Freshwater > Lake | place: Spain: Castile-La... | reverse complement strand
GGGCGCCTTGAGCGAAAAGAGATCCCAGCCGAAGCGGCCGTAGGGCACGAGGCAGATCGCCTTGAGCACGAGCCGGATCCCGAACGGGATCGCCGGGATCGTCCACCAATAGGCCGCGATCCAATTCGAGATGTCGATCAAGAGCTGCGTCATCGGCGGCAGCGTGGAGCCGAAATCGTCGAAGATCTTTTTGAACTGCGGCACGATCTTGAGCATGATGAACGTGAGGATGCCCACGGCCACGCTCACCACCACGATCGGATAGACCATGGCGCCCTTCACCTTGCGCCGGAGCGACATCGCCCGCTCCATGAACTCCGACAACCGCCGGAGAATCACTTCGAGCGCACCGCCGGCCTCGCCCGCGCGGATCATGTTGACGTAGAGCCTGTCGAAACACTTCGGGCTCTTCGCCATCGCCTCGGAGAGCGTGGCTCCGCCCTCGATCTCGTCGCACACGTCCATGAGCGAGTTTTTCAGGCGGCCCGGCTTCTGCATGTCGGCCAGGATCCTGAGGCTGCGCAGGATCGGCAGGCCGGCGTCTTGGAGAATCGAGAGCTGCCGCGTGCAGAGCACGAGATCCTTGAACTTCACGCCCCCGAGCACGAACGATCGGCCGGGCTTCTTCTTGGCCGCCGCGGCCGCGGCCTTGCTCTTGCCCGCCTTGAGCTTCGTGACCATGTAGCCCATGGCACGGATCGTGGCCTGGGCCTCGGCCTCCGACGGCGCGTCGACCGTGTCGCGGATTTCCTTGCCTGTGGCGGCGTCGATGGCTTCGAAGATGTAGGTGGGCATGATTAGGCGTCGAGGATGGTTTCGCGGATCACTTCGTCGGCGGTGGTGAGGCCCGAGAAAATGCCCTCCATGCCCGAATCGCGCAGCGTCACCATGCCGTGCTTGCGGGCCGTGTTGCGGAGGTCTTCGGTGGAGGCGTTTCTCATGATCATGTCGCGGAGCTCGTCGTTCATGATCAAGAGTTCGTAGAGGCCGAGGCGGCCCTTGTAGCCGGTGCGATTGCACTTCTCGCAGCCCTTGCCGCGATAAAACTTCTTGCCGAAGACGGCGTCGCTCGTGAGCTCGAGATCGGCGAGCACGTCGGGGCCGGGGATGATCTCCTCCTTGCAGCCCGTGCAGATCCGGCGCACGAGCCGCTGGGCCAGGATCGCCTCCACCGTGGCCGTGATCAGAAACGGCGGCACGCCCATGTCGCGGAGACGGGTGACGGTGGAGGGGGAGTCGTTGGTGTGGAGCGTGGAAAACACCATGTGGCCGGTGAGCGAGGCCTGCACGGCGATTTCGGCCGTTTCCGTGTCGCGGATCTCGCCCACGAGGATGCGGTCGGGATCCTGGCGCAGAATGGCCCGGAGGATCGCGGCGAACGTGTTGCCGAGCTCGTTGTCGATCGGCACCTGCACGATGCCGTCGATGTCGTATTCGATGGGGTCTTCCGTGGTGATCAGCTTGTCTTCCACGTCGTTGAGCTCGGAGAGGGCCGAATAGAGCGTGGTCGTCTTGCCGGAGCCGGTGGGGCCCGTCACGAGGATGATGCCGTTGGGCCGCTTCATCACGTCGCGAAACTTCCGCTTGATCTCGTCGTCCATGCCCAGCTTGTCGAGCGAGAGCGAGACCACGCCTCGGTCGAGCACCCGCATCACCACGCTCTCGCCAAACAGCGTGGGCAGCACGGAAACGCGGAGATCGACGGGATGGCCGCCCACATTCAGCTCGATGCGGCCGTCTTGCGGCAGGCGGCGCTCGGCGATGTCGAGATTGGCCATCACCTTGATCCGCGTCGTGATTGCGAAGGCCAGATGCTTGGGCGGCGGCACCATCTCCTGGAGCACGCCGTCGGCCTTCAAGCGAATGCGAAACTCATGCTCGAACGGCTCGAAGTGGATGTCGCTCGCGCCGTCGCGGATCGCGAGCAGGAGCACCATGTTTAAGAGCTTGCGCACAGGCGCGCTCTCGGCGAGGGCTTCAGCGCCGGTGAGGTCTGTCGGGCCCTCCTTGCCGAGGGCCGCCGCCTGGGCCGCGAGGGCTGTGTCGTGCTCGAGATCATCGACGAGCGATTCCACGCTCTCGGTGTCGGCCGAATAAAACTTCTGGATCGTCTTTTCGATCTCGGGCTCCGTGGCCACCACGAGGTGCACGTCGTAGCCGAGGAACGTGCGGATCTCGTCGGCGATCTGCATCTTCTGCGGCTCAGCCGAGGCGATGGTGAGCTTGTCGCCCTCCAGCGTGAGCGGGACCACGCGGTAGAGCTGGGCCATCGGCTCGCTCACGAGGCGGAGCACCTCGGGCTTGATCTCGCGGTCGTAGAGCGTGACGAACGTGGTGTTCCACTGCTCGGCCAGGGCCTCGCCGAGCTGCTCGTCGGTGAAGAAGCCGAGCGACACGCCCACGCGGCCGATCAGCTCGCCGCCGCGCGAGGCCTGCTCCTCGAGCATCGTGGCGAGCTGCGTCTCGTCGATGAGACCGAGGTCGATGAGGATTTGACCGAGCTTTTTGAGGGCCATGACTGCTTCTCTGGCAAGCGGGACGCTTGCCGCACAGGGTTAGTGGTCGTCTCTGCGGGCTGGCGATTCGTCTTCGTAAATGCCGCGCTTCGCGTTGGCGATGCGCTTGGCGAGATCGTCGGGCACCTGGGCCTTCATCAGCACGTCTTCTTCCTTCACCTTCTTCTCGCTCCAGAGCCGGAAGAGATGGTCGTCGAGGAGCTGCATGCCGAGCTTCGTGCCCGTCTGGATCGCCGAGTTGATGCGAAACGTTTTGTTTTCGCGGATCAGGTTGCCGATGGCCGGCGTGCACACGAGGATTTCGTAGGCCGCGCAGCGGCCGCCGCCGATCTTGGGCAGCAGGGCCTGGCTGACCACGCCGATGATCGCCGTGGAGAGCTGCGTGCGCACCTGCTCCTGCTGGTTGGTTGGGAAGGCGTCGATGATGCGGTTCACCGTGCCCTGGGCGCCCGTGGTGTGGAGCGTGCCAAACACCACGTGGCCCGTCTCGGCGGCCGAGATCGCCGCCTCGATCGTCTCGAGATCGCGAAGCTCGCCCACGAGGATCACGTCGGGGTCTTGCCGCAGCGCGCGGCGGAGCGCCTCGGAGAAGCTCGGCACGTCGTTGCCGATCTCGCGCTGGTTCACCGTGCTCTTCTTCGACTGGTGGTAAAACTCGATCGGGTCTTCGATCGTGATGATGTGGTGGTCGTAGTTGGCGTTGATGAAGTCGATCAGGCTTGCGAGCGTGGTCGATTTGCCGGAGCCCGTGGGGCCAGTCACGAGAAACAGCCCGCGCGGCCGGCAGACCATCTTCTTGCAGATCTCGGGCACGCCGAGCTGCTCGGGCGTGAGCATCTTGTTGGGGATCTGCCGCAAGACCATCGCCACGCTGCCGCGCTGCTTGAACACGCTCACGCGGAAACGGGCCATGTCGCCGAAGGCGAAGCCGAAGTCTGTGCCGCCCTTCTCGGCGAGCTCGGCCTGGCAGCGCTCGGGCGTGATCGCCTTCATGAGGCCGTTGGTGTCGTCGGGGGTGAGCACCTTCGTGGGCTGCGGCTTCATGTGGCCGTCGACGCGAAACACGGGAGGCAGGCCGGCCGTGATGTGGATGTCGCTCACGCCGCTCTTCACGGCAGCCGTGAGGAGCTTGTCGATCTGGATCGTGCCCGTGGCCACCTTGGGCTGCACGATCTGCTGCTCGCCCGCGGCGTCGAGCGGCAGGGCCACGCCCTTGTCTTCTTTTTGGATGTCGAGCTCGAGCGGGGCGTCGGCCATGAAGCTTTGCGGCTCGGGCTCGGCTTCGTCGGTGGGGCGCAGCACGAGCACCCTCGTGCCCGAGTTGTCGATCAGCGAGCCGAGGTAGCGGCCGCCGTTGGCCGCGAAGAAAAACTTGGTCGGGTCGGCCTGCGGCGGCATGATCGCCTCGGCCATCGCCGCCACTTCCTCAGTCGGGATCGGGCGCGTCTTGAGGGGGCGGAGTTGGTCGTTGATGCGGAGCATCGGGGCCACGCCACCGGAGAGCCGCAGCTCGGTGGCGCCGTTGTCGACAGCCACTTGCAGGAGCTTCTCGACCTGCGCGTGCATCGGGGAGTGGGCAGCCGTGCTCATGGGAGTTCCTGGCGGAGGCTCAACGGGGGCAAATGGTCGACGTCCCTTGGAGGCCCTCCTCGGGAAATTATATTCTGCCGCGCCGCGAATTTCGCGCACAGAGAGCGGCGAGCGGGAAGCGAGAAGGCCTGCCACTGAGACGGTGCCCGCCAAGCGATCGGCCGGCCCCTGACAGCCGCCGATCGAGATACGGCAAGTATGCCCTAGGGAGTATCGGCAGGGCAAGCCGGCCGGGATGAGCCGTGGGACAGCCGGTGTGGGGCAACCGTCCCGGTTGCCAGTCTGGGCCGCTTTCGCAAGCGGGACGCTCGCCCATGAGGGCTGTCTGGGGCCCTGGTGATGCAGGACAGAGCTGGAGCCCCGCCCCTATTTCCGATGGGCGGCGATGAGGTCAGGGAGGTCGCCGGGGCCGCATTCGACAATTTTCAGGCCACCGTGCTGCCGCTCGATCCAGCCGGTGCGATCCTCCGCCACGAGCCAGCAGGCTGCCCTGGGGTAGAGACCTGCAAATGCCCTGACCGCCGCGGGCTCAAACTGTGACGCACGCCATTTGCATTCGATCGCCACCGGCGGCCGGCCTCGGGGGGTCCAGATGAAGTCGATTTCGTGCCGTTGCTTGTCGCGCCAGTAGTGAAGCTGGTCGGGGCCGACCTCGAAGAGTAGTTCGTCGAGCACGAGATGCTCGAACAGGCCGCCCTTGTCATCGGGCCGAAGCGAGTCGATCGACCGCGCGTGGCAAACGAAACCCGTGTCGAAGGCGTACACCTTCGGCATGGCCACGAGTTCCCTGGCCGGATGTTTCGCGAACGGCCGCAGCACGTGGACGAGCCCCGTTGCCGCAAACACGTCGAGATAATTGGCCAGCGTCTGCCGGCTCGCCTCGCAGGCGGCCGTAAAGCTGGTGAGCTCGCACAGCCCGCCGCTTTGTGCCCAGAGCAGTTCGAGAAACCGTAGGAAGGAATACCGCTTGCCGATCGCGAACAGCTCGAGGATGTCGCGGGCCCAGAAGGCCTCGATCCACTCCTCGTAATCCGCAGCCGGAAGGCGGGCGGCCTCCAGGTGCTCCGGCAGGCCGCCCTGCAGGAGCCGCTTTTCGGGCGACTGCACCTTGAACGAAGAGAGTTCTCGAAGGAGAACCGGCAACAAGTGCACCGTCCGTTTGCGGCCGGCGAGCGTGTCGCGAAATCGGGCGCTCGCGCCGAGGGTCGATGATCCCGTCGCCAGCACGTGGACATCGGGGAAATGATCCGCGGCCACTTTCAGGAGCCCGGACGGATCGCGCAGGCGATGAATCTCATCGAGCACGATCCGGCGGCCGCGATGCCGCTGGAGAAAGGCCTCGGTGTCGTCGGCATCGCGGCGAACACTCGGCAGGTCGCAGTCGAAGTACGCGACCTCGGGGAGAGTGCGGGCGAGCGTGGTCTTGCCGAGCCTCCGAGGGCCTGAGAGCCACACGATCCGGCGGTCGGCCCACGCGTCTTCAATGCGCTGCCGCCAGCATGCACGGAGAATAGGGGAACCCTGGCCGGCCATGGAAGCACGATAGCGTTTAGTAATACCAAACGCAAATGCGGTGAATCGAGCCTGGCCGCTACTCTTCGACCTTTTTGGCCACCCGGAAGACTTCGTCGAAGGTCGTGATGCCGCGGAGCACCTTCTGCACGCCGTCGTGAAACATCACTCTCATGCCCTGGGAGACGGCCGCCTGGCGGATTTTCGTGGTCGGGGCCCCCTGGAAGGCCAGCTCCCGGATCTTGCTGTTCATCACCATCAGCTCGAAGATGCCGAGGCGGCCCTTGTAGCCCGACTTCTGGCAGTGGGCACAGCCGCGGCCCTTCATGAACGTGGCCCCCTTCAGCATCTCGGGGGTCACGCCGGCCAGCTCGAGCTGCGTGTCGAGGGGCTGGAAGGGCTGCTTGCACTTGGGGCAGTTCACGCGCACGAGCCGCTGGGCCAGGACGGCGATCACGCTCGAGGCCACGAGATAGGCCGGCACGCCCATGTCGATCATGCGGGTGATCGCGCCAGGGGCGTCGTTCGTATGCAGCGTGGAAAACACGAGGTGGCCCGTGAGCGAGGCCTGGATGCCCATCTGGGCGGTCTCCGTGTCGCGCATCTCGCCCACCAGGATCACGTTTGGCGCCTGCCGGAGCATCGACTTGATCACCCGGGCGAAGTCGAGGCCGATCTGGTGCTTGATCTCCACCTGGTTGATGCCGGCGAGGTAATACTCCACCGGGTCTTCGGCCGTGATGATCTTCGTGTCGGGGCGGTTGAGCTCGTTGAGCGAGGCGTAGAGCGTGGTCGTCTTGCCGGAGCCCGTGGGGCCCGTCACGAGGATGATGCCGTTGGGGCGGCGGATCAGATTCTTGAATTGGCGGAAGTCGGCCTCGGAGAGCCCGAGCTGGCGGATGCCGACGCGGATGTTGTCTTTGTCGAGAATCCGCATCACCACCGTCTGGCCGTGGTTGGTGGGCATCACCGACACGCGGAGGTCGTAGTCTTTGCCGTCGGCCGTGAGCTTGATGCGGCCGTCTTGGGAGCGGCGCCGCTCGGCGATGTCGAGCTTCGAGAGAATCTTGATGCGCGAGAGCATGGCGCCCAGGAGCCGGCGGGGCGGGTTGTCGCGCTCCACGAGGCGGCCGTCGATGCGGTAGCGGATGCGGATGCGGTCTTCGAAGGGCTCGATGTGAATGTCGCTGGCCCGCAACTGCACCGCCTCGGTGATGATCAGGTTTACGAGCTTCACCACCGGGGCGTCGGAGTTGTCTTCCTCCTTGGCGTTGGCCGCCTGCTCGACGGCCGTTTCGGTGAAGTCGATCGCCGTGTCGGTGAATTCCTGGAGCATCGAGTCGGCCGATTCGCCGTCGCTCATGCCGTAATGCCGGTTGATCGCCTCCACGATCTGCTCGCGCGGGGCGAGGGCCAGCTCGACATCGCGATTGAGGATGAAGCGGAGCTTTTCCTGCGTGTCGAGGTCGGAGGGATCGCACGTGGCCACGCGGAGCGAGGCCCCCGACTCGGCCACCGGAAAGATGGTGTTTTCGCGGGCCACGCTCTCGGGCAGGAGCGCCACCACCTCCTGCGGCACCTCGATCCCGGCGAGATCGATGAACTTGAGGCGATAGGCCTTGGCGAGGGCCTTCATCACCTTGTCGCCGGGGGCGTAGCCGAGCCGCACCACCTCTTCATGCACCTTCTTGCCCGACGACTCCGCGATGCGCAGCGCTTCGGCAAGCTGCTCGGCGCTCAGGATCCCTTCGGAGACGAGAATGGTGGAGAAGGCGTCGGGCATGGCGTGGGGCAAGCGTCTCGCTTGCCGGAGGTCACTCTCAATACGTGTCGGAATGTTCGTAGCCGGGAGCACACGTGCAGAGGAAGACAAGCTCCTCGGCGCCGGTGTTTTTGATGGTGTGGACGAGGCCGGGGGGGATGGCGATCGCGTCGCCGGGGCCCACGGGCCGCGATTCGCCGGCGAGCGTCATGAGGGCGGTGCCGGAGAGGATGTAGTAGATCTCCTCGGTGACCTTGTGGTGGTGGGCCGTGGTGGCCTGGCCCGGGGCGAGGCGGGCCTCGGCGAGGCTCTGCTGGCGGATCGCCGAATTGCGATGCGCGAGCAGCTCACGGATCGTCGAGCCGTCGACCGTGGTGAAGGGCACCGCCTCCCGCTGATTGATGACATCCATGACGATAAGGATATCAAAAACCCGTTGGAGGACAGGCTTCAGCCTGTCGTGCATGGCTACTTCAGGCAGAGCACTGCCGGCGGGATGGGCCGAATATCCCACGCCTCGGCGTCGGGCAGGAGCCCGGTGTCGAACGCCGTGTCGGCCTCCACCACGAACGTGCTGCCCGGCGGGGCCGCCTGCTCGAGGGCCGCCAAGAGGGCCAGCACGTCGGCCGGCCGCGATTGGAAAAACTCCCACGGCGGCGAGATGAACACGAGCCACGGGGCATCGACCGGCAGCGGGGCAGGCGCCGTGGGGAGCTTCTTGGCCCACAGCAAGACGTCTCCGGACCGCACGTCGGCCCGGTCGGTCACTTCGAGAGCCTTCGCCGATCGCCGCAGCGCGTCGGCCGTGGGAAAATGCCGCTCCACGAACACGGCCCGGCTCGCCCCCCGGCTCAGGGCCTCGAAGCCGATCGCCCCGGAGCCGGCGAAGAGATCGAGCGCGATCGCCCCCTTCACCCGCGTGCCGACGAGGTCGAAGAGCGTCTCACGCACGCGATCCTTCATGGGCCGCGTGCGCGGGTCGGGCGAGAATTCGAGCCGGCGGCCGCGCATGGTGCCGCCGATGATCCGCGGGGCGCTCGAGGCTTCATCGGCAGGGGCAGGGCGGGGCTTGGGCATGGGGGCTCCTTGGGGAACTACACGGCCTTCGTTCGGAGTCCGGCCTTGCGGGCCGCGGCCAACTGGCGACGATCGGCCGAGAGAAACCATTCAGCGTCCCAGGCGACGGCCGCCGCTATGTGGAGGGCGTCTGCGGCCCGCAGGATCGAGGTTTCGAGCATCACGACCGCTTCCTTGATCACGGCCGGGGTGAGATCGACGATCGTAGCGTCGGTCACGTCTTCCAAGAGCCGCTCCTTCATGAGTTTGTAGTCGCTCTGCCGCAGACCCCGCTCGCGCAGCCTGCGGTTGAACGCCGAAAGGATTTCGGGCACGCAGATGACGCATAGCCCGAGATCCGTGGCGGCGAGGCAGGCAGCCTCGACCTCATCGCTGCCCGGCTCTTCGACGTAGCGCTTGGCAAAGGCCGAGGAGTCAAAGAACGTCTTCACGCGACCGCTCTTCGAGAATCGCCTTCGACAATGCGCCGCCCTTGGTCACGAGACGGGGGCCGGGCTTTCGCCATGCGGGGGTGCGCGGACCGCCGGCCGAGATGGGGTGAATCTCCGCGACCGGCTTGCCGTGCCGCAGCACCACGACCGTCTCGCCGCGCTCGACGGCGTCGAAGAGCGCCGAAGCCTGCGAGCGAAAATCGGTGAACGTCACGGTTTTCATGCGTAGCGAAGGCTCCGGGCGGCAGGCGGCTTTGCACCGACTGAGCACAACTGTACAGCGCTGCGCATGCCCGGGCAACAGCCGCTTGCCGGGCCAGCCTTCCGCTCGCCGGGGGATCAGGCCCGAGACGGTTGCCATGCGAACATGGTCTACTAGGGCTCAAAAGACCGCGTCGGGACCCCTCTCCGGAAGCCCGAGGCGTGAGCCGAGTGGAACTGTAAACTCAACACCATAGCCTCACCTCCCGGGAGCCCGTTCATGCGTCGGTCATTCCTGCTTGCCGCCTTCGCCACGCTTGTGTTCGCCCTGCCGGCTGCCGCCCAGGCGCCCGTGGTGGAAACGAAGCTCGACCCTGCCCAGGCGAAGGACGAGATGGCCGCCGCGGCCAAGACGCTGAAGGAGTGCGTGGCCGAGCTGACCGTGCTGCAGGCGAAGTATCACCAGCCGAAGGCCGACCAGGCCGCGATCGAAAAGAAATTCAACGAGGTGCAACTGCAGGCCCGGGCGGCGAGCGAGAAGCTCGAGACGGCCGCCTTTGCCGTGGCGATGACCGACCCCAAGAACGCCCAGGCCCGCGACATCACCGGCGCCGTGATGGCCGCCGCCCTCAAAACCGACGACCCGAAGCGGGCCCTCACGCTCGCCGCGATGCTCGACAAAGCCGGGGCCGCCGGGGAGGGTGTGCTGATGATGGCCGCGTCGGCCGCGATGCTTACCTCCGATCTCGATGCCACCGAGGCCTATCTGAAGAAGGCCGCGGCCGCGGGCGTGAAGCCCGAGAAGATCGCCGAACTCGAGCAGGCCGTGGCCGCCGAGCGGCCGAAGGTGGACGAAGAGATGGCCAAGCGAGCCGCCGAGGCGAAGGCCGACGACCTCCCGCGCGTGAAGATCACGACGTCGCAGGGCGACGTGACCGTGGAACTGTTTGAGAACGAGGCCCCAAACACCGTCGCGAACTTCGTGAGCCTGGTGGAGAAGGGCTTCTACAACGGCACGCCGTTTCATCGCGTGATCGGCGGCTTCATGGCCCAGGGCGGCGACCCGACGGGCACCGGCACGAGCGGCCCGGGCTACGCGATCGCCTGCGAGGTGGGCAAGCCGGGGGCCCGCAAGCACTTTTTGGGCACGCTCTCGATGGCCCACGCCGGGCCCAACACGGGCGGCTCGCAGTTTTTCCTGACATTTCGGCCCACGGAACACCTCGATGGCAAACACACCGTGTTTGGCCGGGTGATCGACGGATTTGACGTGCTGCCGAAGCTGATGCGCACGCAGGACGACCAGGGCCTGCCTGTCGCGGGCGCCCAGCCGGATAAAATCGTGAAGGCCGTGATGGTGCGGAAGCGCAGCCATGCCTATGAGCCCGAAACCCTGCCCGACCCCAGGAAGAAGTAGCGTGAAACCCTCTTTCCTCATCCTCCTGTTTCTCGGAGCCAGCCTCGTGAACGCCGCCGAACCTGCGGGCGAACCCGCCCCCGATGCCGTGAAGAATCCCGCCGTGCTGGGCCGCCTGCCCGATGCCGAGATTCCGCAGACCGAAGCCGAGTGGAAGAAGCGGCTCACGCCCGAGCAATACGAGATCGCGCGCAAGAAGGGCACCGAGCGGGCCTTCACCGGCAAATACACCGACACGAAGACGCCGGGCACCTACCGCTGCATCTGCTGCGGCGAGCCGCTCTTCACGTCGGGCGAGAAGTTTCACAGCGGCTGCGGCTGGCCGAGCTTCTACGCCCCGATCGACAAGACGCGCAACAAGACGGTGGCGGAGCACGCCGACGACTCGCTCGCGGGCGTGCCGGGCTTCGGCGTGCGCACGGAAGTGACCTGCCGCCGCTGCGGCGCGCATCTCGGCCACGTGTTCGACGACGGCCCGCCGCCCACGGGCCTCCGCTACTGCATCAACTCCGCGTCGATCATCCTCGACGAGAAGAAGTAGGACGGCCTTCAGCCTGCCGCGCGCAAAGGAGGCAGGGCTTCAGAAGCTCGAGCGGCGTTTCCGCAGCCGGCTCGTGGGATCGATCGGAGCGGGTGGTTCAGGATCCAGCGCCTCGATGTCCAGCATATCGGGGTCTGGCGGCTCGGGATCCGGCTCGGGCGCTGTGTCAGGATCCGGCTCGGGCTCCAGCGGCTCGGGCTCCAGCGGCTCGGGCTCCAGCGTCTCGGGATCCGGCGTCTCGGGGGCT
>Ga0247837_1009790_pt1 | contig 11302 bp, 10 predicted proteins | sample LaCtaG_2_FD_187115 | JGI IMG/M metagenome (GOLD analysis project Ga0247837, IMG submission 187115) | Freshwater microbial communities from meromictic Lake La Cruz, Castile-La Mancha, Spain - LaCruzMarch2015_14.5m | ecosystem: Environmental > Aquatic > Freshwater > Lake | place: Spain: Castile-La... | reverse complement strand
TTGCCAGGCGTGCCACCGGTCGCCTTGGATTGGTCGCCCATGGTGCGATAGTCGTGCGGAAGCAACAGCTTCCAGGCACCATCGCCCGTGGTCACAGCTTGCAACTGATTGTTCTCATACCAGAAGAAGTAGTGATCGTGGGGATTCTTCGCCCCATTTTGACCACTGAGCAGCGGCCAGACATCCCGACCGTCAATGTCGTGATCGGGGAGCTTCGCTCCGACCAAGCCTGCCACCGTGGGCAGAAGATCAATCGTCATCAGCATGGCGTCATTTGTCTTCGCTGCGGGTATCTTGCCCGGCCACTGCATGACACAGGGCACACGCACGCCGCCTTCCCAGCACGTGCCCTTGCCCTCTTTGAGCGGAGTCGCGGAGCCTGCATGATCGCCATAGCTCAGCCACGGACCGTTGTCGGAAGTGAAGATGACCAGCGTGTTACCGATGACGCCTTGTTGCTTCAGCGTGTTCATGACCTCACCCACCGACCAGTCGATCTCCATGATGACATCGCCAAACAAACCTGCGCCAGACTTGCCTCGGAACTTGTCGCTCACAAACAGCGGCACATGGCACATGCTGTGGGCCAGATAAAGGAAGAAAGGCTTGTCCTTACTGCGCTGGATGAAGTCCACGGCGTGCTGTGTGTAGCGCGTCGTCAGTTCATTCTGGTCCTCGGCAGTCACCTCGGCATCGATCACCTTTTCGTTCTCGATCAGTGGCAGCGGCGGATACGAACCCTTTTTCGCCTGCGGATGGAAAGGCCACATGTCATTGGAATAAGGCAGGCCGAAATACTCGTCGAAGCCATGTCGCGTGGGCAGGAACTGCGGCAGGTGGCCCAGGTGCCACTTGCCCACGGCGCAGGTCGCATAGCCCTTCTGCTTCACCACCTCAGCCATCGTCATCTCGCCATCGGCAATCCCGTGACTAGCCTTCGGGGATAAGGCACCATGAATGCCAATGCGGTTGGGATAACAACCCGTCAGCAGCGCCGCACGCGAAGCCGAACACACTGGCTGCGCCACGTGGAAGTTCGTGAACTTGGTCCCCTGCTCTGCCATCTTGTCGAGGTTCGGCGTCGAGTAGCCCTTCGCTCCAAACGGACCAATGTCCGCATAGCCCATGTCATCAATGAAGAAGACGACGATGTTCGGAGATGCGGCTTGCAGAGCCGTGGTGATCAAAAGCAAGGAGAGTGCGAGGATGCGCATGGGAAGAAATCAGTGTTTAGTGGTTGGTGCTTCGTTGATGGCATGGAACAAGGAACAGCCGACGGCGGCGATGAGCACTTGTGCGATAACACACTTCCGGCAAATTCCTTTCAAGCCATCTCCCCAACTAACTAAGAACCGAGCACTTAGCACCAAACACTCTTCCACCCGATGCCTGATCCCCGCCGAGCCACCAAGCACCAGCGCATGAAGCACCGCATGGTGACCCAGTGGCGTGGCGTGGCGGACGGGCCGCTCATTGATCTGCCTGTGCGGCAAGCCAGCGACGTGCTGGAGAAGGTGCTCAAGGATCTGGGCCTCACCGATCAGCTTCGATTGGAAGAAGTCGTCTCCGCTTGGAAAGTGGCCGCTGGGGACTTCATCTCGCGACATGCCACACCAGATGCATTTGCCAAGGGCGTGCTCACGGTGCGTGTGTCCCAGTCCTCCGTGCACCATGCCATGACGATGGAGAAGCCCGCGCTGCTGCGTCGGCTGAACGAGGCGATGGGTGGAAACAAGATCAAAGACGTGCGCTTCCGCCACGGCTGACCCAACCAACCATGGACTGGCCCGATCAACTGCGACTGCTGCGCTGGCGTGCGCTAGAGGAAGGCGATCCAGCGGGCGAGGTATTGTCATTGGCTCGCCGTGCTGAAGCGGATCAGATGACGAAGACCGAACTCGAGCGCATCGCGTGGCTGGAGATCCATGGCCGAGTCGATGACGAGCAGTTGCCCAGGGTTGCGGCGTGGCATCTACCCGCGTGCCTTGGCTGGGCACTCGCCTTCGGCTGCGGTTATGCCCTCACGTATCCGGGTCATGACCGCCTGATCAATCTGCTCTCCCTGCCCTTGCTTAGCCTCTTGGTGTGGAATGCGGTGATCGTCTGCCTCAGCTTGCTGAAGGAGTTCAAAGCCAAACGAACTGAGGCTCCCCTGCCCGATTGGTTGCTCTGGCCACGGCGCAGTTTCAGCGTCGCAACAGCAGTGCAGACCCGCTTTCGTGCGCTGGCTCGGCCGTGGATCAATGCGCGCCGCCGCTGGCGCTTGGTGGCTTGGTTTCATGTCGCAGCAGCAGTGCTTGCGCTGGGCACCATCACCGGCATGTATGCCAAAGGATGGTCGCGCGAGTATCAGGCGATCTGGGAGAGCACCTTACTCGATGAGACCTCGGCGCAGCGCTTTCTCGCCGCGCTCTACCGGCCTGCGTCGATCACTCTGGGCCTGCCATTGCCCGTCGATCAACTGCCGACCATGCGGCTCCGACCCAATGCGCCTGCGACGCCTAGCGAGGCCTTGCCTTGGATTCATCTGTATGCTGGCACACTGCTGTTGCTGGTGCTCCTGCCAAGGTTAGCGCTGGCGGCCTTAATGCGGTGGCGCGGCGTCAGAGCGGAGCGCTCCGTGTGGGCGCGGTTGAATGCCGGCTATGCCAAGCCGCAGGGGGCCAATCATGCTGCAGGCATAGGCGTTTATGTGCAGGTGCTCTGCCATGGTTGGCGTGCAGGTGACGAGCCTCGCGCTCGCTGGAGCCCCGTTCTACGATCTCAGTTCGGCGGGCAATGCTTGATTGAATACCAAGATTTGCCCGCCGGGAATGAAGACGATTTCCTCGCCCAATGGCAACCCAAGCACGCACAGGTCGTGCTTGCCTTCAAGGCGGCGACCACACCGGAGAATGAGGTCCATGCCGCACTCGCCCGAGGGTTGCACACGCGGCTCCAGCAGCAGAATCGCCGAGCTAAGTTCATCGCCTTGCTCGACACACAGACGCTGAAGGACCGTCGCACTGATGAAGCCGTGGCCACCCGCCTGCAGCTGTGGCAGACGACACTGCATGGAACCGTGGACTCAATTCTACAGGCGTAGCAGGGAGCTACACTGGCACCTCAAAATACTCCAGCGCCCACTCCCTCATGTAGCGTACGCGGTGGGGCGTCATGCGGTAAATGATCAGCTCGGGACTGTCCGGCGTCTTCAAGTAGGCGCGCAGCAACGGATTGGACTGCCAGATGTCGGCCAGCAAGGCGGCATCCGTCAGCACCTCGGCCAAGGCGGTGATGCGAACCTGATTGTGCGCATCATCGCAGTAGCACAGCTCGACCTTGGGGTTCGCGGCGATCTCCGCAGTCTTGCCGTAGCGGCGCAGATTGGCGACATAGACCGTGAAGCCCTCCGTGCGGACGGGCGACACCGGGCGCAGGCGCGGCTGAGTGCCATCCACAGTCGCAAGCAGCGGAAACTTCGCCGCCTTCATCGTGGCCATCGCTAAGGCCGGCAATTCAGCGGGATCAACAGGGGCAGGAAGAGGTTGAGACATACGACCAGCATAACGCGTGACCCCACCCCCTGAAAAGTAAATCGCCGCATCTACGCAAGGTAGATGCGGCGAACGAGGAAGACGACTTCGTCGTCTACGAGATTACTTGGCTTCCTTCTTCTTTTTGCCACCGGCCTTGAATTCTTCGAGGCTCAGGTCGCCGCTCTTGTCCTTGTCCTTCTTGCCGAACATTTCTTCCATAGCAGCGGCCTTGTCGGGCTTGGCACCCTTGAGGAATTCTTCCTTGCTCAGCTTGCTGTCAGCATTGGCGTCCTTGGCCTTGAAGACTTCATCGGGGCTCTTCTTTGCTTTTTCGCCCTTTGGCTTTTCAGCGGCATTGATGGCGAAGGTGCCGAGCGCGAGGAACGCGAAGAGGGTGGTGAGTGCTTTCATGTGTGTATTGAACTGTTGGTTTGGTTTGTTGGATTCCGTGTGCCCAGAGTGACCTGCCACACACACGCCCCATAACGCGAAGCTCCCGCAGCAGTTTCAAAAACTTTGTATCTTTTCTTTCCCGCTCAAGCTTCAGCGCATCGCCATTAGGGGCAGCCTTACTTCCACCAGTTCAACCAGCATTTGGAATCGCCTTCCAGCGGGATGGAAACCGGCGCGCGCGGCACGATGCGGCGTGGCTTAATCACCGATGTCTCCGGCTCGCGCGGTTTCACCAGGGTGTCTGAGGACTTCGTTAGAGGTTCCGGCGAGGAGCCCACCTGAGCCCACGCGGGCACCGTCATCACTTCTGGAGGGTTCGGCTCTTCAAAGACGGGCGCAGTTTGAACGATCTCAACATCAACAGGCGGCTCCTGGGGCATGATCATGGCTTCCTGCTCCAGCATTTGCGCCAGCAGGCCACGGCTCGAAGGCCGCTGCGTCGCTGGCGGCTCTTCACAGATCTCCACGGCGTCGGGTATCTCAGCGGGCATCGACTGCTTGGTCGGCCAATCGTCGAACTGAATCATCGGCAGCGGCTCCAGCCCAGCAGCCAAGCGGCATTCTGCGCCATGATCTGCTCGGGGGCCTGCACTGAGGCAGCCAGCGTCTTCTCCGCAGCGGTGGCGATGACCGTCATCGGCTCTGGTTCCTGCTCTGGGGCTACCTCGGCGGATTCGATTAAAGGTGGAATCGCTTGCGGCTCGGCCATCACGCGCTGGTCCACATGGAACTGTCGCAGGAAATCCTCCTCCGTCTCCATCGCCACAGCAGCAACTGGCACCACGCTCGGTGCAGGAGCTTCCATCGGCACGGCGTTGGCAGCCGCAATCTCCGCAATGAACAAGCGCAGGAAATCTTCCTCTGTCTGCAAGGGCTTCGGCGAGGCCCCGGGGTCCATCGGGATCGCGGTAGGAGTGTTGACCACAGGCGCAGCGACAACTTGCTGCTGGGCGAGTTCTTCCTGGAAGTAGCGCATGAACTCCTCCTCAGTGGTTCACGTAGCGGGGCCAGTAGACGGTTGTGGCGGCATCGCCGATAGCGAGGTGGGGCGCTTCTTCGCCACGCAACGCCAAGCAATACTACCAGCTGCCAAAGCGCTGGCCAGTGGCAGCGGCTTCATGTGCCGTCACAGACTGCCAGCCACGAATTCCACCATGGCCAGCGCGGCCGCCGAACCTAGCGACGAAGTGGGATCAGTGCGAGCCACTGCTGAAGTCCTGGCGTTTTCTGGATTCATTAAGAGCCCATGATATTAAGGCGTCCAGCCTTCCACTGGCAAGGCCTTTCTCCGTTCACCTGGGAAGTGACGAATATGGATCATGACTGACAGCCTGCCTCCGTGCTAAGCGTTGTAACTTCTTCTCCATGAAGCTGCTCCTCCCTCTTGCTCTATTATTCTTGTCCGGTGTCGCCTTGCCCGCTGCCGAGGTCTTTGAAGCTGCGCTCGGGCGCGAAACGGAACTGCCTGGAGGCAAGGAAGCCGACGGCATTCGTGGCGACTTCGTCCTGCGCAGCGACACGGTAGAAGCCGTGGTGTCGCAGAATGCCCCGCTACGCCGCGCGAACATGAGCACGTTTTACGGGCCAGATGGCGTGACTCCGGGCTGCCTCTTCGATCTGACGCTGCGTGGCGAAAACAACGACCAGCTCATCTGCTACGGTCCCGTGGGCCACGGCGAGGTGTCATACGTGAAGACCGTCGCCGTGAAGGAAGAAGGGGCCGCCGCCGTGGAAGCCGTAACCACTGCCGCCAAGAACGGCGGCGTCTTCAAGCGCAACGAATACCGGCTGCGCGATCGCGTGCAGGGCATCTTCATCACAAGCATCTTGCGCAACGAGTCCGACAAGCCGCAGAAGGTGAACACCAAGACTGACTTCACCCGCTTCAACGAGACCGGCGAAGGCGACGGCATCTTCTGGACCAGCGCTGTCGATCCCGCAGACAAGGTGGGCTACGCTCAGGTCGTGCTGAAGTTGGAAGGCATTGAAAAAGTTGGGGGCGAAATCGAAATCGCTCCAGGTAGAGAAGTCGTCATCCAGCGCTTCCTTGCCATCGGTCGCTCGGCGGCCGAGGCAGCCGGCATCGCCATGGAGCAGCGCGGCGACACCGTGGCCACGCTGAAGGGTAAGGTCGTCTCCAACGGCAAGCCCGTCACCGCGGGCCAAGTCGAAGTGCCGCTGGGCAAGTCCAAGGTCTATGCCTTCCTCGACGCCAAGGGCGAGTTCACCCTGAAGCTCGCTCCTGGCATCCTCGACATCACGGCCACCGACATCGGTCGAGTCGCCGTTAAGCACTCCGACACTCTGGAGGCAGGCAAGACGGCAAGCCTCACCATCGAGATGGGCGCAGCCTCGCGCGTGGACTTCACCATCCAGGATGACCAAGGCCGCAGCGCACCGTGCAAAGCCATGTTTGAAGGCATTGATGGCACGCCAAACCCAGACCTCGGCCCGGTCATGCGCGCACGCGGTTGCAAGGACCAGTATCACAGCGAGAAGGGCGAGTTCAGTGTGCAACTGCCCGCTGGGAAGTATCGCATCCGCGTGGTGCGCGGTGGCGAGTATTCCAGTCTGGAAAAAACCGTTAATCTGGAACAAGGGAAAGCAGCCAAATTCTCCGGCGTGCTCAAGCGCGTGCTCAAGACCCCAGGCTGGGTCACCAGCGACTTCCACAACCACAGCACGCAGAGCGGGGACAACATCTGCGGCACGGATGACCGCGTCATCAACATCGCTGCCGAGAATCTGGAATGGTGCCCGACCACCGAGCACAACCGACTTTCCGATTGGCGGCCCAACATGGAGCGCCTGGGCCTGCTGGAGTATTTCAATACCATCCCCGGTATGGAGCTCACCGGCTCGCGCCAGCATTTCAACGCCTTCCCCTTCATCCCGGATCGTTACTTGCAAGACGGGGGTGCCCCAGTCTGGAATGACGATCCACGCATCACGGCCCTCACTCTGCGTCGTCACCAGAGCGAGAATGCGGACCGCTGGATTCAGTTCAACCATCCTGACCTGACCAACATGTTCATCGACCGCGACAGCGACGGCATCGCCGATGGCGGCTTCGTCGGCGTGGGCACGATGATTGACGGCACGGAAACGCAGAACGGCAATGAAACAGCCATCTTGGAAGGCGCACCCTTCAAGGTCTCTCGCAGCAAGACTTCCCTGGCCGCTAAGGCAGTGCCCGTGCGCGAGTTCATCTGGCTTCAGTTGCTCAATCAGGGCCATCGCCTTGTCGCTGTCGGCGTGGCGGATGCCCATGCGGTCTATGGCAATGGTGTCGCAGGCTGGCACATCTATCTGCAAAGCCATACCGATGCGCCAAAGGAACTGGACTGGAATAAGCTCGCCCCCCACGCCAAGGCGGGGCACATCGTTGTCACCAACGGCCCCTTCCTCAGTGTCACCACACCCGATGGCAAAGGCCCTGGCGACGACGCTCGCGGCACAGGTGGCACCACGCTGAAGGTCCAGGTGCAAGGCACCGATTGGATCGACATCGACCGCGTGCAAGTGCTGGTCAATGGCCGCCCCGAACCGAAGCTGAACTTCACCCGCGCCACCCACCCGCAGATGTTCAAGAACGAAGTCATCAAGTTCGACGAGTCCATCCAGGTTCCGCTGGAGCATGATGCGCATCTCATTGTGGTCGCCATGGGCGAAGGCAGCACCCTCGTCGGAGGCTACGGCACCAGCAGCCAGGGCAAGATGAGCCCCTGCGCCTATAACAACCCCATCTATGTGGACATCGACGGCAACGGCTTCAAGGCCAACGGCGACACGCTCGGCTATGAACTGCCCGTCAGCGGCATCAGCGCTGATCGTGCCAAGGAACTGCTCATCCGTGGCGGCAAGGTTTCAGAAGCCCCCGCTATGCCGCAGCCCGATGGCACGCCGGTGAGGAAGTAAGCGCGCTACACCGCAAACTTCACCCGCACATCTTCCGGCATGGGCATGGGTCTCCCCGTGTCCATCGCCACCAGGGTGAAGACGCACCAGCCCACACACGCAGCCTTGTCGGGGTCGATCTTGCTAATCTCAAAACGCACCTCGGCATCGCTGCCACGAATGTCCTCGATCCACGTCGTCACGCGAAACTTTTCAGCGATGCCCAGGGGGCGCTTGTATTCCAGGTGCGAGACCTTCACCACCCAGCCCAAGCCGCGCTCCAGGAAGGCCTGCATCGGCATGCCATAGCAGCGCTCCATTTGGTCGAAGCGGGCAGCGAGCACATAGTCCAGATACTTGCTGCTGTGGACATGACGAAACATGTCGATGTCGTCGGGACGAGCTTGTAGCTCCGTGGTGAACTTGGTTTTGGTGAGGACGATCATGTGGAGAGTGTTCGGTTTTCACGCTTCAGCTTGACATACAAAAGACAACTCCATCATGACACGCTGAAGCGAGCATGAACACCCAACAAGACAGGCCCACCTTTCGGTGAGCCTGCTTCGACTATAAGGTGAGTTCGATCAATAAACGCCTTCGACAATCGTCTTCTCCATCGCTCCAAACGGACGCACTTCGGCCACGCCGTCCCAGTCATAGCGGTCGCGCGGCTTGCGGCGGATGGCTTCGTCACGCTCCAGGAACCGTGGCATGAAGAACTCCTTGGTCAGCGTGGTCAGTTCCACACGGCCCCAGGTGTCATACTCCACCGTGGTCTGCGTTTCGTTCGGGTTCACCACACGCAGCACCGCGCGCGGCTGCGGGGCGTAATAGGTAATGCTGAACTTGTCTTCTGGCGTGAGCGGCACGCTGGCGGCCAAGCCCATCAAGGTATTGCCATACGTCGGGTAGAATCCAATGCGGTTCTCCAGCACCTCCTCCACGATGAAGCGCGTGTATTGCGGCAGCATGGTGGTGCCGCCACAGAAGACGCCGCGAACGCCGATGTCGAAGATGTTCACCTTCTCGGCGATCGCTTCCAGCAACTTCGGCGTGGTGAACATGGCGGAAATCTTGCGATGCTTCATGATCGTCACGGCCTGGTCGACCACGTGATCCATGTATTGACGAGCCACGTCGAACTGTTTGTTGGTGATCAGCTTCTTCACGAAGCGAGGATCGAGATCGACAAAGTAGCAGGGCGATCCGCGATAGTTCGCCAGATGCTCCACCGCCAGACGCAAACGGCGCGGACCGGTCGGCCCGACCATGATCCAGGCCTCGCCCGGTGGGAAGTGCTTGTCGTCCAGCTTGTGACTGAACTCTTCGTAATCCACGCGGAAGTCATTCCAGCCAATGCGTTGCTTCGGCATCCCGGTCGTGCCGCCGGTCTCGAAGATGTTGTAAGGCTTGCCCTTGAACGCGTTCGGCACCCACACCTCGGGTTGGAGATCGCGCAGCCACTCGTCTTGGAAGTGCGGGAACCTCGCGATGATGTCCTCGTAGTTGTTCACTTGACCGCGAGGGTCAAAGTTTTCCTTCGCCCAGTTCAGCCAGAAGGGGCTGCCGGTTTCAGGGGAGAAATGCCACGCGATGGTCTCGCGCACCTGTTGATCGAGTTGTTCTTTCGAGGTCATGTGTTGGGTTTCGGAAGGGCGTGAATGCTAGCGGGCACACCGCCCGTGTCGCGAGGAAAAACGAGCGAAGGTGCGCGGAAGTTGCAGCCTTCGCCAAAGGAATCTCCGCCAGCGCACCGACCGCCAGTCTTGCTACTTCCGCCGCCCGGTGGTAAGCCCGGCGTGCATGAAGTGGCTCCAATCTCTTTACATCCAGGTTCTCATCGGCATCGTGCTCGGCATTAGCCTGGGCTATCTGTGGCCAGAGCACGGGGCCGCGCTGAAGCCGCTGGGCGACGCCTTTGTAAAGGCGGTGAAGATGCTGATCGCGCCCATCATCTTCTGCACGGTTGTCACCGGCATCGCCAGCATGGGCGACCTGAAGAAGATCGGCCGCGTGGGGGCCAAGGCGCTGCTCTACTTCGAGGTGGTCACCACCCTGGCCCTCATCATTGGGCTCATCGTCGCGCGCGAGTTCCAGCCCGGCCACGGCATTCACGCCAATGCGGCCACGCTGGACGCGAGCAGCGTGAGCCAATACACGAACGCCGCCAAGCAGCAGAGCACGGTGGATTTCCTGCTGCACATCATCCCGAACACCTTCGTCAGCGCCTTCTCCGAGGGCGAGATCTTGCAGGTCCTCCTGATCGCCGTCCTGGCAGGCATCGCACTCGCTCAGATGGGAACCAAAGCAGCCCCGGTGATGGACCTGCTGCACGCCGTGTCGAAGATGTTCTTCGGCATCGTCGGCATGGTCACCAAGGCGGCCCCCATCGCCGCGTTCGGAGCCATGGCCTTCACCATTGGCAAGTATGGTGTGGGCACCCTCCTGTCCTTGGGCAAGCTGATGGCCTGCGTCTACCTGACCTGCGCGCTGTTCATCTTCATCGTGCTCGGCATCATCGCCCGCATGCATGGCTTCAGCCTCATCAAGGTCCTGAAGTATATCAAGGAGGAGCTGCTGGTCGTGCTAGGCACCTCCTCGTCCGAGACTGCGCTGCCCTCGCTGATGGAGAAGATGGAGCAGGCAGGCTGTGGCAAGTCGGTGGTCGGCATCGTGCTACCGGCGGGTTACTCGTTCAATCTGGACGGCACCAGCATTTACCTCACCATGGCCGCGCTCTTCGTCGCGCAGGCCACGGATACCAGCCTCACGCTGGGGCAAGAGATCGGCATCCTCGCCGTCCTCCTGCTCACGTCCAAAGGCGCGGCCGCCGTCACGGGCGGCGGTTTCATCACGTTGGCAGCCACCCTCTCCGCCACCGGCACCATCCCTGTCGCGGGCCTTGCCTTGATCCTGGGCGTGGATCGTTTCCTCTCCGAGGCACGCGCGATCACCAATCTGATCGGCAACACCGTGGCCATGCTGGTGGTGGCGAAGTGGGAGAAGGAGTTCGATCCCGTCAAGGGTCAGGCCCTGCTGGCCAAGCCGCTACCGACCTAGCCCTCGCGGCAATCACTTGAGGCAGGGCCAAGGGTTTACTTCGCCACGGATGCTTCTACGATGCGTGCACATGACACTGACTGACCTGGGATGGAACAAGGCATTCGCCAAGGCATTCGAGCCTTACAAGGCGCAAGGCCTCGTGCCCGCACGCCTGATCCGCGACAACAAGATCTCGTATGGTGCCCTGATCGTCGAGGACAAGGAGTTCGAGGAGCTAGAGGTCGTCATGAGCGGCAAGGTCTACCACGACGCCGAGACCAATGCCGCCCTGCCAGCCGTGGGCGACTGGGTGGCGCTCGACCTCGGCGGTGACAATGACAGCGCCGTCATCCGCGCGCAGCTGCCTCGACAGACCTGCTTCTCCCGCAAGG
>Ga0247837_1009787_pt1 | contig 11303 bp, 8 predicted proteins | sample LaCtaG_2_FD_187115 | JGI IMG/M metagenome (GOLD analysis project Ga0247837, IMG submission 187115) | Freshwater microbial communities from meromictic Lake La Cruz, Castile-La Mancha, Spain - LaCruzMarch2015_14.5m | ecosystem: Environmental > Aquatic > Freshwater > Lake | place: Spain: Castile-La... | reverse complement strand
CAGGTCATGCCTCCAAAATCCACGTCCATACTGCCGACAGTGAGGGCGACCCAGATGACGCAGCGCGCCCCGCAAACAAATAGCGCGACAGCCCCTCAGACTTCGTGCGCACGCTCACAGCATGGGCTCGTAGGCCTTGATGGGGTTCAGCTTCTCGTCGAGTTGGAACAGGCCGTTCAGGGCCTCGGCATAGATGGGAAACCAGCGCAGCTGACGACGGAGTTCGTGGATGCCGGTCTCCAACTGGTCCATGTCGTAGGGCGTGTTCTCAATCTTCTCGAGACGCCGGGAGAGCTCGCCCTTGACGGCCTTGAGGTCCTTGTCGGCGTTGCCCCATTTGGCCTCGCCCCAATCCTCGACGACGTCGCGCATGCCGGGAATGCGGCCCTTGGCGTCGGGCATCCACTCCTCGGAGATGAGCTTCTTGAGGTCGGCGCGCGAGGCCTCCATGTCGGCCTTCAGCAGCGCGATGGCCTTGGGATTGGCGCCCACCTTTTCCGCCGTCGCCAGGTTCGACTTCGTCATCGAGAACTGGCCGATCTTGTCTTCCAGGGCCTTGGCGCCGAGGTAGACGCGCTCGGCGGGCTTGCCGTGGATGTCGGTGTAGAGCTTGGAGACGCCCTCCAGGAGGAAGACCTGGCGGCGGAGGTCCTTGCTCATGACGAGGTCCACGAGCTTGTCGGGGTCGGACTCACTGCGCAGCACGGCGTCAATCTTGGCGGCATGCACCAGCACGCGCTCGAAGGGCCGGTCGACGGGCCCATCGACCTTGTATTGCGTGAGGAGGGCTGTGACCTCGGGGGTGTTCTCCGTGAGGCGCCCCTTCTTGTCGAGCATGGCGTCGAGGTTGAAGCGCATGACGCCGGCGCCGCCGACGCTGGCCCCCACCGAGATGCCGGCCCCGGGTACCCGGCCGCGGGCGACGTCGCCGACGAGGACGGCCAGGCGCTCCCGCTCGTCCTTCTTCATGCCGTCGAGGACGACGTCCTCCAGGGCCTTGGCAAGGACTGGATCCGTGCTGCGGGCGCCGTCGAGGGCCTTTTCGAGGTCCTTCTTGGATTCCAGGGCCTCTGGCTTCACACCGAGCTTCAAGAAGGCTTGCGCGATGTCCTGATGGGAGCGGAGGCTGACGGGCATGGCGGCTCTCGATGCGGGAGGGGTCAATGGTATAGCCTGTTGGTGTGGCCTTTGGCGCGGTCTCCGCAGCCCCATCGAGCGAATTCCCTGATTTTTCGAGGTTTTGAGCATGAAGAGCGACGAAGGTTCAACGAACGGATCGGTCCCCCCCCAGCACACCCGGGGTCTTGGGACCGGCAGCGGCTCCGTCCGTCGTGACGGCCTGGACCCACGGCTGCCCCAAAGCCTCGTCGATCTCCACATCCACGTCGGCAGCGCCGTCGCGCCCCACGTTTTGTATTCGATCGCCATGGACCAGGGCTTCAAGCTGCCCACCAAGGGCTACTGGGACTTCGTCGAGCTCATCACCATTCGCCCGGGCTCGACCCATTCCCTCGAGGACTACCTCCGCATCATGCACGAGTGGACGGAGAAGATTCAGTCGTCGCCAGCGGCCATGGAGCGCGCGGTCTACGAAATCATCGGCAAGGAATACCGTTCGAGCCGGGTCGACCACATCGAGCTGCGCTTCAATCCGATGAAGCGCAACCAGCACGGGCAGCGGGACCTCGACCACATCATCCACGCCGCCCTGCGCGGCATGGACCTCGCGGTGCTCGAATACGGCGTCAAGGCCTGCCTGCTGTTCTGCCTGGCCCGCGAGTTCAGCTACGAACTCAACGAGATCATTCTCGAGAAGGCCATCAAGTACCAAAGCCGCGGCGTCCTCGGCATCGACCTCGCTGGCCCCGAGAGCCACAACCTTGAACTGCGCATCAAGGATGCCCAGCGTTACGAGAAGCTCTTTGCCCGGGCCCGCGCCGCCGGCTTGAAGACGACGGTGCACACCGGCGAAACCAGCCACACGTCGGGCGAAGGTGTGCTCGCGGTGTTGCGTCACCTGAAGCCCCATCGCATCGGCCACGGCATCCGCGCCGCCTACAACGACGAAGCCCTCGACCGCCTCGCCGACAGCGGCGTGGTGCTGGAGCTCTGTCCGTCGTCGAACCTCGCCACCAACGCCGTCAAGGACATCAAGGAGTTCGGCTTCGTCCTTGGCAAGTTCAAGGAGCGCAAGATCCCCTTCACCATCAACACCGACGGCCCGTACCTGCTCGACACGTCGCTGGCGAAGGAATGCACCATGCTGCTCGACGAGGGCATCTTGACGCCCGAGGAACTCGCCCACTCGTTCGACGTGGCCAGGGCTGCGTCGTTCATCCCGGCCTGACGTTCGGCGCGGCGACCCGGCGACGACTGAACGACGACGTCACCAGCCTGCGGGGATTCGTCCCTGCAGGCAGCTGATGGTGTTGGGTGCCAACAGCGATGATCCCTTGAGCCCGCCGGCGGCGGTCTGTCCCTCTGTCACAGGCCAGTGTGCGGGCGACGTCGGCGACACCGTGTGCAGGCCCGACTGCAGGGGGCCGATGACGTGGGTGTGGCCGGCTGTGACGCAGCCGAAGCGGGCGGCGCAGGCGTTGGCGAAGGCGTGGCCGGCCTCGCCCCCGAAGGCGCCGCAGGTGCGAAACCAGACCAGGGCCTGAGGCCCCGACAGGCGGCCGACGAAGGCGTCGACGTCGTCACCAAGGGGATGCCCACTCTCCAGGGTCTTGGTGGTCAGCACATCGGTGCCGACGAAGATGCGTCCCGGAAGACCGTGGCCCCAGTACTGGACCTCGTCGATGGGCGCACCGGGCTGGACGCTGCACAGCCAAGCCAGGGCGTCCTGCCAGGTGGTGGCGCCAAAGACGGCGTCGGCCCGCAACGCCGACGGGTAGTGCTGATAGAGCCGGGCACCGACCTGCCAGGAGGCCGTCAGGCCGGGCTGGAACCAGGAGCCGCCGTGCCCCGTGGCGTCGTGGACGACGAGACGCAGGCCCATGGTGCAACCTCGAAACGCATCAGCGGGCGGTCATGTGGGCTGCAGTCGTGTGGGCTGCAGTTGCAGTCATTTGGGCTGCACAATGACCGTCACGCCACCGCTCTGCAGGGACGTGAACAGGAAGTAGCCGCCGACGCCGGCACCGGCCGCCAACACCAGGGCGCCACCGATGGCACCGCCGACGATGAGGCCCATGGGAGGGCCATCGGACTCGGGATTCTCGACGTCATCGACCGTGCGGCGAACGACAGCCGTGCCGGGAGCGGGTACCGCTGGCGGGGTGTCATCGACCGGAGCCCGCGGGGTCTCGACGGTGGTGACGGCGGCGGGCCTGGTGGGCAGGTCGTCGTCGACGATCGTCCGCGTGGGGGCCGGCTCCCGGGGGGCCACGGGTTCTCGCGCCCGCGGTGGCGGCTCATCAAGGTCGTCGTCACCGCCGGGCATGTCGTCGTCGGCAGGCGGCGGCGGTGCGGGCGGCGTGACCTTCTTGGGCGGCGGCGGCGGCGGATCGGGATCACCCGTGAGGATGTCGTCGTCGGGCGGCGGCGGCGGCGGCTTCTTGGCCTTGGCCTTCTCGGGCGCCTTCTCCGGGGCCTTCTTGGGTGGGTCCTTCTTCGGCGGCGGCTTCTTCTTCTGTTCGACGATGTCGACGTCGCCGTCGGGCATGTCGTCGTCGTCCTGGGCCCGGGCGGCGGGTGCCGCGACGATGGCCAGGGACATGGCGCCGACGAGGGCGCAGTGCAGACCGTGCAGGATGGAGCGCGTCATTGGAGCCCCGCCGCCTGGGGTGGCGTTTTGATGTCGGCGAAGACCTCGGCGGTCTCGTTGGCGCGGTTGTCGCTGTAGCCGCCGACGAAGACGACGGTGCCGTCGCCAACAGCGGTGGCCGTGAGGCCGGCGCGGGGCTCACGGAGGGTGCGGGCCTCGCCGTTGACGGTGATGGCCAACATTTCCAGCGAGGCCTCGTCGAAGAGCTCGAGGTCTGACGACGCCGTCCAGTCGAGGCTGTTCAGATTGGCGGGCACCGCGAAGCCGCCGACGACGACGGCCGAGGCCTCGTCGGGCAACGGTGCGGCCGACGCGAAGATGCGACCGCTCTGCATCGACATCGGCGGCGTCAGACCGCCGTTGGCCCCCGCCGTGAGGTCGAAGACATAGGCCCGGGCGGCCAGGTTGTTGTTGTCGTCGTCGACGGCGGAGAACGTGCCGTCCGCCCGACGAAAGAGGCCGCCGGCGCCCAGGAAGCGGAAGGCCAGGTAGCGGGTGCCCGTGGCGAAGAACACGTTGCGGGTGGGCTGCATCCCCGCCACCGACAACAGGCCGAACGAGGCGCCGTTGTCGGGCAGGTGCTCCATCTGGAAGCCTTCGCCGGTGGTGTCGACGCTGCCGCCCCACACAAAGACGCCCTCGGGGGCGATGGTGAAGATCATGTGCCCGGCGCGGGCGCGGGCCATCGGCGGACCAGCCACACACGACAGGGAACCGCCGCTGCACACCGTCGTCGACGACAGCGCATTGGACAGGTTGTTCGGGCCGCCCTGGGCGGGGCCCGGGATGCCACCCGTGATGAGGACCTCACCGCGCAACGTGGTGATGGCGGCGGCGAAGACGCGGGCGCCAGCGGGGTCGGCGCCGGCGGCGCTGAAGCTCTTGGTCTCGGGGTCAAAGATCTCGATGGTGTTCAACGGGCGCGTGGGCTCGATGGGGAACGGGAAACGGGCAGCGTCGATGCCGCGCAAGAACGCTTCGCCGGTGCCGCCAGCGATGACGACGCGGCCGTCGGGCAACGCCGCCGCCGTGTGGAACATGCGGGCCCCGGTGAGGGAGCCGGCCTCGGTGAAGGCCCCGGTCTTTGGATCGTAGATGGTGGCGCTGGCGGTCGCTGTGGCCCGCAGGCAGGCGCTCTGGCAGGTGGCCGTCGCGTCTTGCACGGTGCCGGCGCCGCCCACGATGAGGATGGTGCCGTTTGGCAGCGCCGTGGCTGTGTGGAAGGCGCGGGCGCCCGCCGGGCTTCTGGCGCACGAGACGTCGGCGACGGCGGCCATGACGACGTCGACGGTGGGGGCTTCGCCAGCCACGATGGTGGTGGGCGCCGAAATACCGCGCCAGCGGGCCTGGCCCGACACCAGCCCGAAGAGGGCAAAGATGCGGTCCTCACCGGGGGGCACGTTTTCGATGGTGACGGCGGCGGGGGCCTCGCCGCTGAGGGCGCCGGAAATGCCCGGCCCCGCCACGGTGGCGACAAACGATTGGACCTCACCGCCGAACTCGCCGCGCGACAGTACGGCCGTGTCGGTGGGGCATGGACCGCTGAGGGGGAGGTGCAGTTGGTGGGTTACCACCTCGGGGGACGGCGCCGTGCAGCCGCTGACGGCCGCCAAAGCGACGAGCACCGCCGAAGCGGTGGGCGTGTGTCGTACCCGAAGGCGGTCACAGAATCTCATCCAGACCATGAGGATGTAGTCGCATATGCGACCGGCAACGACAACGGGGTTCGCCATATCCGCAGTGGAAACGGACGCGGGGCCCGGCGGATCTGGCGAGCGGGCTCGGCAGCAGCCAGACGCGCTCCCTGCGTGCTCTTGGGTGCTCCCGCCTGCTACGAGGCACCCGGTGAGGACACCCATGAGCAAGCTCCGCTGCGGTCTGTTGCCCGCCCACATCGACGTCGCCCACGTGATCGTGAAGCGGGCCCCGCCCACCACCCGCCACGGGCTCTTTGTGCGGCTGCACCTGGACGGCACCATCGCCGAAATCATCCTGCACCATGAGACCGGGCAGGTGCGGATGCTCCTCGACATCGGCGAGGTGTTGGCGCGCTTCGACACCGAAATCATCTACGTCGACGGCACCACCGCCATGGCGACGGGGGAGGGCCTGCCTGAACGACAGCCCCTGCCGCCGGGGTTCAACCTCGCGGAATGGTTGGAGTCCCGCCTTGTCGCCATCTTCGCCCTTGCCGCCGGCCCAGGCCCCACGGCCTGAGCCGGCGCTTCGAGCACGGGTCAGGGGGCGCAGCCTGGTTCATTGACGACGACGGCCGCGCCCATGTTGGTCAGGGTGGGGGTCGAGTCGCAGTCGACGAACACATCGGCCTGGGCGTTGTTCGCGAAGGTCGGGTTGTCGATGGTGACGGTGCCTTCGGTGCGGTCGAGGGTGATGCCGGCGTGGATGCCGGTGACGCCCTGCCCCGCCTGTTGCACGGAGACGTTCGTCAGGGTCACCGACGTCACGTTGGCCGCGAGGGACAGACCCGCCCAGGAACCGGCGACCGCCATGGGATCCTGCGAGGCAAACGTGGTCCCCGTCGCCTGCAGGGCGCCTGGCCCGACGATGCCGACCCGGAAGGCAAAGGACCGATTGAAGAGGAAGGTGCCGCCCTGGATGGTCAGCGACGCCGCCGACACCGTGCCAGGCACGTTGAGATTGTCGCGCACGCGCCAAGGGATGGTCTGGGCCACCCAGGTGGCGTCGGTGTTGACGTTGGTGGTGTCGATGCTGTTGAAGGGCACATTGGTCATCGTGACGACGTCTTCGATGGAGCCGATGGTGTTGGCGTTCATGAACAGGCCGCTGTCGGAGTCGGTGATGGCGTTTCTGGCGAAGGCGCCAAACGACGCGTTGTCGCCATTGACGGCAACCCCGGCCTGAGCGCAGCGGGTGAAGGTGCAGTCGGTGACGCTGACTGTGCCCGCCGTGGTGTTGCCGAGGGTCAGGCAGCCATCGTGGCCGGTCACGGGCTGGCCGGCGTCGAGGATGTTGACGTGGGACAGGGTCGAAGCAGGGAGGGTGGTGACGAAGAAGGCCACACCGGACCAGGCACCGGCGGCGGCGGCCGGGTCGCTGCTCTGCAACGTGATGGGGGCTTCTTCGGTGCCCACAGCGACGAGACCACCGGGGCGCCCGCTGCCGACGTCGATACCGAAGCCACGGGCGAACTGCAGGACGGCGCCGGACTGCAGGGTGAGCACCGGGCTGTTGTCGGCGTTGGCGATGACCAGGGAACGTTCAAACACCCACGGCAGGGGCTGGGTGATCCACGTCGCCGTCGTCGTGAACTCGTCAGAGCCGTGCACGGCGTGGTGCAACACGTTCTCCACCGTCACCACGTCTTCGATGGAGGCGACGGCGTCCGGCACGAGGTTGAGGCCGACGTCGCTGTCAACAATGGCATTGCCGGCAAAGGCCGCGAAGGGCTGGTCGGCATGGGCGCCAGACTGGCTGCAGTTGGCGAAGACCGAGTCGGTCACCGAGGTCGTCAGCGCATCGTTGGTGAGGCAGCCGCGGTTGGTGGTGATGAGCTGGCCGCCATCCTGGATGCGGACAAACGACAGCGTCGTCGACACCGCTGACGGCAGCACTGTCAGACCAATCCAGCTGCCAGGGTCGGCGTCGGCGTCGATGGAGCGGAGCACGATCGGGTCGTCGGCGGTACCGTTGGCGACCACCCTGCCGCCGTCGACGACGAAGCCGAACGAACGGCTGAAGCGGACGTCGGTGCCGGCCGCCAGGGTCAGGGTCGCACCGTCTCGGACGATGAGGTTTTCGCTGGCGGTGTAGAAGGCGCACTCGTCGGGGGACACCGTCCGGTCGACGTCGACGACGCCGATGCTGCAGTCCTCGCCCTCGCCTTCGCCCTCCCCCTCACCTTCTGCCGCAGGGGGGCACCCGGCCGTCGTGGCCAACAGGACAAGGCCGAACGAGACGAACATGATGGATTGCAGACGAAGCATGGAAGACCTCCGCCTGCATCAAGGCAAGATCCATGCGCACTTTGTCCGCGCGTCCGAAGGCTCTGACGGCCCAGGGTCTGTGTAATTTCCCCCACCCCGTGTGGGAGACCACCACGACTTCAGAAGCCGGTGCCGGCGGCGGCGGCCTTCTTGGAGCGCCAGCCTTGACGGAGTTCCACGCGGGCCTCGCTGCCTCCCGATGGCGCCACCGTCCAGGCGCTGCCCGTACGACGAGCCTGGGCGCCTTTGACGGGCACAAAGGTCGGGGCCCCCACCCCCCGCTTGACGCGGCCGTAGCGCACGGCGCGGACGTCGACGTCGCGGGACGACCAGCGGGTCAGGCGGAGCCGGTCGGCCTCGACGCCGTCGACGAGCACCGTGCAGTAGGCGGGCTGGAGTTTGAACGCCACCAGCGCCGCCACCAGCAGGAGCCCCACGATGAGGGCCCCGAGGAGCAACGCCGCCAGTTTGCCGTCGTTGTTGACGACGGCGACGACGGGGAAGCGGGCCACGACCTCGGCTTCGCTGCGGTCGGTGAAGATGCGCGGCAGGCTCTGGGCGCCATACACACGTTCGCGATCGGCGGCGCTGACGAGCAGGGACGCCCGTACGTCGGTGATGCGCGCGGTCATGGGGCCCTGCACGAGGATCGAATCCGTCAGGGCAACGTCGGCCAACGCTGACATCGTCGTCGGCGCCACCGCCACGGGCGGTACCAGCAGCCGCACCTGGAGCTTCTGCTCGGCGCCCGGGTCGAGGGGGCCGACCATGAAGGACCCGTCGTCGTTGACGGCCGCCGTCGCCTTCGTGGTCTTGATGCTGCCCTGGCAAACGGCCCCCGCCCACGCCAGCCGTTTGGGGGACTCGCGGGTGCGGGGCAGCAAGGTGCCGCCCTCGAGGACCAGCCGGGCGCTGTCGATGCGTTCGTGACGCAGGGTGTTTTTGACGACGAGGGTGGCCACACAGGGGATGGCGTCGCCGAACTCGGCGGAGCGATTGCATTTCAGGGGCTGCAGCTTGCCCTGGGGGGTGCGCTCAAACGACACCGACACCGCGTTGAGGTCCATGGGCTTGAGGCGCAGGGGCACGCCGGCCAGATGGACCGGCGCCGCCCCGGCATGGGCGGCGGCGAGGTCTTTCAGGGCGGTGTTCCACAGCACGCCGTCCGCCGTGGGGGCGCCGTCGCCCAGGTGCCCCCCCGAGAGGCGATCGACCTCGACACCATCGGCCCGGCCCCGCCTGGAGACCTGCAGCGCGTAGACAAACAGCGACGAGCGGCACAGCCAGGTGCAGGCCTCGGTGTCGTGGACGGGGTAGGCGTAGACGAGCTGCAGCCGGGGCTCGCTGCGGAGGTACTCGTAGAACTCCAGGTTGCGCCGGGCGTCGTCGCTGGAGACGCCACCGCCGCTCTGGTCGGCGATGTTGTCGGTGACGAGCCAGATGAGCCCCTCGTCCCCCGCCGACAGCACCATCTCGACGGCCTTCTGCAAGGCCTGTTTCATGTGGGTCTCGTCGGCGTTCATGCCGGTGGCCTTGAAGGGGTCGGCGGGGATTTCGGCGAGCCTGGCCGACAAGTCCCCAGCACCCATCGACGACACCGCCCAGGGGAACGCCGCCGTCGTCGACGCTGGCGCCGCTTTGCCGCCGTCAAAGGTCCACACGGCCTTGTTGAACAACAGGGCCTGCATGGAGATGGTGACCCCCGGCGGGGTGGCGGCGTCGACGAGGGAGGTCAGGAACCGCTGAAACGACGGGTCTTGGTAGAAGTACGACTGGCCGTTGCGGCGGGTGCCCCTGGCGACGCATTGGGCGCAGCCGGGGACCTCGGGGCGGTCGTAACCGCCGTACATCGAGCCTGAATAGTCGAGCAGCAACACCGCCCGCAGGGGGCGTACGCCGCTGGCTGGCGGTCCAGCCAACTGACCGCCCGCGGTGGGGTCCGTCGGCAGCGTCGTCGTCGTCACCCGCAGGCTGCCGTCGCTGTCGACCTGCTGGGGCCCGCTTGCTTCATCGGGGCAGCGGGGCGGCGGAGACTTGGAGCACGACGACGCCAGCACCGCCACCAGACCAAGCACCAACAGCGCCGCCAACGAGGACGGGTACGACGACGACAACGGGTGCGACGACGGGTGCGATGACGACATGGTGGCTCTCACGGCGCGGTGCCCCGGGCGAGGCGGGGGGCAAGCTGGGCCCCGTGGACCCGGCCGGCGTGGGCAAAGAAGACCTGTCGGCCGACGACGGCGAAGGAGCGGTCGTAAAACGCCGGGCGGGTTTCGCGGACGCCGGGGTCCAGGAAGCGCTCAGGGTTGTCGTCGACGAACGACCACGGGGCCAGAGCCCGCAACCACATCCCCTGGCGGTCCTGGCAGAGGTAGCCCACGGGGGTGAGCACCGGCGGGGCGATGGGGGCCCGTGCCAGCACGCTGTCGGAGGCATTGCTCTTCAGGGCCCGGGGAAACGCGGCCACCGAGCGCTCGGTGGCGACGACGAAGAGTTGGCTGGCCAGGGCGTGGGCAAACGCGGTGCCCGCCCGGGCCGTTGGCCCCACGGCGAGGCTGCGCAAGGCGCCGATGTCGCGTGTGTGGAGAAGTGGTTCCCACACCCACTCCCCCTGCACATTCCCGAAAACCCTCGACAATTGGGCCCGCCACACCCGCAGACCGTCGCTGTCGTCGGCCAGCCACAATTCCGGGTCCTGGTGGGCGCCGCCGTCCACGCACAGCAGCAACGGCCGCTCCGCCGGCGACAGCGACAACGGCTGGGCCGGCCGCGAGACCTGCGGGGCTTCGCCGGGGCGATCGACGTCGAGCATCGACACCTGCCCCTGCCGGGAAACCCACAGGACCACGCGGGCCTGGGCCGACCACACCGGCGGCCTGGCGATGTCTGGCGCCGGGACCACCGCCAGGCGCTCGCCCAGTTGTTGGCCGGCGCCGGCGATGACCTCGACGACGCCATCGTGGACGCCACCGTCGCCGACGCGGCCGCGCACAAGCACGATCCGCGGCGATTGGTGGCCAGCCATCAACGGCGCGCCGATCCATTGCTGCCCCGGCGGCGCATCGAGGGCCGTGAACAGGCGCCCGTTGGCCAGCGACGGCACTGCCAGCGCCGGCGCCATGTCGCGCACCAGGATGGTGCGGTCGGTGCCCATCACCAGGGTCATGTCGCGCAGCGCGGGCGGCAGGCGCACGGCCCGGGCATGGTCGTCGTCTTCGAGGTCGACCCCCGGCCAACTGATGGCGTGGGCGAGCATGGGGGCGCCGCTGTCGGGGTCAAACAGCCCCACCAGCCCTGACGCCGTCACCGCCACCACCACGCCCTTCCAGACCGACACCGAGGTGATGACTTCTTCGGGCCGGGCCGCGTCTTCCTTGCCGAAGCGGGCGGCGGTCCATTGCAGACGCAGGTCCCAGGTGACGTCGCGGCGGGGCTCGCCAAACAGCAACCCCCGGGGATCGACGACGGTGCCGCTGCGGCTGCTGGAGCCATTGGCCCCCGCCCAGTCGAGGAGGCTCGGCTGGTGCAAGCGCTCACCGGTGGCCGAGCACCAGGCCAAGTGGGGC